>FWPV01000064.1_pt1 | contig 385159 bp, 342 predicted proteins | sample 2228371 | NCBI WGS metagenome assembly FWPV01 (sample SAMEA103939776, study PRJEB20133) | metagenome | reverse complement strand
AGAGGACGTGTTAGGGGGTGAAGCGGCATCCTTTTGCTATTGACTTATGCGCCTTTAGACGCATAAAACCCGACCCGTAGCGAAACACCATGGAAATGTAACCAAGTAAAACGAAGTATTTATTCGATATTTTATATTCGTAATTTATTATATGGACTTTGGAAAGGTAAAAATAGCAGATTTGTCGGATATTAACTTCGATTTACCACCTGATGGTATTTTTACCAGACAGGTGTTGGTTGGAAATGGTTTAAGTGGAAGGGGCTGTAAATTTTTTATTGGTGGTGCAAAATGGGGAAGGAAGGAGTGGGTTGGAGTATTATATCCTGTAGGTACAAAATCAAACAAATTTCTGACAGAGTATTCGAAACAATTTAGTTCTATAGAGTTGAATGCTATGTATCATAGTTTGCCTTCATTAAAAACAATTGAAAGTTGGAGGGCCAATGTTCGGGAGGATTTTAAGTTTTGTCCGAAATTCACTAAACAAATCACCCATGAAAAAAGATTGAAGAATTGTGCCAAAGAGTTGAATATATTCTTGTCTACCATAGCTGCATTTGGTACTAATCTAGGCTCTGTATTTTTGCCATTAGACCCTAAAATGAGAGTGGAGGATGAGGGTGTTATTATCGAGTTTATTGAGTTATTGCCTAAACATATTAATCTTTTTGTGGAGTTAAGAGCTGAAAGCTGGTTTGATAATGGTGGTTATTATTCCTTTTTTGAATATTTAAAAAGCAAAGATATTGGTGTTGTAATTACAGATACAGCGGGTAGGAGGGATTGTGTGCACATGGAGTTAACCAACGGCCGAGCGTTTGTTCGATTTGTAGGAAACGATTTACACGATACAGATTATACTCGCATAGATAAATGGGTGGTGCGAATTGGGAATTGGTTGGAAGGCGGTTTAAAGGAGTTGAATTTCTTTATGCATCAAGGAGATGAGAGAAACACTCCGATTTTAATTTCTTATCTTATCAATAAACTTAATCATGAGTACTCGTTAGCCATTAAACCCCCAAGGCTATTCAATGAAAATGAACCCTTGTTAACGTTATTCTAAATTATGGAATGAATTTGAATAACCTTTAAAATAAGGAGATTGTAATACTTTGAATGTTGTTTGGCCAGACTTGATTGTTGTATTAAAGCTAAGTTGATCCTTTTCTACTTTAAAAGTAGCCAGATGTGTTCCTACCGGGAGGGTTGCACGGGTATAATTTATTGTATTTGGGAGGGTTTGCCAGTTACGGGTATCAGCTTGTTCGGATACTGCATTTACTACACTTAGAGCCGAACCTAATGCATCATTTTCTTTACGTAATTGCGCTGTTGCAACCTGTTTAACTGCTAATCGCAATAAAGCCTCGCTCATTTCTTTGACCATACGATCTTGTAACGAAACATAAGCTATTTTATCAAGATTTTGTGCCAACTCAAATTTTTGTTGAATACCGAGGCTATCGATTACTAATACAGCGTTTTTATATACGGTTTCTCGGGATATATATCGAGGAAACGCGACTCTTACTACTTTTAAACTATTAACAGATTTACTGTCGTTACCCGCATAAAAAGGGAAGTTTAGGCCCAAATCAAGGTTTACAAAGTTTACCCAACCATTAGCACCAGGAGTTATGGTGAAGTTAACGCTCCACTGATCTTTAATCGGCCCAAAACCATTATTCCAAAAACAAACTAACGAGGAAGTATTTTTAAATGTTTCGAGTGGTATATGATTTAAGTTAAACTCGGTTTTATATTGTAGTGCTTCCTCTTTAAAGCCTGTTAAAAGGGCTGTTCTGATCAAATCTTCCTTTAATTGTTGAGGGACGGAAGTGTTTAAATTTGTGGCATATTCCTCATTATATATTTTATAGGCATTACGATAAGCAATGAAGGCACTATTGTAATCTTTTTGGGCATCATAAACTATTCCAGTTAATAAGTGAACAAAGGCATCATTTTTATACTTGTTTTTACCTTTATAGTAGTCGGTTATTTTATCAAGTTTTAATTGCATGCGTTTGCATTCAACCAAAGCCTGATCTAATAAGCCCTGTTGTAAGTAGTTAAGGGTGGTATAATAATGCACCATTACTTTTTCAAAGTTTTCGCCTTCGTACGTTTGGATAGACGGATTGGTGAGAAATGAGGCAGCTTTTAATCCTATATTTTTCTGGTAATCTTCTATAAAATAATCAGCCTGTTGGAAGTATTTGTTACTTTCTTGAGGCTGATTATTCATAAATAAAACAGTTCCCTTATTTAAAAAATAAAGGAGTCGGTTTCTTTTTTGTTTTTTTAATTTACCTTCCTCTAATTGTTTTGCAGCATGGGCATAATCACCACGATAGATGCTTTCCATTAGTGCTTGATTTTTTTGATAGTAGCTGGCACATGCGGATAACAAGAATATAATCAATAATATAATCGGGTAGAGAAAACTGCGCATAAGGTTAGTGAGAAAGATTTATTAGTTGCGTACTGCCTTTTTTATTTTTTTGTCGCCAATCCAGACTTTCTCATTTGTTTCAAGATCTGTCAACTCAAGGTCTATTTGATAGTAAACTGTTTTCTGATTTTTATATTGATCAACAATAGAACTAATTACTCCATTAATCATAAAATCAGCACCTTTTTCACGCCCCCATTTTTTCTTGCTTTCTTCGCTAGAAAATGTTTGCTGGTCGTTACGTTCTTCACGGAGTTGATTCCTTTCGTCACCCGATTGAACAATTGATACCGTTCCTGAATTTATGCAGGCTTTCTCTAGATCTTTAATAAAGGTAATCGGATCTATTTGCTCCGATGATTTATTTTTGATGCTACCTACAATTAAGACCGGCTTACGCGAATGTTTTTGTTCAAAATTTGTTCTCCATGCACCGGTTAAAATTTGTGTAATCATTTCGTTTGCAACAAGACGAGAATCACTATCGTTCCAACGTCCGCTTAAATCAGTTTGTTGACTTGGGTCGATGCGGGTTACTTTGCGGTTTGCGCATGCGGTACTAAAAAGCAAGCCGGCAATCAGAGGTACTGCGATAAAAATACGTTTCATAATTTGATTTTTTTATTTGGTAAGCAAATGCCGTTCCAAAATACTAAACTTTATTTTAATAAACGACAAAGGGGAGTATAAACTCCCCTATTGCAACAAATTAAATATTGATGTTAATGTTTATTCAACTATAAGTACACCTTGCATTTTCATCCAATGTCCTGGGTATGTGCAGATGTATGTGTAAGTTCCAGCTTCGGTTGGAGCCGTGAACTCTAAGGTAACGGTTGCACCAGGGTTAGCAACAGCAGAACCAGCAATTACATTAGAATTTTGTGGGTTGAAGTAGTTTTGATCTTTTAAGTTAATACCTTCAGTTGCAACCTCTTTTTCTGAACCTTGTTTAACGAATACAATATTGTGCAACATTGATGCATCTGTACCCTGGTTCGTCAAATTAACTTTTACAATAGATCCCGCTTTAACTTTAATTTCTTTTGTATCGTATGCCATATCAGCCATGGTATTACCAATTGCGTTTACTGTAAACTCCATGGTTTTAGGAGCTTCAGCAGAAGTAGCGGTTTCTGTTGTTGCGGTGGTCGTGCTTTCAGCTGTTTTGTTTGAGTCTCCGCAAGCATAAATTAATGCCAATGCCATAGAGGCGATAATGATTTTTTTCATTGTATTTATTATTTTGTGATATAGTAATGTAACAACCAGAGGATAATTAATGTTTATGGTTTCTTGAATATCCCCTGTAGTTTTTTCTTTGCTTCTTCTTCAGCTTGCTTTTTCAGGCGTTCTTTTTCTTCGGCTGCTTTTTGTTCGGTTTCTTTTTTTATTCTATCGGCTTCAGCTTGTGCTTTTTGTTTTGCTTTATCTGCCTCGGCTTTCATTTTTGCTTCTGTTTCTAGTTTAATTCTTTCCGCTTCCGCTTTTGCTTTTTCTGCTTCGGCACGTGCCTTATCTTCCAACATTTTCTTCTGTTTGGCCAATTCTTCAGCTGCCTGATCTTTTAATGAATTTGCCTGTTGTTTTCCCACATCAGCTAAATTAGTCGTTATTTTAGGATTAGTAAACGTACCTCCAATCCCCAACGCTACACTAATGTTCTCGTCCATTTTAATATTTGAACCAGCTTTGGTATTTAAAGAAGTTAAGGCTGATTCGAGCGCAGTATTTACCGCACCAAGTTCAGCACGTTTTACATCAGTTACACCTCTATAATCAATACTTTGGTCAAGCCCTGTTGATCCGTATAAATTCATTTTTTTTCCACCAATGTTTACATCAAAAGGTTCAGTGTAAATTCTTCCGTTTTCTACTTTAAATACAATGTTTACATTTTTTAGGCCAACACTTTTATACTTATCATTTTTTAAAACATCGGCTACTTTATTGAACAGCTTTACATCTTTAATCTCTGCGTTAGGTATGTTTAATTTACCATTAGCAAACAAGGTTGGATATATAGGGTTTAGGTGATTATCAAGTGAAGTTGTTAAACTAAAGTCGGTTGAGAATGTACCATACATGTTCTCGGCAATTGGAGCTAATTTTTTAACCGTATTAAACGTTTTGAATGCTTTCTGAAAATCTAAGTTTGAAATACCAAAATCAATATTTGTTGTAGGTTTTTTAGGATTTGTTGTTTCGTAAAATCCATTCATTTTGATGGTTGCTCCTAAAGTGTTTAACCCAACATTGGTGAAAGATAATCTCTGATTTTGAACGACCAATCCCCCTATAAAGTTTGTAATATCGATATTGGAATACAACAATTGTTTTATATTGCTGTTAAATGTAAAATTAATGTTAGCAGGTATTTCCGGGGCTAAAAGTGATGTGGTATCCTCTGCTGGAGGAGGTGTGCCTTCTGATTCTGACGATATAAACTGATTGGCATCGATTAAGTTTGAGTTCAAACTTAATTTACCGTTTAAAACACCATCACTAAACACATATGGAAAAAAATTGCTTAACTCTCCATTCATGTTAATATCACTTTTACCAATTTGTGCATCAAACGACTTTAATACTACAACCTTTGGTGAAAAGTTTAAGTGAGCTTGGTTAAGGTTAAAACCTTGGGGTAAATCTTTTGACTTAAATTGGATATTCTGAGCTAAAACTTCTCCACTAGCATTAAACGATTCGTATTTTTGATTTTCGATATCAGATACTTTACCAATTGCAGTTACATCAGTAGTAATAATTCCTGTAACGCTCATTCCATCTTCTAAAGGAGCAATTTTATTTACATTGGCGAGGTTGATTTTTCCTTTTAGCCAAGAATCAATATGTGGGTCTTGCATGATATTTTTGGCAATCAGTTTAGCGTCAAAAGCATCACCTGCAATATCCATGTGGAATTTACTTAAATCTACAATGGTGTTGTTTAAATTTCCATCGCTGTTGGTTACTGCCAATTTTATTTGAATATCTTTTACAGCAACTGGTAATGAGGGATATTGGAACAAGGCATCACCAACCATTAAATTAAAGGCAAAAGCGGGTAGTGTTTTTGCATTGTAAGTTCCTTTTGCAAAGCCGTTAAAGGCGAGAGTCCCCGCAGTTTTTACATCTGTAAAATTTTGTGTGTATGCTCCAGGAACGAGTGATAGAAAACTTTTAAAAGAAGCCTTTTCTGCACCATATTTTAAATCCATCACAATATCATCATTTAACATTTGAACAAAACCGTCAAAGTTAAAGGTTAGTTCATTTAATGATATTGTATTTTCTTTAAATGTATATTTTGACTCAGGCATATTCATCCCCAAATCAATTTTGATATTTGTATTTATTTTATTTAAATATTTAACACCACCATAAGCCATATCAAATTGTTTGATGTTTGATAAGATGCTTAGATCAAATACATCTTGGGTAAAATCACCAGACATATCATAATTCATACCGGCCAGATGTGTGTAAAAGCCCATTGACTTATCATTGTATGTGATGTTTGCGTTGTTTATTTCAAGTTTTTTAAGGCTTAGGTTAAATTTGGTTTGAGAGGTGTCAGTGCTTGTGACCTCTGTGGTATCAGGCTTGGCGATATCCCAGTTCGCTTTGCCATTATTCAATACCAATACATTGATTGTAGGTGATTCTAACAAAATTCTTCTGATATTAATTTGTTCGCCACTAATTACACTCATGATATCAACTGTGGCCTCTAAATCGTGCCATGAAATTAATGTATCGCCTTCGAAATCATTAATGCCAACTACACTTAAATCTTTAATACTAACGGTTAAGTTAGGAAAGTTTTTAATCAAACTAAGGCTGATATCGTTATTAAAATTTACTGTAGCATTAATATTTTGGTTGGCTTGTTGTTTCACCAGTTCAACCAATTTATCTTTAAACAAAACTGGAACAAGGATTATTGTAGCTAACAAAATACCTACAAGGATTGAAATGGTAATGAGTATTTTTTTCATAATTATTTAGTAGCGATACTTTTCAGCAAATTTAATAAAGTATCTGAAGTAAAAGGCTTATTGATAAATTGTTTTATGCTGGGATATTTTTGGGCTCTAATTCTGTCTAAATCATTAGATGAAGAAGTTAGAAATGAGCAGATATAATTTTGTTTTATGGTATCACTAAGCTGTTCGTAGGCCTCCATAAATTCAAATCCGTTCATCACGGGCATTTGTATGTCAATCAACACTATTGTTGGAATTTCAGATTTAAACGATTGTATGAAGTCGAGCGCTTGATTTGCCCCCAAAAATTGATGTACAACACCAACCGGGGTACGACTGATTTCTATTGCCTTTGTGGCAACTAACAAATCAATCTTATTGTCGTCAATGATTATGTAGTTATACACGCGCTTGATTATTTAGATGGCAGTTTCACTTTGAATGTGCTACCTTGATTAAACTGTGAGGTAACTTCAATTGTTCCGCCTAAGGTACTAACAATTTCTTTAACATTATATAATCCAAATCCGCTTCCGCCTACTTCTGTTGTGGCTCTGAAGAATAAATTAAAAATATTTTTCAAGTATTGTTCTTCAATCCCCATACCATTGTCGGAAACAAGGATTTCCATGTTTTCTCCGTCAATAACAATTTTCAAATCAACCCGTTTATTGGGCTCGTTGGCTCGTTGGTATTTTAGTGCATTTGATAGTAAATTATTGATGATAACCTTTAATTTAGTAACATCAGTACTAAACAATGGGCTGTTGGTTGTTGTGTCTAAGCTTAGCGTAATGTTTTCTTGCATACACTTTAGTTTATGTATGGCCAGTAACTCTTCTTTTATTTCCTCTAAATTTACTTTCTCAATACGCAATTGACCACGATTGTTTTTATAATAGATGTGCATATTTTCAATAAACTCACTTAATTGCACTGAAGCTTTTTCGATGAGTTGAAGCATAGTTTGCACATGTGGCTCGTTTTTGTCTTCTGTTTGGTTAACAATATTCATTGCCCCCATAATACTCATAAGTGGACCTTTTAAATCATGGGATACACTGTAGGCGAAGTTGTCAAGTTCTTTGTAGGCCAATGTTAGTTCATTCACCTTATCCTCTAATTGGTTGCTTTGTGTGTAATAGCGATAAGCCTCTTCTATAGAGCTTCTTATTTCAGCTTCGTTCCAAGGCTTATTTATATATCTAAAAACGTGGCCAAGATTAATCGCCTTGATTACGGATTCAATATCAGTGTAACCCGTTACTAATATTCGAATAGGTTTTGGGTGTTTTTTAATGATGGTAGCAAAGAACTCTACACCTGTTTTAACAGGCATACGCTGGTCGCAAAGTATCATATCAACCTCGTTACTTTCCAGCCATTCCTCGGCTTCTTGTGCTGACAGTGATGTGTGAATGTCGTAATCAAAGCGAAATGCCGCTTTAAATGCATGAAGATTATTCACTTCATCATCAATAAAAAGAACTTTGATTTTAGGGTTACTCATTGTGTTGTTTAATTGGAATGGTTATTTTAAATGTGGTACCCTCGCCAAGCGCACTGTCAACAGCAATGCTACCATTATGTTTTTTTATAGTATTGTAGGTAATAGATAGTCCAAGTCCTGTTCCTTCGCCAACTGGTTTTGTTGTAAAGAAGGGCTCAAATAGTTTATATTTTGTTTCAGCACTCATTCCAGTACCATTATCACCAATAGTGATGATTGCATTGTTATCAACTTGTTCTGTTTTAATAATGAGCTTTCCTCCTTCGTTTTCTTGAAACCTCTGTTTGACGGCATAAATTGCATTTGATATCAAATTTAAAAATACTTGATTTAGTTTACCCGGATAACATTCAACAAAAGGTAAGTTAGCATAGTTTTTTTCAATTACAATTTTATTGTTTAGTTGGTTATTAATAATAATAATTGTTGAGTCAAGGCCCTCATTTATATTGGCAAGTTTAATATCATCTTCATCAACTCTTGAGAAAATTCTTAGGCCTTTAACAATTTCTGCGGTGCGGGATGATCCTTCATGAATACCTTTAAGCAAAAAGTTAATTTCGGTTTTTAGGTAATCAAAATCTATGTCGTTTTTATACTTTGTTATTTGTTCTATAGCGGTTTGATTGCCTTCTAATAATTTTTCTGTTTCGTCTTGTAGTTTGTACAAGTCGTTTATGTCACGTTCAAGTGGTTTGATGTTAGATGTAACAAAATTTATAGGGTTGTTAATTTCGTGCGCAATACCGGCAGTAAGCTGACCTAAGGAAGCCATTTTTTCTGATTCAACCAATTGTGTTTGGGCTTGTTTTAAATCATTTAAAGCCACGCTTAAGTTGTTATTGGTTTGGGTTAAAGCAGTGGTGCGTTCTACTACTTTTTGTTCTAGTATAATGTTTTGCTCTTTTGTGATGCGTTCGTTTTCCTGTGCCGAACTTAAAGCATCAGCTTGGGCTAGTTCTTTCTCTCTTTTAAGGATATTTATTTTATCGGCTAATGCGAAAGAAAGTAAGGTTACTTCTATTGCAGAGCCGAAAAGTAAAATGTAGTTTGTAAATGCGTTATAAGGTACTAAGCCAAAATCTTTTAATACAAATACAATTACACTTGTTAAAAAGAATGACCAAGCTAATAGGAAAAACTTTGCTGAGCGATTCTTATTATATGCCACCATAGCCGCCAAAACCAACACTACAAGTGAGCCTACACCTGCGTTAATATTTATAAGGCTGTAGCTCAGTTGATGCTGATTTGCAAAAACTAGTAAAACAGCCAGCACATCAATTGCAATGAAGAGTCGGATGAACCAATTTAACTTTCCCAAATTACTTTTGGTATCGATGAAATGCGACATGAATAGGAGCGTTGTAAGACCTGATAATGCACCAAAAATGTACACCGCATTTATTTTTATATAGTTAAAAGATGTTGGTAGGTATTTATTAATAAATCCATGAAAAGTAAGTTGGGTTAAAGCAACAAAAAGGATGTAAAGGATATAAAATAAATAGTTTTTGTCTTTTGTATTAATGAATAGAAAAAGGTTATATAAAAACATAACCAACATTATCCCAAGATAAAAAAAAACGATTTTATCTCGTATGTTATTGGTTTCAAATATTTCATTTTGAGTTGCAATAACAACGTTAAAGAGCATTTGCTCTTTGGATTCTACCTTAATGTAAAAAGTATCCTTTTGTAAAGGAAAAATAAAATTTTGGTCTTCTATAATTCTGGCTTCAAGAGGGGTTGTTTCTTTTAATAAGTGACTATCAAGAGCCGATTGATAGTATGTGACTTGATCAAGAATTGGATTAGGTATAACCAAATATTTTTGATCAGATGACTGATTGTTACGAACTATTATTTTTACATATACAGGAAAGTTAACATTACCCTTATTAACAACACTATTTGGTAGTTTGTTATTTATTAAATTTCGCTCGATGATCTCGCTTATCGAGTAAATATTTATACTGTCTTCGCCTACGTATAAATCGAACGGTCTTTCTTGCGTTTTTTGCCCTAATGCAGGAATAAATAGTGCGATAAGAGCAGACAGTAAAGTTAATTTATAAAAAACTAATCTGATTGGCATTAAGTAAATTTTTATAGTCTATGTTTTGTGAAGCTTCTATTGTTTGATTCAAACTCCACTCTTTTAAATTTGGAATATTGGTGCAGTAGTGTATTTCTATTTCTTTTTTTCTTAGGGTTTCTTTTCTGATAATATTGGGGTTTTGTCTCAATGAAAAGATAGCGCTTTTATCTTCTTCTGTGGCTTTACTGAGTAGGTTTACATCCTTTAACACCATTGCAGTTGCAACTAAATCAAGTTTAGGGTAATAAAATGTGCCTGCATTACCAACAGATTTTTCATGTTCATAACCCACAAGTTCGGCCATGCTAACGGTGTATGGAGCACACAATGCAAAAAGTGATTGCAAGCCTATTTGTGAAGAGATGGCCACTGCCGCTCTGGTTAGGAAAATACTTCCAATTCCATAACCTGCAATTTCTCTCGAGTTCCAAAGTCCACAAATTTCTCCTGTACCAAATTGTGCATAAAACTTTATAATATCAAAAATTTTGGGATCAAGAATGCCTGTTGCTTCTTCAATTGGCAGAGGTTGTGTTCCTCCAGCCACATGAACTCTTGCCCCTCCGTATACAAACTCGCCATCAATCGATTCAACAATTAAAACGAAAGAGGCTGGGTTGTACATCCATTCTTGTTTTGATGATGTAACTTTAGTAACACCTATACTTGTCAAAACACGGGTGTGTCCTTCAATAAAAAGTTCACACGATTTATGATCATCAACAGCCCTAAAGGCTCTTAATCTCACAACAGGTTTTTCTTTATTTAATTCAGACATTAGTTTATCATCAATAATGTGTCCATGTAATATCTTCCTGAATTGTTGTGTTGATTTAGCAATATCCTTCTGCAGCAATCAACACCGCTACCGGCTCCAATCATTACAGAGGATGCCAACTGCGGCCAAGTTGTTATTGTTTTTCCAATTTCATTTATTGATAATTTTAGTCTGTCTGATGTGTTTTCTAAGGAAACGATTTTCATGATAATTGCCAACTTTTCACTTGCGTTTAAATTGTTTATATTCTTCACTTCAGCCTCGCTTATAAGTCCATGAAGAATTTCTCGATTAGGCTCCAAATCAAAACGTTCAATGTCTATCATGCCTCTATCATTAGTATCCATTACCACCGGAATTTTAAGTGCTCTTGCTTTAAGCCTGCTTTTAATTTTCATATCTAATCCATCGCATACTTCAACTAATAAATCAAGGTTGGTAAAAAACTCATCTATGTTTTGGTCGGTTATACCATCACTAAAAATTTCTACTTCAATGTATGGATCAATTTCGGCAATTTCTCGTGCAGCAATAAGTGTTTTTTTTACACCTATATTGTGTAATCCGGTACGCAATCTGTTTAAGTTACTCAAGTCAAGCTCATCAAAATCGGCAAGTTTAATTTTACCGCAAATGCGCTCCATTACCATTGTTAGTGCAACAGATTGGCCAACTGATAAACCGATAATGCCAATTGTTTTTTGCTGCAAAGTGTGTTGTTCTTGTGCAGTAATTTTAAGTTGATTTCTGTTTGTGCGTACTGCAATAAAATCATCCTCGGGTAAAATATGGATTAGTTTTTTACTCCATGCATAGTAGCACCAATAGCCAATTAAATCCTCATTCCGCCCGTTTAAGTAAAATTTAATTTCGTTTTTGTAGTCATCTTCACTTAATTTTTTTGACGGATTTTTAAGTTTAATCAACTCCTTTATTTGCGCATTTATGGTATCAAAAACTACTATTTGTTGGTTCAGTTTCAACCAATCATGCAGTCGCGTTCTTTCTTCGTTGGTTTCTATTTTAAACAGAAATGGCCTATAAACTTGTGGGTTATTTTGGTATACATGTTGGAAAAACATGGATAGATGCGACATACAGTTTTTGTTTTTTAATTATCTTTTACTACTTTCGATAATACAATAATTCTAACAAAAAAGATAATTATTTTAATTGTCCGCAATTTATTTTAAAACAGGTGACACAGTCTACAGATAAAATAAAAATCATCTATGTTGATGATGAGGAAAATAACCTCATTTCATTTAAAGCAACATTTAGAACCAAGTATAATGTGTTAACTGCAATAAGCGCTGCTGATGCTATTAAGTTGCTAAAGGATAATGTTGATGTTGCAATTATTATTACTGATCAACGTATGCCTAACATGACAGGTGTAGAGTTTTTGCATTCTATTATTGATGAATACCCATTGCCAATGCGCATTTTGTTAACGGGTTACACCGATATCAATGCATTGATTGAGGCTGTTAATTTGGGTAAAATTCATCATTACTTAAGTAAGCCTTGGAATGAAGAAGAGTTGGATAAATGTATACAAGAGTCGTATGCACAATACATAAAACGTATTAACGAAATTGATTTAAACGACAAACTTATGCGTACCAACGATCAGCTTGAGTTTTTATTAAGACAGAAACTGCTTTCGTAATTATTTCAACCAAACTTCTGTAGCACCACCACCGTACAATAAGTTATTGGCATCTGCGTATTTATCAATTATACTTTTTTGAGTTGAAAGGTAATTTTTGATTTTGTTTTTTAGGAAATGATTGCCTACACCATGAATAAAAATGATACTTTTCATTTTATGTACATGGGCCATTTCAAGCGATTGTGCAAAGGCGTTCATTTGTATATCTAACAACTCTTGCGCACCAAGTTGCTTGTGGTTCTCAACCAAATTTTCAGCATGTAAATCAACTACCGAATTTGGTTTGTCTTTTAAGTTAATTAACTTTTTAGGTGTTGAAATTGTCGGCTCACTAAAATCTTTTTCTTGTAGCTTTTTTAGTGCTTGAAAGGTAACATCATTATCAAGCCTGATGGTGTATGCTTGCTTGCCCAAAAAGTAGCATTGCTTAAACGATGCATGAAACTCTTTTGCACCCAACTTTACTTTTTTAACAAAGGTGTTAAAGTGTTTGTATTCATCATTTATAGGGTTGATTACAAAAGTAAATTCTGGCCATTTGTTAAACTGCTCTAAACTATAAATGCCAAGCGATAAGTTCTTCTCCAACTCTACATTTATTTTATGTTTAAGTTGTTGATTTTCGTATACAGCAACCATGGCCCAATCGGCTTCGCTGTTGTGTATTTTAAGGTCTAGTTTATCGTCATCAATTCTATCAAAAGCAATGTGTATGCCGTGATGAACTTTAACAAATTTAGGTTTAGCAGTAATGGTTTTTTCTTCCTCTTGTTTTGGTTTGTTTAGCACATCATTAATCTTCACCACTTCACTTAACAACACCGGAATTTCAAAATCATCTTCAATAGTTACACCCGCTGTGTTACCTTTTATACTGGTAACTACACCTTGCATATCCTCGTTAACAAACCTTACCTTATCACCTAACTTAATCATCGTATTTTATTTTATTGCCGAACGCAAAATCTCTTTAAGTTTTTGCGCCATTTCGGCCAAATATTTATCGCTTATATCTTTAATGTTATTTTCTCCACCGGCATCTAAAATCAGTGTTTCTGCCAGTACCAGTTTGCCTTTGTTATCCCATAAGTTGTAATGTAAAACATAAGTACGTTTATACTCTTGTTTCATCCACTCAATGGTATTTTTATTTGATGTGTTGATTTCAAACTGACTGATGTAAAGTATGTAATCGTGTTTGTGTTTTTTGTACAATTCTGATTGCAAGTTTGGATCTTGAATCTCTGCAACCATGGTAGCCGAATCGTTTACATAAAAGTTTTGTTTCTTATTTTTTTTACGAAACAAATTGCTGCTAAATACACCTTTGTTTTTGCTGATGGCATTGCTGGTATAGTATTGCGATGCAGCATACACACGTTTTAAATCTTCTTCGCCATTTAAACTTGTTGCCGCAAGTAAACTAACAGCATCAAAAGCTGCAGATAGTTGGTGGTGCACATTTGACTCCAACTTAGCACGCATTTGGTTACGTAATTTGGGTTCATCTAACCTGCTAAAACGAGCAATGTCAGCATCAGCATCGCTAAAGTACATCATGCTAGGGTAGGGCACCACCAATATTTTTTTGTTTGATTTGGTGGTATCCGATTGTGCAAAAACACTGATACTACAAATTATGATACAAGTAAATGCGAAAAGTTTTTTCATGTTTATTTAATGAATAAGCCAATAATATCGTTACCAAAAATGAGCACCATTAAAGTAAGTAATATTACCATACCAACAGTTTGAATACGCTCCATTGCTTTTGTACTTAGAGGCTTTCCGGTAATCATTTCAATTAATAATAATACCACGTGGCCACCATCTAAAGCCGGTATTGGTAGGATATTCATAAATGCTAAACCTAATGATATGAGTGCGGTGAACAACCAAAATCTACTCCAAATCCACTCGCCACCATAAAACTTAGCAATACCAATTGGCCCTTGCACTGCTTTGTTGGCAGGAATATCACCACTAAAAATTTTACCCCAACCTTTTACCTGAACACCAATGGTTTCAACGGCTTTGTCTACTCCTTTTGGAAACGACTCTAAAAAACCAAATTTTAACGAATCATATTGAACTTCCATTGGGTTTGGCGCAACACCAATTTTACCATCCGATGTTACATCAATTGGCATCGTTAAAGTATCTGAACCTCTTAACACGGTTAGTTGTGCTTGTTTACCTGCTTCAACTTTTAATGCTTCTTGTAATTGATCGAAAAATATAACCGGGTTTGAGTTAACAGAAAGCAACACATCACCTTTTTGCACACCTGCTTTTTCAGCCGGGAAACCGCTAACGGTTTCTTCAATGCTGTATGTAAAACGTGGTGCTAAAAACTCTGCTTTTTTTGATGAGGTAAATTTACGTGTAAAATCTTTTGATAAAGTGATTTGTGTATCAACTCCATTTCTTTCAACAGTGTAAGTAGTAACATCAGCAAGCAACTCATCGCTGCTTAATGCGTTTTCAAAATATTTAATTTCTTTTCCGTTAACTGATTTTAGTTTATCACCAGTTCTAAACCCAGATTCTTGTGCAAGTTCAGATGCAACTACACCGTGTTTTAATGAGCTGTTTACGGTGTATTTCTCACCATAAGTGTATGATATCATGGCAAAAATAATGATACCTGTTATTACGTTCATCACCACACCACCAATCATTACAATTAAACGTTGCCATGCTGGTTTGCTTCTAAATTCCCATGGTTCGGCTGGTTTACTTAATTGTTCGGTATCCATACTTTCGTCAATCATACCGGCAATTTTTACATAACCACCAAGTGGCAACCAACCAATACCATATTCGGTATCGCCAACTTTTATGCTGAATAGCTTTTTGCCCCAAGCATCAAAAAACAAGTAGAATTTTTCTACTTTAATGCCAAATGCACGTGCAGCCCAAAAGTGCCCTAGTTCGTGTAAAATAACCAGTATTGAAATGCCCGCAATAAGTTGGGCAGCCATTATTAATCCTTGCATGTATGTTAATGTGTTGTATTAATGTTTGTTTTAAATATTTCGAGGTGCGAAAATACGGTATTCGCACCACAGATTTGCGTAAAGTTTAAGCCATTTTAAACAAGCCGTTTAAACCAACGAAGCAGCTATTTTGCGCGTTTCTGCATCGGTTTCAATGTAATCTGGCAAGCTTGGTTTTGCTATAAACTTAACTTGTTGCATGCATTTTTCGTTTAATTCGGCAATCTGTAAAAATTTGATTTTGTCTTTTAAAAACGCATCAACAGCAATTTCGTTGGCGGCATTTAAAATACACGCCATGTTACCACCTTTGTCCATGGCTTCGTATGCTAAAGCCAAGTTACGGAATGTTTCTTTATCGGGTTCTTCAAAAGTTAAGGTGTTCATTTCTTTAAAACTCATGCGTTTAAAGTTGGTATCAACACGCTCCGGAAAAAAGAATGCGTAATGAATTGGCAGTTTCATATCCGGTAAACCCATTTGTGCTTTAATGCTGCCATCATTAAACTCAACCATACTGTGTATAATACTTTGCGGATGCACCACGGCTTCAATCTGAGAACCTTTTACACCAAATAACCATTTGGCTTCTATCACCTCAAGCCCTTTGTTCATCAAGGTTGCAGAGTCGATAGTGATTTTTGCGCCCATGCTCCAATTTGGGTGTTTCAATGCTTGTGCTTTGGTTACCTCAGCTAAATCACTTCTTTTTTTACCTCTAAACGGCCCACCGCTTGCTGTTAAAATTATTTTGTCAATGGTATTTAAATCTTCACCAACCAAACATTGAAAAATAGCAGAGTGCTCCGAATCAACCGGGATTAAACTCACGCGGTTTTCTTCACACAATTCAGTTATTAATTCACCGGCAACAACCAACGTTTCTTTGTTGGCCAACGCAATTCTTTTTTTGTTTTGAATTGCTTTAATGGTTGGTAATAAACCACTGTAACCCACCATTGCTGTCAGCACTGTATCGGCCGAGGTAATTTCCATTACATCAGCAATTGATTTATTACCCGCAAATACTTTAATATCGTCATCGGCCAAAGCCTCTTTTACTTGTAAGTATTTACTTTCATCGGCAATTACCACATGGTTTGGGTTAAATTCTTTGGCTTGAGCAATTAGTAAATCGGCATTGCTGTTTGCTGTTAGCACTTCAATTTGTATCCTGTCTTTTTGCTCACGGGCAATTTCTAATGCTTGTGTACCTATTGAACCTGTGCTGCCTAAAATGGCTATTTTTTTGATGTCGTTCATGCGTTTGTGTTTACAAGGTAAGTTTATCAGCAATTTTTCTATCGTTGCTTAAACGAGGAACTTTGTTTTGTCCGCCCAATTTACCTTCGCTTTTCATGTAATTTATAAAAGCATTTGCCGGTAATGTATGCATCACCAATGGTTTTAAAATACTTCCTGTAATTAAATCTTTGTAATAAATGTTTTTGTGTTGCAAGGCTTCATCCACTTCTAAAGCAAACTGTTGCATGTTGTTTGGCTTTTTAGCAAACTCTACAAACCATTCGTGGTATGGTAAACCACCTTCTTTTGGGTTAACATTTGGTGCTACAGTAAACTCTGTTATTTCAGCACCGTGTTTTTGTGCTACACTTAATAAAGCATACTCTACTTCTTCGCCAATTACATGCTCGCCAAAGGCAGAAATGTAATGTTTAATGCGACCGGTTACCAAAATACGGTAAGGATTTTTAGAGATAAACTTGACGGTATCGCCAATGTTGTAACCAAACAAACCCGCATTGGTATTTAGTATGATGGCGTAGTTTTTATTCAATTCTACATCTTTTAAACTTACGCGAGTTGGGTTATCGTTAAAAAACTCTTCACTTGGAATAAACTCGTAAAACATACCATTATTGGTAAGCAACAATAAACCTTTTTCGTTTTGAGAATCTTGATAGGCAATAAAACCTTCGCTTGCAGGATAAGTTTCTATGGTATCGATTTTTTTACCGATACTTTGTTCAATTTTTGCGCGGTATGGCTCAAAGTTAACACCACCGTATACAAATAAGTTGAAGTTTGGAAACAAGTCTTTCATTTTTTTGCCACCGCTGCGTTCACTCAACTTATCAAAATACATTTGCACCCAGGGCGGAATTCCGCTAATTAACGTCATGTCTTGGTTTAATGTTTCATCAACCACTGCATCAACTTTTGTTTCCCAATCTTCAATACAATTGGTTTGGTATGATGGCATTTGGTTTTTGCGTAAATATTGTGGCACATGATGATTAACAATACCACTTAACCTACCGGTGAATACACCATTCTTTTTATCTAAAGTTGGGCTGCCAGATAAAAAAATTAATTTACCATCAACAAAACTTGCATTACCTGTTTGCGCAATGTAACATAACAATGCATTACGTGCCGAGTTGATGTGATAGGGGATAGACTCCCTGGTAATAGGAATATATTTTACACCCGATGTAGTTCCACTTGTTTTAGCAAAATAAAGCGGTTGCCCAGGCCACAATACATTTTTTTCTCCAGCAACCATGCTATCAAAGTATGGTTTTAAACCTTCGTAATCTCTTACGGGCACTGCGTTTTTAAAATCTTCGTATGATTTTATGTTGGCAAAATTATGGTCTTTACCAAATTTGGTTTGAGAAGCAGTGTTAATTAAGTTTTTAAAGATTTGCTCTTGCGTATTTAACGCATTAGCCGCATCTTTTTTTACCTTTCCTGCAATGTATTTTGCAAATGGTTTTGCAATAATCGATTTGATTCCCATGTTAATTTAAATCCTCCGCAATACGCGATTTACTTGGCGCCACAAAAAAGTCTTTTGGATACTTTTTAAAATATACACCGGTCCATTTTAATAACTCTATAAATTGAATGGCTTTAACTTTACGCGATCGTGCAGCCACAAAAATAGCTAGTCCGAAACTGATTAAAAAGTTAAATACACCAACACCTAACACGCCCACCAAACAAGTTAATGCGTATTGCCACTTAACACTACCCATAAGTGTAAACATGGCAACAGCATAGTTGCCCGATGATATGGTAATGTGTCTGATGTCGAATGGAAGGCCAAATATATAGCCAATAAATCCAGCAGTACCTAAAAAGAAACCCAAACAAATATTTCCGATTAACGAACCAAAATTGTGTTCAACATAATTTGATATGGCGATTAAAATACGCTTAGGTAACAACTTTTGTAAGGTTGGGTGATGCCTGAGTCGTGATGGAATTTTACTATAAATAACCTTATTGTCGTAATAACCCGATATAATTCCCGACAAAAACAAAAACACACCTGTAATGCATGCATAAAACCAAGTTGGATTTAAATAGGGATGTACATCATGCAGCATTTTTTTAGCCTCGGTTTCATCAACAATACCATTGCCGGTTGTTAGTTTCCATAACCACGCAATACCAAACGATAAAGGGAAAACCACCAATAAATTTCCTGCAAAAGAAACCAACTGACTTCTGGAAACTTTACCCACCATCAAGGCTAAACTTTTTAAAGCTTCGGTATCGTTTTGTTGATTGCTGTTGTCAAGCGCATGTGCAATTTTAGAGGCTGTCATGGCCGGTTGTTTGGTGGCCAACGTAGCATGTGTAAGTTGTATACCAACAAAGCCGGCTGCATAGTTTAAGCTATATGCAAAGGTTTGCCAAAACGGAGCAAAATGCAAATGATGTAATAAAATTTTAAACACCGTCATTAACGATGCAAACACACCTCCACCGCATGACGAATGAAACATTTTTCTGAAATCAGATTTGGTTTCGGCAATGTAATGTTCGCCCGTTTTGCTTTCGTGTTCGGTTATTTGATGCGCCAATAAGTATGTGGTATCACTTAACTGTTGTTTGATGCTGTTTTTGTTTAACTCATTTTTTAAAAGTTGATGCACCAAACCGGCTAATCTTTTACTATTTAACTTAGGCTCTAAGTAGATATCAAACAGCAATTGAAGCCTTTCTATTTGCTGAGATAATCGGTGTAAGGTGTACGTTAACTGCAAACTTACACCTTGATGATGCGCAGTTTTTCTAAGGGTTTGAATATCATCAAGCGATATTTGTAATAGCTGTTTAATGTGCGTAACCAAATGCGGATTAAACTCAATACCCAAAGTGTATTGTGCAATTAAGCCATGTATTTCTTTATTTTGTTTGATGAAAGATTGAAGCGTTTGGTTGTGTTTAAATTTCTGTATAAACTCGCTTTCAATGGCCGTTGCCGTAATTCGATAAGAGAGTATTTCAATAGCATCTATCAATTCGTTTTTTAGGTAATGCTCATTAAAATCTACTTCAATTTGCAGTGCATCAAACAAGCTTGATAACTGATCTTTAGTAGGCTGCTGTTGTTTAAAAATTCCGGTTAACGTTTGATGAAAAGCCGCATTGTTTTTTTCTTCGGGTAAAATGCTGTGTTTAATTTTTCTGATGATTTCTGAAGTAAAACCAATACGGCTCGAAATGCCCGATTCAACTAAAGCATAAGTTAGGTCTTTGTGGTGAAAAACTTTACAAATATTTTGATTTAGTGTTTCCTTTGTTTTAGGATTTGTATTGATGTTTTTTATTAACTCATCAAATGCATTTTGGTTACCTTTTACATCACGCCACAACAATTTTAACAACTCGGGGTGTTTGGGTTGATGTTGGTTTATTTTTTGTATGGTTTGATTCATGCTCATCGAGCGAAAGATAATAAAAAAGGGCGACTAGCGCCCTTTAAATTAGTAAGTAGAAATAATTTTTTCTTTAGGGTATTTCACTTCAAAGCTAAACTTAAGTATATGTGATTTTTCGCCTTCCAGCGTAACCGTCCATTTTAATTTTCCGGTTGTTTCATCGTATTCGGCACCGCCATTGTTCAATAATTTTACTTCAATTTCTTTATCTGTAGTAACAGGAATTTGATCTTCAACCACTATGGTAATTGGCTCTTTACGTGTATTACGAATACTAATTTCCCAGGTGTTTAATTCTTTTTTGCTACCACCCGAAAAAGTTTTGCTGCTGAAATCTTTTAATAAATTTCTTTGCACTTGTATGCGTTTATCTTTTCCTAACGACAATAACAACGAATCGCTTGAGGTGCCGTTAATAAAGGTTTTTCCGGTAAATGTGCCATCAAAATAAACATTGGCTTCGCCACTAATTTGGTTTACTAAATCGTTACCCGAAACTTTAGCTGTTACATAAGCAGTTTTATCTAATTTAGGAACTGTTCCGTAAGCATAATTCGCCTCTAAATTACTTGTTGTTAAATCTACTTGGTGCGGGTTGTTATCACTTGGTATGGTATAAGCCGAGGTGACATTAAACTCTGTATTTATTTCAGTTTGAACCGCATTTGAAATGCCTTCTGAGAAGTTAATTTCCGTATCGGCTTCACTATCTATTGTTGCTGGTGCATTACCTGCTCCATTTCCCGAACCTTCTCCATATCGGTAGTAGGCCTTACTTTTTCCTTCTCGATCAACAAGTTGTTTTCTTGCAACTACCTGTGTGAAAAGACTTAAATAAGTTGGAATCAACTCCGGTTTACTGCCGTTTTCGTTGGGGTTAGCTGTACTTAATTTTAATACCACATTTTTCCAATCTTCACCGGTACGTTGGGTAATGTTGGCTTTACTTACCAATTGTAATTGGCTTTTGGTATCTTTCACTCTGATGTCGTAAAACGGAACCCAACTTGTGTTGCCAACTAAATAACTCCACTCAATTTTGGTATTGCTAACAGCACTTAATGTTTTAACGGTTACCACAATTTCTATAGAGCTGTTCCGGTTGTTTAAATACACATTTAACTGCGATTGAAACTTGTTTTTAATCACGTTTAAGCGATTTAAGTTTCCATCCAACTTAAGCAATTCTTCACCAATTTCCTGTGTACGTTTTCTAAACAAAACCAATGCATCCTCTAGATCTTCAACCTTCACTCCTGAGTTTTCGCCACCAATTTGTTTGTTGGCTAAAATTACTTCTTTCTCTAGGTTTAATGCCTCTTTGCGTATGCCAAGCAATGCAATCTGATTGTTTAGTGCTGCAATGGTATCCTCCAGCTCAACAATAAAAGCAGGTTTATCTTCATTAGCTAAAAAGTTATTGCGGTGTGAAACTGAAAGTAAATTTACATTACCTTCTGTTTTTACCTGAATACTTTTTATGTTGATGTAAGGCGAAACCCGATCAAAAACAATATCTGTAGTACCCGCTTGTAGATTGGTTTTGGCTACGCGCGTAACTTGTGCTTGGTTTAAAAATACTGTAACATGTGTAATGTTTGACGGTACACGAACTTCATTTTCGGCAGCAATAAGTTTAGTAGAAATCACCAAACTTACTACAGCCCATATCAATAGTTTAAATCCTAATGTTGATGAAAGGATTTTATTATAACGGAATATTTCCATGCTTTTTTCTTGGTAAGTTAGCTACTTTGTTTTCAAGCATTTTAAATGCTTTTATCAGCTTTAAACGTGTTTCTTCCGGGAATATTACTTCATCAATAAAACCACGCTCTGCTGCACGATATGGGTTAGCAAATATGTCACCATATTCTTTTTCTTTCTTAGCCAATTCAGCAGCAGAATCTTCTGCAGCATCAATGTCTTTTTTGAAAATAATTTCTGCAGCACCTTTTGCACCCATTACTGCAATTTCTGCAGTTGGCCACGCAAAGTTCATATCGCAACCAATGTGCTTGCTGTTCATTACGTCATAAGCTCCACCGTATGCTTTACGCGTTATTACGGTAACACGCGGAACGGTAGCTTCACAGAAAGCATACAATAATTTTGCACCATTGGTAATAATGGCATTCCACTCTTGGTCGGTGCCCGGTAAAAAGCCCGGTACATCTTCAAACACCAATAAAGGAATGTTAAACGAATCGCAGAAACGCACAAAACGAGCACCTTTTTGCGATGCATGAATATCTAAACAACCTGCTAATTGCGAAGGTTGATTGCCAACAATACCAATGCTTCTGCCTCCTAAACGAGCGAAACCAACCACGATGTTTTCTGCATAGTTTTTATGCACCTCGTAAAACGAACCTTCATCGGCAATTTGTTCAATTACCTCACGCATATCGTAAGGTTGATTTGGATTTTCGGGTACAATATTTTTCAACCCTTCTCTTAACTCGCTTGAACTTTCATAAGGTAAGTTAGGTGTTCTTTCTTCGCAATTGCTGGGTATGTAGCTAATTAATTTTTTTAGTTGGTTGATACAGTCAATTTCGTTTGCAGCAGTAAAATGTGCTACACCACTTTTGGTTGAATGTACTGATGCACCACCCAATTCTTCTGATGTTACTTCTTCGTGGGTTACAGTTTTAACAACGTTAGGGCCGGTTACAAACATGTATGAGGTGTTTTCAACCATCATAATAAAATCTGTAATGGCAGGGCTATAAACTGCACCACCGGCACATGGGCCCATAATGGCTGATATTTGTGGAATTACGCCACTTGCCATGGTGTTGCGATAAAAAATATCGGCATAGCCACCAAGTGAAACTACACCTTCTTGTATACGTGCTCCTCCCGAATCATTTAAACCAATTATTGGCGCTCCGGCTTTCATGGCCATGTCCATTAATTTACAAATTTTCTCGGCATGGGTTTCACTTAGCGATCCACCAAAAACTGTAAAATCTTGAGAGAAAACATATACCAAGCGGCCATCAATGGTTCCGTATCCTGTTACAACGCCATCTCCCAAAAACTGTTGTTTTTCCATGCCAAAGTCTTTGCTGCGGTGGGTTACAAAAGCACCAATTTCTTCAAAGCTGCCTTCATCCAATAAAAAATGTATACGCTCACGTGCAGTAAGTTTTCCTTTTTTATGCTGTGAATCTATTCGGGCCTGACCACCGCCTAATTGCGCTTCATCACGCTTTTGTTGTAATAAGTCTCTTTTATTCATGGCGTTAGCTTGGATTGATGTATTGCTCATGTTTAATGTATGTTAAAATGTAATATGATGCAATATTATAGCAATTACCGCTATTTTTTAGTTGATGTACGAAAATAAATTAGGGTTGTAAAGTACTGGTGTAAAATCCTGTAGATGAATTGAATGTAATGTTGTGTTTAATGCCTGATAACATGACAACTTGTTAAAAGTTCGGAATAGAATGAATGGTTTAATTCTAAACTTTGAATCCTGCCTGTTAAAGCTTATAAAAGGCAGAAACATTCAACCCATAATTGAACAGATATTCTGTTAGTCTATACTCATTATTTTTGAGTATTTGGTGTCTCAAAGTAGGTTCGGCCATGATATTTATTTTAGGTGTAAGTTGATAGTTTACGCCAACAGAAACCATGGGCGATAGATTAATAGGGGTGTTTACTTTGGTGGTGTTAAGTTTTTGGTAGAAATTTTCTTCTTTAATCATTCGCTCTTCACGGCTATCTAAAAGTATGTTTAAGTTTAATCCAGCACCTGCAATAAACTGAAATTTTCGGTTACCAAAAGCATAACGTAAATGAAGTGGAACATCAATGTAATCGTAGGTGCGAATATAGCTTGCAGTGCGGTTTTTAGTTTGGCCAGAAATACTCCTATAAGTTAAATAAATTGGTTTAGAGTGATAACCCTTTTGTGAAAACTGAACACCTGATGACAAGGAAAGTTTTGATGTGATGTTGTAGCCTAATGTCACTCCACCAGTATAACCCATTCGGTTTTTTTCACGGGTGTTCGATTCTTCCTTGATTTCATCATAAAATGGATCATCAGTTGTATTTTCCAGTTTGCGATAATTAATATCGGTAGAAAAATTAGCAGCTACACTCCACCTGCTTTTGGGTATATCTTGTGCTTGTAAGAATAACGGAATAGATAAAATGGTTACGAGTAGTTTTTTCATTTGTTTAATAGATTACAAATGCGAAACTAGCTCAATAATTCTATTATTTCATCTACATTAATAGTTTTAATAAAACTTTCTTCGTTTGTTATTATGCTTCCTGCTAATTCCTTTTTCTTTTGTTGCAAAGCCAATATTTTCTCCTCAACAGTATCTTTGGTAATAAATTTATAGGTAAATACAGTTTTGGTTTGACCAATACGGTGTGAGCGGTCAATGGCTTGCTGTTCTACCGCGGGGTTCCACCATGGGTCGATGATAAACACGTAATCAGCTTGGGTTAAGTTTAAACCTACACCACCTGCCTTTAGGGAAATCAAAAAGTAATTGATGTTTTCATCGGTTTGAAACTTTTGAACGGCTTGTTGCCTTTGCTCGTTGCTCATGCTGCCATCCAGGTAACAATAGTTCCAACCTTTGCTATCAAAATGCTGTTTGTAAATATCAAGTTGTTTAACAAACTGTGAGAAAATTAAAACCTTATGGCCTTCTTGTTGTGCCGTTTCTGCACGGGCAATTAACTCATCAAACTTACCCGATTGTCCGCTGTAATCTGCATTGGTAAGTATGGGGTGATTTGCAATTTGGCGTAGTTTGGTTAAGCCTTGCAAAATGGCAAACTGTGATTTGTTAATACCAAATTCTTTTATGGATTTTAAAATCTCGTTGCGGTAATGCGATTTAACGGTTTCGTATGCCTCGGCTTGTTCTTCGGTCATGTTGCTATAAACTACCTGCTCAATTTTTTCAGGAAGTTCAGTAGCTACTTGGTCTTTGGTTCTGCGTAAAACAAAAGGTTTAATAATGGCCTTCAATTGTTGCAATTTATGCACGTCTTTGCCACGCTCGATAGGTGTAACAAAACGTTCGGTAAAACTTTGTAAGTTACCCAACAATCCTGGGTTTATAAACGCCAACTGACTCCACAACTCTGATACACTGTTTTCTATAGGCGTACCGGTTAATACCAATTTGTTTGACCCTTTAAGTTGTTTAACCGCTTTTGATGATTGCGATTGCGGATTTTTTATCGATTGACTTTCATCTAAAATGATGTAATTAAATGAAAAGGTTTTAAGTAAATCTACATCCACACGAACAGTTCCGTAAGTAGAAATAACCAAGTCGTAAGCCAAAAACGTTTGCGGGTTTTTCTCTCGATTAATGCCCGTATACACCAATACTTTTAAGTTGGGTGTAAATTTTCTGGCCTCGTTGTACCAATTATAAACCAACGAGTTTGGAACCACAATTAATGATGTTTTGATATGCGTTTGCATGCTATCTTCAATCATCATGGTAGAAGATTGTATATCTGCAACAGTAGGTGTAACAACCGCTGTTGCTTCATCAAACAAATGCAATTGTGGTGCAATTGGTTCTGTATGTATTATTGGGGTTGATGTTTCTGTTTGTTTGGTGGTTAGTTTTGTAATGGCATACAATTCTTTTTCTTTTTGAAGCAAAGCAAGTGTTTGTATGGTTTTACCTAAACCCATGTCATCGGCAAGGCAGCCACCAAATTTGTTTTGTTTTAAAAAATAAAACCAGTTAAAACCAGCTTTTTGGTAGGGTCTTAAAGTGCCAATGAAATCAACAGGCATATCAATGTCGCGCACTTGTCCATAGGCTCTCATTTTTTCTAACTTATCGCTTAAGCGCAAATACTTTCCGCCACTATAATTAAGTTCTTCAATTAAGCCAATGTGCTGTTTCTCTAATAATATTTCATCATCGCTTGTACTAAAAGCAAGCATGCCGCCAAGGTTACCAAACCATTCGTTGGGTATGATGGCTATTTGTCCGTTGGGTAAAATAAACTCGCGTTTGCCTTTAAGGATATATTCTTTTAGTGCCATAAAACTAAAAGTATAATCACCAAACTGCACAACGGCTTTTACATCAAACCAATCGCGCTGTTCGGTAACTTCCAATTTTATGTGTCTATGACCAATAAAATATTTATTAAAATCAGTGCCTTGTTCAACTAAAATATTTTGTTGGCGAAGTGTTTCTGTATTTTCATTTAACCACTCTAAAAATTCGTATTTGTTGGTAGTTTCAAGTTTAATTAACTCGTGTGTATCTAATTGTGGTGATGAACTTTTTAAGCTGAAATAAGGTCCGTTTAGTTGCTGCAGGCCTAATTGTTCTATTTGTTTTTTCTGTTCTTCTTCCCAGTTGTTGTTGCGTTTAAATCTTATAAAAGTATAGTTATCGCCATGCTTTTCAACCACAACACTTACAACTTGCTGTGTGCAGTACTCAAAGTTTGATGCACCATAATTAAATGTGAGTTTGAGCGAAAGTTGTTCTCCTTCATACATCTGTACTTTTAAAACAGTGTGTGCAGCAACTGGTTTGGTAACAATTTCCAATCCTTCGGCATACACATCATACTTCTCTACCAATTGCGTAACAAACTTATTAAAGTAGGTTTCTTCAGCGCTTTTGGCAATTTGAATAAAGCGTTTGTTTAAAAAAGGTTGCAGTTTTTTGCCATCTACTTCTTTGGCAAAGTCAAATAATTTATCATTTAATAACATCCATGCCGGAGTGTTACAAATAACATTTGCACCTTTATACATAAACTCAATACGTTGCCCACCGTATTTAATGGTAGGAAAGTAGCGGGTACCTTCTTGGTCTCTTCTGAAATGAAAAAGAACAGAAGCTTTTTCTGATGAAATCGTAATTTTTTGAGACGTAGGATTATTGTCGTTACCCATTTTATAGATGGTTTTTCCACGCAATAAATTAAATGCTTTGTTCATGCGTTCATCAATAAACGCCCTAATGGCATTCATTAAAAAATCATCATTTTTATTACGTTCAAAAAACTCGGCAGTGCGCATTTTCTTTTTTCCGCCCACATAAAATTTCTTTACCAAATAATCGTCATCCAACTCATCCAGTATTTTTATGAGTTTGATATCAGCATCAGAAATTTTCTTCGAAAAATAATCGGCAGTTTTACTAAAAACACGTTGATGGGTTAGGGTAAAATTGCCCAAAGAGTTTATCTGAACCACATGTGGCTCTAGCACAAACCCAATGTGTGGATGGTTTATAAGAGTATAAACCAAATCGAATGGCATTGTATTTACAACTAGCAAAGTTTACCCTAATTTAATTGCGCTAAGGTAAGCCAATGCCAGTATTTAACCCATAAAATATTTGAAGATAGTTATCCTCTATATATCCACAGTTCCTTTAAAAACGCGGGTAGCAGGACCTTGTAGCCAAACGTTGGTAAATGAGCGGTTTTGTGCATGGTAAGTAAATGTTACTTTTAAAGTACCACCCAGAGTAGTTACTTCTGTGGTGTGTACACCATTCGGTAAGTTATTTAGTAAAGCTGCACTAAGTGTTGCAGCGGTAACTCCGGTACCACAACTTAGGGTTTCATCTTCTACACCGCGCTCGTATGTACGCATACTAATGTGGTGTAATCCTAATAAGTTTATAAAGTTCACATTGATGCCTTCTCTGGCAAACTCTTGATTGTATCTGATGTGTTTGGCATCTGCAACTAAATCCAAATCGTTTAAAGGTTTGGAAGTAAATTGTATGTAGTGTGGCGAACCTGTGTTAAGCACAAAAACATGATCTGCTCTGCTTTCCACTTCATCTACATCTTTCATTTTCAATTTAATCCAAACCGATTCATTTAAGTCTCCTTCCACTTCCACGTCATGCAAGCCATCAATAGCCATAAAAGTATGTGCTCCGCTAACTGCACCAGTGTGTAATGCAAATGCAGCTAAACATCTTCCACCATTACCACACATGGTACTTTCGTTGCCATCGCTATTGTAGTATTTCATAAAATAACTTTGGGTAGGGTGGGGTTGAAGCAAAATTAAACCATCAGCACCAATGCCAAATTTTCTATCACATAAACGAGCAACCAACGCGGTGTCATGAATCGGGAATAGAAGCTCCCTGTCATCAACCATAATAAAATCGTTGCCAGTGCCTTGGTATTTATAAAAATGAAGTTGCATGTGTTTAGTAAGTATGAATTTGGTTATCGGCCACCAAAATAATTTCTTTATCGGGCGTAAGCCAGGTTATTTCTCCACCATCTTTAACCAAAAGCATTTTAAACGGCAACGAGATACCATTTATTTTTAAGTTGTTGCCATCAAACTGATAGCTTGGAGTATTGGCGCTCCAAACGGCCACACTTATTGGCGAAGTTTTATGTTTGATATCGTACTTAATGCTGTTTTTTATAACTAAATTTTGAATTTCAGCATTGGTTAAAGTACTATCAATTTCGGCTAAATAAAAGCTTAACCTTTCGTCAAAATAGCTACGTCTAATCGGAATAACAATCGTGTCGAACAAAAGTGTGTCTACTACATTTTCTGGTACAGTAATCCTCCCACTTGTATTTTTAAGTTGGGTTGATGTCTTGTTCGGTTTGCTAATTTTTTCATTTTCAACAACAGTAAAATCAGCAGTATCCTTAATGATTTTTTTGCCAACAAAAGGAATATTAGAGACCAATCTTTTAATCAATTTTTTATCTCTGTTAATTTCCTCTTTGAGTGTTCTGTTTTCGAGGTAGTAATTTAATGCCACTGAAATCCCAATGATGGTAATGGCCAGATAAAATATATTTACCAATCTGTTTCTTTTGGGGCCTTTATCGTGTTCGGCAATTAATTCTTTAAGAAAAGTTTTGCGGTTTGATTTGTAATGTTCAAATGCTTCGCGCAATTCGGTATCATTAGCTAAACGCTCTTCTAACTGCAACTTTTCTGCACCCGATAATTTGTTGCGCAAATAGCGCTCAAAATAAAATTGGTGCGAATCGTGTGAAAAGTTTGGCATATGCGTTTAATACTGCAAAGTTGTACAAATTTTCGAATGGTAAAATAAAATTTTGCTACTTGCGTTTAATGTCCAATCAAAAAAATTGGAACATTGTTTGAAAAAGAAATCACACTAAACAAAAAGTTATGCATCAGAATATGAAAAAATACTTGGGATTATTTGCTGTTGCCAGCCTTGGAGGACTTGCAGCTATTGGTATTACAAAATTAATTGATGACAAACAGGCTGACACTTTTTCAGCAAATTACTTGGCCAGATATGCCAGTTTAAACGAAGCGGGCAGTCGCCCAGATTTTGTTGAGGTTGCCGATTTGGTTACTCCAACAGTGGTTCACATCATTACTACAGTTGAACCTAAACAGCAAGAACGTCAACAACAAATGAATCCATTCGATTTATTTGGCCCAGGCTTTGGATTTGAAATGCCTAATACACCTCGCAGTGGATCTGGTAGTGGTGTTATTATTAGTGCTGACGGATACATTGTAACCAACAACCACGTAATAGATGGTGCTACAAAAATTAGGGTAATTTTAAATGACAAGCGCGAGTACAATGCAGAGCTTTTAGGAAAAGATCCAAATACAGATTTAGCATTGCTTCGAATAGATGAGTCTAATTTGCAGTATGCCGTAGTGGGTAATAGTGATGATGTGAAAGTTGGGCAATGGGTATTGGCTGTAGGTAATCCGTTTAATTTAACCAGTACGGTAACAGCAGGTATTGTTAGTGCAAAAGGCCGTAATTTAAATTTATTGCGTGATGCACGTAACCCGGAGAGTCAATACAGCATAGAAAGTTTTATACAAACGGATGCGGCTGTAAACCCAGGAAATAGTGGTGGTGCGTTGGTTACATCAGATGGTAAATTGGTTGGTATTAATACCGCTATTGCAAGTCAAACCGGACAATACGCAGGATACGCATTTGCTGTACCGGCCAACTTAATGAAAAAAGTTATTGGCGATTTAACTAAATACGGTGAGGTGCAAAGAGGTTTCTTAGGTGTAAGTATACAGGATGTAAATAGCCAATTAGCTGACAAAGAAGGCTTGCGTGAAGTACGTGGCGTTTATGTTGCAAAGGTAAACCCAAATAGTAGTGCCGAAGATGCAGGGGTTAAAGATGGTGACGTGATTATTAAGGTTGATGATGTGCTTGTAAACAGCAGTAGCGAGTTGCAAGAACAAGTTGGAAAACGCAGTCCTGGTGATAAGGTTAAACTCACCGTATTGCGCGATAACAAGGAGATGAACTTTGAGGCCATACTTAAAAACAAAGAAGGAAAAACCGGAATTGTAAAATCAGAAAAAGTAGAAAGCAATAAAGTTTTAGATGCGGAGTTTGAAACCGTAAATCGTGAAGATAGATTGAAGTTGAAAATTACGAACGGAGTTCGCGTTAAAAAAGTTGCCGATAAAAGCATTTTAAAGAAAGCCGGAGTACCGGTAGGTTTTGTAATTACCAGCATAGACAAACGTCCGGTTGCTACACCAAGCGAAGTTAAAACTGCGCTAGAAAATGCAGGGGAAGGAGTTTTGTTAGGAGGAATAAATCCTGATGGAAGTAAAGGTTTTTATGGAATTGGGTTGAAGTAGGGTTGAGTGATGTAAACCAAAAAGTCGCGCGGAGCTTTGCTCCGCGCGACTTTTTTATTGTTAATATCGTAATTATACTTCGTTATAGTTTAAATCCTTGCTAAAAGTTTCATCAATATACCACGTGCTTACTAAAGCCAATAAACTGCAAACAATACCAACAATTAATGCTGCTGTGGTAATGCTGTAACTTTCACTTAACCATTTAAAACTTAAAGTAATGGGAACAACGGCTCCTCTCACAAAATTAGGAACCGTATTAGTTACCGTACTCCGTATGTTGGTTCCAAACTGCTCGCTGGCTATGGTTACAAACAACGCCCAGTAACCAGTAGCCGCACCTAATAAAAAGCTCATGATTTTATAATAGGTTACGCTATTGGCTCCAACGTAAAGGTATATCACCGACAATAAAAGACAAGTGCTTAAATAAATCATGACCACTTTTTTTCTGCTGCGCATCATCTGACTCAATAAGCCACTTAATAAATCGCCAACAGATAAACCTAAGTAAGCAAACATCACACAATCGGCTACGTCAACCTGCACATCATTATTCGCAGCAAAACGATTACTTAAGTTAATCAACACCCCAATAACATACCAAACGGGTAGGCCAATGCCAATACAAGCCAGGTATTTAAAAAAGGTTCGTGGATTGCTAAATAGCATTAAAAAATTCCCACGTTTAATGGTTTTGTTTTCAGCAGCTTGTTTGTACATGCCACTTTCAAATGCGCCTGCTCTCAGAAGTAATAAGGCCAAGCCCATGCAACCACCGGTAATGTAAGTGGTTTGCCAACCAAAGTTTTTGCCAACCAAACCAGCAACAACAGCGCCTAATGCACCAAAAGTTACAATAATCATGGTACCATAACCTCGTTTATCTTTATGCATGCTTTCGCTTACCAAAGTAATGCCTGCGCCAAGTTCTCCGGCAAGTCCTAGGCCAGCAATAAAGCGCCACAAAGCATAACCATCAAGTGTGGTAACAAAAGCATTGGCAATATTGGCTACAGAGTATAAAAATATCGACCCGAATAAAACGGAAATACGTCCTTTTTTATCACCTAAAATACCCCACAATAAACCGCCCAAAAGCATGCCTGTCATCTGTACATTAAACAAATAAATTTCACTGTTTTTTAGGGCATCACCAGTTATGCCAATGGCTTGCAAACTTTCGTTTTTAACAACATTAAAAACAATTAAGTCGTATATATCTACAAAATAACCCAATGCAGCAACGGCAATTAGGCTGTATAATTTCTTTTGGTCTGATACTTTATTGCTCATGCTAAATCGGCTATTATTTGGCAAAGTTGTTCCAAGTAAATGCGGTCTGTTTCATCGTAATGATTGAGGTGTTCGCTATCACAATCAAGCACACCAATTACAGTGTTGTTTTTAATTATGGGCACTACAATTTCACTTTTACTGGCTGCGCTGCAAGCAATATGTCCCGGAAATTTTTCTACATCGGACACTACTATTGTTTCTTGATTTTGCCAAGATGTACCACACACTCCTTTACCTTTTAAAATGCGTGTACAGGCAATTGGTCCCTGAAAAGGACCCAACACCAATTCCTTATCATCAACCCAATAAAAACCAACCCACCACCAATTAAACGTTTGTTTAAGTGCTGCACTGATGTTGGCAAGGTTTGCGGTTAAATTGCTTTCTCCGGTTACTAAAGCTTTAATTTGAGGCAATAATGCCAAATAAGTTTGCTCTTTAGTTAGGTTTGATGAAATGATTAACTCTTCTGCCATATAGAAACAATACTAAGTAATTGTTTCTATAAAAAAAATGGGAGTGGCCTTCAAAGGTAGGCGTAAAAAAAGCCACTCGACTTGAGTGGCTTTGCGGTGCGGACGCCCCGAGTACTCGGGGGAACCCGCGACCTAGAACAATCCTGATAACTTTTTATAGAAAGTTTTATTTCTTTGGGCTTTTAGAAACTTTTCTCTTCTTAAAGCGTCAATTTGGTTTTCAAATTTTTCGGTATAAACCATTTCCCAAGGTCTTTTTGCTTTAGTGGATTTTGTTAAACCAAGGTTGTGCTGTTCGAGTCTTACATCAGGTTGTTTTGTGTATCCAATATAAAATGAGTCGAAAGTTTGTGAATAAAGGATGTAAACAAAGTGCATGATTATTGGCATAAAAAAAGCCACTCGACTTGAGTGGCTTTGCGGTGCGGACGGGACTCGAACCCGCGACCCCCTGCGTGACAGGCAGGTATTCTAACCAGCTGAACTACCGCACCGTTTCCTTTATAAAGTTTACTTTTCTTGCGAATTGTTTTCCTTATAGGGTGTGCAAATGTAGGCCAAAAAATTATTTTGTCAATACTTTGGAGAAAAAAAAGTAGAAAAACCGAGTATTAATTTGCAATGTGCTGTTTTACTGAATGAATTTTTTTGAAGTTAATTGGCCTAAAGCTACCAATTATAAACAATACTCACACTTCTGGACGTAGGTTTCCATTTTTTAGAATATTCTTTATTACTTTGCACCCTCAAATAAAACTATGGCATACTTCGATTTTGAAAAACCTATTGAGGAATTAGAACTTCAATTGGAGAATATTAAAAAAACAGCCGATAAAAATAAGTTAGATTTAACAGCATCGGTGGTTGAGTTGCAAGAAAAAATAGAAAAGACCAAACAAGATATTTACGCTAACCTTACCGGTTGGCAAAGGGTTCAAATATCTCGTCATGCTGAAAGACCTTATACACTGGATTATGTTGAACATGTATTTTCTGATTTTATTGAAATGCATGGCGATAGAAACGTAAAGGATGATAAGGCCATGATTGGTGGTATTGCACGATTGGGCAATCAAAGTGTAATGGTTATCGGTCATCAAAAAGGCAGAAATACAAAACAGCGTCAGTTGCGTAATTTTGGTATGGCCAATCCTGAAGGCTATCGTAAAGCTTTACGTTTAATGAAGTTGGCGGAAAAATTCAACATGCCAATCATAACGCTTATTGATACTCCCGGTGCTTCGCCTGGGTTAGAGGCCGAAGAACGTGGACAAGGCGAGGCTATTGCAAAAAATTTATTAGAAATGAGTGTACTTAAAGTACCGGTAGTTTGTGTGGTGATAGGAGAGGGGGCTTCTGGTGGCGCTTTAGGTATTGGGGTTGGTGATAAAGTGATGATGTTGGAAAACACATGGTACTCTGTGATTTCTCCGGAGTCTTGCTCATCTATTTTATGGAGAAGCTGGGAACATAAAGAGAAAGCTGCAGAAGCATTAAAGCTTACAGCCAAAGACATGCTTAAAAATGGATTGATTGATGGCGTAATTCCTGAACCATTAGGTGGGGCGCACAACAATCCTGAGCAAATGTACCAAACTTTAAAAGATTCACTTCAAGGTATGCTTAACGAGTTAAGTAAATTATCCCCAGAGAAGTTGATTGAAACAAGAATTAGTAAGTTCAGTAAAATGGGTGCATTTACTGAAGCATAAACCTAGATATTAAAATAAAAATAATGCCACGATACGTATTTGTCGTGGCATTTTTGTTTACGTTTTATGATACCCAAACGTGCCCCAAAACTGTTCATTTCTATGTTTTTTAGCAGACCAACATCAGGTGCATGAACTGCTCAGGAAAGCACAAGACCCTCAAATTGAGTGTCTTGTAAGTGGAGTCCCGATAGCCATCGGGACGAACCGATCACCTTCCCGAATGCCTTCGGGACGCTTTAGCCTTTTTCTTGAATTAACCACTCGATATATTTTCTACTCTTTTTGTTTTTGATTTCTTTTTCTCTCTTCATCGCATCAGACCTATTGTCGTATTTTTCGGTGTAGACAACAGTCCAATCGTTTGTGCCAAGATTGTTTCTGGTGTTGTGTTGAAGTAATCTGTTCTGAACATTTTCCGTGTGTCTGATGTAGAACTTATCTTTAATAGAAGAGTATAATATGTAGGTGTGAAATACCATCACAAAAAAGCCCCGAAAAATCGAGGCTTGAAATGTAGTGGAGTCCCGATAGCCATCGGGACGAACCGATCACCTTCCCGAAAGCATTCGGGACGCTCTAGCCCTTTTGTTGAATTAACCACTCAATATATTTTCTACTTTTTTTGTCTTTGATTTTTTTTTCTCTCTTCATAGCTTCAGACCTGTTCTCGAATGTTTCAGTATACACAACAGTCCAATCGTTTGAGCCAAGATTATTTCTAGTATTATGCTGATGCACTCTGTTCTCAAGTTCTTCGGTATGCCCGATATAGAATTTGTTTTTTGCTTTTGAGTATAATATGTAGGTGTGAAATACCATCACAAAAAAGCCCCGAAAAATCGAGGCTTCAAATGTAGTGGAGAATATCGGATTCGAACCGATCACCTTCCCGAATGCTTTCGGGACGCTCTAGCCATCCCGAACCTTCGGGAGAGCTAATCCCCCAAATTATTTTACCAAAGAACCAATCACCTTCCCGAAAGCATTCGGGACGCTCTACGCCTCTCTAGTGGAGAATATCGGATTCGAACCGATCACCTCTTGCATGCCATGCAAGCGCTCTAGCCAAATGAGCTAATCCCCCTTTTATTTTACCGAGTGTCGATACACCTCTTGCATGCCATGCAAGTGCTCTATTCTTCAGTGGTGCAAATATATCAATTGCATTACCTAATGCAAATATTTTTGCAATCAGTTTTTAAAGGCGTGTTAATCAGATTTATTCCAACTGTTTTTGAAGTGCAAATAACTCATCACGTAAACGCGCAGCTTCTATAAAATCCAAATCTTTGGCAGCTTTTTGCATGCGTTCTTGTGTTTCGTCAACCGCCTTTTTCAATTGGTCTTTACTCATATATTGTACCACCGGGTCGGCTGCTACATTTAGTTCTTCTGGCTCTACATAATATCGCATCTCTTGACTATCTTCTCTTGCATCGGCAACACTTGTTTGTTTTAAAATCTCCTCAGTGTTTTTCCTTACTGTTTTTGGTGTAATACCATGTGCCGTATTGTATGCAATTTGTTTCTCACGTCTGCGGTTGGTTTCATCAATGGTTCTACGCATACTGTCGGTAATTTTATCAGCATACATAATTACGTTGCCTCTTTCGTTGCGCGCAGCTCTACCAATGGTTTGCGTGAGGGATTTATCATTACGTAAAAAGCCTTCTTTGTCTGCATCCATAATAGCCACTAAACTTACCTCAGGTAAATCTAGGCCTTCTCTTAACAGGTTTACACCAATCAACACATCAAAAACACCTAAGCGTAAATCACGCAAAATTTCTACACGATCAAGTGTCTTAACTTCACTATGTATGTACCTACATTTTATGTTCAACTTGGCCATGTATTTTGATAACTCTTCGGCCATACGTTTGGTAAGCGTAGTTACCAGCACACGATCGCCCATTTTAATGCGTTCATCTATCGCATCCAATAAGTCATCAACCTGATTACTGCTCGGCCTTATTTCAATTGTTGGGTCTAGTAAACCTGTAGGTCTGATAATTTGTTCAACCACCACACCTTCACTCATGCGCAACTCATATTCACTTGGCGTTGCACTAACATAAACAACCTGATTAACCATGCTTTCAAATTCATTGAATTGAAGCGGTCGATTATCTAATGCACTTGGTAAACGGAAACCATACTCAACTAAGTTTTCTTTGCGAGCCCTATCACCGCCATACATTGCTCTAACTTGCGGCATGGTAACATGACTCTCATCAATAAACATCATGTAATCTTTTGGGAAATAATCCAGCAAACAAAATGGTCTGTCGCCCGGCTTACGTTGGTCCATGTAGCGGCTATAATTTTCAATGCCACTGCAATAACCCAATTCGCGCATCATTTCCATATCAAAATTGGTGCGCTCTTCCAATCGTTTTGCTTCCAGGTTTTTACCAATACTTTTAAAGTAATCTACTTGAGCCACCAAATCATCTTGTATTTCTCTGATGGCTCGATTCAGTTGATCTTTGGGCGTAACGTATATGTTAGCGGGAAATATCGCAATGTCACTTACACGTTCTTGCTGTTTGCCTGTAATTGGATCAATGATGGCAAGTTCTTCAATTTCATTCCCAAAAAAAGTAATTCGAAACGCAAAATCTGCATAGGCCGGAAAAACATCTAATACATCACCTTTTACCCTGAAGTTGCCGCGGTTAAAATCTGCTGTGGTGCGCGAGTACAAAGAATCAACTAATGCATACAATACGGTATTACGCGTTATTTTTTGTGATTGATGTAGACGAATAATACTGCTTTCATAATCTTTAGGGTTTCCTGCACCATAAATGCAACTTACCGATGCCAACACAATTACATCTCTTCGTCCGGATAGTAGAGAAGATGTAGTTTTTAAACGCAACTTTTCTATTTCTTGGTTTATGGCAAGGTCTTTCTCGATATAAGTATTACTTGATGGAATAAAAGCTTCGGGCTGATAGTAATCGTAGTACGAAACAAAATACTCTACGGCATTTTCAGGAAAAAATTGTTTGAATTCGCCATAAAGCTGAGCTACCAAAGTTTTATTATGACTGATAATTAACGTTGGTTTCTGTACCTGCTGTATCACATTTGCCATGGTAAACGTTTTACCCGATCCGGTTACACCTAATAATGTTTGGTGCTTATTGCCATTATTAGCTCCTTCAACCAATTGTTTTATAGCCTCGGGTTGATCGCCCATTGGCACATATTCTGATGTTAATTTAAATGTCATAATAACCTAACAAAGCTAATTAAAAGTAAGCGAAGTTCCGTTGTTGTTGTGGCTTAAAAACACAAAGCCCCGACTCTAGAACGAGTCGGGGGCTTTGCTGTCCTTATAAACCCTAACCTGTATGAAAAGGCGATTTGAAAACAAACCTTTCGGTTTGTATTATTTAAGAGCGTTTTACTTATAAATGTGTTGCATGTCTCTTAAATTATTTTCTAATAGTTTATCAAAATGCTTGCCACTAATTGCTGTTTTGGTTTGATGTCAGTCACAGCATTGTAAAGTAAGATTTAACTTTTTTTGATAACTACTTTATAAACGAAATGTTGGTTGTGGTATTTTAATGATATTGGGCTATGACAGATTTTTGACAAAAAATAACGCGCCCCGAAACTTTGTTTCGGGGCGCATTTTTCATACAATATTTTCGTATTAAAATACGTGTTTCTCTGCATGGTATGACGAACGTACCAATGCGCCAGATTCTACATATTTTAAACCCATTTTAAGTCCTTCTTCTTTGTAAAAATCAAACTCTTCAGGTGTAACAAAGCGCTCTACATTTAAATGCATTTTAGTTGGCTGTAAGTATTGTCCTAATGTTACCACATCACAACCCCAATCTTTCAAGTCTTGTAATACTTCAAGCACTTCTTCTTTTGTTTCACCTAAACCTAACATAACACCCGATTTGGTTCTACGACCGCGTTCTTTGGTTTTTAAAATTTGCTCTAAACTGCGTTCGTATTTTGCTTGCGGGCGCACCTTGCGGTATAATCTTTTTACGGTTTCCATGTTGTGCGAAACCACTTCAGGTTTCTCATCAATAACATGGTACAATAAATCCCATTTCGATAAAAAGTCAGGAATTAAAGTTTCTATTGTTGTGCCCGGGTTAAGTTCTTTCACCAATCTAATGGTATCAGCCCAAACCTTCGCGCCTTTATCTTTTAATTCATCACGATTTACAGAAGTGATTACCGCATGTTTTACTCCCATTAACTTGATGGCTTCGGCAACGCGCATAGGTTCTGATAAATCGTAATCTTGTGCACGACCTGTAGCTACTGCACAAAAGCTGCAACTGCGTGTACAAACATTACCCAAAATCATAAAGGTTGCTGTACCTGCGCCCCAGCACTCGCCCATATTAGGGCAACTGCCACTTTCGCAAATGGTATGTAATTTATATTCGTCAACAATTTTACGAACGTTACGGTAGTTTTCGCCTGTAGGTAATTTAACTTTTAACCAAGATGGTTTTTTTATACGTTCTTCTGCTAATGTTGGTAATTCAATCATAATATCTATCTGTTCTGTCCGAAAGTAAATCCTAAAAATAATGTAACGAAAATCTGTTTGTTTTTAGCTAATTCATTTGCCATCAAAGGTAAGGGTTGTGCAAATACATCAACACAAAAGCCGGCTTCTAAACTGTTAAAGGCATCCGGGTACTCGCCCCATTCAACTGATAAACTATTTTTAAAATGGCCACCTACACGTGCAGTCATCTCATTGAACCCGCGAGTAAAGGTAGCATTACCATAAATCGTGTAGGGAGTGGTGTGTTTATTTACCGGGTCGTATTTTTCTGTGGCAATGTAATCTTGTCCAAATGGATCTTGCGAAAGCTTAAAAACATCAATGTAAATGGGCTTTAGCAATGCAGTGGTTACCCCGAATGAGTAGTTGTAATGCAACGATACCGCTTTTTTGTAATCGCGGGTAGTTATAAATAAATTTTGTCCGTATCCTGTGCGCAGGAAAAAAGCCATATTTATTCTACCGGGCGTGTATTGCTTGGGGTTGTCTGATTGTCCGTATACTCGCTCTTCTTTTGGATGACGAATACGCGCTAACTCAATATCTAAGCCGTTTTTTACGAGTGCTGTTTTTTGCCATTGGTACTTAAAGTTTAGGCCGCCTAACGTGGCACTGTTTAAGTTAAACCCGTACTGCAAACGCTTGCGGTAAAGCAATGTCGGCTCAGTAATTAAATCGTTTTGCGCAATAGCTGTAAAAGCCATTAGCACAAAAACTAAACTACTTAATTTGGCAACAACACGCATGCGTTTATATTTGAAAATTCAAAAATATAAAAATTATGATTACTTCTGAGGTTATTTATTTAGGACAATTACGCACCCAAGCAGTTCATACAGCCAGTAAAAGTAAAATTATAACTGATGCTCCTATAGATAACCATGGGAAAGGTGAGGCTTTTTCGCCAACAGACTTGTTATCAACAGCATTGGCGCAATGTATGATGACTATTATGGGAATTGAGGCGGATAAATTAGGAGCCGACCTAACAGGAACGAGAATTGAAGTAACAAAAAAAATGACAATAAGTCCACGAAAAGTGGCTAAGGTAGAAGTGGTTTTTTATTTACCACAAACAGCAATTAATTTTAAAACTGAGTTAGAACATGCTGCTTTAAACTGCCCGGTTGCCTTATCTTTAAGTCCGGATGTAAAGCAGCATGTTATATTTAATTACGTTTAGTTAAAAAAGCTAACCCAATCAATACTAAACTTTGGGCAAGAGCCTTTACAAGATGTCAAACTAATTGAGACTAGGGCAAGGGCTGCAATTAAAATTACTTTTTTCATATAAAATATAGAATGCTACAAAGTTATGTAAATATTGCTCAAACAATGCAAGATTTAAACATTGAAATGTTGGTTGAGTACACTAAATCGTACAACAAAACACAAACTATAATGTTTTTAAGGCAACGTTTTGGTGAACGTGCACCTTTTGTAGCCGAGCAATTAGAGCTGTTTGAAAAGGCAAAAAAGAAGTTGTCGACTTGGGTTGAAGCAGGATGTTTTTTTACAAAAAAAAGTTTGGAACAATGCAGCTCACTTCCGCTTGCAAAATTTAAAACCACAATTGTAAAGGGAAATATTTTGGTTGATTTAAGTGCAGGGCTTGGGGTTGATGATGCTGCCTTTTCGAAAACATTTAACCAAGTTATTGGGGTTGATGTGGATGAGGACTTGAATAAATTAGTTAAACATAATTTTGAAAAGTTAAACATTAAAAATATTTCAAGGGTTGATGCTACAGCCGAACAATTTCTGAATGAAAATAAACTTGTAGTTGATGTGTTTTACATAGATGCAGACAGGCGTCCTTCTGGCTCAACCAAAACATTTTCTTTAATTGATGCCACACCAAACGTATTAGAGTTAGTGCCCGATTTATTGAAAAAAAATGCCGAGGTTTTACTCAAACTTTCGCCCATGGTTGATATTGCTTATTTATTCAAAACCTTCGAAAACATTAAACGTGTTTACGTGGTTGGTTTTAAGAATGAAGTTAAAGAAATTTTATTGTTGTTGAATCATCAATACCAAACAGATACAAGTTGTATTGAAGCTGTAGAGGTAAATGAGGACGGTGAAATTGAATATAGTTTTAGTACACAATCAACCCCAAAACATAACCAAGTAAACAGCCTAGCCCAGTTTTTTTACGAACCATCAAACATGCTTATTAAAGCCGGGCTTAGCGCAGATTATGCCAATTATTTAGGGTTGAATCTTGTGAGTAAAAATAGCCATTATGCAACCGGTAATTGGGTTGATGCTTATTTTGGTCGTAGCTTTAAAATAATACATCAAGCCGAGTTTAATAAAAGCGGTATCAAACAATACCTTAAAAGTAATGGGTTACATAAAGCCAACGTGTCTGCACGTAATTTTGTGAGCACGGTGGATGAGATTAGAAAAACCTTTTTGATTGAAGATGGCGGTAACGACTATTTGTTTTTTACGCAAGATGCATCAAAAAATAAATTGTTTTGGCATTGTGTAAAGGCTTAGTCGGTAATGCGTTTTACCAACATATAATAATCATTGTCTATTTTTAAATAACCATACTCGTAACAAAATGTGTAATGTGTACCAACTTTGGTGGTGTAGGTATGTGTGTGGTATGCAAAATTAAATCCTTTGGTTAATAGCTTTTGCTGCGATACTTTGATTTTGCCCGTGTCAACAGGAATCAAAGCTTCCATAATTCTTCTGTTTTTTTTGAGTGCAGCGGTAATCTCTTTAACAAATGGAGGTTCTGCTTTTTGCTGGTTGTTATAAGTTGTTCTGCATTGGTCATCACAGAATTTTTTGTCAACTCTTCCTCGTAACTCATTGTTGCACATTAGGCAGTTTGTAACTTTCATAGGGTTAGCAAATTGGGTTTACAAACGTGAATTACGTAAATTAATTTTAAAAAAGCAACGCCCAACTTTATGGGTTGGGCGTTAGGCTTAATTAATTTCTATGGTTGTTGGCATTCGCATTTGCATGCCTTCGTATTTTAATAGTTTCGATATTTGGTTGTACCATTCATAGTGCTCACCAAACTTTTGTTTTGCCATGTAGGTTGATGCTTCATCGCTCAGGCTGCTCATAAATTGCTCAAATGGTTCTTTTTGTTCAGGGTACTGAGATAACCTGTATTCTTTTATGTTGGCTTTTTTAGCAGCAATTTCAATGGCTTTGTCCAAACCACCAAACTCATCAACCAACCCAATTTTTTTAGCATCCGTTCCACTCCAAACCCTACCCTGTGCAATGTTATCTACTTGCTCAGGAGTTAATTTTCTGCCTTCGGCAACTTTAGTAATAAAATCGGTATAAATTCTATCAATGTATTTCTGTAAAATGGCTTGTTCTGCTTGGGTTAAAGGTCTGTTTGCAGTTCCCATATCAGCGTATTGTCCAAACTTCACTGTTTCCATGTTTACACCTAATTTTTCTTTGATTAGTTTTTGTGCATTAACCAATAATGCAAATACTCCTATGCTACCGGTTATGGTGTTTTGCTGTGCTACAATAACATCGGCTGGAGCGGCAATATAATACCCACCACTTGCCGCAGTAGCACCCATCGATACAATTACCGGTTTTACTTTTTTAGTTAATACCACTTCGCGCCACATCACATCACTGGCCATGGCACTTCCACCTGGTGAGTTAATACGTAACACAACCGCTTTAATATTGCTATCGCTTTTTGCTTTTCGCAAACTCTCTACAATAGTTGTTGAGCCCATGGTTTGGCCATCACCTTTGCCACTCACAATATCTCCTACACAATAAATCACGGCAATTTTTTCTTTAACGCTGTAAGGTGATCCTTTTACAGTTTTGGCAACTTCAGCAGCCGAAACCATTTTAATGTCATCAAACTTATCAACCCCAACTTTTTTAATCAATAAATCCTGCACTTGGTCTTCAAACAATACATCGGTAATCATTCCTAAACTTTTGGCATCTTCCGGACTTTGAATAGATAAGTCGTTAATCATTTGTTTGATTTCATCAGGCGTTTTTTTGCGCGATTTTGCAATGTCGTTTACAAAATTATTATACATGCTGCCCAAGTAAGCCTCTATTTGCTCGCGGTTGGCATCGCTCATTTTATCAGCAATTAAAGGCTCTCCGGCCGATTTAAATTTGCCATGGCGAACAAGTTGTGGTTCAACCCCAAGTTTATTAAACAAGCCTTTTAAATAAGGGGTACTGCTGCTAAATCCATCCATCAATAGTTCACCCGATGGATTTAAATAAATATCATCAGCAACACTGGCTAAGTAATAAGAGTGCTCTTCTAACAATTCACCATAAGCAACTATAAATTTTTTGCTGGTTTTAAAATCAATCAACGCATTTCTTATAGCTTCTAATGTGGCGTAATCGTTAGGCGAAACACTTAAATTTAAATAAATCCCTTTAATGTTTTCGTTTTCTTTAGCACCTTTTATGGCCTTTAAAATATCGTTTAGTCCGGTTGTTTTGTTGCTTTCGAAAGTATTAAAATTAAACTGCTCGAATGGATTTTTACTGGTACGTTCGGCAATCATATAATCTAACTTAAGCATTAAAATACTGTTGGCTTCAATGGTTTTCTTTTCATCATCTTGTGTTGATGATACCATGCCGCCTATGATGGCAGCCATCAAAAAAAACAGCAAAAAAACAGAGATGATTACCCCGAAAACAGAGGCTAACATATACTTAAAAAATTGTTTCATGTATGTATGAGAATTTGATGTTACGAAGATGTTTTAAAGTACACAAAGTAAACATGTTTTTTGATAAGATAGTGGGGCTTTACGTTAATAGGCTTTAAATTTGGTTAAAAGGTTGGGTTGAGCTAATTAATTTGGTGGTAGTGTGTTAAAAACTAAAGCGCCATATTAATTCAAGTTAGTTTATTTTCGCGCCATGGAATTTTCTACACTTACCGCCATTTCTCCTGTAGATGGCAGATACCGCAAGCAAACTGAACAGTTAGGTTTATACTTTAGCGAGTTTGCACTGATACAATATCGTGTTTTAATTGAAATAGAATATTTTATTGCTCTGGCCGAATTGCCTTTGCCACAAATAAAAGGAAAAATCAGTGTGGCCGACAAACAAGCTTTGCGCGAGGTGTATACCAATTTTACCAAACAAGATGCTCTGCGTGTAAAAGAAATTGAGAAAACCACCAACCACGATGTTAAGGCGGTTGAGTATTTGATTAAAGAAAAAATGCAAGCCTTGGGTTTGGATGATATCAGTGAGTTTATCCATTTTGGATTAACTTCCCAGGATATCAATAACACTGCTATTCCATTAAGTTTAATGGATGCCAATGTGCAAACCATGTTGCCAACATTAATGGAGTTGGTTAAAAAATTAAAAGCATTGGCTAAAGATTGGAAAAATATTCCAATGTTGGCGCACACGCACGGACAACCGGCTTCTCCAACCAAATTGGGTAAAGAAATTATGGTATTTGTAGAGCGCATTGAAAAACAATTGGAGCAGCTTAAAAGTATTCCTTACAGTGCTAAGTTTGGTGGTGCCACAGGTAACTTCAATGCACATCATGTGGCTTACTCTAAAATTAATTGGGTTGAATTTAGTAATAAATTTTTGGATGGATTGGGCTTAACCCGTAGTCAATACACCACACAGATTGAACATTACGATAACCTTGCTGCAATGTTTGATGCATATAAACGGATCAATACCATTTTAATGGATATGAGCCGTGATTTCTGGCAGTACATTTCAATGGAATACTTTAAGCAACAGCTTAAAAAAGGGGAGGTGGGTTCATCAGCCATGCCACATAAAGTTAACCCTATTGATTTTGAAAATGCTGAAGGTAATTTAGGTATTGCCAATGCCTTGTTCGAGCATTTATCTGCAAAACTTCCAATATCTCGTTTGCAAAGAGATTTAACCGATTCTACCGTATTGCGCAATGTTGGTGTGCCTCTAGCGCATACTTTAATTGCATACAATAGCATAATAAAAGGTTTGGGTAAATTGTTATTAAACGAAAAAGCACTGAACGCACACCTAGAAGAAAATTGGGCTGTTTGTGCCGAGGCTATTCAAACCATTTTAAGACGCGAAGGTTATCCAAAACCATACGAGGCACTTAAAGATTTAACGCGTACCAACGCAAAAATTAATCAAAAAAGTTTACATGCATTTATTGATAAGCTTAAGGTTAATGCCAAAATAAAAACTGAATTGAAAAAAATTACACCGCACAACTACACGGGAGTTTATTAGTAGTTTCCAATACAATTATACATAACAATGAAACTACATTTAAAAAGACCGCTTGTGGTATTTGATTTAGAGACCACAGGCATGAGTGTAAATACCGACAGAATTGTTGAGTTTAGTTACATTAAGGTAATGCCTGATGGAACTGAAAACATCAAAACATTAAGGTTTAATCCCGGAATTCCAATTCCGCATGAAGTAAGTTTAATACATGGCATTTACGATGAAGATGTAAAAGACGCACCTTTGTTTAAACAAAAAGCAAAAGAGTTGGCCGAAGAGTTTAAAGGCTGCGATTTTGCAGGGTTTAACTCCAATAAGTTTGATTTCCCTTTATTGGTTGAAGAGTTTTTACGTGCCGGAGTTGAGTTTGATGTAGAGAACCGAAAGTTTGTGGATGCACAACGCATTTTTCATATGATGGAACAACGTACTTTAACCGCTGCATACAAGTTTTATTGCAATAAAGAGTTGGTTAATGCGCACAGTGCCGAGGCAGATACGATTGCTACATTAGAAGTGTTAAAAGCACAAATCGAAAGATATGAGAATCTGGAAAATGATGTAGACTTCTTGCACAACTTTACCAAGCAAGATAAAAATGTGGACTTGGCCGGACGTATGGTTTATAATAATGATGGTGTGCCTGTATTTAACTTTGGTAAACACAAAGGCAAACCTGTACAAGAAGTTTTTAAAACCGATTTTGGTTACTATGATTGGATGATGAATGGCGACTTTGCCGAGGATACTAAACGAAGGTTAACCCAAATTAAACTACAAGGTTTTAAGAGATAATTTTAAAAACAATACCCAATAAAAAAGGCTTCAATCGCAAGATTGAAGCCTTTTTGTTATTATTAATTTCTTGTATTACTCCACTATAAATCTAGTTTTTGTGGCTTGACCATTGTCTGTTTTAGCAACTAAGAAATAAATTCCATTAGCCAATGCAGATACATTTATGCTGCTGCCATTTTCTGTAATTTCGGTTGATCCGCTTAGTACTTCACTGCCAAATACATCAACAATGCTGTAGTTTAAAGTTGTGCCATCTAATTGTTCAATGTTTAATACATCTTTGGTTGGAACAGGGAATACTCTTGCTGTTGATGTAACCTCATCAGCGTTGCTTACACCATTTCCTTTAACATCGGTGGTAATAGATGCAATATTTGAGTACGCAAACTTGCTATCAAAATCTACTTGTTTAATACGGTAATAGTTGGTGGCGTATGCCTCTGGTTTAACATCATTAAAAGTGTATGTGTTTTTTACGTTTGAATTGCCCACCGCTTTTACTAAACCAATTTCAACAAAGTTAACCATGTCTGTACTGCGTTCAACAATAAACTTAGCATTGTTCTTTTCGCTTAACGTACTCCATTTTAACTCGGTAATATTGTTGTTTAATTTAGCTTCTAAACCAGTAAATACAACTGGTAGCGGATTAGTTTGATTAGTAATCAAAACACGGAAACGATTACCTGTAGAACCTGAAGTTCCATTTGTGGCAAATGAGTAGGTGTTGGCAGTACTTAAATCTTGCAAGGTATTTAACATTTTATCTTGCAAATAAACTTTAAGGTTACTGTTAAAGGTATTTACATCTGCAAAACTTAATTGGTAATTAGCAGCAGCAGCCGGAACGTTAACTTCCACCTCAACTGTGTCGGTAGTTTTGGTGCCATAAAGTGGTAAGTTGTTGATGTCGTATTTGGTGTTGTTTCCCGGTTCAAAAGTAGCAATTTGGTAACTACCATATCCAAACTTTACCGCGTCATAATTATCACTACCATATGCCCCCGATGTGTTTTGGTGAACAAATGCTTTGTTATTAAAACCGTTTCCGCTCAAGGTAATCATCAAATGGTTTGTTAATGAACCGGTTTTAAACTTATTGCCCCCACTTTCACTGGTTGCTTTATGGCTTTCAGCGAAACTTAAGTTAGCAGATGCGGTTGAACTTTTAACCCAAAAAGCTTGTCCTGAACTAATATATCTTCCCGCACTTCCTGTTGTTCCATTCCATGTTTCATAGGCATTACTTGATGGATTAAGTACCGTGTACACACCCGAAATAAGCGAACTGTTTGTTGTTTGAAAAGAATTCCAATCCAACGTTGCAGGATATGGATTGCCTATTAGGTTCCAACCATCATCTGCGGTACAACCATTTGAGCAGGTTATGGGAACGTTTATGCTACCGTGAGGAATACCACCGTTTGCCGTTAACGTAACTTCATTTTGTGTGGTAACTGAGCCATCTAAACGACCAACATTGCTACGGTCACCTCTTACAAAAACCCTGTATCCGGTTCCTCTATCAAGAGCTGTACTTGCGGATGACATTGCCACCCACCTGCTATTGAAGTTTATGGACTGGTTTTCATTATAGGTATATATTGATGGTGAGTTTGCTAATGTCCAATCAAAACCATTTGAGTTATAGTTAGCTAAACCAACAGGGCCTGTTCCTGTTCCGGGTCCGGTAATAAACATGTTGTTTCTCCAGCTGTTGGCTACAGTTGCTCCACTGGTAACAGGGGCTGCAAGAAACCTCCATCTTCTTCCAACAGACGGTATAAAACGTTGAATGTTAGCAGAACCGGTGTAAGTGCCACCTGTTGAGTTTCCAACTTGAGCAGTTGTTGTTGAGGTAGATAAAAGAGTCACGAGGTTACTGCCTAATGCAAGGGTTCCTCCGGTACATTGCAACAAAGTAGAAATGTTTACTAAATCAGTTATTGTTGCTGTTCCTGAAGTCTTGGATGACACTAAACTATGTATGGTAGGTGTAGTTGCATTTCTAAAATCCAACGATTGAGTTGAAGTTCCGGTTAATGTTATAACAGAACTGTTCGGATTAAATGTCCCAAGATTCGAGAAACTACCACCTAAAGTTAGTCCAAAGTTGCTTGCACTTGTATTTAATGTGGATGTATTGGCTATAGTTAAGTTGCCATTAACCTGTAGCGCTCCTGTTAAAGTTACGTTAGCTGCAGCCCCTGTTCTTCCGATGTTAACATCATTGAAGGCCATGGTAACAAGCGATGTATTGGTTGCATCGAGATTTCTTGTTCCGTAAATTGTTAGAGTTGAGGTGCTTGTTGTAACAGTTGTGTTGCTTGTGTAGGTCCAGTTTCCTGCAAGATTAATGAAATCGCTTACCACTAACGATCCTGAACCTGATTGATTGATGGTGATGTGTGGTAGTCTACCGGTTCCAATTGCAGAAGATCCTATCAGATTGCTTGTGCCGCTAGAACTATTAAAAACAATCGTACAGTTATGTGTTGGACTACCTGACCCGTTATGGTTTGACATGTCAACATCTCCTGATACATTTATTGTACCTCCGCCAGTTAAGTTTACTGTTCTTATACCTGTGGCAGTTAAAGCCAAAATTCCTGTAACCGTTGTTGTACCTGAGCCAAATGATAATGTTCTACTAACACTACTACTAGGATTAGTAATTGTTATGTTATTAAATGAAAGTCCGGATGAAATGCTGTTGGTAGAATTACTGATAAGTGTTACACTTACCAGTCCTGAATTTGAACTAAAACTTCCAGAAGTGAACGAAATAATTGAAGTACCTGAGTTTTCGATGGTCAACTCACCACTGGTTGAGGTAAAACTGCCACCATTAATAACCACAGGACCATTTACCAGAATTTGTTGCACGTCTCCACCGTCAAATATGCCGGAGGTGTTGGTTAAAGAGCCGAATGAATGCACGCCTAAAGCGTCTCCCATGTCTAACACGCCTCCATTTACGAGAACTGCTCCCGAAACGGTTAGAGTACCTCCTCCTGTCCAATCGAAGGATCCACCTTCAATCGTAAGTGAGCCGGCATTGATATTGTAATTTCCGTTAAAACTAACACTTTGAGAGAATGAAGGATCAAAAGTAATGTTATTGAAAGAGTTTGTTGATGGGTCAGAATCGCCATCTAAATCATCAATATCTAGAATACAATTACTGGCAGATCCTCCGTCAAATATCACATTGTCGTCAAGCTGCGGATGGTTGGGTGCAGGAATCAAACTTCCGCTTGATAAAGACCAGTTGTTAGGATCACTCCACAGTTCGTTGCCAGTTGACCCAACCCAAAAGTAATCGGTCTGAGCGTTTGTGTGGGCTACAAACAATAAAAAGCCTACGGTAAACAAGTATAATTTTAAACTCTTCATCTCGTTAAGGGATTATAATATCCATGCAAATAAAACTAAATATAAGGTTTTTAGCAACAAAAATTCTTGTGCCGAAGTAAATGGTGGATAATTCCGAATTAAATTTTGGATGTGCTAACATGTTCAATTTATTAGAGTTGCTCTTTATAAGCTATTTTACTGGTATTCTGAATGTAAATATACGCAATATGCTTATTTTTGGTTTGCACTAAATTTATTTCTTTACTTTTGGTGGAATCTACATTTAAAAGAGTATTTTAAGAATCTAAAGTAACTTGCAAAAAATCAAGCAAATAAAAATACTGTTGTACCTTACGGACGTACTAAAATTGGCTGCAACCGGTTTTGGCGGCCCGCAAATGCATTTTACCCAATTTCATAAAGTATTGGTAGTTAAACGTAATTATGTCTCAGAAGATGAACTAAAGGAGTTGAATTCATTATGCAGCATGTTACCGGGGCCTACTTCAACTCAAACCATTACTGCAATTGGTTATAAAATAGGTGGACCATCATTGGCTTTTGTTACTTTGGCTGTTTGGGTGTTGCCGGCTAGTATACTTATGTTAAGCTTTGCATTAGTAATTTCATTGTTTGATATTGCTAATCCGAAACTAAACTTTTTAAAATACTTACAACCCATGGCCGTTGGATTTATTATTTATGCAGCCTATCAAATCAAAAATCTGTTTGTAAAACGAGTTTATCATTGGGTTTTAATGATTTTGGCGGCAGTTTTGGCCATTGTATCTGAAACACCACTGGTTTTTCCATTGTTGCTTTTGGTTGGTGGATTTGTATCAACTCAAATAAATAAAGCGAATTACCGAGATGTGAAACCCATTAAAAATATACTTTGGCAAAATTTCTTTTTGTTTGTTGGAGTGTTTTTACTGGCAGCATTATTGGGTGCCATAACCAAAAATAAGGCCTTCTTATTGTTTGAGAATACTTACCGTTTTGGTAGTATTGTTTTTGGTGGCGGCCATGTGCTTATTCCAATGATGTATAACCAATTTGTGGAGTTTAAACACTATATGGAGCCCAACACCTTTTTGGCTGGAGTTGGTATTTTACAAGCAATACCAGGACCAGTATTTAGTTTTAGTACGTACGCAGGTGCCATGGCTTTAAACGACTGGGGTTTAATGGGGCAGGTTTTAGGTGGTTTAATAGGCACGGTTGCCATTTTTTTACCCGGTATTTTACTCATATTTTTCGTTTATCCTATTTGGACTCAGGTAAAAAGTTATTCTCCTATAAAAAATGCCATTGAAGGAATAAACGCCACATCAGCAGGATTGGTGATAGCATCCGCTTATTTATTATTTAAACCGGTAGAGGTAAATGAACCAAATATGTTGGTACTTTTAGGTACTTTATTCTTATTATTGACAACCAAATTGCCGAGTCCGGTGTTAGTATTGTTAGCTATTGCCGCAGGATTTATTTTTTAATGCCATGATAAAGAAATTACTTGTTTTTATATGTTTTGCTTTAACCTTGCTTTGGAGTAATGCAGTGTTGGCTCAACAACCGCAGCAACAGCCTAAGCCAGCCCAAACACCCGAGCTAATACAACTTTCGGGTTTGGTAGTTTCTGTTGATAGCTTACAAGGATTACCGTTGGTATCCATTCGCATAAAAAACACCAATAAAGGAACCTTTACTGATGAAGGCGGATTCTTTTCGTTTGTAGTTAAAAAATCAGACACCATTGTTTTTAGTTTTATAGGTTACAAAACGATTGAGTATGTTTTGCCAACAAATTTAAAGGGGATAAAATACAGTATTATTCAGCCAATGGCAGAAGATACCGTGTTTTTAAATACTGCCGTTATTCGTTCGTATCCAACACCTGATGAGTTTGATTATTACTTTGTAAAAGCAACCATTCCTGATGCTTACTATGAAGCATCGACCAGAAACTTAAGAAAGAAAACACTTGAAACACTGGCTCAAAACATGAGTATGGACGGAGCTGCAAACCAAAGGTACACCATGCAGCAACAAGCTTACAGATATTATTACAATGGTCAATTACCTCCAAACAGAATATTTGATCCGTTTGCTTGGGGGCAGTTTTTTAACGCCTGGAAAAATGGGGCTTATCAAAAAAAGAAATAGCCCTGGCTAAAAAATGTAGTCAATACTTCTTGGTCCTTGGTTAAACAATAAATCAACCACACTTAAGTTCGCTTCAAACGGAAACTTTTCTGTAAACACTTGTAAATACGGTTTAAAAGTAGTATCCGGTTTTATTTTAGGGGTTATCAGAGGGCGTAAGTCAACATCATCATTATTATTACAAACAACATACGATGGACTGAAAGTCAGTTCAGTATCAACTTTTAATAGTTTGATACATAATTGTAAAAGTTCAATTTCGAAAACAGAAAGGTTCATTACGGGCGAAGTATATATTTTTTCGAAAGCATCTGCATAATGTATAAAGTATGGCGCAGAACCATAAGCAGATTTTAGGCTTTCCCAATGTTGTCTTTGCCAATGTATGGTATTGTCTGTTACAAGTGTATTTATCGGCATTTTATGCGCTGTTTTTAGAATGGGTATGGTAAGAGTCATGGGGCCATTTGCTGATAAAATAATAGCACGGTTTCGGTAGGTTTGTTTCACAAAATGTTCATGCACATCTATCACACAATTATTTGTTAAAAGATGCCTCATCCATAATATGTTGGGCAGGTAATGTAAACTTAAAACAGCACTCATACCGCGAATATAGTGGTAAAGCGGCTAACGTTTAACAAGAAAAACATTTAAGGTGATTGCCGCGTTGTGTTTTTTATATATTTGCAATTATTTTAAAATTACAATATGACTACTGAAGGTATAACCGGAATGGGCTTTGAACACACCGAAAATCAAAAGATGGTGGCTCAAATGGCAAAAGATTTTGCAGAAAAACACATTAGACCGCATGTAATGGAATGGGACGAAGCTCAATTTTTCCCGAAAGCTACCATGCAGGAAATGGGAAAATTAGGTTTGTTGGGCGTGTTAGTTCCTGAGGAGTATGGAGGAGCAGGTCTAGGATATTTCGAGTACATCACAGCCATTCAGGAAATAGCTAAAGTTTGCAGCTCTGTTGGCTTATCGATGGCAGCGCACAACTCGTTATGTACCGGTCATATTTTACAATTTGGTAGTGAGGAGCAAAAGAAAAAATGGTTACCTAAATTAGCCACCGGTGAGTGGATTGGTGCCTGGGGGTTAACCGAAGCAAACACTGGCAGCGATGCCATGCGTATGCAATGTGTGGCTAAAGAAGATGGTGATCATTACATTATAAACGGAACCAAAAATTGGATTACTCATGGTATTACCGGAGATGTAGCAGTTGTTTTAGTAAGAACAGGAGAGTTACTTGACAGCAATGGTATCACAGCTATTGTTGTAGAGCGCGGAACTCCGGGTTTTAGAGGCGGTAAAAAGGAAAACAAATTAGGTATGCGTGCAAGCGAGACAGCTGAGTTAATTTTTGAAGATTGCCGCGTACCCAAATCAAATGTTTTAGGTAAAGTAGGAGAGGGCTTTAAACAAGCCATGAAAGTATTAGATGGTGGTAGAATTTCAATAGCTGCATTAAGTTTGGGTATTGCCAAAGGAAGTTACGAAGCGGCACTACAATATTCCAAAGAACGTCAACAATTCGGTCAGCCAATTGCAAATTTTCAGGCTATCTCATTTAAGTTGGCTGATATGGCTACACGTATTGAAGCTGCAGAGCTATTAACTTACCAAGCTGCTGATTTAAAAATGAAGCATAAGCCAATGACAACCGAAAGTGCTATGGCTAAATATTACGCATCTGAAGTTTGCGTTTGGGCGGCAACAGAGGCTGTGCAAATTTTTGGAGGTTACGGTTATACCAAAGATTTTCCGGTTGAGAAATTTTACCGCGATTCTAAATTGTGTACCATCGGTGAAGGAACCAGCGAAATTCAAAAATTGGTAATTGCCCGTAATATTCTAAAAGGCTAATTATTTATTTGGCAATTAAATAAATCGCGTTACTTTTGCAGTCCTTTTAGCAGTAAAAGAGATTGAAAGGAAAGGAGGTAATTTAGTATATGATATTTGTAAACGTTAAAGAAAACGAATCATTAGATAGAGCGCTTAAGAAGTTCAAAAAGAAATTTGAAAAGACTGGTGTTGTAAAAGAAATGCGCGAGCGTCAGGCTTTTACGAAGCCTTGTGTGAAAAATCGTTTTAAACGCATTAGAGCAGCTTATAAATTACACCTTCAACAAGAAGCTCAAGGTTAATATTTAACCAAGTAAGATATAAGAAATAAATCCCTCAATCGAATTTCGATTGAGGGATTTATTGTTTGTAGGAATGTTTGATTTACTGATTTGGAGTTCAGCGTTCATTGTCTTAAAATCTCACTTCTAGCCTACAACCTCCGGCATCTATCTTCTACTTCGCCTGATATATTATTTTTATAGGGACTTTATTTACCGGATGTTCAAACGATAGTTCAACTGCAGCAAGTGCAATACTTGTATCCTCGTTTGCTTTACTCGCCCCATATTTTACATCACCAACAATCGGGCAGTTAATTGCGCCTAACTGTGCGCGTATTTGGTGTTTGCGTCCGGTTAGTAATTTAATACGCAAAATACTGTTGTTGTTATTTACATATTTTACTTCAAAACTTAACGTGGCTTTTTCTGCATTAGGAACGGGTTTAATATGGGCACGCGTAATGTTTTTCTTTTCGTCTCTCACTAAAAAATGAGTCAACGTATCTGTTTGGTGTAAGGGTTTACCTTCCACTTTTGCCTCGTAAATCTTTTCAATTTTTCTGTTTTTAAACAAATCATTCATGCGAGCCAAAGCTTTACTTGTGCGGGCAAATAAAACTATTCCGCTAACGGGCATATCAAGGCGGTGTATTACCCCTAAAAAAACATCACCGGGTTTGTTATATTTTTCTTTAATATAGGCTTTTACCTCATCTTCCAAACTGGTTGGTTTTCCGGGTTCAGGTTGAACTGTTTGCCCCGGTCGTTTTGCAACTGCTATCAGGTGATTATCTTCAAATAATACTTGTAAACTCATGTTTTAGGTTGATGATGTAGTAAAAAATGCGTGATTAGTATTGTTCTTTCTCGTTAGGGAAATCAACGCTTTTTACGTCTTGCACATATTGTTCAACAGCACCTTTAATTTCATCATAAAGGTTTAAATACCTGCGTAAAAATTTGGGCGAAAAGTCTTTGTTAATACCCAACATATCGTGGCAAACTAAAACCTGTCCGTCAACATGTGGGCCGGCACCAATACCAATAATAGGAACCTTAACGGATTCGGCAACTTGTTTGGCCAGTTTACTTGGTATTTTTTCTAATACAATGGCAAAACAACCCGCTTCTTCCAGTAGTTTGGCGTCTGAAATTAATTTATTAGCCTCGGCCTCTTCTTTTGCCCTAACCTCGTAGGTTCCAAATTTGTAGATACTTTGTGGTGTTAAGCCCAAATGCCCCATAACCGGTATGCCAGCAGTTAAAATACGTTTTACAGAATCCACTACATCTTCGCCACCTTCTAATTTAACAGCATGCGCTTCAGCTTCTTTCATAATCCTGATGGCTGAGTTTAAAGCTTCTTTAGAATTGCCTTGATACGAACCAAAAGGTAAATCTACCACCACTAAACTCCTATTCACTGCTCTTATGACAGCAGCCGCGTGAGAAATCATTTCATCTAAAGTTATTGGCAGGGTGGTTTCGTGTCCGTGCATTACATTACTTGCTGAATCGCCAACCAAAAGCACATCAATTTTGGCATCATCAAAAATTCGTGCCATGCTGTAATCGTATGCGGTAAGCATTGATATTTTTTCACCACGGTGTTTCATTTCTTGTAACACATGAGTGGTAACTTTTTTAATCTCTTTGTAGGTACTCATAAAATAAGTAAAAGGTCACCAAAGGTAGGTATTAATAATTGATAACAGCAAAGGTATCACGCAACCTAATCCTTGAAAATAGTTACTTAATATGATAACACTTTAATATTTGTCAATTAAAATTATATTCGCACCTCTATGAAGATTTGGATTTTAGTACTTTTAACAAGCCTAGTGTTTTTGAGCGCTTGTGATAACACCCTTGATATAAATGCCCCTTACAGAGAAACCCCGGTGATTTATGCCGTACTCGATTTGGGTCAGGATAGCCAAATTTTTCGTATACAAAAGACGTATCAAAATGATATAGGAAAAACAACAGAAGAAGTTGCTCAAATGGCAGATTCGTTGTACATGAAAAATATTACTGTTAAAGTAACCAACGCCAATAATCCGAATTTGTTCAGAGATTTTGTTCGTGTAGCACCAAGAAAGGAATCAGGCTTTTTTAGTAACCGCGACTCGAGCTATTGGGGACAAAACACTGCCGGTTTTTTTACAGCGGGAGCAAGGTACACCTTACGCATAAAAAGTAACGAAACAGGAAACGAGTATATTGCCACGACTGCAGCCACCGGCACAGCAAACATAAGACTAGGCAATGTGATTGATTTTACTATTGTTCAGCCGGGAAGTTTTACTTACCAAGTTATACAGCTCGGTACAAATGTTTTTATTGCTGATGTGATTGTTAGGTTGAATTATTGGGAGGTGAACAAGGCTACTAACGACTCCTCTTTGCGCTATGTTGATTATTTTATCAGAAAAGATTTGTTGTACACATCTGTTCAAAACGGGGCATTTACCATAGGTGTTTCAAAACAAGGAATGTTAGATTATTGTAAGAATAATATTCCGGTTGATGGGGCCGTGAATAGGTCGTTCCATTCCATTGATTACGTGGTTACCAGCTCGAACAGTGATTACTACGATATGATTCAAACCAACAAACCAAGTGGTAGTATCATACCCAAAGTAACAGATTATAGTAACATTACCAATGGTATTGGTGTGTTTGCATCAAGAACCACAACAGTTGTAAGACAGTCAGTTTCTGAATCAAGTGTTGATTTGATAAACACACAAGTGTTAAACAGACAATAAAATCGTCAGTTTTGCTGACAAATTTTATCAGCCTAAATTCTTTTATACTTAAAAACTGACATTTTATTACCTGATTACTGCCAAAAGTCAAGTGGCACTACAATTGATAAGTTGTGACAAACAACTTCAAATATGAGCAAAGTAATAGGTATAGACTTAGGAACCACGAACTCTTGTGTAGCCGTTATGGAAGGTAACGAGCCTGTGGTAATCGCTAACAGTGAAGGTCGCAGAACAACCCCTTCAATAGTGGCATTTTTAAAAGATGGTGAACGAAAAATAGGGGATCCTGCAAAACGTCAGGCGGTAACAAACCCTAAAAACACCATTTATTCAATTAAACGTTTTATGGGAACTAACTTTGAAGAATCTCAAAAAGAAACTTCACGTGTTCCTTATGCAGTAGAAAAAGGTGACAACAATACACCTCGTGTTAATATCGATGGTCGTTTATATACTCCTCAAGAAATTTCAGCAATGATTCTTCAAAAAATGAAGAAAACTGCCGAAGACTATTTAGGCACTGAAGTTAAAGAAGCGGTAATTACAGTTCCTGCATACTTTAACGATGCGCAACGTCAAGCAACTAAAGAGGCCGGTGAAATTGCAGGCTTAAATGTAAGACGTATCATCAACGAACCTACTGCGGCTGCTTTGGCATACGGTTTAGATAAAACCGGTAAAAAAGATTTAAAAGTAGTGGTGTTTGATTGCGGTGGTGGAACACATGACGTTTCTGTTTTAGAAATGTATGATGTGGATGGTACCGGAACTTTTGAAGTAAAATCAACTGATGGTGATACGCACTTAGGTGGTGATGATTTTGACCAAGTAATCATTGATTGGTTAGCTGATGAGTTTAAAGCAGAAGAAGGAATGGATTTACGTAGTGATGCCATGGCATTACAACGTTTAAAAGAAGCCGCTGAAAAAGCTAAAATCGAATTATCAAGCTCTGCACAAACTGAAATTAATTTACCATACATTACCGCTACTGCAAGTGGACCGAAACACTTAGTTAAAACATTAACTCGTGCCAAGTTTGAGCAATTAGCGGATAGTTTAATTAAACGTACCATTGAGCCTTGCAAAACTGCGTTACAAAATGCAGGTATGAGTGCAAGTGATATTGACGAGATCATATTAGTAGGTGGTTCAACCCGTATCCCGGCTATTCAATCTGCGGTAGAAAGTTTCTTCGGTAAAGCTCCATCAAAAGGTGTTAATCCTGATGAAGTGGTTGCTTTAGGTGCAGCAATTCAAGGTGGTGTATTAACCGGTGAGGTAAAAGATGTGTTGTTGTTAGATGTTACCCCATTAAGTTTAGGTATTGAAACCATGGGTGGTGTATTTACCAAATTGATTGAGGCCAACACAACTATCCCTACCAAACGTAGCGAAACATTTAGCACAGCCAGCGATAACCAACCAAGTGTACAATTACATGTGTTGCAAGGAGAGCGTCCAATGGCTAAAGACAACCGCACTATTGGTATGTTTAACTTAGATGGAATTCCTCCTGCACCACGCGGTGTACCTCAAATTGAAGTAACTTTTGATATTGATGCCAACGGTATTATTCAAGTAAGCGCAAAAGATAAAGGTACAGGTAAAGAGCAAAAAATTCGCATCGAAAGTAATAGTGGCTTAAGTAAAGAAGAGATTGAGAAAATGAAGCGTGAGGCAGAAGCCAATGCAGAAGCTGATAAAAAAGCAAAAGAAGAGGCCGAAAAAGTAAACGCTGCTGATAGCTTAGTATTCCAAACTGAAAAACAGTTGAAAGAATATGGAGATAAAATTCCGGCTGAGAAAAAAGAAGCCATTGAAAAGGCCGTTGCTGAACTGAAAAAAGCACATGAAGCTAAAGATTTAGCCGGTATTGATACGCACATGGAAGCATTAAACGCAGCTTGGGCTGCTGCTAGCGAAGATATGTATAAAGCAACTCAAGGTGCTGAGAACAACAACGCAAATGCAGGAGCAGAAGGAGCTACAGCCGGTGCCGAAAACGTTCAAGATGTAGATTTTGAAGAAGTGAAATAATAAGTTTGGTACTTAATAAAAAAGCGGGCTACCCAATTTGGGTGGCCCGCTTTCATTTTTATTGTTAACTAAATAAGATGCTTAGTAATCTTTTCTGTTTTTTAACCAATTACTGTCTTTGGTTACTTCTGTATTATTGTTACTCGACTGTTGTTTTTTGTTGTTGGTAAACAATGTGCTTGCCGCTAATGCAGCAACATCCTCATGGTCGAATGTTGGTTTTAAATGTTCAGGGTTATAGTGTTTCTCAATAAACTTGGTATCAAAATTACCACTTATAAATGCAGGATGTTGCATTACATATTTACCAAACTTTAAGGTTGTTTCAATACCTGTAATGTGGTAATCATCAATGGCGCGAATCATTCTGCTTATTGCCTCCTCACGCGTTGCTCCAAATGTTATTAACTTGGCGATCATCGGGTCGTAATGAATTGGAATTTCCATACCTTCTTCAAAACTATCATCAACCCTTACTCCATAACCTTGTGGCGTTTTGTAAGTGTTTAATTTCCCGATATCCGGTAAAAAGTTGTTTAACGGATCTTCGGCACAAACGCGTAATTCCATGGCATGACCATGAATTTTTAAATCATTTTGTGTGTACCCTAAATGTTCGCCTTTTGCAATACGTATTTGTTCTTTTACCAAATCCAAACCAACAATTTGTTCGGTTACCGGGTGCTCAACTTGTAGGCGTGTATTCATTTCCAGAAAGTAGAAGTTTAGTTGTTCATCTACTAAAAACTCTACTGTACCTGCCCCGGTGTAATTACAAGCTTTTGCTACGTTAACTGCAGCTTCACCCATGGCTTTTCTAATCTCAGGGGTTAAACAACTAGACGGTGCTTCTTCAACCAACTTCTGATGTCTTCGTTGTATGCTGCACTCACGCTCGAATAAGTATACAATATTACCATAATTATCGCCCAAAATTTGAATCTCTATATGCCTTGGCGAGCCTACAAATTTTTCGATAAATACTGCGTCATCACCAAAAGCCGAGCGCGCTTCACCTTGGGCCATTTTTATTTGCTCCTCAAACTCTTTTTCTTTTTCAACCACACGCATACCTTTTCCACCGCCACCGGCCGATGCTTTAATTAACACAGGATAGCCAATTGAAGCAGCAATACGTTTACCTTCTTCAATATCGCGTAAAGCTTCTTGTGTACCCGGAACCATTGGAACATTAAATTTTGATACCGCTTGTTTGGCTCCAATTTTACTACCCATAGTGCGCATGGCATCACCAGTTGGTCCAATAAATGTGATACCTGCGGCTGCAACCTTATCAGCAAACACAGCATTCTCACTTAAAAAACCATAACCGGGATGAATGGCATCAACTTCTAAGTTTTTACACACCTCAAGTATGGTATCCATTCTTAGATATGAATGTGACGATGCAGCAGGACCAATACAAACTGCTTCATCTGCATAGCGTACATGAAGTGCATTTCTATCCGCTTCGCTATATACAGCAACCGTTTTTATTCCCAATTCTTTTGCGGTGCGCATTACGCGTAAGGCAATTTCGCCACGGTTGGCAACTAATATTTTTTTCATGAATTTAATTTTCGAGTAAAGTAAAAAAACAGGCGCAAATATATACGCCATTGTGGGTTATTAATAAACTTTTAACGGTCGTTTTATTTCGTTAAATACCAAGTTAAAGCCCATACGGAAACTCAATACTTGAAATTGATCAGGCTTAAAATATGCAAGTACGTTGTCTTGTACCAAATACCATTGTACCGGACCCATTTTTAACGACCATCCTAAACCTATGTTGGCATAGCTGTTGCCAATAATACTGTAATTGGCAGTTAGGTGAAAACCATCACCAAACTTGCGCGCATAACTTAATGTATATGCAGGTAAAATAGATCCTAACAAGTAACGACCTTGAATTACTGCACCCAATGTGTTGCGTTTATTTAAATTGTAATTAGCTGTTAAATAAAAGCGCCAAGGCATGAACGTGGTGAAGTTTTTTTGGGTAATTTTAGGTTCAAGTTGGTTAAATAAACTATCAAAATATTCCTCTTGTTTTTGTCCATCTTCAAGTTGCTCTTTATTTAAACCACCTGTTCTTACACCAACATCGTTAATACCGTAATTGTATGTATTGTTTGTCCAGTTAATAAAACCAAAATCAACAATAGATGCACCAACAGTTAGGCGATTGTTTACATCGTAGGTTAAGCCTAAATCGATACCTGCACCTAAGTTACCCAATGAGTAAAAGTTTTTTTCATTTAGGTTTTTTTCTTCATCGGTTGCTTCTCTTCCATCAATACTGTCAGTTAATAATCCTAAACTTGATGTGTTAATTACTCCTCCGGCTACAATTCCAATTTCCTCAGTTGGTGTTTTAGGTTGATTCAGTTTTAACGTGAAATTCTTTGTTTGTGCAACTCCTACGCCTTGGTACAACTTGGCTCTGGCACCCACGTTAAATCTATCGTAATTGCGTGACATACTAAATCCTAATTCGTTAAATGATATTGCAGTTACTGATGTATTTGAAACATCCCAAGAACTTCCTGCGTAAAAATCGTTTCCGTTGGCAGCCAGCCCTATTAACTCTTTTGATAACCTAACATTGGTAATACTTCTTGCATTTAAATTGATTCCGTAGTACCACTTTTTACTTTTAAAACGAACATGAAGAATTTCGATATTAGTGGCAATATCAAACTCAATTTTATCGCCTTTCAGGTTATCGTAAAATTTAGGTATGCTTAACATACTGTCTTCAATAATACTATTCAAAATGGTTCTGGCATTAAAGCCATTCATTATAAAGTTAACACTGTTATTTGCTAAACCGGGCACACCAATTGATGTTGAATACGTTGGCAACAAAGCCGGGTTAATATAAGATGCTTGATGTGTTGCTGTTAATGCAGGTTGTGTTGTTTCTATTTGCGCGAACAAACCAAACGGTAATGTAACTAATATAAGAATCTTAAAAATGTTTTTCATAACAATGTCGGGTTTGATTAACTTATTTACTACGGTAAGTAACATTGGTTCTGGCACCAATTTTTACATTAAGTTTTTGATAATCATAAAAACTTACGAATGGCTGATTACCGGGTGTGTTTTCTGGTGTTCGTAACCTCACTTGTAATCGGTATTTATTACCTCGTTTTAAGTTTTCGTATTGCGCTTTGGTTATGGTATTGGTGACAACAGCTTTGGTTGGTTGAAGTACTTCGCCCTGGGCATCCACTGTTGCGGCTGTTAATAAATATGCAGGTTTAAAAATACTATCAATTACAGTGTTTGTAACCGAATCATCAACGTATACTTGCACTGTTGCGTTAAGTGGAATCCCGTTAACAAAATCAGAAACTACTTCAGCCCAATTAACCGTTACTCCATTTGAATCTAAATCAGAGAGAGTTTCCCCTAACTCAAAATCTCCATCTGATTCGATTGCATAAGTTAAAATTTTGACATCAACAGGTAAATCAAGTATGGTTTCCAACTTTACAGTTGTGTTATCATATAACACATTCGCTCGAGGTATATCATCAGCATTTGCAGTAAACAAAACTTGGTAAATGATAGTCTGTGGTGCAGCGTTTAGAACCTCGTCTATGTTGGAGTTTGTTTTGTCAATAATGTATTCAGTAATTTTACTTTGGTCAATGTTAGCGGTATATTCTAAAGAGAACGTGTCTTTAAACAAGTCAATGATAATTGGGGTTCTAACTCCTGTACCCGAAAGCACGTATATATCCGTTATTTTTGCCGTAATTGGTAAACCAAAAGAGTTGGTTACTTTTAGTTTTATAGAAGGGTTTTCAATATATACATTACCTTCCAGTTTGTCGTCAAACAAACCCAATTCACTGGTTGACCTAAGTTCTGTAATATCAAATTTTCCAAAGTATCCCTCAAGGCGCTTGTACTGGCTAACATTAAGACCTTGTATAAAACTAATCTTATCTGTTAATGCAACGCCATTCGCAGGGTTTCTGGTAATATCTAGCCCTAACTCGTAGGCGAATACATTATATGTAGTACCATTTTTGGTGAAATCAATTTCGTAGCCCGATAAATCGATATTTCTGTTAATATTGGGTGGAGTAGACCCGTTATATACAAATACAAAACTATCTGTGTAGGCTATACCATTTTTGGTGATGCCTGGATAACTTATCTTTACAACAGTATTGTGTTTAAAGCTTGAGCCAACATTTAAATTTAATGTACCTTGTCTTATTAAAGCACGTTCTAGTCGTTGGTTACCACTTACATTTACATTAATCTCATTGGCAATACTCTGGTTAAACTTGCCGGTGGACTCAAAATTAGGAATTTCAGTTGGCGGCATTATCGCATCAACAGAAAAGTTTATACCAGGTAAAGTTACGTACTGCTTTTCTTCTACACTGTCCGCTCCTGAAAATTTAAGAATGATTTTGCCATCAGGTCCGGTAGTAACATCCAAATCTCCTGATAAGTCGTTCAACAAATCGCTCAACGATACAGAAGTGTTAATTAAAGGTGCCGCTACGGTTGGGTTAGTGGTTACACCTTTTATCGATGACAATTCATCTATCGTATCTTCAAATTCTTTAATGCAGGATGTGCCTAATAAAAGGAAGGTGGAGATAATTCCGAGTGCAAGTTTTTTCATAATATATTCGGGTAACACTTCTGTTGCCCGAAGGTACAAAATATTTAATTACTTCAGCTTGTAAACAAAAATATTATTGGTTTGGTCCCCTCCAATCAAATAATTTCCCTTGTCAAGCATCAAATTAGCCGTATTAAAAGGAGTCCAACCTTTTATTGGGAAGTCGATATAAAGCCCGCCACTCATGTTGTACCAATAGTACTCTGATTGTTGTTTTTGGAAATTAGCTAACATTACTTTTCCTGTAGCATCGGTAGTAAAGTAGTTTAACTGCGGTATACTGTCTGTATAAGTTTTACCTGTAACTTTTTTAAAGTTAGCGCCATACAAGGTCCACGAATTGCCTGTTTGTGTGAGGTAAAACTTATTACCGGTAACTAAATCGATTTGTGAGGTAATGGCAGTGTAAGGTTCAAACTTACTAATCATGATTGGTTCTCCTATTTGTTGATAGACTGAGTCAAATTTAACTTGGTAAACTTGCCCTGATGTGTCGAAAGCATTGAAGTTTAATGTAGTGCTGTCTGTTTGTGTGGTGTATTCAAATATAAGTGCTTTAAACGCTGAGGTTAGCTTTATGGATTTACCCTTATAATCAAACAAACATAAATTTCCTTTTATATCAGTTGTGTATACTAAACGTTTGCTTCCTTGCTTAATTAAACCAACAGGTGCATTTATTTTTTGTTCTAATATTTTTGGCATCCAACCTTGTAATGGTTTTCCGTTTAGTGCGTATCCAACAATGCGGTTGTTTTCGAGCGGAACAAAAAACTGCAAGGTACTATCATCATAAAAATCAGCAAGGGTAAATGGTAAAATTGCTTTACCCGGGTAGCGAATCGGGTAATTGTATAAACTTACACCTTTGGCATCGATTAAATTAGCTTGTTTATCGGTGCTAAATAAATAACAAGTTGATCCGTTTTTCTGGGCATCAATTACCTCAAAATTACCAATTAGTTTGCCGTTTAATTTGCTTCTCCAAATTAGGTTTCCGGTTGTACTCAAACAGTATAAAGTGTTATTGATGTCTTGAACAAATATTACGTTTTGCTTTACATCACTGTTGTAAACTACTTGTGGTGCAACATCAAAAATGGTATCTAACTTACTGGCCCAAAGTAGTTGTGTTTCGTTGGTATTTACATTGTTAAACTTGTATGATACCTGCGTATAAAATGCTTTATTGTTGGTGTTTGAGTATTGAATAGAGAAAAACTCAAACTTTTTAAAGTCGTATTGATAGGTATTTAAGGTGCTGAAGAAAGAGTCGGTTACAAAATTAGTTGGCAATAAAAAGTTGCGCGTAGGGCTGATGAAAATACTTACATTATTGTTTGCCGCAAAATCTTTCTGGTAGGCTTTAAACTTTTCATCGTTGGCCAATGTGCTACCCGATTTGTATTGATCAATAATGTACTTTAATGTGTTTACATCGTTAGCAAAAACAAAAACATCATCTAACTGAATGTAGTATGGTGAGTAAATATTTTCCATAATCTCGCCATAATATAGCTTTAAAAAGTTGCCCAATTTTATGCGCTCAATTTCCAAACCTTGATGGTAATAACTTACCGAATCAGTTTCGCCTTTACGGTTCATTGATTGAATGATGCTTTTAAGCGCAGCAGCCATTCCTGCGGGATCTTTAAAACGAATAAAAGCAGTTAGGTTATTGTTAAAATCGCTGCCAGCAGGCTCTGTCATTACCAATGATGCTTCTCCATCAATAAAGTTGATGATGTTTTGTGTTAAATCAATGTCGTATCTGTTTTCTAAACTATCGGCAAAACTGTTGTATACATCTCCTTTTTTATGAACCTGTAGGTACTCGTTTAGTTCTGAGTTAAATTTAAGGTAGTCGCTAAACCCCATTTGAAATGCCAACGAGGTATTTTTGGGCATGTACTTCTGTAACAGTAATGGTTTTGGGTTTTGATTTTTAAACAAATCCAAAAACTGAAAAACAGAATCATCTGTAAACGTTACACCCGATAATTTAAATTGTTCGTTTTGTAACTCTACATCCAACATACTCCAGTTTGCAAAACCTTTTAAATAGCCAAGTATGTTGTAGTACTCTGGTTTGGTAAACAAGTTGGCCAATAAAGGCAGTTTTTGGTAATTAATGAATAAGTTTATATCTGCACTGGTCTCGGCCATTAAGTGTGCTTGCGTTAAACCTTTTGTTGTATTGGGTAAATTGTACTTTAGTTTGCGTAAGCTTTCTTCAACCAGCGAACCATCTGCAGCACAAAGTAATAGTTGTTCGCGGTACGAAATGGTAAATAACACATTACCCATGGCATCGGTAAAATCGTAAACAGGTGTTTTTTCGAAACTGCGTGGTGTGGCTTTTGCGTTTAATGCTTTGGTTAAATAATTTACTACATCGGTCAATTCAATTTGTTCGCCTGTTTCTGCAACTGCCAATAGCCCCAAATTGTTTCCTGAATTGTGTAATGAAATGGCAGTGGTATTATCTTCTAAAATTTCTTTTAAGGTTACGTTATCGGTTATTATTTTAAAAGTTTTTTCCAATTGGTTGTGTAAGTTGGCTACTCTTGGGTTTGCTTTTAAATCGGCCCAAAGTGATGATTTCTCGAGCAATCGCCAAGATGTACTGATGTCTTTTGATTGCAGTATGATAAATGCGTCTGCGGGTACTGCTTCTATCGCAGGTCTATTTTTTATTTTAATATTGTTTAAATAAAAATATATTGCGATGCCTGAAAACAGCGCTAACGTTGCTATAATACCTATCAGTAATGATCTATTCATTTTTTGAGTAGTGTCGTTTATCAAATTTAATAGGTTTAAACGCTTGTTAGTACTGGCTTTTACACAGGTTAATTGTTAAACATATGACAAACTCTACACTTCAAAAGCAACTTATTCAAAGCGGAGCAGCCTTTGCTGCCTTAGCAGTTATTGCCGGAGCTTTCGGCTCACATGCTATTAAAGAAAAACTAGATTCGGTTAATTACAACATTTACCAAACGGCTGTTGAATACCAGTTTTACCATGCATTGGCGCTGTTTGCAATAGGTGCCGGTATGCGTAGAATTAAAGAGAATGTGGCCAAGGTGGCTTTCACTTTATTTGTTTTAGGTATTATCTTTTTTAGTGGTAGTTTATACCTTTTATCAACCAGCATGATTTGGGCCAAAGAACGCGTTGGCTGGCTGGGTATTGTAGCACCGGTAGGTGGTGTAAGCTTTGTTGTGGGTTGGGCGTATTTGGCTGTTACAGGGTTTAAACCAAGTACAAGCTCTCATTCTGCCGAGAAAGTGCAAGAGATGCAACGCAGAAAAAAACACACATTCGAAGAGAAACAATAAGGATTATTTGATGGAGTCTTTTTTAACAAATACAAAAACGTCTTCATCATCCTTTTTCATCAAATATTTTTCGCGTGCAAATTTTTCCAGATTTTTATCGCTGGTAAAAAGTTCATCACGTTGTTGTTTGGCATCTTTAATTTGTTGCTGATAAAACTTGTGTTCTGCTTTAACCTTGTTGTATTGTTTGCGCAGTTTAAACTGGTCTATGATGTTATTTCTGTCAGAAAAAAACAGCAATGCCACAAACGCCAGTGTGGCAATTATGTATTTGTTGGTAATTAACTTGGCCCAGCTTAACTTCATAAGTTCAAAATTAAATAATTATTAGGGTTGATGTTTTAAATGATGTAAACATCCATACTAAATGTGACTAACATAATTTACATCAACCCAAAAAAGAAACGCCCCGCAATGATAAAATTGCAGGGCGCTAATGTTTTTAATAGACTTATTACTTAATAAACTTAAAGTCTTTGCCCGGGTAATATGCATTTTTACCTAACTCTTCTTCAATACGAAGCAATTGGTTGTATTTAGCAATCCTATCCGTACGGCTTGCCGAACCGGTTTTTATCTGGCCGCTGTTTAATGCTACCGCTAAATCGGCAATGGTGGTATCTTCTGTTTCACCACTTCTATGGCTCATGATGTTGGTGTATGAGTGGCGAGTTGCCAAGTTAACCGCATCAATGGTTTCGCTTAAACTACCAATTTGGTTTACTTTAACCAAAATAGAGTTTGCAACACCTTTATCAATACCTTTTTGTAAACGTTTGCTGTTGGTTACAAATAAATCATCGCCTACCAATTGTACTTTATCGCCAATGGTTTTGGTTAATTCAGCCCAACCTTTCCAATCATCTTCAGCCATACCATCTTCAATCGAAATAATAGGGTATTTGTTGGTCCATTCTTTCCAATAAGCCACCATTGCAGATGAATCCATTTCACGTTTATCCGATTTTTTAAAGGTATATAAACCGGTTTTTTCATCGTAAAACTCGGTTGTAGCAGCATCCATGGCAATGTAAATATCTTTGCCCGGCTTGTAACCTGCTTCTTCAATCGCTTTTAAAACGGTTTCAATGGCTTCTTCGTTTGATGGAATATTCGGAGCAAATCCACCTTCATCGCCCACGTTGGTGCTATAACCTTTTTTCTTCAATACATTTTTAAGGTGATGGAAAACCTCTGTGCCCATGCGTAATGCTTCGCTAAAGCTATCCGCTTTAACCGGCATAATCATAAACTCCTGAAAATCGATTGAATTATCGGCATGAGAACCGCCATTTAAAATGTTCATTAACGGAATAGGTAATGTGTTTGCATTAACACCACCTACGTAACGATATAAAGGCATGTTGGCTTCAATGGCTGCGGCTTTAGCACAAGCCAACGAAACAGCCAAAATAGCGTTTGCGCCTAATTTAGCTTTGTTATCAGTACCATCTAATTTAAGCATTAAACGATCAATTTCGTTTTGCTCAAATACGTCAACACCCATCAATTTTTCGGCAATAGTTTCGTTAACGTTTTTAACTGCGTTAAGCACACCTTTACCCATAAATACTTTTTTGTCGCCATCGCGTAGTTCCACTGCCTCGTGCGCACCGGTACTAGCTCCGCTCGGAACAGCTGCACGTCCCATGGCGCCTTCTTCGGTTACAACTTCTACTTCTACAGTTGGGTTTCCGCGCGAATCTAAAATTTGACGGGCGTGGATATCAATAATTGAACTCATGGTTAAATATAGTTTTTATATGATTTTAAAATAGGGTTAGTTCGACATTAACGTGATGAACTCATCAAACAAGTATCTACTATCGTGCGGTCCCGGAGCAGCTTCAGGATGGTACTGTACCGAAAAAGCTTTTTTATCTTTTAAACGTATCCCTTCAACCGTGTTATCGTTTAGGTTGATGTGGGTAATTTCTACGTTTGGTGTTTTTTCAACATCTTCAGCCCTAACACTAAAACCGTGGTTTTGCGAAGTAACTTCACACAAACCGGTAAGTAGGTTTTTAACAGGGTGATTCATTCCTCTATGGCCATTGTGCATTTTGAAGGTAGAAATGCCATTGGCTTCGGCTAAAATTTGGTGACCTAAACAAATACCAAAAGTTGGAATGTTATTGGCCAAAATGGTTTTAACGGTATCAACCGCGTAAGTCATAGTAGCCGGATCACCTGGGCCATTGCTTAGCATTATGCCATCCGGTTTAAATTTCATCAATTCATCAAAGCTAGTTTTGCCATTAAATACAGCTAAGTAACAATCTCTATCTGCCAAGCAGCGCAATATATTTTTCTTAACACCAAAGTCTAAAACGGCCACGCGTTTTGAGGCATCGGGGTTACCCATGTAATACGTTTGTTGGGTTGATACTTTTGATGAAAGCTCTAATCCTTCCATAGAAGGAACATTGTTTAGCTCGTGCAGCAGTTCTTCAACCGTTTTATTTTCGGCCGAGATGATGGCATTCATTGCACCTTTGTTGCGCACGTGCCTTACCACCTCACGGGTATCAATATCGGTAATGCCTACAATATTGTTTTGGGTAAAGTAATCTTGCACGCTCATGCCCGCAGTTTTGCGCGAGTAAGGAACATTAAATTGCTTACACACCAAGCCGGCAATTTTAATATCGTCAGATTCTACTTCTTCGGCATGAATTCCGTAGTTACCAATATGTACATTGGTTTGCAACAAAATTTGTCCGTAATACGATGGATCTGTGAATACTTCCTGATAACCGGTCATTCCGGTGTTAAAACAAATTTCTCCGGTGGTGGTACCTATTTTACCAATTGAGGTGCCTTTGAATACGGTGCCGTCTGCTAAAACTAAAACAGCTGGGAATTTATTGATGGATTTATTCAAGGTTGTTTAGATTTTGGCAAAGATAATTAAAGTAATAAAAATGGCTAATTTAATTTGAAAAGTGCATGACTCATCAAACAAAAACAGCCGCATCATTTTTTGATACGGCTGTTTTTTTATGCTTTAGGCTTGCGCAGTTGGTCCGCCAAAATTCATCGGAAATGGGGGAGAGTCGTGCAAATCAATGGTGCCGTTTTGTTCTTCATATTTTAAAATATTATCACCCAAAGCCATCAATAATCTTTTGGCATGCTGAGGTGTAAGTACAATACGCGATTTAACTTTTGCTTTGGGTACGCCCGGCATTACACGTATAAAATCAACCACAAACTCGGCATTGCTGTGTGTTATAATGGCTAAGTTGCTGTATGTACCTTCGGCCATTTCTTCGCTTAATTCTATATTTAGTTGGTTTTCGTTGTTTTTGTTTTCCATGTTTATTGTTGTTAAATGATTTGTCCAAAAATAAAAAAGGCAGTGAGAAATTCATCACTGCCTTTAAATAATATCTACTTATGTAATTAGCCTTTTGAAGCCATTAACATTTCGTATTCTTCTTTAGAACCTACAATTAATTTTTCGTACTCACGTAAACCTGTACCTGCAGGAATTAAGTGACCCACAATGATGTTCTCTTTCAAGCCCAACATGTGATCTACCTTACCCGAGATAGCAGCTTCGTTTAATACTTTGGTTGTTTCCTGGAACGATGCTGCACTTAAGAAACTATGTGTACCTAACGATGCACGTGTAATACCTTGAATAATTTGAGCACCGGTTGCAGGTTGTGCATCGCGGGCTTCAACTGTTCTTAAAGCTTTACGTTTTAACATCGAGTTTTCGTCACGTAATTTACGTACGCTTACAATTTGGCCAGGTTTTAGCGATGATGAATCACCTGCATCAACCACAACTTTTTTGTCGAAAATCCAATCGTTAGTTTCTTTAAATGTCCAACGGTCTACGTTTTCTCCTTCAAGGAATAAAGTATCACCGGCATCAATTACTTCCACTTTTTGCATCATCTGGCGCACAATGGTTTCAATGTGTTTATCGTTGATTTTTACACCTTGTAAACGGTAAACCTCTTGGATACCATTTAGGATATAACGTTGTACAGCTAAAGGACCTTCGATACGTAAAATATCTTGCGGGCTGATAGCACCATCAGATAAAGGAGAACCAGCTTTCACGAAATCATTTTCTTGCACCAAAATGTGTTTAGATAATGAAACCATGTATTTCTTTTGTTCGCCATCTTTTGATGTAATCATCACCTCACGGTTACCACGTTTAATGCCACCAAAACTTACCACACCATCAATTTCGGTTACTACAGCCGGGTTAGATGGGTTACGTGCCTCGAATAACTCGGTAACACGTGGTAAACCTCCCGTAATATCGCGTGTTTTACCAACCACACGAGGAATTTTTACTAATATCTGTCCGGCAGTTACCGCTGTACCTTCTTCTACCACAATGTGAGCACCCACCGGAATGTTGTATTCTTTTGAGTTTTCACCTTTTTTATCGCTAACGATAATTGATGGTATTTTGGTTTTGTCTTTCGACTCGATAATTACCTTCTCTTTGTGACCTGTTTGCTCATCACTTTCTTCCTTAAAGGTAACGTTTTCGATAATGTTCTCGAACTTAACCTTACCGGCAGATTCGGTGATAATAACCGCATTGTATGGATCCCAAGTGTAAAGACGAGCGCCTTTTTCTACCTTCTGACCATTTTTAGCGAACAAGTGTGCACCATAAGGGATGTTAACCGTAATGATGGTAACACGTGTTTTTTCGTCTAAAATACGAATTTCACCTTGGCGACCAATTACTACTTCAGCAGGGCCTTCTTCGGTTTCCATTGGTGTTGTTCTAATTTCTTCGAACTCCAATAAACCACCGAATTTAGCATTCATTTCGCTTTCTGTAGCAATGTTTGATGCCGTACCACCCACGTGGAAAGTACGTAAGGTTAACTGTGTACCAGGCTCACCAATTGATTGCGCTGCAATAACACCAACCGAATCACCACGTTGTGCCATACGTGCTGTAGCCAAGTTACGGCCGTAGCATTTAGCACAAACACCATATTTAGATTGGCATGTTAATACCGAGCGAATTTCAACTTGTTCAACAGGAGATGCTTCAATTTTTGCAGCAATCTCTTCGGTAATTTCATCACCGCTGTTGCAATATAATTCGTTGGTTAACGGATCAATTACATCGTGTAAACTGGTACGACCTAAGATACGTTCGTATAAAGTTTCTACAACCTCTTCGTTATCTTTAAGCGCACTCATTACAATACCACGTAAGGTACCGCAATCAGGTTCGTTTACAACCACGTCTTGAGCAACATCATGTAACCTACGTGTTAAGTAACCCGCATCCGCAGTTTTTAACGCAGTATCGGCCAAACCTTTACGCGCACCGTGGGTAGAGATAAAGTATTCGATTACGGATAAACCTTCTTTAAAGTTAGATAAAATCGGGTTCTCGATAATCTCACCTGTACCACCACTTAAGTTTTTCTGTGGTTTCGCCATCAATCCCCTCATACCACCTAACTGACGAATTTGCTCTTTACTACCACGCGCTCCGGAATCCAACATCATATAAATTGGGTTGAATCCTTGACGGTCTTCTTTCAGCTGTTTCAATACAGTATCGGCCAAACGTGAGTTGATACGGGTCCAGATATCAATTACTTGATTGTAACGCTCGTTGTTGGTAATGAAACCGTTGTTGTAGTTGTTCCAAATTTCATCAACCTCTTCCATTGCTTGTTTTACAAATTCTTCCTTCTCTTTAGGAATCATTACGTATTTCAAGTTAAATGAAAGACCGCCTTTAAATGCGTAGTGGTAACCTAGTTCTTTAATATCATCTAAGAATTTAGCAGCCACATCCATACCGCACTCTTTAATCACGCTACCAATGATATCGCGTAAGTTTTTCTTAGTTAACAACTCGTTAATGTAACCATAGTTTGATGGTACAACATTGTTAAATAAGATACGGCCCATGGTTGTTTCGGTAAGTTTGTATGTTAACTCACCGTTTTCTTTTACCATAACACGGCATTTTACGTTGGCGTGTAAATCAACACGTTTTTCGTTAAATGCAATCATGGCTTCTTCAGCACTGTAAAATGCTAAACCTTCACCTTTAACCGGATTTTCAGGAATTGATTTGCGGCCTTTAGTGATGTAGTAAAGACCCAACACCATATCCTGAGAAGGTACTGCAATTGGCGCACCATTAGCAGGGTTTAAGATGTTGTGTGATGCAAGCATTAACACCTGAGCTTCCAAAATTGCTGCGTTTCCTAGTGGAACGTGAACAGCCATCTGGTCACCGTCAAAATCCGCGTTAAAACCTGTACATACCAATGGGTGAAGTTGAATTGCTTTACCCTCAACCAATTTAGGTTGGAACGATTGAATACCCAATCTGTGTAGGGTAGGAGCACGATTTAGTAATACCGGGTGTCCTTTTAAAATGTTTTCTAAAATATCCCAGATTACTGCTTCTTTTCTATCAACTAATTTCTTGGCAGATTTTACTGTTTTTACAATACCACGCTCTAATAACTTACGGATGATAAATGGTTTGAACAACTCAGCCGCCATGTTTTTAGGAATACCGCACTCATGTAATTTTAAGTTTGGACCTACCACAATAACCGAACGACCAGAGTAGTCAACACGTTTACCTAATAAGTTTTGACGGAAACGACCTTGTTTACCTTTTAGCATATCGCTTAAAGATTTTAAAGGACGGTTACCTTCAGTTTTAACAGCGCTAACACGTCTTGTATTATCAAACAACGAGTCAACCGCTTCTTGTAACATACGTTTTTCGTTACGTAAAATCACCTCAGGAGCTTTAATCTCCATTAAGCGTTTCAAACGATTGTTACGAATAATTACCCTGCGGTATAAATCATTTAAATCTGAAGTAGCAAAACGACCACCTTCTAGTGGAACTAAAGGACGTAACTCAGGTGGAATAACTGGTAATATTTTTACCACCATCCACTCAGGGCGGTTTTCACCGTTTTCTTGAGCAGAGCGGAAACCTTCAACAACTTTCAAGCGCTTTAACGCTTCTTGTTTACGTTGTTGTGAAGTTTCGTTACTAGCCTTGTTACGTAAATCAAAACTTAGGTTATCTAAGTTAATGCGCGATAATAAGAACCACAATGCATCACCGCCCATTTTGGCAATGAATTTATTAGGGTCTTCATCATCCAGGTGTTGATTATCTTTTGGTAACGTATCAAGAATATCTAAGTATTCTTCTTCAGTTAACAAATCGTACATCATTACACCATCGTTGCCTTTTACACCTGGCTGGCATACTACATAACGTTCGTAGTATACTACCATGTCTAGCTTTTTGGTTGGTATACCCAACAAGTAACCAATTTTATTTGGCAACGAGCGGAAATACCAGATATGTGCAACCGGAACCACTAAGTTAATGTGACCGATACGCTCACGTCTTACTTTTTTCTCAGTAACCTCTACACCACAACGATCACAAACAATGCCTTTGTAGCGAATACGTTTGTATTTACCGCAATGGCACTCGTAATCTTTAATTGGTCCGAAAATGCGTTCGCAGAACAATCCGCCCATTTCCGGCTTAAAGCTACGGTAGTTGATGGTTTCCGGTTTGGTTACCTCACCATGAGATTTAGTTAGGATTGATTCAGGCGAAGCCAAACCAATACGAATCTTGGTGAAATTACTTTTTACTTTAATATCTTTTTTTGACATATAGTTGCTGTCTGTAATTATTCAAGTGTAACATCAAGACCTAAGCCTCTTAACTCATGCATTAATACGTTGAACGACTCAGGAAGACCCGGTTGAGGAAGGTTATCTCCCTTAACAATTGCTTCGTAAGTTTTAGCACGTCCAATAATATCATCCGACTTAATAGTTAAGATCTCTTGTAATATGTTGGCTGCACCAAATGCTTCAAGTGCCCATACCTCCATCTCACCAAAACGCTGACCACCGAATTGAGCTTTACCACCCAATGGTTGTTGTGTAATTAATGAGTATGGACCGATAGAACGAGCGTGCATCTTATCATCAACCATGTGACCTAATTTTAACATGTAAATGATACCAACTGTAACCGGTTGATGGAATTTCTCACCACTTAAACCATCATACAATTGTGTTAAACCAAACTCAGGAATACCGGCTTTGTGGCAATATTCAAGCACTTGCTCTTCGGTAGCACCATCAAAAATCGGGGTAGCAAACTTCAACCCTAATTCTTTACCGGCCCAGCCTAGTACTGTTTCGTAAATCTGACCCAAGTTCATACGAGAAGGTACACCTAGTGGATTCAATACGATATCTACCGGAGTTCCATCTTCCATAAACGGTAAGTCTTCATCACGCACAATACGAGCAACTATACCTTTGTTACCGTGGCGACCAGCCATTTTATCACCTACTTTTAATTTACGCTTGTTAGCAATGTAAACTTTAGCAAGTTTTAAAATACCGGTTGGTAACTCATCTCCTACAAGTACTGCAAACTCTTTACGTCTAAAATCAGCAATCTCTTGGTTTAAGCGATTTTTGTAGTTTGATAAAATCAAACGTACCTGCTCATTTTTGTCCGCATCAGTTGTCCAGTTGTTTGCGTTGATATGGGTGTAATCTATATCGCTTAGGTTTTTGTTGGTAAACTTAGAACCTTTAGCAATTAACTCTTCACCATACACGTTAAACACACCTTGCGAAGTTTTACCTTGCAATACAGCAAATAATTTTTCGATTAACGTTTGCTGAATGGCTTTTACGTTTTTATCGTGCTCATCTTGTAACTTAGCTATTTTAGCTTTGTCGTCACCTTTGGCAGTTTTATCTTTTTTGCTGCGTGCAAATAATTTTTTATCAATTACAACACCCGAAGTTGATGGTGGTGCCTTAAGCGAAGCATCTTTCACATCACCGGCTTTGTCACCAAAGATGGCGCGTAACAACTTTTCTTCAGGAGAAGGTTCTGTTTCTCCTTTAGGAGTTATTTTACCGATTAAAATATCACCTTCTGCTACTTCACAACCTACGCGGATTAAACCGTTTTCATCTAAGTTACGTGTTGCATCCTCGCTAACATTCGGGATATCGTTTGTTAATTCCTCTTCACCACGTTTGGTATCACGTACTTCAAGCTCGTATTCGGTAACGTGAATAGAAGTAAAGATATCCTCCTTAACAACGCGTTCAGAAATTACAATCGCATCCTCGAAGTTAAAACCTTGCCAAGGCATGAACGCAACTTTTAAGTTACGGCCTAATGCAAGTTCACCATTTTCGGTAGCGTAACCATCACATAACACCATGCCTTTTTCAACTTTATCACCTTTTTTAACAATTGGTTTTAGGTTGATACAAGTGTTTTGGTTGGTTCTGCGGAATTTAATTAAATCATAAGTTTTGGTATCGGTACCAAAGTTTACTAATTTATCTAATTCAGTTTGTTCGTAACGAACAACAATTTTATTGGCATCAACATAGTCAATAACACCCTTACCTTCAGCAACAATCATGGTACGAGAATCGCGGGCAATTTTGCCCTCTAATCCTGTTCCTACAACCGGAGCTTGTGGTTTTAATAAAGGTACTGCTTGACGTTGCATGTTTGACCCCATCAATGCACGATTCGCATCATTATGCTCCAAGAAAGGAATCATTGATGCCGCGATAGATACGATTTGGTTAGGAGCAATATCCATAAACTCCAACTTCTCGGCTTCTACCATCGGGAAATCACCTTCGTAACGTGCCTTTACTTTAGGGGTAGCAAAGTTTCCATGCTCGTCATAAACTGCATTACACTGTGCAATGGTTTTGCCCTCTTCGTCCTCGGCACTTAGATAAGTAACCGGTTGGTCTATGCGAACTTTACCGTCTTCAACTTTTAAGTAAGGAGTTTCGATGAAACCCATACCGTTGATTTTTGCATGCACACATAATGAAGAAATCAAACCAATGTTTGGACCCTCAGGAGTTTCGATTGTACACAAACGACCGTAGTGCGTGTAGTGAACGTCACGAACCTCGAAACCTGCTCTATCGCGAGAAAGACCACCCGGACCTAAGGCTGATAACCTACGTTTGTGGGTAATCTCTGCCAATGGGTTGGTTTGATCCATGAACTGCGAAAGCTGGTTGGTTCCAAAAAACGAGTTAATTACCGATGATAATGTTTTAGCATTAATCAAATCCGCAGGAGTAAATACCTCGTTATCTCTAATGTTCATACGCTCACGGATGGTACGCGCCATACGCGCTAAACCAACACCAAATTGAGAGTACAATTGCTCACCAACTGTACGCACACGTCTGTTACTTAAGTGGTCAATATCATCCACGTCTGCACGTGAGTTTGATAACTCAATCAAGTATTTCATGATGCTAACGATATCATCTTTGGTTAACACGCGAACTTCTGATGAAGTGTTGCGGTTTAACTTACGGTTGATACGGTAGCGACCAACTTCTCCTAAATCATAACGTTTATCAGAGAAGAACAACTTGTCAATTACGCCACGAGCAGTTTCCTCATCAGGTGGGTCTGCGTTACGTAATTGGCGGTAAATATGCTCGTGAGCTTCTTTACCACTGTTAGCTGTATCTTTTTGTAAAGTATTTAAGATGATTGCGAAATCGTTGTGGTTCGATTCGTTTTTGTGCAATAAGATGGTTTTTACCTCTGCTTCAACAATCAGGTCGATGTGCTCATCTTCCAAAACGGTATCACGCTCAATAATTACCTCATTACGCTCAATAGAAACTACCTCACCGGTATCCTCATCAACGAAATCTTCAACCCAAGTTTTTAAAACCCTAGCAGCCAACTTACGACCAACAACTTTTTTCAAACCGGCTTTGCTTACTTTAATTTCTTCAGCTAAGTCAAATAAGTTTAGAATGTCTTTATCAGTTTCGTAACCAATTGCACGAAGTAGGGTGGTAACCGGGAATTTTTTCTTACGATCGATGTAAGCATACATCACGTTGTTTACGTCTGTAGCAAACTCAATCCAGCTACCTTTAAACGGAATAACACGAGCAGAGTATAACTTAGTACCGTTGGTGTGGTAGGTTTGTCCGAAGAACACACCCGGAGAACGATGTAATTGCGATACAATTACGCGCTCAGCACCATTAATCACGAAAGTTCCGCCCGGAGTCATGTAAGGAATAGTACCTAAGTACACATCTTGCACAATGGTTTGGAAATCTTCGTGTTCAGGATCGTTACATGATAAACGTAACTTAGCCTTTAACGGAACATTGTAAGTTAAACCACGCTCAATGCACTCATCAATGGAGTAGCGAGGAGGATCAACAAAATAATCTAGGAATTCTAAAACGAAAATATTTCTGGTGTCTGTAATTGGAAAATTTTCCTGAAACACCTTATACAGGCCTTCGTTAGCTCTGCTTTCCGATGTGGTATCGAGTTGGAAGAACTCCTTGAATGATTCTAATTGAACATCCAAGAAATCCGGATAATCGATTACCTTCTTAACAGTTGAGAAATTAATTCTTTCTCCTGTTTGCATCATTTTATTAGTCAATTGATTTTTGGGTTAAAATTTGACAAAACTTTGACAAAAAATAGCAATGTTTATAAACAAGAAATTGACCCTCGGCAGAGCCGGGGTCAAGTTCCTATAAGTGCGAGGGTAGAATTACTTCAATTCTACTTCAGCACCAGCTTCTTCAAGCTTAGCTTTTAAGCTTTCAGCTTCAGCTTTGTCAACGCCTTCTTTCACTGCCTTTGGAGCACCGTCAACTAATTCTTTAGCTTCTTTCAAGCCTAAACCTGTTAAGTCTTTAACAACTTTTACTACGTTTAATTTAGCTTGACCTGCGTTTTTCAAAATCACATCGAAAGTTGATTTTTCAGCAGCAGCCTCACCTGCACCAGCAGCAGCCGGAGCGGCAACAGCAACTGCAGCAGCTGCAGGCTCAATACCGTATTCGTCTTTAAGAATTGTTGCTAACTCGTTTACTTCTTTTACTGACAAGTTAACTAACTGTTCAGCAAACGCTTTTAAATCTGCCATTGTTTCTAAAATTTAAATTGTTATTAATTATTGATTTTTTGTTTTTACTTAAGTTGAAATTATTCTGGGCGCTCAGATAAAGTTTTAACAATGCCTGCCAATTTGCCTCCGCTTGATTGTAAAGCTGAGATAACATTTTTCGCAGGAGATTGTAACAATCCGATAACCTCTCCAATAAGTTCGTTTCTTGATTTTAGTTTTGTTAATGCATCTAATTGATCATCACCAATAAAGATATCCGAATCAATGTAAGCACCTTTTAGTGCAGGTTTGGTATCTTTCTTTCTAAAATCTTTTATGATTTTTGCAGGTGCTTTGCTGTCGTTCGAGAACAACAATGCTGTGTTACCTTTTAAAACATTGGTTAAATCACCAAAGTTTTTGTCAGATTTCTCAATAGCTTTCTCAATTAAGGTGTTTTTAGCTACTTCCATAACTACACCTTCTTTGAAGAATGCCCTGCGCAAATCACTTGTTTTTTGTGCGTCTAATGAACTAACATCAGTTAAGTAAATGAAGTTACACTCGTTCAGCTTCTGAGTAAGTGTTTCGATGATTTCTGCTTTCTGTTCTCTATTCATAACTAACTGATTATTAAATACCCGGAATAGATTTAGTATCAACAGGTAAACCTGGGCTCATTGTTGATGAAATACTAACACCACGGAAATAAGTACCTTTTGCTGCAGATGGTTTTAACTTAGCAATTGTTTGTATTAATTCAACCGCGTTTTCAGCTAATTTCTCAGGTGCAAATGAAGCTTTTCCAATTGATGTATGGATATTACCTTCTTTATCTACTTTAAAGTCGATTTTACCGGCTTTTACTTCTTTAACTGTTTTACCAATTTCAGTAGTAACGGTTCCAGACTTAGGATTTGGCATTAAGTTACGTGGACCTAATACTTTACCTAACTTACCCAATTTAGCCATTACGTTTGGTTGTGTAACGATGATATCGATATCAACCCAACCTTGCTCAATTTTTTGGATAAACTCGTCTAAACCTACATAATCAGCACCAGCTTCTTTAGCTTCAGCTTCTTTATCAGGTGTAACCAAGGCTAAAACTCTAACGGTTTTACCTGTACCGTGTGGTAGCGTAACTACTCCACGAACCATTTGGTTAGCTTTTTTTGGATCAACCCCTAAGCGGATGTCAATATCAACTGAAGAATCAAACTTAGTAGAGGTAATCTCTTTTACTAATTTAGATGCTTCTGATAAAGCGTACTGCTTATTAGGCTCGATTTTAGCTAACGCTGCTTTTCTTTTTTTGCTAATCCTCGCCATTATATTGTTCTTTTTTCTTTCTTAATTTAATTCAGCAGGCATTTCACCTGTAACTGTAATACCCATTGAACGGGCAGATCCTGCTACCATTTTCATGGCAGACTCTACTTTAAAGCAGTTCATGTCTTGCATTTTATCTGTTGCAATTGCACGAACTTGATCCCATGTTACAGAACCTACTTTTTTACGGTTTGATTCAGCCGAACCTACCGTGATTTTAGCAGCTTCCATTAACTGAGAAGCAACCGGAGGGGTTTTAATGATAAAATCAAATGACTTATCACTGTAAACTGAAATTACAACCGGTAATACTTTTCCTGCTTTATCTTGGGTTCTTGCATTAAATTGTTTGCAAAAATCCATGATGTTAACACCCTTAGAACCTAAGGCAGGACCGATTGGAGGCGCAGGATTAGCTGCTCCGCCTTTTACCTGTAATTTAATAAACCCTGTTAATTCTTTAGCCATAACGCTTTACTATTATAGTGCTTGCGCACCTTGTATATACTTAATTAATTTTCTTTTTCTACTTGCACGTAATTTAGCTCAAGTGGTGTGCTTCTGCCGAAGATTTTAACCATCACTTTAAGTTTCTTTCTGTCTTCCATTACCTCTTCAATCATACCGCTAAACCCGCTAAATGGACCGTCAATTACCTTTACCGTTTCGTTAACCAAATATGGTTCGATAATAGTTTCTCCTTGTTCAGCAACCTCGTCAACATTACCTAAAATACGATTAACCTCAGAGTTGCGAAGTGGAGTAGGAGTGGCTTTACCGCCTAAGAAACCAACAACTCCATTTACTGAATCAATAATGTGTGCTGTTTCACCAATTAATTCAGCTTGAATTAATATGTAACCCGGTAAGTAGCTTTTTTCCTTTACCGTTTTCTTACCATTTTTAATTTGGTAAACTTTTTCGGTTGGAATCAGGATCTGAGGTACATGCTTTAACAAGCCGGCTCTTTCTAGTTCCGACTCAAGTTGTGCCTTTACCTTCTTTTCTTGACCGGTAACTGCTCTAACTACATACCATTTATATTGATCCTGTGACATTACGCTCATCTTTGTTTATATTTATTGGAATAGTTGATAGAAAAATCCTAAAGCTCCGCTTCCGGCAATATCAACTACATAAATGATCAAAGCAATAATTAGTGATGCAATCATTACAATGATGGTACTCTCTTGCAATTCGCTCCATGTTGGCCATGTAACTTTATTTACAAGCTCATCATACGATGTTTTAAAGTATTCGGTTAGTTTGCTCATATTATTTGTTTTGATCAAAAAAATATATTTGGCACGGACACAAGGATTCGAACCCTGATCAAAGGTTTTGGAGACCTCTATTCTACCATTGAACTATGTCCGTGTATTTAGACACCAAATGTTGGCCGGTTGCCCAACCAACATTCAGTATCTAATTTATTTAATTACTCGATGATTTCAGTTACCTGACCCGCACCTACTGTTCTACCACCCTCACGGATAGCGAAACGTAAACCTTTTTCCATCGCGATTGGAGCGATTAGGGTTACGTTAATAGTTACGTTATCACCAGGCATAACCATTTCCATACCTTCTGGCAAGTGAGTTTCACCTGTTACGTCAGTTGTACGGAAATAAAACTGAGGACGATATTTGTTGAAGAATGGAGTGTGACGTCCACCTTCGTCTTTTGATAATACGTAAATCTCAGCTTTGAATTTAGTGTGTGGTTTTACTGAACCAGGCTTGCAAATTACCATACCTCTACGGATAGATGTTTTGTCAATACCACGTAACAATAAACCTACGTTATCACCAGCTTCGCCACGATCTAATATTTTACGGAACATCTCAACACCGGTTACTACTGAAGTTAAGTTTTCTGCATCTAAACCGATGATTTCTACCGGATCATTTGAGTTGATAACACCACGCTCGATACGACCAGTAGCAACAGTACCACGACCAGTGATTGAGAATACGTCTTCAACCGGCATCAAGAAAGGTAATTCAGTTGCACGAGGAGGAACCGGAATGTAAGTATCTACAGCATTCATCAATTCCATAATTTTCTCAACCCATTTAGGATCGCCATTTAAACCACCTAATGCTGAACCACGGATTACCGGAATTTCATCACCAGGGAATTCATATTTGCTTAACAAATCACGGATTTCCATTTCAACGATTTCTAATAACTCAGCGTCATCAACCATATCCACTTTGTTCATGAATACAACGATACGAGGTACACCTACCTGACGAGCTAATAGAATATGCTCACGAGTTTGAGGCATAGGACCATCTGTTGAAGCTACTACTAGAATAGCACCATCCATTTGAGCCGCACCTGTAACCATGTTCTTTACGTAATCCGCGTGACCTGGACAGTCAACGTGTGCGTAGTGACGGTTAGCAGTTGAGTACTCAACGTGAGCTGTATTAATAGTAATACCACGTTCTTTTTCTTCAGGAGCTGAGTCAATTGAATCGAATGAACGAGCTTCAGATAAACCAGCATCAGCTAAAACTTTAGTGATAGCAGCTGTTAAAGTGGTTTTACCATGATCTACGTGACCAATAGTACCGATATTAACGTGTGCTTTACTGCGGTCAAATTTTTCTTTTGCCATAGTTGTGTTGTTTTATTTTTTTTAATTTTAAGTTTTAAAATGCCAAAAGCCGTGTGCAAAAACGCACTCAGCTTGTGTTGTATTTATTCAGGAAAACACAACTAAAACCATCTACTTCACTTGCTCAGTTATCTGAGCTGTTGATGAGAATTGAACTCACGACCTCTTCCTTACCAAGGAAGTGCTCTACCCCTGAGCTACAACAGCTTGTTTAAGTGTTGAGGTGATTAGGGTTAAATTAATCACCTCAACTTAAATTCGAGCGGGAGACGAGGCTCGAACCCGCTACCTACAGCTTGGAAGGCTGTCGCTCTACCAAATGAGCTACTCCCGCAGGTTAATAAATTTTAAAAGATTACACGCCTCTTCACTGATCTTTGTTCACTCATCTTTTAACCTAATGATGGTGGTGGGGAGAGAAGGATTCGAACCTTCGAAGCCGAAGCAACGGATTTACAGTCCGTCCCATTTGACCGCTCTGGAATCTCCCCATTACCTATCAAGGTGAGCCACTTGCCGGAATCGAACCAGCGACCTACTGATTACAAATCAGTTGCTCTACCAGCTGAGCTAAAGTGGCCTATTGAGTTGGGCTATTGCTAGCCTTGTTCAGTATTTTCAATATTTAAAGAACTATCTTGTCTACCTTACTCTCCTAAAAAAGGACTGCAAATGTAGTAATTTACAAGATGTATGCAAATTTTTGGAAGCAAAATTTCAAATTAACGCATTTATAGAGGCGTTGTGTTGTGTAACAGCGGGTGCAAAAGTGTTGGATTGGGAAATAATATGCAAACTTTTTTTCAATCAGTGCTGATTATCAAGCCAAATATTTACAAAAAAGCCCACTACATTGCGTAACGGGCTTTTTATTGCTTAGGTAAGTTCTTATTTAGCAACAATCTTTTCTTTGTGTTTTTTTACTTGTGCTACAAGTTTATCTAAAACCATATCAGTAGCAGCTTCAAAAGTGCTCGCTTGTTCTTTTGCAAAGATAGGGTTACCATTCAGGTTTATCTTAACTTCCACGGTTTTATTTTCTTTTTCACTATCTTTTTCAACTCTCAGGTATACATCTGTGCTTTTTATTCCATCATAAAAAGTCTGCACTTTTTCCATTTTTTTTGTGATAAAATCTAACAACCTGTAATCGGCTGTAAAGTGGATGGATTGAATGTCTACTTTCATATGTTTTTTGTTTAATTGAACTTTTTTGCTGCCTGCTCAGCTATTAGTTCGGTTATTACGTGTGTGGCAGGAATGTTTTATGCTCTGGGGTGTCTTGTTTTGTGTATGTTTTTCAACCGCTCAATACTGTTATGGGTGTACACTTGTGTTGCTGCTAAGCTTGCATGACCCAATAATTCTTTGATTGCATTTAAATCTGCGCCTTTATTAAGCAAGTGGGTTGCAAAGGTATGCCTTAACACGTGTGGACTTTTTTTATCGATTGTGGTTACCATGCTCAAAAAACGGTTAACGATATTGTAAACTGATTTGGGGTACATTTTATTGTTGGAAGTTAGCGCGAATAACTGCTCGTTATTCAGACCTTCCTGAGCCTTAAGTTGTAAATATTTTTGTATCTCTTGGTTTAGTTCTTTTGTTATGGGTATAATTCTTTCTTTATTTCGTTTTCCTAATACTTTTATAGTTTGGCGGTAGCTGTCAAAATCGTTGGTTTTTAGTTCAATTAATTCTGATAAACGCACGCCACAAGTATAAAATAGAAGTAGAATTAATTTGTTGCGTTGCCCTTCAAAATCATTACCAAACAGCAACTCGTTTTCATTGTTGTTAAACTTATGGTCAAACAACTTGTTGATGTTTTGTTCTTCAACAAAAGAGGGGAGCTTTTTGGCAACTTTAGGAGCCTGCACTTTGGCAACCGGATTATTGGTTACTATTTCTTCTTTCAGCAAATACTTGAAGTAACTGCGCAATGCTGATAACTTACGGGCCACACTACGTGGTTCGTTATGGTTATTCATCAAATCAACTAACCAAGTTCTGATGTGTTGGTGGCTAATTAAATTTGGTGCATCAATTTCAAATTGTTGTTGAACGAATGAACTGAATTGATCGAGGTCTTTTTGATAGGCAAGAATGGTATGTGCCGAGAAATGCTTTTCGTAATTTAAGTAGTTAATAAATTGCTGAATAGTGGTAAGCATTTCGATTAGGTTTTGTTACAATATCAAATATAGTAGAATAGTTGATATTTGGGTATGATTTGGGTAAGTTTTTTTTGTACCTAAAAACTTAAACGAATAGCCACATAAATATTACGGCCCATGGCGCTTATACCACTTGCAAAAAGACGGTAATGAGTGTCTAAAATATTCTCTATTCCGGTTTGTAAATTGATAGCCATACCTCTTTTAAGAATGTGGTATTGTAACTTTGCATTCAGCGTGTACCACATCGGCATACCATTACTTGTTGCATACTGTAAATTATCTTCACCATTTAAATTGTAATCAGCAAGCTTTTTTGCTCCGCTAAATTGGCTATACACATCAAACCTAAAACCTTTTAATTGGAGCTTTGAACCAACATTTCCATAAGTTGGCGGAATATGGTCGAGTGGGGAAGTGGATGTTCCGTTTTGTTGTATGCGACCTTTGGTAAATGTATATGCGCCATATAAACCCCAATTGTCGGTTACATTAACTTGTGCATCTATGTGCCATCCCCAAACAAAAGCTTCTTGTTTGTTGGTAAGCATATGTACTTTTGATGTTACGCCATCATAAACTAAACTATCGCTTCCGTTAGCTTGTGCTGCTGTCATTACAAATGCATTGTACAGTTTGGTATAAAAAACATTGGTGTTAAATTTTATCCTGTTTTTTACGTTGATGTTGGTTCCAAACTCGGTAGTAATACTTTGTTCCGGTTTTAAATTGGGGTTAGGTATCACCACAAATTTATCCTTGCTGTTGCTATCAAATATCTTGCTTAAATCGTCAATGTTTGGTGCGTGAAAAGCGTTAGATATATTGCCGTAAAAACGTAGCTTTTCGTTCATCAAATAAATCAACCCAAAGTTACCATTTACAGCTTTGTTGGTTTGGTGTATAGTGGCAGGTAAAAAACTAAAAAACGTGTTGCTGTTACCTATATTACTTGTGGTGCTTACAAACGAATACCTGATGCCATCATTTAAAATAAACTTAGGACTAATTTCCCAACTATGGCTTACAAATACACCCAACAAACTCATATTACTACCACCTTGCGGGTAACGTGTGCTTAATGCTTTTTGCTCAGATGTATTGATATTGGTTTGATACGCTGTAGAACTGACTTCGTTATGTTGAATATCTATACCATATCTCAGTTCATTTTTTTTGATACGCTTAAAGACATCCACATTTAAACTTAGCACATTTACTTTTTCCATGCGGCTTCTTAACCAATCGTTGTTAAATGCACGGTCGTGACGACTTTCTTCAACCAATTGGTAAGCGGCAACGGTATTTATTTTATCAAACCAAACCCTACTTAAGTTGTATTGCCAGTTGTACGAAAACAACAAACGTTTCTCGGGGCCATAAAACCATTGTGCCGATTTGGGTATGCCATTACTAACATCAGTTAACCTATCATACCTTGGCACATTCCCGGTATTTGAATACTGAAAGTTGAACAAATGATGTTGTTTTTCTGATGTCTTAAACAAGAGTTTTTGTCCGATATCAATTTGTTGGTAGTGGCTTTCTTTTTGTTCGTATGGATTTGGGTTTTTAATCACTACATCTTGGTTGCCCAAGCGTTTAACAAAGAAAGGACGTAAACCCACGTTTTGCCAGGCAGCATCTCTGTTTCTGCCTTGTATAACATTACCAAAATTACTTTGTGTAATATTGGTTAAGGAGGCCCATTTTTTACCTCCAATATTCAGATTGTAATGGTAAGTAATTTCATTATTTGCAGATGAAAACCTGCTGTACATTTCATTACGTACAAAAAGCTTTTTATTACCTTTATTCAGTTCTGGATTTCTGGTAACTAAATTCACTACACCACCCATTGCATCGCTGCCGTAAATAACACTTCCCGACCCGTAAAGTACCTCTACTTTATCAAGCATATTTTGGTCAATACGAATTACATTTTGTAAATGACCTGAACGAAAAATGGCATTATTTAAACGCACTCCATCAATTACCAATAAAACCCGGTTTGCTTCAAACCCGCGCAGTATTGGGCTACCACCACCTTGTTGGCTTTTTTGTATATATACACTGCTTTGGTTCATTAATAAATCGGCAGTGGTTTGTTGATTAGCGAAAGTAATTTGTTGTTTATTTATGGTTTCAATTTGGCGCGCAATATCTTTTGCTTTTTCGTTGGTTCGATTCGCGCTGATAATGGCTTCATCTAAAGGTGGGGTGTTGTTAATAAGGTATAATTTGTAATTGTTTGTTATTAATTGATAAGCAGAGTAAGTATGCGTACCAATAGTTTGGTGTGATATGGTAAAAGTACCTAATTGTTTGACGGCATCTTCTTCAAGTTCGCAAACTCCTTTATTGTTACTGATGCTGATGTGTTTTTGTTTTGATTGCGTTTTGTTGTTGGTCCACTCTTGAGTAACAGTAGCACCGGAAAGAGGTTGTGTAGTTACTTTGTCAAACAAATACAACTGGAATTGCGCCTGTAAATTGGGTGCAACAAAAAATAAAATTAAGCAATAAAAAAGCCTATTCATACCGAGGTAAAAATAGGCCTTAAATTTTATTTATAATTACTATTGTTTAACGAAATGTTTATCGAATCGCAGTGGAGAGAACAGATAAAGCATAAACATGCGTGAATACCTGAAAACCCATGGTAAGGTTAAAAATACCACACCAATTATACTAACTACATAAACCCAAAACTCCGGATCATTAAAGCCTAACCACAAAATACCTAAAGTAATTAACATGAGTCCGGTTGTTAGCGCATAACTCACGTACATAGCGCCCCAAAAAAAGCCTGGTTCTATTTCAAATCGTAACTCACAAACCGGGCAGGTTTCGTTCATTTTCATAAAACCTTTAAGGTTGGTTGCTTCGGTTATAAACATGTCTCCAGACTGGCACCTCGGACATTTACATTGTATCATAGCCAACCCTTTACTTGCAACAAATTTATTTTTAGACATGATAAATTATTTAGAATTGTGTTGTAGCACGTTTTTTTGCTTTATAGTTTCTGTACCAAATTACACCAAAAACGGATGCAACCAAGTATGGTAAAGCTAAAAGGTAAAGTATGCCACTATTAAGTGTGTTGCCTACCTGAGAGCCGTTTTTACGGGCTTCTTCCAATGATGTTTTACACATAGGACATCCTTGTGCCAATACATCATAACTTAATGCAAATAGTAGGGCTACAAGTAATAAGGCAGCTGTTTTTTTCATGATTTTGTGTTACAAAGTTAACATACAAAAATAATTTTGCGCATGATATACATCACAACAAAATGTGATTTAAAATGTGTAATATGGTGATATCATTAAATAAACAATAACACCACTAACAGTTACGAACAACCAAATAGGGTAGGCAAAACGAACGAGTTTTTTGTGTTTCTCAACATTCATTTTTAAACCGTGATAAAACGAGAGTAAAATGAGTGGAAGAACCAAGGCCGCCAGGATAATGTGCGGTATTAATACAGCGTAATAAAGCGGTTTAAGTCCATTATCCGGATACAATGTATTATCTACAAAGTAGTGGAACAACACATACGAAACCAAAAATATACTTGATAAAACAAAGGTGGTGATGTTGGTATTTTTGTGTGCGTTGATATTCTTTTGTTTGATGAAATACAATGAAATTAAAAGGAGCACACTACAAGTTCCATTAATAATAGCATTAAGTTTCGGTAAAAAGTAAACGAAATCGGGTGTAGTATCCGGTCTTGGAATTACTTTTCTGTTTAGAATTACAACGGCAGCAAATACCACTATGGATAATGCCATTACTATTCTAAAATATAATTTATCTTGGTTATTGTTTGATACTGTATTCATATAAAAGTACTTTAATTTCTCCTTGTAATCTTTTCATTTCCGAATCGTCAAGTGCATCATACATACCCCTGATTCGGTTTTGTTTGTCTATTAATAATAACTGCTGAGAGTGATCAATTGTTCTGTCTTCGATAGAAACCGGCAATAAAAATCCTCTACCAATATTGAAGATTTGTTCTTTACCGGAGGTTGTAAAATACCAGTTGTCTCCTGTAATTTTAAAACGTTCGGCATAAGCTTTTAAAACTGGTACAGAGTCGTTTTCAGGGTCAACTGTAAAGGATATGAATTTAACAGGTGTTTCTGTAATTTGCATTCCTTTTTCTTCAGCAAGTTTTCTGTTTTTGTAAGCCAATTCTTCCATTTCATCATAAACCAACTTAACACGTCTGTTCATGCTAGGGCAAACGTCTTCGCAACTTGCAAAAAAGAAGTTAGCCACATAAATACCATCATTTAAGTTGGCTTGTGATATGCTGTCACCATTTTGGTTTACCACTTTAAAATCTGGTACCTGATAATATATGGTGTCTTTGTTTTCGCCTTCAGGTGCAATTTTTTCGCCAAAAATTGGTAGCGTAACATATTGCTGGCGTCCGGTGTTTAGCATATAAAAAATTATCACAGGCAACGATAATATGGCAACGCCCATAAAGAAGTGTTTCCTTTTCATGTTTACAATTTGATTTTTATTACGCAACAAGAGGTAGTGTTTTGGCACTACCTCTTGTTAAAAATTATTTATTGAAATAAATATTAATGAGCATGTTTATCTTCAGTTTGTTCAGTTGCAGGTTTGGCCACTGAATCTTTATTCACGTGGTCATCAACAAATTTAGCTTCTATTACCATTAAGGTTATTAAATAAACAACTAAAATCATTGGTAACACAATCATCCATGTTAAGAACTTACGTTCGAATTTCATGTGCATAAAGATTGATACAATGAAGAATGCTTTAACTACACCAAGAATGATGAAAATCCAATTTCTAAACATACTTGGATCAATAACGAAGTATAAAGCAATATCAACCAAAGTGAAAGCCAATAAAATCCAAAATGTTTTCCAGATTTGCGCTTTCATATCTGATGGAGATTCAGTGTGCTCTAGGTGTTCTACTGTATGTGCTGACATAATACTGTATATTAAAATTTATAGGTTGTTAAAGGTTTGTTTTGATATGAAATTAGATAAGGTAATAAAAGGTAAATACGAATACCCAAACTAAATCAACAAAGTGCCAGTATAAACCAACTTTTTCAACCATTTCATAATGGCCACGTTTTTCAAACACGCCATTCATGGTTTGGAACAGGATAACAATATTTAATACCACACCGCTAAATACGTGGAAGCCGTGAAAACCTGTTACGATAAAGAACAAATCAGCAAAGGCAACCGGACCATATTCGTTTTGGAACAAATTAGCGCCTGCAATTACAGTACCATCTGCTAATGTTTTAGGATTTGCGCCATGAATAAAGTGAGTCCACTCCCAAGCTTGACAGCCTAAGAAAGCAGCACCACCAATAATGGTTAAAATCATGTATTTTACTACTTCATTTTTTGCCATACGGTGACCGGCCTCAACAGCCAATACCATGGTTACTGAAGAGAAAATCAAAATGAACGTCATTAAACTAACGAACATTAATGGTAAGTGAGCATCAGTAAAAGGGAAATGGTTAAACACCATATCAGGCGAAGGCCAAGGTGTTTCTAAATTACCTGAAAAGCTGTAACGGACAAAACCGTATGAAACTAACAGTGATGAGAATGTGAATGCATCAGATAGCAAGAAGATCCACATCATTAATTTACCATAGCTAATGCTAAACGGAGACCTTCCGCCTCCCCATTGTGTTTTAGTGTCTGTTGTTAAAGTAGCTGAGTTTGCCATATATAAAGATGTTCTGTTTTTATTCTTTTAATATTTTATCTGTTCAACAATAAGAAAAAGTAAAGATAAATCCATGCTGCACCTAAAAAGTGCCAATAGGTAACACATAAATTTAAACTTAATATTTTCTTTTTGTGTACGTTTAAGTTTAGTGCTTTTCCAATAATTACCAGCAAAAATAGGATGCCACCAATCATGTGCGCCAAATGCACACCTGAAATTACGTAGAAAAACGACTCTGAAGGGTTGCCCACAAAGTGAATGTTGTTTGCAACTAATGCTTTCCATCCCATCCATTGGCTAATGCAAAATGCAATGCCTAAAGCTAAAGTAGCTAACAAAGCAATTTTTACTTGTCCTAGTTCGTCACGTTTTGCAGCGATGTATGCCCATTGTATGGCCACACTGCTTAATACCACAATAACTGTGCTGTAAGCAAATACAGTAGGAATATCAAATAGTAACCAATTACCTTCACCTCTACGAACAATGTATGCACTTGTAAAACTAGCGAATAACATTACACTTGCTACAATTAGCAACCAAACCACAAATTTTGTTGGGTTGATTACCGGAGGTGTATCGTTTAAGTTTTGTTGTTTAACTGTTGCCATCATATTTGTTATATTTTATCAAATAAGTAAGCGAATTGTACCAAAGGCAAGTATAAAAACGATGCAAACATTAAACGTTTAGCATCTTTATTGTCACATGTAATGTATAACCTAAAAGCAAAGTAACTCAGCATTAACGCACCTAAAATTGCTATAATAACGGATACAATTCCGGTAAAACCTTCAAAAGTTGGCATTAAGCCAATAGGTAACAAACAAATGGTAAATGCCAATGTAATTAATGCCGATTTTTTATCCTTGGCGTAGGTAGGTAACATTTTAAATCCTGCACGTTTATAATCGTCATCTAAAATCCAGGCAATGCTCCAAAAATGAGGGAATTGCCAGAAAAATTGCACGCCAAATAAAATCAATGCCTCATAAGTTAATGCACCACTAAACGCAGTGTACCCAATTAAAACAGGCAATGCACCCGGGAATGCACCGATAAATACCGAAATAGGGGAGATCCGTTTCATTGGTGTGTAAATGAATGCATACAGTACAAGAGAAATAGCTGCAATACCTCCTGCTAACGGATTAAGGTAATATCCCATCAGCAATACACCTGCTACACCCATCAACACACTCGCAATTCCTGCTTCGGTTACGCTCATGCGATTGGTTGCTACCGGGCGATTTGCGGTACGAACCATTAACTTGTCGTAGTTTTTTTCTATGATTTGGTTGATACCGTTTGATGCACCAGTAACCAATGTTCCACCAAGTACAAGTATGAACATATCAAACCAGATTATGCCTTGGCTGTAGGCGGCAGTGGCGTAGGTAATAGCTGCCGATAAAACCACCAAGAAAGTTAAACGGGTTTTAACTAATTGGTTGTAATCGGTTACCTTTTGCCTTAAACTACTTACGGCTATGGTTTGATGTTGGCTAATGTTTTCCAATGTTATTTTTTGTTATGCTTTTATGCAGTAACTGTTTTTACTCTTGTAAATAATACGATGGCAATAAAAAGTTGAATTCCACAAATTAAGCTGCCTACAAATAAATGTACACTTTGCATTTGTGCCGGAAAACCAAGGTTATCTAATACTTTACCACTTAGTATTTGTGCTGCTATCATTAATACTAAAGCCAGCACTGATTTATAGATAATGCTGTTTCTTTCAAAAGCCAGCCTGAATTTATAAACCACAACTATTGTAAGTAAAGCACTAACCACAGAGAATGTACGATGAAACTTAAACATGTTTCCCAAAAGGTCTATCCAATGGGCTCTGTTTTGTTCGCCAGCCACTAATGCAACGGCATCTACATTTTCTCTTACTTGTGTTCCGCTTATGGTTTGAATAGCAGATACAATAAGTACTGCAACCATAATCAACTTTAAAGAACGATCGTTGTTTAATTGTAACACATCAAATTGCTGAGATTTGGTTATTGTGTAAATAAGTAATCCTACAATTATTAGGGCGATTACCATATGAATGGTAACCATCCAGTGTGCTAGGTTTGTTGCAACTACTCTTGCTCCAATCCAACCTTGAAAACCGGTAAGTAGCAATGCTAAAAAGCTGAGCCAAAATACCGATGGATTGGTTTTGAGGTAAGGTATTGCAAAAAACACGGTTAAAACTACAAACAAACCGGTTGTTACACCAATTAATCTATTTATGTATTCAGTCCATGTTTTGTAAACGTCAAATTCGGCTACTTCATGGGTTGATGTTTTAAACAGCTCTCTATAGTTTTCTGGTAATTCGTTTACATGTGTTGGCGGAACCCATTGTCCGAAACACTTCGGCCAATCGGGGCAACCCATTCCACTACCTGTACTGCGAACTAACCCACCAACAAAAATCAAAAAGAAGACAGAGGCGATTGTAAGTATTCCGAACCGTCTAAACCTTCTTTCTGATTTTGTTTGATTTTGTATCATTTTACTTAGCAGTGCTAAATATTACGATTATGTTTTAAGCTTCTTTCGTTTCTACCAATGGCATGGTAGTGTTTTTTAAATCAAAATGAACTGGTTTTGGTTCATCCAAAGGATCATTTTGATCTGCATCAGGAACATTTTGAGGGATGAAATCCAACTCTGCACCCGGTTTGCTGTAATCATATGGCCAACGGTATACATAAGGAATATCACCAGGCCAGTTACCATGTAAATGTTTAACCGGAGCAGTCCATTCTAATGTATTTGAGTTCCATGGATTTTGAGGAGCACGTTTGCCTCTGTAAATGCTTCCGAAGAAGTTTACCAAGAATAAAATTTGAGCTGCACCACCAACAATAGCTGCAATAGTTACAAACTGGTTCATATCAATGAACACATCAAACTGATCGTATGCAGTGTTTGCATAGTATCTGCGTGGTACACCGGCTAATCCCATGAAGTGCATTGGGAAGAATACACAATAAGCTGATATTAATGTTAACCAGAAATGTAAGTAACCTAGTGTGTTATTCATCATGCGGCCAAACATTTTAGGATACCAGTGGTAAATACCACTCATCATACCAAAAATAGCGGCACTACCCATTACTAAGTGGAAGTGAGCAACAACAAAGTATGTATCATGCAAGTTGATATCTAAGGCAGCATTACCTAAATAAATACCTGTTAAACCACCAGAGATGAAGAACGATACCAGACCAATTGCAAACATCATAGCAGGAGTTAACTGTAAGTTACCTTTCCATAAGGTTGCTAAGTAATTAAATGTTTTTACTGCTGATGGAACCGCAATAATTAAAGTACCTAACATAAATACCGAACCTAAGAACGGATTCATACCGGTAACAAACATATGGTGACCCCACACTATGAACGATAAAAATGCGATAGCTAAAATAGAACCAATCATTGCACGGTAACCGAAAATTGGTTTACGTGAGTTGGTTGCAATAACTTCAGAAGTAATACCTAAAGCAGGTAATAAAATGATATATACCTCAGGGTGACCTAAGAACCAGAATAAATGTTGGTACAATACCGGGCTACCACCTACACGCTCAATACCACCGGCAAGTTCAGCCACAATTTCGTTTAAGTAAAAACTGGTACCAAAACTACGGTCGAAAATTAATAACAAACCGGCACCTAATAACACAGGGAATGACAATAAACCTAATACTGCTGTAATTAAGAATGCCCAAATTGTTAAAGGCAAGCGAGTCATTTTCATACCTTTTGTACGCATGTTTAATACTGTAGTGATGTAATTAATACCACCCAATAATGAAGACGCAATGAAAAGTATAATTGCAACTAACCACAATGTCATACCTGTACCTGAACCTGGAATTGCTTTTGGCAATGCTGATAAAGGAGGATAAACTGTCCAACCTGCAGAAGCCGGTCCACCATCAACAAATAATGATGAAATTAAAACTACTGAAGATAAGAAGAAAAACCAGTAAGATAACATGTTCATGAAAGGCGAAGCCATATCACGGGCACCTACTTGTAATGGAATTAATAAGTTAGAGAAAGTTCCACTTAATCCTGCAGTTAAAACGTAGAATACCATGATAGTACCGTGTATGGTAATCAAGGCTAAGTAGAAGTTTGGATCTAATTTACCGTCTTTTCCCCACTGACCAATGATACTTTCCAAGAATGGAAACTTCATGTCAGGGTAAGCTAATTGTAAACGGAAAATTAATGACATTGACATACCAATTACACCCATGATGATACCGGTGATCAGGAATTGCTTCGCAATCATTTTGTGGTCCATCGAAAAGACGTACTTGCTAATAAATGTTTCGTGGTGATGGCCATGATCATGAGCGTCATGGTGTGCTCCATCTGTGTGTGCTGTGTGCGTGCTCATATACTTTTGTTAGTCGTAATTTTTGTTAAATAATAAAGAATTAATTGGTTGCTTTTGTTTCAGTTGTTATTTCAACTTGTGCAGTTGCCTGAGCAGCAGGTACTGTTTTGTTAACCAACTTTGGTTGTTGAGCTAACCATTTTTTGAATTCTTCTTTGGTATGAACCACAACCTTCATTTTCATGCGATAGTGCGCACTTCCACAGATTTTATTACATAAAATAGCGTAATCAAATTTAGGGTCGTTTAGCTTTTGGCGCATTTCTGCAGTGGTTAAAGATGGTGTAAATCCGAACTGGGTTGGTAAACCCGGTACCACGTTCATTTGTACACGGAAGTGTGGTAAATATGCCGAGTGAATAACGTCTTTAGCACGGAATTTCAACATTACCGGTTCTCCAACCGCTAAATGAAGTTCGTTGGTGATAATATCATCTTGTGCTTTTGTATCGTTGGTATCAACGCCTAAGGCATTAATTACACCTATTTGACGGAAATCATGTTTGCCTAAAAGGTTATCATCTCCGGCATAACGTGCGTTCCAGGCAAATTGGTAACCATACACTTCTATCACTCTTGCTTCCGGATCATTGTTTCCTGTAATTTCAGTCCATGTTTTTAAACCTCTAACTACCAATATAGTTAATACAATTGCAGGAATAACTGTCCATAATAATTCTATTTTGTGGTTATCAGGGTAAAATAACGCTCTGCGTTTTGCATTGTGTTTGTATTTATATGCGTACCAGAATAATAGTCCTTGGGTGATAAAAAATACAATACCTGTTATGATTAAAGTAATCATGAACATGCTGTCGTATTCAGGACCGTGGGTTGATGCCGGTGTTTGATTGAATACGGTTAATTTACCATGTTCCCATATTTCCCATGCAGTGGCCAAAATACCAATCACACCAAAACTCAACATTAATTTCGCGTTGATGCCGTTCCAATTGATGATTTTTTTACCCTGAATTTCACCAACCTTTGCTAAAATATCTAACACCAAAACAATTACCATAACCAACAACACCAGAATAATGATGATTAACCAGTTGATACTTGTTTTTAGCGTATCGCTAACCTCAGCTGAAGCAGTGGTTGTTGCATTTATGTCTGACGATGAAGTTGCAGCAGAAGCAACAGAGGCTTGCGCGGGGGCTTCACTTTCTTTCTTAATGTAAGCGATAATAGACTTAATTTCATTGTCACTTAAGTTTTCAAACGAGGTCATTACCGACTCGTTATTTTCTTTGTAAACGGCAATAGCCTCTGCATCACCACTTTTAACAAGGGCTTGAGAGTTTTTAATCCATTTAATTAACCAAGCTTCTTTGCGTTTGGTGTGAACATTTTTTAGGGCTGGGCCAACTACCTTTTCATTGATGGCGTGGCATGATGTACAGTTTGCGTTGTAAAGTTTCTCACCCTCTTCGGCACTTTGAGCAAAAGCAGCTGTTAAAGGAAAGCTGAATAGTGCTGTTACAAGTACAAGCGATTTTAAAACGGAAGTAACAATTTTCATTTTGCGTGTATTAGAAAATAAAATTTTTGTCAATTTTTTCTGACTGCGAATGTATAGTATTTTTAAATCTGTCACTAATATAAATCACAAATTTTTCAGTTTTTTAGAAGCGTTCCAAACACGTTTCGTAACTGGTTGTGATTAAAATATTTGCAATTACTTTTTGGGTTGTGTGTTTGGTTTGTTTGCAGGTAAAGTTGGTGTTTTGGGACCTTTAGTAGGAGTGTTCTTTACACTATCTGCGCCTATTGCATTGTTTTTTGAAGTAACATTGACTGGTGCTGATGAAATTTTACTTGCATAAACACGTAGTCCGTACTCAGTACTATTGCGTAACATAAATGCAGCCAAAATATGTTGGTTTGATTTACCAAACATTACGTTTCGGGCAATACTGCCACTAAAGTCAATGCTATTAATTAGTTTACCGGTGGCAAGTTCCCAAACTTTAATACTGCCATCATTACAACCAGTGGTAACAAATTGGTCGTCATTACTAATGCTAACCGTTGTTACTTTCCAGCAATCTACCGGTAGTATTCTTACTTGTTTTCCGGTGGCTAAATTCCATACTCGTGCTGTTTTATCATTTGAACCACTTACCATAAATTTTCCGTCACGCGTGATGGCGATATCATTTACCACATCAGTATGTCCATCAAGTGTTTTTATAACTTTGTTTGATAACATATGGTACAACTTTATTTTAGGCTCGGCACCAGCAACATATACAAACTTTATATCATTGGTGGGAGCTATAGCATGTATGGGTTGACCGTGCATTATTGTTTTAACCTGTTTGCCTGTTAATACGTCCCATACAATTAACGTTTTATCGTCAGAGCCTGAATATAAGTAACGACCTCTTGGATCAAATATTAAGCAGTTTATTTTATCTTTGTGTGCTTCAAACCTTCTGCTTTGGCGCCACAACGAATCCCACAATACAATTACACGATCTTCGCTACCACTGGCCAATAGTTTTCCATTGGTGTTAAATGCAACTACATTAACCGGCCCCATATGTCCACTTAAGGTTTTGTGTAAAGCAAAGGGGCTATCAGCTTTATAAATGTTAATCTTGTGATCAAACGAACCGGTGGCAATGTACCCTTGCGCTGACAAAGACACTGCATCAACATCGTTGCTGTGGCCACTTAAAACTGCAAGAGGTTCTGTAGGAGATTGACCAAATAGGGGTAGTGTTATACCTGTTAATACATAAAATAATATACGCTTCATAACGCCAAATTTTATTAATTACAACCAAAAATGGCAACTAACGTTCATTTAAATATTAACAAAAAGGCCACAAAAAGAGATGGGTAAACTTAATTGATTGATTTACTGGGTTTGTGGTGTCAGGGTAATTCGTTTTTTTACAAATCGTTATTCCAGATTTGCCATGCTTTTTCGGCTTGTAACTTTAACATTTGTAAACCGTTTTGGGTTATTGCACCATTTTCACGTGCTTGTTTCAGAAATAAAGTTTCCTCGGGTATATAAATGAGGTCGTATACCAAGTGTAAATTGGTAATGTAGTTATAAGGTATGGGAGGACAATTATCAACCATCGGGTGCATGCCAAGTGGTGTACAATTGATGATGATTTGATGCGAGCGCATAAATGATTTATCAATTTCTTTATACAACAATCCTTCTTCTGCATTGCGGCTAACCTGAGTGTATTTAATACCAAGTTTGTTCAGCACATAAATAACTGCTTTTGATGCACCGCCTGTACCCAATATCAGCGCGCTTTGATGCCAAGGTTTTAATAATGGTAAAATGCTTTTTTCAAAACCATATACATCTGTGTTATAGCCAACCAAACCATCGGGCGTAAACTTAATGGTGTTTACGGCACCGGCTTTTTGAGCCACCACATCTAAGTGTTTGAGAAAAGGAATGATTTGTTGTTTGTATGGGATGGTTACGTTTAAGCCTACTAAATCGGGATAGGTTTTAATCAGCTCAGGGAAATCTTCAATACTTTCCAATACAAAGTTTTGGTAAACGGCATCAAGGCTTTCCTCGGCAAATTTCTGGTTAAAGTAATTTGCCGAAAAACTGTTTTTTAAAGGATACCCAATCAAGCCAAATCTTTGCATGTGCTATTTTGCTTTACGGTAAAATATAATTTCAACCCTGCGGTTTTGTGCTTTGTTTTTTGGTGTTTGATTATTGGCCAAAGGTTCGTTACTGCCCTTACCAATAGCAACATATTTGGTGCATCTTAAGTTTGCTTGCTCAAATAATTGGGTCAAATATAGGGCTCTGTTATATGAAAGCAGCTGATTACTGTCAGCATTTCCTGTGTTATCTGTATGACCAATTACCACAATACTATCAAAAGAAAACCGACTTAAACTATCAATTAACTTTTTGGTTTTAAGTTGTTCTTGTTGATTTAAATCGGATTTGTTGCTGGCAAAATTAAATTTATAAGTACGGGTAATGGCTTGGTATTTTTTAGGTTTGGTTGATAAGCTGCGTAACGAGTATGCTTCAAGTAACACCCCGCTATCATACTCGCAATCTTCTAAATCAACCACCATAATTTTTAAACGATAAGGTTTGCCTTTTACCACGCGTGTTCCTGCATACATGGGTTTTAAAAATCCATCAAACTCTAATGCATTGTAGTAAGGCGATGCAGGATTGGTATTATCAATATAAAATTCAGGATATTTAAGTTGATTAACATTGTTTACGTTAATCATTTTTTTGTTGGGCAGTATGGCTAAATTTTTAGGTTTAGTTTTTATGAACAAAGGCTGCAACAACAATTGAAACATATCATTAAATTCTTTGCCAACAAACTCGGGGTACTCTTCGCTTCCAAACACAAATGCAAAACAAAGGCTATCGCTTTCCGGTATAAAATCTATTTCTAAAACTGCACCATCGCATTGGTTGGCTTTGGTTAATAAGTCTTCATCAAAAAAGAAATGATCGGCAAAATTAGCACCTGCATTTGGGCGCGAGTTGTTGCCTGCAATCAACTCAACACGCCCCGTGCTTAAAACCAAACCTTTGCTAAAACCTATTAAACGGTTGTTATCTGTAAACGATCCAATGGCCTCTGCATGGCCTTTATAACGCACTTTGGTAATTTGAATACCATCGCCTAAAAAGTAGTTTTTAACCAGTGCATTTACCTTTTTTACATCGCCCAACTCACTTACCTTAATCTGTGCCGAAACAGTTAAAGCAAACAAGACAAACCATATAAATGTTGCTGTTTTTTGCACTAGTTAAAAATGGGTAAGTATTAAACTTACTTATTATAAAATCTATTTTTCAATAAACTTTGGTACGCGGAAATAGTCGCTGTCTTTTGCAGGCGCATTTTTCAATGCTTCTTCTTTGGTTATGGGTTGATGAACCTCATCGGCACGTAACACATTAACTTCATCTGTCATAAAGATTAGTGGTTCCACATGGTCAGTATTCAACTCATTCAACTTCTCGAAAAATCCGGTAATTTTACTCAAATCACCTTTTAGTTTTTCTTTTTCCTCGGCAGTAAATTCTAACTTAGCAAGGTCTGCCAGTTTATCAATCATTTCATTGTTTATGTCCATACTCTGCTAATTTATTTGCAATAATATCGTGTACCTGTTGTTTAAGTGCAGGTAAGTCTTCAAGTGTTAATCCTTCTGTGCTTATAGGTTCGTGTACATATTGAAATACTCGTCCCGGTCTAAATCTAAACTTACCATTATCAGGTAATATTTTCCAGTTGTTAATAATAGTTACAGGCAAAATTGGTGTTTGTGTTTCAATGGCTAATTTAAATGCACCATCTTTAAACCTTCCTAATTTAGGTGTATGCCCAGGTATGGTTCCTTCGGGGAAAATAACAATACTACGTTTCTCTTTTTTTAATTGATCGACCGCACGTTGGTATGCATTGGCAGCATGACGAGGATTTTTGCGATCAACGGCAATATCAATGGTTCTGAAAAAAATACCAAAAACAGGAACGTGTGCCAACTCAATTTTTGCCATAAAGTTAAAGTTGATTTTTAGCTTTACGGTAAGCGTTACTATATCCAATTTACTGGTGTGGTTGGGCGCAATAACGTAGGCTTTACCTTTGTGTTTAAAGCGTTTTTCTTCAATTTGCTTAACAAAAATTGCTCCGCAAAAAAACAACCAATGTCCCCAAACTTTACGCAAAAAGTGGCCGTATCTGTACCATTTCGGGTTACTTAATGTAATGGCAAAACCGGGATATAATACAATAAACCCAATAGCCGTCATCAACCCAAAATAAATGGCTAATACAAATTTTATGGCTTCAATTATTGGTCTCAAGTTGTGTGTTGGTTAGGTGTGATTTTGGTAAGTTAATCAATTGCAATTAGCGACCCCAAGTATCAGGGCTTTTTCTCCACTCTGCCAATACATTCATTTGTTCGGGTTGAATTAAGTTTTTGCTTGCAGCAACCTCTACCAAAACATTGTAATTACTTAATGAGAAATAAGGGCATTGTGCCTCATCAAAAGCTAACTTAGCAGCATCAAAACCATAGGTAAAAATAGATACCATACCCAATACCTCGCAACCGTACTCGCGTAATGATTGAACGGCTTGCAAGCTGCTTTTACCTGTTGATACCAAATCTTCAACCACCACAACTTTTTGTCCGGGTTTAATATCACCTTCAACTTGTTTGCCCATGCCATGTTTTTTGGCTTCAGAGCGCACATAACCAAAAGGTAAATTAATTTCATCTGCTACCAATGCGCCCGGAGCAATACCTGCTGTAGCAACACCAATAATAGCTTGTGCTTCCGGAAATTCGCTTTTAACCAACTCTCCCAATGATGTTTTAATGAAATTACGAACGTGTGGGTGCGATAACGATAAACGGTTATCACTATATATAGGCGATTTCCATCCGCTGGTCCAGGTAAATGGCGCATCAGGACTTAACTTAACCGCGTTAATTTCTAATAAATATTCCGCTATCTTCGCGGCTGTACTATCAATTTGTTGCATCACGCAAATGTATAAAATTTTCATTAACGATAAACCTTTCCTTATTACATCATTGGATATTAAGGATGTGCGCTATAAAAGTTGCACCAGAGTTACTTACGACCCAACAAAAACAGCACGCTATTTAAAAGATTGTGAGGCCAAAAAGCATACAGGTTTTGTTTTAATTACCGATGATGAAGAGTTTGCTTTTTTGGATGTGTGCACACATGTTGGTGTTATTGAAGCAGCTGGTGGAGTTGTGTTTAACGACAAAAACGAGGTGTTGCTTATAAAACGTTTGGGTAAATGGGATTTGCCAAAAGGTAAAATGGAAGGCGAGGAGTTGCCCGAAGAAAGTGCTGTGCGCGAAGTAACAGAAGAGTGTGGTATAGATGGATTAACGATTACAGAAAAGTTGCCAAACACTTATCACGTTTACAAAATGCATAATTTTAAATTCTTAAAAATTACGCATTGGTATAAAATGAAAACCAACTTTGATAAGCCATTAACCCCTCAAACCGAAGAAAGTATTACAGAAGTAAAATGGGTGCCATGGGACAACATTAACCCTGATACATTGGATACTTATGTTTCTATTGCAGAGTTGCTGAAAGAAATAAAATAGAATTGATTAAAGTATAAACGCCACTTCAGTAAATGAAGTGGCGTTGTTTTTATGTATTAGTTTAATGGTTGGTTAAGCCGCTTTTCCGGCATATTTTAAATGTAAAATGTGCGAGCGAACCGCTTTATACAATGAAGGAAACTCTTTGTATTCGATGTTAAACTCTTTGCAAGTTTGCTTTACAATTTTGTTAATTTCAGGATAGTGAACATGACTGATGCGTGGGAACAAGTGGTGCTCAACCTGAAAGTTTAAACCACCCACTAACCAGCTAATTATTTTGTTATTTGTAGCAAAATTAGCAGTAGTGTTAATTTGGTGTTTAGCCCATTCTGTCTCAATTTTCATGGTGTCGCTTGTTGGTGTAATAAACTCTGTTTCTTGCACCACATGTGCCAATTGAAATACAACAGAAATAATAATACCAGCCGAGAAACACATGGTTAAATAACCAATAATAGTTGGTATTACACCTACAAAATAAAACGGTACTACTATGAAGAAGAATGTGTATAGTACTTTACTTATCCAGAAATTTAAATGCTCGGGTAAATCCATTTTACGCATTTTGGTGTGGTGCGCAATTTTGCCGGTAAAATATTTGTTAAAGTCGTTTAAGAAAACCCAAAACAAATAAGTTAATCCGTATAGAAATAAACCATAGTAGTGTTGAAAGCGATGATACCAACTTTTAGGTTGGCTTGAGTGTACACGAATAAAAGGTTCAATGTCAATATCATCATCCAAACCTTCTACATTGGTGTAGCTGTGATGGTTAATATTATGTTTTTGGCTCCAAAGGTAAACGTTACCGCCTAATACGTTTAGGCTAAAACCCATAAAACTATTTACCCATTTACGAGAGGAGTAGCTTCCGTGCGCACCATCGTGCATTACATTGAAGCCAATTGCAGCTACATTTAAGCCCATAATCAGGCAAATAGCCAAACTTAATAAGTTAGATTCAGGGGTAAGGAAAACCAGCCACAAATAAGATGCAACTAGTGTAAGGGAGAGTATTACAGTTTTTGAGTAGAGATTAAAATTACCGGTAGCTTTTAAGTTGTTTTCTTTAAAATAGGCATCAACCCTTTTCTTTAATGAATTGAAAAATTCAGGGTCACTGTTGTTAAACTTAATTTTTGACATTTATAATTATTAAAAATACATAACAAATGTATGTGTTCAAAATCACAAATCGCAATTATCATTTAAGATTTAAGTCACTTAGTTATCTACAATTTTCCCATAATGGTAATTAATTACACTTGTATGATGCTATATTCGCACACTTGGTTTTTGTTTAGCGTAAGTTAAACAACCTAGGGAATGCAGTGAAAATCTGCAACAGTACCCGCTGCTGTAAGTGTAGAAAAAGAGTTTTACATGTTTTTACCACTGTGATTTTACGTCATGGGAAGGTTTGTAAAATTTTACACAAGTCAGAAGACCTGCCAAGGAATTTAATGGTTAAACTTTCGGGAATAAAGGTGATAACTACATTTCATGCTGTTGCATGCCGTGTGCTTATCTGTTGTTTCCATTTAAATTTTATTGATGAAAAAGACGTTATTTACAGCACTGCTGTTGTGTTTATTATTACTACAAACACAAGCTCAATTTGCACCTCAAGCGGGTGTTGTTGGAACTACCGCAATGCACAAAGACAGTAGTGCTTTTATTGCTTGGGCTAAAGGCGGTATTATTAGTCGTGGTTGGCAAGATGTGTCGGATACCACATTAGGTAAAGCACAAGTTGGAGATGAAACATATATACCCGGACCTGCCGGCAACGGAATTGTAAGTTTGGGCGATGGAGGAGAAGCCATCATTACCTTTGAAAAGCCAATAAAAAACGGATTCGGTTTTGATTTTGCCGTTTTTGAAAATGGATTTATTGATCAAACATTAAAACCCGGTACTGCTTTTTTAGAGTTGGCATTTGTTGAAGTGAGCAGTGATGGCGTGAATTATTTTAGGTACCCGGCCACAAGTTTAAACGATACCACAACACAGCTTGACTCTTATGAAGGTATTGATGCAACTAAAATCAATAACCTTGCCGGTAAATACATTGCAAACTATGGTACTCCGTTTGATTTGGATGAGTTGAAAAATACTCCCGGTTTAGATGTGATGAACATTACCCATGTAAAAATTATTGATGTAGTTGGATCGGTAACCAATAAGTATGCAACCCGCGATAGTTACGGTAACAAAGTTAACGATCCTTGGCCAACACCATTCTCTCAAAGTGGTTTTGATTTAGATGCAGTTGGTGTTATTCATCAAAATAATAATGTTGGTTTAACAGATAATGTAACGGCCAATAAATTTCAATTAAATGTATATCCTAATCCTGCCTCAACACAAACCAAAATTAGCGTAAGTATTGATGGCGTAGGCGAAGCAACAGTTGATGTGTATACACAATTAGGTAAGTTGGTAAAAACATCAAACCTAAACACCACATTAAGTATTGAAGAGCCTGGTGTATACTATTTGCAGGTAAAACACAATCAAGGCATGTATACACAAAAAATTACAGTGTTGTAATGAGTGGTGATGTAAAAACTTGCGCAATATGTAAGCAAGATTTTGTGTGTAATCCATACAACGTAAGTAACTGTCAGTGCTCACAAATAGTATTGAGCAGTGAGTCGCGACAATATATTAAAACACATTATGTAGATTGTTTGTGTTTAAGTTGTTTGAGGAGTATAAACGATAAAATGAAACTAGCATAGTTGGCAATGAACAAAATCATAAACACATGTCTTGTTTTTTTTGTGCTATTATCTGCATGTAAAAATACGGTTGATGATGCCTCGAATACTTTATTAATCAACCCGAAACAAGCTTATCTTAAAGCCGGAGATAGTATTCAATTTACCGTCACCAACGCAACAATAAATACGGTTATCAAACTTTACCCCAATATTGGTGAGTTTAAATCAGGTAATTGGTATGTAGCACCTTCAAGTATTATTACCGATTCAACCCCAATAAATATTATGCTTATGGATGATGCCAAGCAAGCAACGGCTAGTGTTACCTTACTAAAATCAGATGCAAGCGATACCACTATTTCGTTTAATAAAACCATTTTACCATTGATGGTTGCCAATTGTAATTTCCAATTTTGTCATGGCAATGGATCGCGTGCAGGCAAAGTTGAGTTGAGTACATACGATAGTGTGATGAAAACAGTAAGTATTTACCAACCTACAAAAAGCTTGTTGTACACCAGTTTGTTAAAGTCGGATCCATTACGCAGAATGCCGCCTGCAGGTCCTTTACATGCCTATAAAGTTAATTACATCAAAAAGTGGATTGAACAAGGGGCGCTAAATAACTAGCAATTTTCATGGTGTTAAATCATTGATTTAATGTTTAAGTTAAAGCTAACTTCGCGTGCAAAATTTGAATGTTCTTTTAATTGATTTTTTACCGCAGAGGTAAAGGAGTTTTTCGCAGAGTTAAGGTCAATAGTGAATTTTAGTAAAGGAGATTGCTTCGCAATTATGTAGAGTTTGATTAATTATTGAAGTGTATCTTCCACAATGCCGCTGGCGTTGCTCTGTGTGCCTCAAATGTTTGATTGGCCATGCTCAAATCAACGGAAGACTATTTGCCACCCTCTGCGTTAAATTTTTAGAGATTAATTCAAGAACCATACTCAAGATTTTGTAGAATAATTATAAAAACAATAACAATGAAAAAGACAGTTTTGGGTTTGATAGTAATGGCTGTATTTGCCTGCGGTAATCCTGTTGTTGAAGAAAAAATTGACATCAAAGTTTTAGAAAAAGAAGTGATGGAAATCCATGATGAAGTGATGCCTCGCATGAGTGAAGTGGTGTTTTTAACAGATGCTATTGATAGCCTAATGCAACAAGAAAAGGACACCAATAAGTTGCAACAACTTGGGTTGATTAAAGAGTCGTTAGTGAAATCGGATAAAGACATGATGCATTGGATGCGCAGTTATGAATCGCCTTCGCAGCCTTATGATAGTGCTTCGTTAAACTACATCAATAAAGAAAAAGAAAAGGTAATTAAGCTGAGAGCTTTAATTTTAAAATCGATTACAGATGCCAATACTGCATTACAAAATAAAAAATAACACCATGAAATTAAATATAAAAAGCGTTGCACTAATAGTTATCATAAGCATATTGGCTGCATGCAATTCATCAACCCAAAATACATTGCCTATATTGGGTAACCGTGTTGCCGAAGAGAAAATGGTGGATGGAAAATTGGTGGTTGATACCATTTATCAAACCGTACCTACATTTAGTTTATTAAATCAGGATAGCGTTTTGGTGAATAATGAAACCGTAAAAGGAAAAATTTATGTGGCTGATTTTTTCTTTACCAGTTGCCCAACTATTTGCCCTGTTATGAAAAAAGAAATGATTAGGGTTTACGAAAAATTTAAAGGCAATAATCAAGTTGTTATTTTATCACACACCATAGACCCCGATTACGACACGTTACCGCTGTTGCGCGAGTACGCTAACCGTTTGGGTTCTGATGGCAAGCAGTGGATGTTTTTATGGGGCGAAAGAAAACAAGTTTACGAGTTAGCTGAAAAAGGTTATTACGCATCGGCAGCTGTTGATAGTACCGAACCGGGTGGATTTATACATAGCGGTGGTTTTATTTTGGTTGATAAACAACAGCGTGTAAGGGGCATTTATGATGGAACTTCAACTGCAGATGTAGATAAATTGATGGCTGACATGGAGGTGCTTTTAAAAGAAGAATGAGAGTAATTATCATCTTATTTATTGTTTCTTTTTTTGTGGCCTGCATGGAAGCTCCGCAAGTTAATATGCAACAAGTAGCACATGGACAAGAGTTGTATGAAACGCATTGTGTTAATTGTCACCAGCAAGATGGGAAAGGTATAGCGCGTATTATTCCTCCATTGTTAAATGCCGATTACATCATACAAAACAGAAATTTGTTGCCTCAAATTATTCGTAATGGCATGCACCAACAAATTGTTGTAAATGGAGTAATGTACCAACAAAAAATGCCCGGCAATAGCCAATTAACCGATGCTGAACTTACTGCATTGGTAAACTTTGTGGAGTTTAGGTTTGCCAAATCAACACAATTGCTTTCGGCAGATAGTGTGAAGTTGTTGTTGAAACAATAACGAAAATACAAAAAAGACGGGCGCGGAAACAAAGTTTCCGCGCCCGTCTTTTTAATAACACACCATTTTAGAAAGTAACCGATAAATTAACCGTATTTCCACCCCTTAATACAGTTGCTTGAACTTGTTGTCCTTTGCTATGTTTTGATAATGCTTTCATATAATCCTGCATGTTGTTGATGGTAAATTCGCCTAATTGAATCAACACATCACCAGCTTGCATGCCTGCAAGTAAAGCAGGTTTACCTTCATTCACCGCATCAATTTTTATACCTTTACCTTCAAAAGAATAATCGGGCATAATGCCTAACGTAACTTTAAAACTTACACGCGCTTGCTCAGGTTGTTTGGTTTTGGTAAACGGAATGTTTTCCGTCTCTGCCAGAGCAGATGCAATTTGTTGAATGAATTGTAATACCTCTACTTCACCAGTAAAATTAATCTTCTCAGTATCGTCAGTCGATTTGTGGTAATCAGTGTGCTGACCGGTAAAGAAATGTAATACCGGAATATTTTTTAAATAAAATGAAGTTTGATCAGATGGGCCTATGCCTGAAGAATCAAACCCCAAAGTTAAATTGGTTTTTGTGTTAGCAAAAATGTTGGTGTAAGCAGGACTAGTTCCAACACCAAATACCATTAATTTTTTTGTTGAATCATTTAATCTACCAATCATGTCCATGTTTATCATGGCACTTATTTTACTTAAATCCATAGTTGGGTTATTGGTAAAATATTTAGAGCCAATTAAACCATCTTCTTCAGCCGAATAACACATAAACAAAAAATTGCTTTTTTCTTTTATACCGTTGTTTGCAAAATAGTTGGCAAGTGCCAAAACACCTGCTGTTCCCGATGCATTATCATCAGCACCATTATGAATTAACTTTTTGTTTTTATCTAATGATGAACCATGTTCTCTAAAACCAAGGTGATCAAAATGCCCACCAACTACAATGGTTTTGGCCGCACCGTTATCTAAAAATCCAATTACGTTCGAGCCATTTTTTGCCTCGCCTGTAGCCACGGTATCGTGTGGTGATTTTTTAGTTTTATAGGTAAAAGGTTGCGCGTAACCTTCAGTTCCCATTGGTTTTAAACCGTAGCTTTTAAATTGCTTACTGATGTATTTGATGGCTAATTTTTCGCCTTTTGTACCAGGTTCTCTGCCTTGCAATTTATCATCAGCTAAATAAGAGATGTGTGGTTTTATTACATCTACCGTAATGTTTTGTGCAATACTTGCAACTGCAAACGATAGTAATAAAGTGGCTAAGCCTAATTTTAAACGCATAATTTGTTTGTTATAATTTCAATACTAATCAACCCACTCTGCAATAAATAAATTGGTATCGCGTGTGCCACCGTTGTTGCGGTTTGATGAGAACACCAATTTTTTACCATCAGGTGAAAACATCGGAAACGCATTAAACATACTTTCGTTGGTTATTCGTTCCAAGTTTGTTCCGTCAATATTAATCATGTACAACTGAAAATCATAACCACGCTCTGAATGGTGATTGCTTGAGAATAAAATCTTCTTGCCACTTGGATGAAAAAACGGAGCCCAGTTTGCTTTACCCAAATTGGTAACTTGCTTTAAATTTGAACCATCAACATTGCATACATAAATTTCCATATTGGTAGGAGCAACCAAACCTTTAGCCAATAAATCTTTGTATTCTTTTATTTCTTCATCAGTTTTTGGACGCGATGCACGGAATACAATTTGTTTTCCATCTGGCGAAAAAAATGCACCACCATCATAACCCAAACCAAAAGTAATTTGCTTTTGATTTTTGCCATCAATATCCATGGTCCACAATTCTAAATCGCCACTGCGGGTTGATGTAAATACTACTTTTTTACCATCAGGAGATACAGTTGCTTCTGCATCATAACCTGGTGCATTGGTTAATTGTTGGGTGATTTTACCATTTAAATCGGCAACAAAAATGTCGTACTCGGGGTAAATAGCCCATAAGTATTTTCCTCCGTGTGGCACATCAGGCGGACATTCTTTGCCACCTAAATGGGTTGATGCATACAAAATATGCTTGTTGTCTTTTAAATAATAGCTGCAAGTTGTTCTTCCTTCTCCTGTGCTAATTTGCCTTGGTTTGTATGTAGTATCTGTTGATGCTTTTGTAACATCCATATCAAAAATTTGATCGCACTTTACACCCCAAGCTTTGTTGTTACTTTGAAAAGTTAACTTCTTGCTATCATAACTCCAGTAAGCTTCTGCATTATCACCACCAAAAGTTAATTGCTTTAAGTTTTTAAAATGTTTCTCGTTGGTTTGAGCTTGTAATGCCAAACTGCTTATAATGAATGCAGCCGCAATTAGTTGAATTCTCATGTCTGTGTTTGTGTTAGTTTAATATGTAAAATTATAGGCGCTGATAAGCAATTTTTGGAACTCCTTTAGCACCATTTTCATCGTAAAAATCAAGGAAACGAATTTTGTAGTAATAACCATCTGCTGTTTTTACCACAAATATTTTGTTCATGTTCACCAAATATTTTCCTGATCCATTTAAGTCAAAGTATTTCCAATCGTAACCAATTTCGTCTTGCTTTTTTGTTAAAACAAGTTGTTGTGCTTTTATAATATCTAACTCTTCAAAAGGTATGGTGGTGGTTTGTGCAACTGTTAAATAGCGCATGTTTATTAATGCTCCATTTACTTGATAAGGCGTAATGGGTGTCATGTTATAATACACATAGCGGTAACGCGTAAACACCAAATCCCATTCGGTTGAGTTGGGTTCGTAGTCAACAACTTCTTTCAACTCAAGGTTAAAGTAAGTGTAGTTTTTTTGATAGTCTTTTTTGATGGTAAATGTATTTCCTGTAGCCTCATTTAAACTACCTAATTTAAAACTATACGAGCTATCGGTTACCGTTAGAATTTGTATTTTGAAATAGCGCGGGTTGTTCTGTTTACCAATATCAATAATATACACCAACTGTTTTGATGTGCGGTTGCTGTTAAAACAATTACCAAATGCAGTGCTGTCTAAATTACCATTTGGGTTATCCCAATTCCAATTATTAGGTGTTGCTTGATTTTTGCTAAAATCAGTATCTGTTGTTGCATGTACTTGCACTTCTTTTCCTCCATTAACAATAATGTGTTGCGCGTTGCTATCTGATGCAAATGCAAGGTCCCACAAATGCAAATAACGTTGAACTGTATTACCTGTACCTAACTTGATATAAGTGGTGTTTTCGTATGTTTCACCCATGTTAAATGAAGTGATTTTTTCACTTCCGGGAGCAGGCAAAGTCCATAGTTTTTCTTCCTTTTCGCAAGCTGCAAAAAGTGTAGAAAGCAATGCAATAACAAAAATGTGTTTACTGTTTTTCAAGGTTAATGCGTAATGAAGTGAATAAAAATCTACCCATGGCCATTGGCATATTTCCTGCACCTGAACTGTGTGCCGATGAAGTAGTGTTGAATGAAATGTTGGTTACGTTTAATAGGTTTTTTACACCTACTGTAAGTTTTACTTTGTTGCTACGAAACGATTTGGTAACACTTGCATCCATCATGCCGTAAGCTTCAACAAAAGTTTGGTATACTTGATTGTTGGCATCTAAAGCAAAACCCGGTAACCTGCCATTGTATTTATAAAATAAGTTAACATCGGTTCTGGCTCTTTTAATGGTGTAAGTAACATTAGTGCGGTATTCGTTGGTATACGAATATTCATTTAATGCTTGTGTTTCACTTAGTTGATTATAGCGTGCAATGCGTCCATAGCCAAGTGTAAATTTTAGTAGTTTGTATTGAATGTCATTGTTAAAATTCAAACCAAAAGTGCGGTATGTATCTATGTTTACGTAACTGTAAGTTTGGGTTGATGCATCAACAATGGCTAAACTTATTAAATCGTTTATGGCGTTGTAAAACCCTGTTAACTCTGATTTTACAAGCCATGTGGTGTATTGTTTTTTATAGTGAAAACCTAAGTTGTAATTGTTTGATGTTTCTGCTTTAAGGTTGGTATTACCTTTTATATTGTGATTCACATCAACAAAAAACAAATTCAATTCTTTTAATGAAGGTGCTCTAAATCCTTGTGCATACGATGCCCTGATGGAAATGTCTTCTGTAACATCATACTTTAAATTAAAGCTTGGTATTATGGGCGCACCATAAGACGTGTTGTAAATAAAACGAATACCCGGACGTAGATTTAACCTTGAAGTAGCTCTTAAATCGGCAATATAAAACACTGCGTAATCACCAATAAAATTGCTACCATTAGCCAAACGTTTACCCGATCCGTTTTCTAAATTCACATCATAACCTAGTTGTGAGTTAAATTTCTTTTGTCGTTTGGTGGTGTAGGTTCCGCGCAAGGTTACCAAGTTAAAAGTGGTGGTATCATGGTCTTCGCTGTTGGGTGTTAACTGTTCGGATCCGGTAACCAAATTTTTGATGTAAGCATTTTTGGTACGACCAAATAACGCATACGAATTGATGAGGTTTAAAGTGGCTTTGTTTTTAAAATAAATATCGGAGTATAAAGCTGTGTTTATGCGTGTTGTTTTAAAGTAGTCATCAAAACCGCTAATAGAGTAGGGGGTGATAGTTGGGTTATTTCTAGCCGTAATTTTTTCGTTGAAGAAACGCCCATTTAAACGATGGCTATGAGTTTTAAATTTATAGTTTACACTCAACTCACCATAATATTGCTCACGTGGTTTCCATTGTTTCCACCTGATATTTTCACTTTCGTTGGCTGAATAACCATCAAAAAAGTTTCTACCACCTGAAGCCGACAATTGCCATGCTTTGTATCTAAATCCGGTGTTGGCATCTATGTTATAAGTTCCAACAGATTCGTAATAGGTGTTTAGGTTTAAGTTGTACTGTTTTGCTTGAGGTTTTTTAGATATTAAGTTAATTACACCACCTAGTGCATCAGTTCCATAAATCACACTCATTGGTCCTTCAACCACTTCAATACGTTCAATATTATTCAGGTTTATTTGGCTGATGTCGATGTTGCCATCCATTCTTCCAATTACAGGCACACCATCAATTAATATTTTTACGTTTTGTCCACCAAGCCCCATCATGCTCATTTGCGTGCCCAAAACACCGTCTTGCGATAAACGAATATTTAACTCGTTACTCAATACATCTTTTAAGTTAACCGCGCCTTGCTGTTCAATTCGTTGGCGGTCTATTACTTTAATTCTATAAACAGATTTATCTGTAGTTCCGGTTTCAAATTGGCCGGTTACCACTAAGTCTTTTAAGTTGGTATTGTTACTTTGTAGCGTATAGGTTTTGGGTTGATAAGTAGATAATGTATCATAAATACATAAAAAACCAACCTTGTTAATTTGCAACGCAATTTGGTTGTGTTGCGCAATAACTGCTAAACCAGATGCATTTGTTACCACAACTTTTTGTAGTTTTTTATCAGCTTGTGGTTGGTACACAATTACAGCATCCTCAACAGGCTCGCCTTTGGCATTGATTACCGTAATATGTTGCTGCCCGCTTGCCTTATTAGTAAAGGCAAGCATGGCAACTAACATAACCACAATTATGAAAAATTTACTACTAAAATTCGATAACATGTTTTGATGTAACGCTCAATTACTCAACAATAATTTTTTGAATGCTTGTACTGTTTCCGTTGGTTACTTGTAGGAAATAAATTCCTTTATTTACATCACTTAAATTAATTTGATGCGCGTTAAATCCACCGATTTGTTGTGTTACAATTTGTTTAATTACACGACCTGATAAATCAACCAAAGTAATATTACTGTTGCTGTTTTCTGCATCAAACAAAATTGTAATGTTACTGCTTGCCGGGTTAGGATAAACAGTTAAGTTTTTAACTTCGTTGCCAATGGTTGCAACACCAGTGGACGGAGTTAATTTAGTTTTGTTAAATACTGTGTTACCGGTGCTTGAGCCTGCAAATTTTGTAAATGCCAATTTCCAAAATGCACCATCTTTTGCTTTAACAAAGTAGCATAAAGAATCAACTATATAAAATTGGAAAGTTTGGTTGTTTACTTGTTTCCAATCTGCTCCAATTTCTGAAATGTTATTGGTTGTATCAGCAATAAAGTTACTTAAGGTAGCATCTGCAACTGCTGTTCCGCGGGCTTCTGCGGTAACAACACCTGCGTTGGTTAAAATACCTGTTGATGCGTAATATACACCTTGTGCAGGTTGAAAAGCTTTGTAACGGGTTAATATAAAATCCCAATTAGCGCTTGCCGGTTCTCTATCAATCACGGTGTTGTTGATTAATGAAACATAAGCAAAGTTTTTTCCGGTGTACTCTGTTGATTTGATAGTTAGTACTTGCTCATTGTTACCATTAATATCAGCAAATGCAATTACCCAAGTGCCTAATTTTTTACTTTTAATCCAAAGTTTCTTGTACAAGGTATTGCTACCCGATTTTACTGTAGCCAAGTACAATCTGTTACCTGTTACTGCATGCGAAACTTGATCATACTCGCCCCAGCCATAATCAAACTGACCGGTTGAGTTTACGTTTAATGCGCCCAACTCCCAATTCTCGTCAGAGTTCTCTAATAATTCCCAAGTTTTGTATCCGGTAGTATCAAAGTTGGTCCATTTGGTGGTATCCATGCCCGGTTGCTCATAAACTACAACAGAACCATCACCACTGCTACTGGTTATTGCATTTGTTCTCACTGCAACGTTAAATGCACCAATACTTAATGCCAATTGCCATTCGTTGTTGGCAGCCGATTTTACTACACCATTTTTAAAGCTATAATAAACATCGTTGCTATAAGCAGCACTTGTTTGAATAGAATCGGTAATAGTTGATTGGGCAAATGCGGTAAATGTTAATCCTAAAATGGATAATGAAAGTATAAGTTTTTTCATGATGAATTTATAAAATATGGGTGCGAATGTATGGTGAGATTTCGCTTCCGTATTTTCACATCATGTGGTGTGACAAAAGAATTACACAGATTACAATTTGATGACTAAAAACAAGGGTTTGTGGCTGTAATAGCTGATTTTAGTCAGTATTTACAGGGGATTAGCCTTGTCGGTAATTTACCCCTTCGGGTAAATAAGGACTTGCATCACCACCGTTACGAATTAAATCGCGAACAACACTGCTGCTAATTGGTGTGTATGCAGGGTCGCACATCAAGAAAATTGTTTCAATATTTGGCTTTACCAATTTATTCATTTGGGCAATGTTTTTTTCGTAATCAAAATCGCTCATGTTACGCAAACCTCTAAGTATGTATTGCGCACCAATTTCTTCGCAAAAAGTCACTGTTAAACCTTCGTATGCTTGCACACGCACTTTGGGTTGATTTTTAAAGATATCTTTAATCCAATTTTCTCTTTGTTCAAGCGAAAACAAAGTGCTTTTAGAACTATTATGACCAATGCCTATTACAATTTCATCGTACAAATGCATGGCACGATCAATCAAATTGATGTGACCAATGGTAATGGGGTCAAAAGTGCCGGGGAACAGAGCAATACGTTTCATATGATTGTAATTGGTAAGGCGAATATGCAGAAAATTATCTAAACACCTGCACTAAAAAAACTAAAGCAAGATTGTCCGTAAATGCGCTTGTTTAAAAAGTTAGGTTCATTGTCTAAATCCAATGTGGTTTCATGTTCAACAATTAACCATCCTTTTGGATTAAGTAGTTTCCGTTCTGCAACTAATTTTGGTATTTGGTTGATATCGCGATGCGCATAAGGCGCATCGGCAAATATAATATCGTATGGAGTAAGGGCACTTTTTAAAAACGTAAACGCATCTTTTTTTACCACTTCAAGATTGTTTAATGTATGTTTTTGTTTCATGCTTTTAATAAACTCCACGCACTTAAAATTTAAATCTACGGCAGTAATTTTTTGTGCATCACGCGAGGCAAACTCATAACTGATGTTTCCTGTGCCACTAAACAAATCAAGTACTTGCAGTTCGTTAATATTAAAGTTATTTTCAATAATATTAAACAAACTCTCTTTGGCTCTATCTGTTGTAGGGCGCACGGGTAAACCTTTTGGTGGAGTAATTAAAATGCCTTTTAAATTTCCGCTAATTATTCGCACAATAAAGTATGTATAGCTAAATAATGTTGTTGTTCCTGAAACTCCCTAAATGATAGCGGATATTGTATGCCATCAATCCTATTCATGGTTTGTACATGCGGAATATACTTTTTAAGTAACCCCATGGTAGCTGATGTAGAAGAAATATCACCCATTACATAAATACCAAATTTATCGGCTTGCAATTTTAATTGCTCTGCAACTGATAAAATAAAATACACCGTGTCAGTATCTGCATCAACATGGTAGGTGTTTAAAAACTTTATTTCGTTTTGATGGTACTGTAATATCGTTATAAACGAAGGTGCAATACTAACCAGTAAATATTGTTTTAAATCGTTTTCGTTAAACTCGGTTGCGGTTTGGGTAAGCAATAAACTTTGATGAATAATTTCGGCATTACCCAAAACACTTTTTATGGCAGCATAACCACTTTGCGGCAATGCAAACACACATACAGTTTGTTGTTTATTTAAAGCATTGTGCAGCACTTGCAGGTTGGGTAATTTTTTATGTACCAAATACAAGTAGGTATCAGCCTGGTTGATATCAAACAAGGCCTCGGGAATCAACGTAAAAGTTTCGTTGTCAATAAATATCCTAATGTTTTTGTAGGATGTATTGTACCACTCCAACTGACTAACCAAATCCTTTAACTGATTGCTGTTGCAAGCAAACACATCAAAAGATGTATTAGCATACCTAAAGCCCAACACACGATTGGTATTGTGTATGGTAAAACTAATGCGGTTGGTTGCCAAACAAATATCTAATGCATAATTTTCTACAGCCGATAAATCAAGCTCACTATCGGTGTAAGTATAAATGTGGTGTGAATCTATTTGGCTTTGCATTTATGCTTATGTACTTTCGTAGGCCGTAAAAGTAATAAAAAATATTGTATGATGAAGCTTAAGCCCGCTGAACCTGATTTTGTGGAAATGGTTAAAGAGAAAATAGGAGGGAACTATTTTTCTAAACACATTGGTATAAATATACACCGCATTGATGTGGGCGAGATTGAGGCAACCATTGATTTACAAGGGCATCATCAACAACAAATGGGATATGTGCACGGAGGAGTTACCGCAACATTTGCCGATGTGGTAAGTGGTTTTGCAGCATATACTTTGGTTAAAAGAGGGCAGGGCGTGGTAACAGCCGATTTGCGTGTAAGTTATTTAAACCCGGGCCTTGGCAGCAAGTTATATGCAAAAGGTTGGGTAATAAAAGCCGGTAGCCGCATGCATTTTTGCGAAGCCGAAATTTGGACAATTGACGAAAACGGCAAACGTACCGATGTAGCGAAATCGAGCAGTACCATGGTGGTGGTTTGATTTCTTTTGTCACTTTTTATTTGGGTAAAAAGTAACCAAAAAGCCCACAACGAATACCAAATCCGACCTGATTCCTCGCACAAACCAACCGCCCCTTGGGCCGAATCAGTCGGATTTCACACCATTCGTGGACACCCACCGCACCTGAGTCATTCAAGCATAATTTATTGATTTAAGACTTAACCTAAACAAACGATGTTTGAGTGACGAATGATCTATGAAGGACTCCATACGGCACATGAGATTTTTGCGTAACAAGTAAGTGCAGTTGTATTGGCGTTGGGCTGTGTAAGCAATTCAGAAATGAAGCGTAGCGTAATGGCTTAGATTGCGCTGCAAAAAACAGGCGCTGTAGATTGTAGTAAAAGCAGCATAATCCCGAAGCTTCGGGATTAATTTTTTGCTAACTTTTTGTTTCAAGACAACTGCTTAGCAATCAAGGAGGTCCAAAATCAATAACAACTACGAGTTAAAAAGTATTGCTTCGTTTGGAGTGCAGCACCAAGAATAATTACAAACTACGCCTTCTTTTTCTTCTTATCACCCTCTTCTCGCCAAGGTAACTTGCCAATTTTATACATGTAACGTTGCACCACAGTAGCTTTTCTGTTGATGTATTTACTTGGTTTGTTGGCAATAAATTTACGTGGGTTTGGTAAGCATGCTGCTATTAAAGCACACTCTCTTTTGGTTAGTGTTTGGGCATTTTTATTAAAGTAATGTTGAGCTGCGGCTTCTACGCCATAAACACCATCGCCCATTTCAATAATATTAATGTACACTTCTAGAATACGTTTTTTGGTCCATAATAATTCCAAACAAACCGTTATTCCCATTTCGGGTAATTTTCTTATCCAACTGCGGGTTGGTGTAAAAAATAAGTTTTTGGCTGTTTGTTGGGTAATGGTGCTTGCTCCACGCATTTTTTTTCCGGTTTTCATACCGGTTTTTACCGATTTGTAAATTTGTTCAAAATCAAAACCGTAATGACTAATAAACTTGATGTCTTCACTGGTTAAAACGGCATAACAAAATTTATCCGTTACATAATCAATGCTTCTCCAACTTTTGGTAAGTTTAATGGGTTTGTCGTTGGCAAACTGCTCAAACACACGTTTAATGTGTAAGGGTGTTAAGGGAACAGGGACAACACGATATAAAATGATTAACAACATGGAAAACTGAAAACCAATAACAAACAACCTAAATAGGAGCATACCTATTTTTTTGAGTGCTTTAGTAAGATTAAATCCGCTTGCTTTTTTAACCATGTTGCAATGATAAGAAGTATTGAATACACATCACACAACTTTTATAATTTATACAAACATGGGGTTGTTGTTTGTTGTAAATTATGGAAAGGGGAGCACTCACAGAAGCCAAGGAAAAACACGGAAGGAATAACCACAAGGAATACTAGAATTTGTCTCTCACAGAAGCCACGGAATTTCACAGACACCTTATTTCTCTACGGTTAATCAATAAATATCTTTTGCCCCTAGCCAACAATTTACGATTATTGCTAACACATGAGTGAGTTTACATTTAAACAGTTTGCCATAAAGCAGCAAAACAGTGCCATGAAAATTGGTACAGATAGTGTGCTGTTGGGGTGTTTGGCTGAGGTAGAACACGCTCAAAAAATATTGGATATTGGTACGGGTACAGGCATACTTGCGTTGATGTGCGCGCAAAGAAGCAGTGCAACAATTGATGCGGTTGAAATTGATGAGCAGGCCGCTTTGGAGGCCGACTATAATTTTAAAAAAAGCAAATGGACTAACCGGTTAAATATACATCACCATTCATTACAAAATTATACACAAGCCTGCTCGCTTTTGTATGATGTTATCATAAGCAATCCGCCATATTTTGTTAAGGATAGTAATTTTAGCATTGAAGATGAACAGCGCAGTAAAGCACGGCATGATGCCGATTTACCATTAAACCATTTGGCAAGACATGCTCAACAATTGTTAAACGTAGAGGGCAGTTTTTGGTTGATATTACCTACACAAGAAGCGCAATTGTTTTCGAATTATGCATCGGAGGCAGGATTGTTTTTAAAACAACAAATTGAACTTTTACCCAAAGCCAATAAACCCGTTAATCGTGTTATTCAACAATGGTGTAAACAAGAAACAACAATTGTAAAAAGCAATTTTGTTATTTATGAACCAAACGGAGAACCATCCTTATCCTACAAAAAAATTGCACAAGAATTTTATATCGGGAAACAATTTCAGTTGTAAGAGGTAGCTCACAGAAATCACGGAATTTCACAGATGAGTTGTAATGATAAACAACGAAAGTGTACAAGTAATATTTATCAATGGCTCCTATTCTCATTACTCTCCGATTAGTCGGGGCACAACAGGCGATATGGTCTGTGCAAGCTCTAATAGGCTTCAACAAATCATACAATCAACTAGTCAACCAATCAACCTTTCACACTTCGAAGCTTTAGCGAAGAAGTGAATTACTAATAACTTTTCTCCACAAACGAAATGCCGTACTCGGCCAATTCATTTAAAATAGGAATGTACAACTCAGGCATGGTAGGTATTACTACACCACGAAGTTTAATATCTCCCAACATTAAATGTTTGGCAGCAATGGCCATTGGTAAACCAACGGTTTTCGACATAGCAGTTAATACTTCGGTTTCACCTTTTACCACTAAAGCGCTACTTATTTTTTCTTTCTTGTTTGGGTGGCTTGCCTCAATTTCGTGGTACATCACAATCATATCCAACTCGCCTTTTTGCAGCTTCCATTTTTGTTGTAGCAACTGCTGTAAAATAAAGGCCGGAGAGCCTTCTGCTAAGTTAATTTTGGCGTCATCAAACAACCCTAACCAGATTAGTTTTTTAAATTCATCTTGTTCTTGTGTTAGGTTTAAAAAATCACACACACGTTTTTCTAATTGGGCTAAATCGTTACCCGGTGTAAATGCACTTACCAGTTCACGATAAGTTAAGTTTTGAGTGTTGTGAACAATAAAACTATCATCTGTTAAACCCAATTTTACCAAGTTATTCCATGCTTTTGAATAGCCTTTTTTTCTGAGGGTACCACGTAAAACAGTATGCGCATTTTCAATGCCGTAAGGTTTAATGTAACTTAACGAATCACGATTGGCATAACTTTCAAATACGCCATGGTTTTCAATTTGTACTTCTTCGGTTTGTGTAAAAATACGTTGAGGAGGAATAAACTTCAACTCATTATGCTCTAAATATTGTGCGGTGCTTTGTCCTGCAACTACCACGTTTCTTGGGTTCCAGGTAAATTTATAATTCCACGGGTTGTCATCAAACTCCGGTGCAACCAATCCGCCACAAAACGATTTAAACACATCAATGCTACCTCCTTTTGCTTTTACTTCATCAATCATTTTCATAGCCGATAAATGATCAATACCCGGATCTAAACCACATTCGTTTAATAATAAAACATCGTTGTTTAATGCATCTTTGTGTAAACTTTGCATTTCGGGACTTACATAACTTGCTGTAATCAAATGTTTCTTCAACCTAACACAAATGCGCGCCACATGTATATGCATGGTGGCAGGAAGCAAAGAAATAATTAAATCGTTGGACGAAACTAATTGCTCAACTTGTGCGTTATCTGTTGCGTTAAGTGCAATAGCTTTAGCATTTGCGTGATTTGCAATTTTACTTTGAGCCGACTCTACATTACTATCGGCAACAGTAATTTGCCAATTGTACGTTACAGCTTGTGCCAACAAATATTTTATTAAGTATGATGATGAAAGCCCTGCTCCAATAACAAGAATGTTTTTCATAAAAAAAACGATTGTATTTAAGGGTGCGAAGCTATACATTTACTTTACAATTTTTAACTAAACTTGTATAACTATGAGCGAAATCAGAAGAGAATCTGTTTTAAAAAGATATACCGATATTAATGAGTTAAGCGAAACCGATCGTGCTTTGCTGCATGAGGCTAAAAAGGCAGTTGAAACCTCGTATGCACCATATTCCAATTTTCATGTTGGTTGTGCTTTGCAACTAAACAATGGTGTAATTGTAAAAGGTAGCAATCAAGAAAATATTGCTTACCCAAGTGGTTTATGTGCCGAGCGTGTTGCCATTTTTAGTGCAGGCGCCAACTACCCAAACGAGGCTGTTAAAACCATGGCCATTACTGTAAAGGCAGATAAGTTTAAAGTTACCGAACCCATAATGAGTTGTGGTGCTTGCCTACAAAGCATGAGTGAGTATGAAATAAAGTTTAAACAACCCATGCGTGTTATTTTACAAGGTGAAACCGGTGATATATACATTGCTGAGGGTTTGAAAAACTTTATGCCTTTTATGTTTTGGAGTGATGATTTAAAGGGATAATCATGGTAAAAATTAAAGCCAATTTGGTTGATATTACACAGCGTAAAATTTATGCTGCAGAGGTAACTTTTAATGATGGGATTATTCAATCTATTCAACCGATAAACGAAACGGTAAGTGGTTATTTATTACCCGGTTTTGTTGATGCGCACGTACACATAGAAAGTTCGCTTTTGGTGCCATCTGAGTTTGCGCGAATGGCTGTAATGCATGGAACTGTGGCCACGGTTAGCGACCCACACGAAATAGCCAATGTGCTTGGTGTGCAAGGCGTTGAATACATGATTGCTAATGGAAAACAAACTCCGTTTAAATTCTTTTTTGGTGCACCAAGTTGTGTACCTGCTACCATTTTTGAAACCGCAGGAGATGAAGTTACAGTGGCTGATATTGAAAAATTGATGCAGCGTGACGAGGTATTGTACCTGGCAGAAATGATGAATTATCCGGGTGTAATTTTTGATGATGAATTGGTTCATCAAAAAATAAAAGCAGCACACAAATTAGGTAAACCTGTTGATGGACATGCGCCCGGATTAAGAGGTGAACAATTGCGTAAATATTTTGCAGCCGGCATATCAACCGATCATGAGTGTTTTACTTTGGATGAAGCGGAAGAAAAATTGGCTTTAGGTATGCACGTTTTAATAAGAGAAGGTAGCGCTGCACGTAATTTTGATGCACTGATTCCTGCCATAAAATCGCATCCAAAACAAATTATGTTTTGCAGCGATGACAAACACCCCGATTCGTTGTTGATTGGTCACATTAATAAACTTTGTGCAAAAGCTGTTGCCCTAGGGTATGATTTGTTTGATGTTTTGCAAGCTGCTTGTATCAATCCTGTTAAGCATTACAAACTTCCGGTGGGAATACTTCAGCCAAATGCTTCTGCCGATTTTATTTTGGTTGATGATTTGGTTCAGTTTAATGTAAAACAAACCTACATCAATGGTAAATTGGTGTTTAATGAAGGCAAAGTTTTGATAGATACTGTAAAAGTAGAAGCGGTGAATAAATTTAATATTTCACAGTTGCAGGTAGAAGATTTTACCTACTCACCAAAAGAAATAGAACATGTTATTGTTTGTGAAGATGGGCAATTGGTTACCAAGAAAATGATTTGTAACAAGGCCGATATCAACCCACAAAATGATGTGTTAAAAATTGCAGTGGTGAACCGTTATGCTAAAGCAAAAGTTGCTACTGCTTACATTAAGAATATTGGATTAAAACAGGGTGCAATTGCAAGTAGTGTGGCGCATGACAGCCATAATATTGTTGTAGTTGGTGTTGATGATGAAAGTATATGTAAAGCAGTAAACTTATTGGTTGAAAACACGGGTGGTTTAAGTGCGGTGAGTAATAACGAAAGTTGTGTTTTACCACTACCGGTTGCCGGGTTAATGAGTAATCGTGACGCTTGGGAAGTTGCCGATTTATACACCCAAATTGATAATTTTAGTAAGCAAGTTTTAGGTTCAACATTACGAGCTCCGTTTATGAGTTTAAGTTTTATGGCCCTGTTGGTAATACCAAGCATAAAACTAAGTGATAAAGGATTATTTGATGGCGATACGTTTACTTTTTTAAGAGAGGTTTAACGTTTTTAACCAGAGCGGATGGGGGTTGAACCACAACGATATAGTTATCATTTAGATTTTATTTAAATACATATCTCGCTGTTATCGCTGTGGTTAAAAATCTTTGAAAACCCTACACATTCGGATCAATCTGTAAAATTTCGGCAGTACTTTTTTTGATGTTTTCACAAATGGAAGTCATGGGTAAATCGTTTGCATCATTACCAAACGGGTCTTCAATTTCCTCGGCAATCAATTCTAAACTTACCAATACATAAAACACAAAGGTGGTGATTAAAATAATCCAATAACCAAAATCACTTACAAAAGAAAAAGGCATGGTCATGATATAAATGAACAAGAACTTTTTAATAAACAGACTATATGAATAAGGAATAGGTGTTTTTTTGATGCGCTCGCAAGCTCCGGTAATATCGGTTAATGATTGAAGCTCGTTATTTAAACATAAAAACTGATAGCCGTTTATGCGTTCTTCTTTGTGTAAGTTATGAACCAATTCATACAATTGTGTAGCCAATAAATTGGGTTGATGTTTAGGTTCTGTATCGCCAATAAACTTTTGCTGTTTGCTTAATTGATAGGTTAAATGGTATTGTAAAGCGGTAGCAAAATTACTCATCAATTCTACCACTTTAATACGGGTTTCTTGGTCGTTAACAGGCACCATTGCATGTACTTTTATGGCGATGTTTCGGGTATTGTTTAATAAACTGCCCCAAAGTTTTCGTCCTTCCCACCAACGCTCGTAAGCGGTGTTGGTTCTAAATACCATTAACAAACCAATTACAACACCCAACAACGAGTGTATGATGGTGGTGGTTTTAAAACGCATGTTTAATACTTCTATTTCAAGGTATGCAACTGCACCCGAAAATACAGCAATTACAAGCATCATCCCTGCAAGCTGTCTAAAGGTATCACTTTTATGAAACTGAAATATTAATCCGAACCAATCTCTTGGATTGTATTGTACCATGTGTTTTAGTTAAAAAAGTTTTTGCAAAATAAAGCAAGTGTGTCAAAGTTTACTTTGTCAAATGGGTGTGGTGTATTGGGTAAAACCAGTAATGCTGAGTTGTGCAATTGCTGTTGCACATGTAAGTTCTCTGCTACGGTAGCTGTATTATCTCTATCGCCCACACCAATTAAAACAGGTTGTTTAATGTTTAAAAAAATATCATTGTTTAACAACGGATTTTCAGCCAATTGTTCCATCATGGTTTTGGTATTTGCTAATACTGTCTTCCAATTATCTTCGCCATGTAATTCTATTAACGATTGGGCGTAGGTAGGAACTTTCTCTTCAATTTTAGTTGCATTTAACAAGGCAGTTTCTTTAACAACTTGTTCTTTGTTCCAATCAAATTTAGTGTTTAATGTCATGATGCTTTCTACCATTTCAGGGTATTTATGAGCAAAGTACAATGCCGCATATCCGCCCATGCTGTAGCCCAAAAAACTTACTTTGGTTAGTTGATTTTGAAGCATGTAATGCAAAATATCTTCGGTATAATCTTCAAAATAATTACCGCTTAATAAACTGTTATTATTACCATGACCTCTAAATGTTAAAGCATGTGTGTGGTAATTGTTTTCAAGTAATGGCTTAAAATTATCGAACTGTTTTTGGGTTGATAAGGCCCCATGTAAGAGTAGTAAGTTTTTCATGTGCTTTGTCTATATATTAATTTGCCCCCCAATTGGTTAATACGGCAAATTCTTCCCATTTGTTTTTGTTCAATTCAAACACCCTCAGTCCACCGTAACTCTCATCATCATTGGCATTCACATAGTTTAAACTTACCAATGCATATTTGCCATCTGCACTAAACACAGGTATGCTCAGGTAATAAAAAGCGTTGTGTTGATAGCGGTTTTTAAAACATGGCCACATATCTCTTAATACATTTTTACAGGTGTGAACATCTTGTTCATTCACCCAAAATAAATTAGTATGGGCAAGGTTGGTATCCACTAAAAGTTCTAATTCTTTGTTGAGTAAAAATGTGGTATCAAAAGTAATTTCTGGATACTTCTCTAAAAACTTACGATAGCCTTTTAATTCTCTTTTGCTGATGTAACGATTTCTGAATGTATTTAAAACCAAAAACGGTTTGGGATAACTGTTGCTTAAGTCAACCACAAACTTGTGTTGTGCTTCGTTTAATGTTGCCTCTGCAGATTTTTTCTTAGTAGTGTTTTCTGTTTGATTGTTTTTTGTGTTGTTGCAACCAAACCATGTTAGGCCAATAACAACTATGGTGAACAGTTTTAAATTCATTGCAGCAATATACAAATCGAAAAATTATTTCATCATTTTATCGTTAAAATCATTCGATTTTCCTTTGGCAATGCTCAACGTTTTCCAGATGTGGTTGCTTAACATTTTGCATAAAAATATAATCTGCCCAACGTGCGAAGAATAATGTGCAATCTGCCTATTTATGCCTTCCATAACACTGTGTGGCTCACTTCTTATGTATATAATTTTTACAAGGTCAATTTCTTCAAGTGGTGTTAATGCATCAAACAAACAATTCCAACCATCTTCCCAAAGTTGCAAAATTTGCTCACGGCTTGGCTGTTCATTTTGTTCAAATTCATCATCACGGTTACGCCATGGTTTTTCGCCATCGGTAGTTAAAAAATCTGTCCAACGGCTTTTCATGTTGCCACTCATGTGTTTAATAATTAAGTAAACGCTGTTACTTGATGGGTTTGGTTGCCAAAAGAAAGCTTCATCAGGTATTTGTTCCATGGCCTTGTCGGCCAATGTTTTGTATTGCTTAAAAATGGATATGCTAGATGATAAGTAATTGGTTTTTGTCTTGTCCATAAATGTAGCTGTGAAAATTTTTATCCTTACAAACACAAGCACTTTGCAGTTTTTGTTTAAGTAGGGTTGCACAAAATTAAAATATTAAAATACATTTGCTGCATCTTTTGGTGCATGTTAGTTTTTTATCATGCTTAAAAGGGAATTAGGTGTAAATCCTAAACAGTACCCGCTGCTGTAAGTACCAAATCAATGCAAATTGGTTTAAAAAGATTGTTTAAATCTTAGTCACTGTTCTAACAAAACGAATGGGAAGACCAAACAATCCGGTATAAGTCAGAAGACCTGCCAATAGTAATTTTACCATGTAGCTTTCGGGAAAAAAAGCGAAGGGGAATAGCATAAGCTTTACCACTAACTGTTCCTTTTTATACTTTTCTATCCGGCACAGCTGCATACTTTTTAAACTAAAAAATGAAAAAAGTATTGGCAATTGTAGGTTTGTTTTGGCTGAGTTGTACGCAACTTAACGCCCAAACTATGCCTGCCGATACCATTAAACATTTACCTGATTTTACTGCACGTGGCCAGCGTTTTGAGTCGTTTAACACCGGTGCAAAAATTGTACAAACCGATTCGTTGGTTAAGCTCATGGCCATTCACGATAATGTGGCCCAATTGTTAAGTTATAATAGCCAAGTGTTTGTTCGTGCTTATGGTCCTAACCAAATTGCTACTACCAGTTTTAGAGGAGCCGGAGCGCAACATACAGCTGTGTTATGGAATGGTGTTAATTTACAAAATAGCTTGTTAGGACAAACAGATTTTAGCCTTTTGCCTGCCGGTTTTATGGATGATATTGGGGTTTACTACGGAGGTAACTCGGCCTTATATGGTGCAGGTGCAATTGGTGGTGCGGTGCTTTTAAACAATACTTCAGCTTTTCAGAAAAAGTCGGCCAGTTATCAAATAGGTGTAGGTAGTTTTGGGTTGATGCAACATAGATTGGCATTAACTTACGGTACAAAAAATGCTTACATCAAACTACGAGCTTACCATCAAACGGCACAAAATAACATCGAGTTTCATAATGTAACATTAGCCGAAAAACCTTTGCAAAAATTGGCTCATGCACAACAAAAAAGTAATGGGTTGATGTTGGAAGCCGGCTACAAAATCAACACTAAACAAGAAATAAATTTAAGATATTGGTATGGTTTTACCGACCGAAATATACCGCCTACCATGGGCATGGCTGTAAATAATTCTTACCAAATTGACGAGGCCAACCGATTAGGATTAGAATGGAAACGAATCGCATCAAAAAGTAAATGGATTGGTCGTACTGCATTTATAAACGAGTATTTAAATTATAACAACCCTACTACCTATAACTCCGGAATCAGTAAAAGTAAAACCCTTGTTACCGAGCTAGAAAATACCACACAAATCAACGCAAATACCGCTTTAAATTTTGGTATAAATTATATCGGCAACTTTGCACAAAGTAGTGGCTATAACAAAAATGTAAGTAGAAATAGTTTGGCTGCATTTGTATCGTTAAACAAACATTGGAGCAAAAGATTTAAAACAACTGTTAATCTTCGTCAAGATGTTGTGGATGCAGCATTTAAGCCATTTACAGCGGGTGCAGGTGCTGATTACAAACTGAATCAATACCTCAGTTTAACAGCTCAATTAAATAAATCATTCAGGATGCCAACGCTCAACGATTTGTATTGGGTAACCGGTAATCCAAATCTTTTACCGGAAAAAGGTTATGCACAAGAGTTGGGCTTAACTGCAAAACATACTACCGAGCACGCTTATTTTAATACTCAAATCAATGGCTTTAATCGCCAAATAAATAATTGGATTTTATGGCAACCTTATGGCGGAACATGGACGCCACAGAATTTATTACAAGTGTGGAGTAGGGGTTTTGAGTGGAATTCGCGTTACACGTACTGTTATAAAAAGTTTATGTGGAGTGCACGTGCTGATGTAAGTTACATCTTATCAACCAACCAAAAGGCCAACGTGCAAAATGACGCAACTGTGGGTAAGCAACTTATTTATATTCCAAGATTAACCTATCAAACGTGGTTAACATTTACATACAGCAATGCGTATTTAGCATTTAATCAAACCTACACGGGTTATCGTTTTACAAGCAGCGATAACAGCAGTTTTGTAGATGATTATTTGTTGTTAAACATGTTTATGGGTAAAACATTTAAGTTAAAAAAGTGGCAGGTTGATGCCAAGTTTCATATCAACAATTTACTTAACCAAGAGTATCAAGTATTGCCATCAAGGCCAATGCCTATGCGCAATTTCTTATTCAGTTTAGGAGTTACAATTTAAGATAACAATATATGAAAAAACAATTTTTACTTTTAGTTGCATTAGCTATTACAGCAACATCTGGCGCACAAACCAAAGCCGGTTTTGATGACATTACTTTATCAAACAACAGTGTTAAAAACGGATCGGGAGCTGCGGTTAGCGGAAAATTTAACAGCGGAAATGTTGAGTTCCCGAACACTTATCAAACCAACTATGGAGGATTTTGGAGTGATGGTTGGGCATACTCGAACATTAAAAACGATACAAATGGAACTTATGGTAATTTATATGCTGCTTATGCAAATGCCGGAGCAAATGGCTCTACTAAATACGCAGTTGGGCAACAAGGCAGTGTAATGCGTTTTGTTGGTGTTGATGCCGGTGATACCGTAAAAGGTTTGTACATAACCAACGGTACATATCCCGCATTAACAGTTAAAAACGGAGATGCATTTTCAAAAAAATTTGGTGGAGTTAATGGTACTGATGCCGACTTTTTTGTGTTGATTATCAAAGCCTGGAAAAATGGAGTTAAAAGTGCTGATAGTGTAAACTTTTATTTGGCGGATTATCGCTTTGATAGCAGTGCTTTGGATTATATTGTTAAAGATTGGACTTGGGTTGATTTAACAACTTTAGGTGCTGTTGATTCGCTTGAGTTTACCATGAATTCATCAGATAAAGGACAGTTTGGAATTAATACACCTTTGTTCTTTTGTGTGGATGATATAGTAACCAAAAATGATACTGCAGATTTTGAAAATTTAAGTTTAGCGGCAAACAAATTTTGGAGTAAACCCAACACATCTACTCGTACAACCTACCAAAGCGGAAATGCAATTTTTCCTTCACGTTTTAGTGTGTCAAGCTTCGGTGATTATTGGAGTGGTGGTTTTGCTATATCAAACAAAACAGATGTACAATTGGATAGTGGTGTTGTGGGTTACAACAAAATTTATAATGCGGTAATTGCGCTAGGTGCAGACTCAACCGAAAACTACGCGGTAGCACAACAAGATGCCCGCATTATTTTAACCGGCAATGCAGCGGGTAAACAAGTAGAAGGAGTTTATGTAACCAACAGCAATTACGCGTATTTAAGCATGAAGTGGGGCGATGGTTTTGCGCGTAAGTTCAGTGATACCGATTATTTTAGACTAAACATGATTGGATTTAAAAATGGTGCAATAACAGATACTGTTCCTTTTTATTTGGCACAAAATGGCAACATTGTTAGTACGTGGACTTGGGTAGATTTAAAACCATTAAGTAATGTTGATAGTGTATTGTTCCGTTTATCATCATCAGATGTGGGACAATTTGGAATGAATACCCCGGGTTTTTTTGCTATAGATGAATTTACAACTCGTGATGCGTTTGTGGGCTTATCGACCATCAAAAACAATTTAAATGCAAGTGTTTATCCTAACCCAACAGCAGGTAAAGTAAACGTAAGTATTGCAGGTAAAACTAATGCAGTTATGGTAACTGTGTATGATGTAATGGGCAAACAAATGTTAACGCAAAATACGTTTAATAACACTTGGGTTGATTTGGGTGATCTGGCTAATGGTGTTTATTTTGTGAAGATTGAGAACAAAAACGAATCGACAACGGTTCGTGTAATAAAACAATAACAGAACCAATTTGTAGTTTTGATTGACTTATGATTAATCATAAGTCAATCAACCTATATTTGAACAAACATGAAATTTAAAAGTAATTACTTCTTATACCTTATTTTGATGGTTGCGTTTGGTGCTTGCGAAACACAACCAACTATTACACCCGAGTATCCTGTAATCCTCAATCCTAAAGGAGGTTTATTTATTTTAAATGAAGGTAATTTTCAGTTTGGTAATGCTACTATAGATTACTACGATTTCGAAACCCAAAAACTATCAACCAATGCGTTTGAAACAACAAATAACCGTAAATTGGGTGATGTGTTACAATCCATGACACGTTATGGTGACAAAGGATATCTGGTGATTAACAATTCTCAGAAAATAGAAGTCATTAACATCAATACCTTGTCTTCATTAGCTACTATCAGCGGTTTTGTTTCGCCAAGGTTTATGGTTATCCTTGGTGCACAAAGAGCTTATGTAAGCGAGTATTATAATGGTGGAGTAAAAGTGGTTGATTTAAATACCAACCAAATTATTCAAACCATACCGGTGAATGGAAACTGTGATGAACTCTTGGTGTACAATAACAAACTTTATGTAACTGTATCGAACAAAAAACTGGTTTATGTTATCAATACACAAAGCAATGTAATCATGGATAGTATTGATGTAGCTTACGGTCCTAATAGCTTGTTGATTGACAAAAATAACAACCTTTGGGTGTTAAGTTCGGGCAGAACCATAAATGGCGGTGGATTTGAAAATGGAGCACTTCAAAAAATAAATACAGACGTGGATACAGTTTTACAACAATTTAGCATCACACGCCAAAGTGAGCATGGACCTATTAAACTGCGCAGTAATGCTAAAAAAGATGAATTATATTGGATTAATAAAAGCATATATAAACATGCAATAAGTAGTAATGTTATTTCATCCAATCCATGGTTACCATCATTTAACAGCAACTTTTGGGCGTTAAATTTCGATTCATTAACAGATGAAATTTATGTAGGAGACGCAATTGATTTCGTTCAGCGCTCTACCATTAATAGATATGATGAAACTGCAACTTTAAGGGGCACATTTAAGGCCGGTATCATTACCGGTGATTTTTATTTTTATTATAGATAATGGATAAAAAATTGAATAATAGAACACCCAAATCTGAACTGATTCAAGGGGTTCATTATTACATTAATGAAAACGGATATTGGGTATTTACTGAGCTGTATCATCAGCAACGGGGCTACTGTTGTAAGAGTGGGTGCAAACATTGTCCATATGGTTTTCGCTCAACTCCTTTAAACAATCACATTACTAATAAGCAATAGGAGAGGTGTCTTCGAATTTTGCATGTGGCAATTTAACCTGAAATTTTGTACCAACCGAAGGAACCGAGTTAACCCAAATTTTTCCTTTGTGCAATTCAATAATTTTTTTTACCAGCGATAAACCAATGCCATGTCCGGCAATACCACGTGTATCGTTTGCTCTGTAAAATGGTTCAAAAATATGTGGTAATTCTTCTTCTGAAATTCCAATTCCATCATCACTTACAGTAACTAAAATATGCTGGTCAACAAATACCATACTAACGTCACATTTTAGGTCGGGACTGAATTTACAAGCATTTTCTATTAAGTTTTTGAATGCCGATTTAAGTAGTGAAGGATTACCCGGAACATAGTTTTCGTGTTCTTGTTCAGGTAAGTTCTCAATTTGTAAATTTATTTTATAGCGTGGTTTTCCCCTTAATATTTCAGCTCTTGATTCGGCAATAATTTCAATTAATGGCACTTTGGTAGGGCTCGAATCTAAATTATCTTCATTGGTTCTGGCAAGTTCACTTAAGCTTGAAACCAATTGCATAAAATTATCAATGTCTTCGTCAATAGACTTTAGTGTATTGATGTATTCTTCTTTTGAACGCTCTTGCATCAACATCACTTCTATTTGCGCTTTTATTGCAGTTATGGGTGTTCTCAACTCATGTGAAGCGTTAGAAACAAAGTTTTTTTGCATCATAAAAGATGCTTCTAACCTGTTGAGCATTTTATTGAATGTATTGTTCAAGGCACCAATTTCATCATTTCGTTTGCCTACTGGTAAGCGTTTATGCAAGTTATTTGCTGTAATTTGATCAACCTCTGAAATTACTTTACTAATCGGACTTAACGCCTGTTTTGCGAAATACCAACCAAAAAATGCAGTAATAAATAATACTGTAACAAGAGAAATTAGAATTAAACGTCCTAAAAAATTTAGCTTTTGTGTACCAACAGAATCGCTGCCGGAGCAAATAACAATAAACTTTTGGCCATTGTGCATCATAGTAAAACCTATGTAATGCAAAGCACCTGTAGCCAATTCAACGTACTCTTTTTGTCTTACCTCTTCAATAATTCCGGCATAAGGTAATTTAGTCATTCTAGCTGAATCACCTAAAAAGTATCCGGATATGGAGTATACAGATACTTTATGGTTTGACATGGGTTTTACAAAATTTTCCCTCTCGATGACTTCATTTAATACAATGGGATTGGTAATGTCTATCATGTGTCGCGCAATACTTGCACTGCGCTCTTTTAAACGCTCAAAGTAATCATCTTTTCTGTATTTGGAGTAGTTTTGGTATACCACCAACGAGAAGCTGGAAAGTAATATGGCTACCAGCACTAAGAAACGAATGGTTAATGAGCGTTTTATGTTCATGTGTTATTATTCATCAGATTTAATCACATAGCCCATTCCAACCATGGTCTGTATTAACTTACGTTCAAATTCTTTATCAACTTTTTTACGTAAAAAATTTACATACACATCAATCACATTTGTACCGGTATCAAAATGTATGTCCCATACTTTTTCACTTATCTCTGCCCTTGATACCACACGGTTTTTATTGCGTAATAAAAATTCAAGTAAACTAAACTCTTTTGCTGTTAAATCAATGTATTTACCGCCTCGCTTTACACTTTTTTCGTCAAGGTTCATTTCTAAATCAGCCACCTTGAGTACTTTGGGCAATTGCACATTATCTGTATAACGTTTACTTAAAGCACGTACGCGTGCAACCAACTCTTTAAACTCAAAAGGTTTAACCAAGTAATCATCTGCTCCGGTCTCCAATCCTGTAACTTTGTCATCCGTTGTACCTAAAGCAGTAAGCATTAGGATTGGAGTTTTTATGCCTTCTTCACGTAGTTTTTTGCATAAGTCTAAACCGTTCATATAGGGTATCATCAAATCAAGCACAATTACATCAAACTCATTTTCAGTGGCTAATTTGTGCCCAAAAAAACCATCGTAGGCTATGGTAACGTTATTTGATTGTTCTTCTAATCCTTGTTTAATAAACGAAGCCACTTTTGGTTCATCTTCAATCACTAATATTTTCATGGTGTTGTATTTTTATGCAACGAATATCAATTTCTGATATTAAAGCCTGAGTGTCGAATTTATTAAAAACATATTAAAGCAATGGGTAATCTATCCACCAGCTTTCTTAGCTTTGTAACCTTTTGATGTTAACCAAGCAACAATTTTATCACGATGGTCACCTTGTATCAATATCTCTTCATCCTTAACGCTACCGCCACCGCCACAGTGTTTTTTTAGGTTTGACCCCAATTCATTTAAATCGTTTAATGTGCCAATAAAACCATTAACCCTTGAAACTAATTTACCACCACCTTTTCTATCCAAATAAACTTTTAATTGTTGTTGTTGCGGTGGTAAAGTTTCAAATTCGCTTTCATCTTGCGAGCTAAAATCAAAATTATTATTGGTGGAGTATACCATACCTCCATTTTTATTTTTAGAACTCATGCTACAATAATTTTTAGGTTGGCCGGAATAATTTTTACATCAATGTTTTGTTCCATCATTACTGGTTCTCCATCAATGTTTACAACTTCGGCAGCCTCTCTGGTTATCACAATTTTTTTACCACTAAGCACCTTAACTTGTGCAGAGCGATGGATTGTTTTATTAAATATGCGTGCACCTAATTGAGGCATTTGATGAAGTTTAAACGGTTTTAGTATGGTTACTTCAAAAATACCATCATTAATATCGGCAGTTGGCGCTATGTAAGCATTGTTACCATACTGAGAACCGTTGGCAACACATACCAAAAAAGCATTTTCGGTTATACTTTCGCCATCAATTGTAATGTGGTATTTTCGGGCTTTATATTTAGCAAACTCAGCCAAGGTAATTTTGGTATATTGCCAAAAACCACGTTTAGGAGCATTAGCAAACATCCAACTCACATGTGCATCAAACCCAACACCGGCAACGTTTAAAAAAAACTCATTATTGGCAAGGCCGGTATCCATGTAGGTATAATCAAACTTGTTAATGGCTTTAAGTGCTTCTTCTTGGTGCATACTTAAATGCAAATGGCGTGCAAGTCCATTACCGGATCCTACAGGAATAATCCCGAAAGTAATATCAGTGCCAGCAATGTATTTTGCAGTGTTGTTAATGGTTCCGTCACCACCTACTGCAACAATCGCATCGTACTGTTGTGCTACACACATTTTTGCTAAATCTTTATTATGCTCAGTTGATTGTGTATAAAACAAATCGTAATCAAAAATATTCTTATTGATATATTTTTCAACTAAAGCAGGGAAATGTGCCTTTGATATGCCTCCTGAAATAGGGTTAATAATAAATGCAAGTTTCTTTTTCACAAACAGCCAATTTTACGTGTACACGCTTCACAAAGTTAATCATTCCCAAATTTATACCTAAGACCAATGTGTAAATCGGCACGGGAAATATTATCGGGTTCAGTATAAGTAACAACCCTTGTTATTCCTGCATTCACATCGGTAACTTCAGCTTTTGTAAATGAACCGGAGTATATTCCGCCTTTAATACTTAACGCTAGGTTATATCCCATGTTAATGTCGAGTATGCCTAGTAAATGTAGACCTACGGAAGAGGATGTTATTTTGAAAGGAATAGCCAGACTTGCATCATTAACATAATTACTATAACCAAATCCAACCGCAATCATAGGTAAAATGGGTTGTTTGGTATCACCAAATTTTATGTAAAATGTAGGGGCAAAATAGTTAGTGGTAATGTTGTCAGATAGTGGTCCGATGAGGGTATCATTATTTGTATAAACAATAACCCTGTCTATTGAATTTCTGGTATTAAAACGAGAATAATGTATACCTAAACCTATGCGTTCGTTAAAAAAATAAAACGCATTCAAGTGGTATGATGTACCACTTCTCAATTCTGTTAGATATTCTTTGTAAAAGTCGGGTAAATAGCCTTTAGGAAGTGGAGCCAGCAAATAACCAAGTCCTGCAGTTGCCGATACATAAAAGCCATTACCTGAGCCTCCGCCCAGTCGTTTACGTTGTTTTAAAAAAATGGAATCAGTAGGTAGTACATTATACTGAAATGTTTTTATCTGTTGCGTAGGAAGATTACCTGGTGTGATAACACCGTTTTGGTTGTAATAATAGCTAATATATAGGGCTCCAATTTCTTTAATACGGCAAGGAATACTATCGCCATTGGTTTTAATAATCAAATCTTGCGCAAAGGTGCTACTGCTTAAAATTAACAACAATAAAACGAATGCAGTTTTTTTCATAGGCTTATCAAGTATCAATTTCAATGGTGATGGTTGTTCCGTTGCCCAATCCTGAATCAATATGCAATATACCATTTATATATGAAACACGGCTTTCAATATTGCGCAACCCCATACCTAGTTTAACATTGTCAGTATCAAATCCATTTCCATTATCTTCAATCATAAGTGTTAGATGCTTTGGGTGTTGAATAAGTTGCAAATTAACCTCTGTTGCATTGGCATGTTTTATAATATTATTAAAACACTCTTGAATAATACGGTAAAGAGTGGTTTCAACTTTCTCGCCAAGATTATTTTTAACCTCAACAAAATGTGTGTGTATTTTAAGTTTGCTGGTATTGTTTATTTTACAAGCCAGGTCCTTAATGGCTTCAGTAATCCCGTTTGTAACAATTACAGTTGGCATCATCATATGCGATACATTTCTAACTTCTTTTACTGCATCATCAAGCTGCTGCATAATGTTGTCTAAGGTTTTATCAGGTTTTTGATGAGCCAAAGCACTCAAACTCATTTTTATGGCCGATAGTTGCTGTCCTGCACCATCATGTAAATCTTTTGCTATGCGTCTTCTTTCTTCATCTTCGGCAGTTATTACAGCCACATTACGTAACTGTTCTTGTTCTATTTTAAGTTGATTAGCTTTTTGTTTTTGCCTGTTGTTGTAGGTGATGTAAAACAACAAGGCAGCAAGAGTAAGGGTGACGAATATGGCTATTAGCAACAATATTTGAATGCGTTTTTTAGCAAGTTGCTCTGATGTTTTTTGTAGCTCAAGATTTTTATTTTCTATCTCTAAATCCTTTTTTTCTGATTGGTATTTGGCTTCAAGTTCATTTATCTGACGAGCGGTTTGTTCATTCATTACACTGTCTTTATAACCTGTATACAACACCCGGTATTTGTATGCATTTTTAAAGTCGTCAGTAATCTGATAATACTCCGATAAAGAGAAAGCAATACGCGTTAATAATCTGTAACTGTTTACTTCTTTAGCAAGCTTATTAGCAAGCAATAAATCATTTAGTTGTTGTTTAAAGTTACGATGGTGGTAGTGTGCATTAGCTCTGTTTATGAGTACCGAGGCCATACCAAATCTATCGTCAAATTCGGTTTTAATTTTAAATGATTTATCTAAGTAATGTAGTGCCGAATCATATTGTTTAATATCATTAAAAGCTATTCCTAAATCGTTATATGATATACCAAGTCCGTATTTATCGTTTAACTCTTCCTTTATGTGAATTGCTTTTTTTGCATAGAAAATAATCGAGTCGGTGTTGATTTCATTAAAGGCTAGAGATATGTTAGTGTATACTGCAGCAATACCTTTCTTATGCTTTACAGCTTCATAAAGTTTAAGTGCCTGCAGTGCATATTGTAAAGCGAGTTTACTTTTGTAAGTATCGTTATAAAGAACAGCAATGTTGTTTAAGGTATTCGCCATTCCAATTGTATCTTTTAGTTTAGTAAACGATTTGTGCGCTGCAAAATACATGCTGATAGCTTTGTTATAATTGCCTTGGTTATTATAAACCATAGCCAAATTGTTTAATGCGCTTGCTTTACCGTTTTCATCATTGATTCCCTGAAATGTTTTCAATGCTTCATTATAAAACCAAATACTACTGTCGTAATGACTTGATACATCATATACAATCCCGATGCGTAAATAAGATTTTGCAACGCCTTTGGTGTATGCTTTTTTTTCTGCGGTAGCTAACGCTTCAAATCCGTACGCTTTTGCTTGATTTACATCATCAAATACTACCGCAAAACACAGCTCATTCAGTGTTTTTACTCGGTTTGAATCCGTTTGTGTTTTGAGTAAAAGTTGTAAACTATCTACATTAATAGCTTGTGTATTAATGGCAACTAAACATGCTATAACAACGTTAAGTAACTTCACGTTTTAATTCAGATTAGGGTTTGAAGTCACAATATAAACCCATCAACCCAAAAAGAAAATAGCCACCGCCATAAATAGGGTAGTAGTGCAAAAAAAAACGCCATGGTAAATACCACAGCGTTTTTCTGAATAAGAATGGTTGTTATTAACCTTCGCTTTGTGCAGCAGCACCACTCACAATTTCCGAAATTTCGGTTGTAATGGCAGCTTGACGAGCGCGGTTGTATTCAACTTTTAAGCTCTTTAATAATTCACCGGCATTTTCGGTTGCTTTATCCATTGCCACCATACGTGCACCATGCTCTGATGCAAACGAATCTAACAATGCGCGGTACAATTGCGTTTTTAAAATTCTAGGAATTAACTCCTCCAAAATTTCCACATTTGAAGGTTCGAATATGTAATCGTTCTTTTTACCTGCTTTGGCTTTTGCACCAAAGTTGTTAACGTTAATTGGTAAAAACGGTTCGTTGGTTAAAATTAAAGTTGCTGCGTTTTTAAATTGGTTGTACACCAATTCAATCGAGTCAAACTTTTTGCTTTTATATGCATCAAGCAAAAACTCACCAATATTAAAACCGGCCTCACCACTCAGGTTTAAGAAGGTATCACGGAAAGAATAATCGATGGTTACATTTGTTTTTGCAAAAAACTCACCACCTTTTTTCCCTACAGGTAATACGGTAATATTTTTACCTGCATATTTTTCTTTTACCAATGAGTTGGCTAATTTAATAACACTACTGTTAAAGCCACCACACAAACCTCTATCGCTGGTAATAACAACCAGTAATACATTGTTTACTTCACGTGGTTCAAAATAAACTTTAAGCGAATCAACTTCAACGCTATCGGCTAAGTTACCTAAAATACCGTTTAGTTTTTCGGCATAAGGGCGCATCTGAATAATGGCATTCTGAGCCCTGCGCAATTTGGTAGCACTTACCAGCTTCATCGCCTTGGTAATTTGCTGGGTTGATGTAACCGAAGTGATACGTGTACGTACTTCTTTTAAGTTTGCCATTTGTTATTTTAATTGGTTGATGATGCAGCCGATTAAAGTGTTTTAAGCAAATTAATCGGCCACTTTCAACTATTTTTTAACGCTTACGCGCTGTATTTTGCTGATAATTCTTTAGCTACAGTTTCGATGGTGTTAGTAACCTCATCGCTTAAGTTTCCTTTTTTCAACTCAGCTAAAATATTGCCGTGTTTAGCATCCATAAATTGGTGGAAATCGGCTTCAAACTCGCGCACTTTATTTACCGGAATGTTGTTTAATAACCCCTTTGTACCTAAGTAAATAATAGCAACTTGTTTTTCTACTGTAAGCGGAGAGAATTGACCTTGTTTCAAAATTTCCACGTTACGCGCACCTTTTGCTAGTACAGCTTTAGTTGCAGCATCTAAGTCAGAACCAAATTTAGAGAAAGCCTCTAACTCGCGGTATTGTGCTTGGTCTAACTTTAATGTACCTGCTACTTTTTTCATTGATTTAATTTGAGCGTTACCACCCACACGAGATACAGAGATACCTACGTTAATAGCCGGACGAACACCAGAGTTAAACAAGTTCGACTCCAAGAAAATCTGCCCGTCAGTAATCGAAATTACATTAGTAGGGATGTAAGCTGATACGTCACCTGCTTGTGTTTCGATGATTGGTAATGCCGTTAATGATCCCCCACCTTTTACTAAGTGTTTAATTGAAGGAGGAATATCATTCATAGCTTGTGCAATGCTATCAGTGGCATTAATTTTTGCAGCTCTTTCTAATAAACGGCTATGTAGGTAAAACACGTCACCTGGATATGCCTCACGTCCGGGAGGGCGTTTTAATAATAAAGACACCTCGCGGTAAGCCACAGCTTGTTTTGATAAATCATCATAAACAATTAAAGCAGGGCGACCGGTATCACGGAAGAACTCACCAATTGCAGCACCACCCATAGGAGCAAAGAATTGCATTGGAGCAGGATCTGATGAAGTAGCCGATACAACAACTGTATAAGGCATTGCACCTCTTTCTTCCAAAGTTTTTACTACCTGTGCAACAGTAGAAGCTTTTTGACCTACTGCAACATAGATACAATATACAGGCTTGCCTGCATCATAAAATTCTTTTTGGTTAATGATGGTATCGATACAAACCGCAGTTTTACCTGTTTGACGGTCGCCAATAACTAACTCACGCTGACCACGTCCGATTGGAATCATCGCGTCAATAGCTTTGATACCTGTTTGTAGTGGTTCTTTTACCGGTTCGCGGTAAATTACACCCGGAGCTTTGCGCTCCAATGGCATTTCATATAAATCACCTGTAATCGGGCCTTTACCATCAATAGGTAAGCCTAATGTATTTACAACGCGGCCTAACATACCTTCACCTACTTTAATAGATGCAATACGTCCGGTACGTTTTACAGTATCACCTTCAACAATTGAATCTGATGAACCAAGTAATACCGCCCCAACGTTATCTTCTTCAAGGTTTAAAACGATAGCTTGTACACCGTTCGCAAATTCAACTAATTCACCACTTTGAACTTTGGTTAAGCCGTAAATACGTGCAATACCATCGCCCACTTGGAGTACGGTACCTACTTCTTCTAATTCAGCTTCTGATTTAAAGCTGCTGAGTTGCTCTCTAATGATTGCAGATACCTCATCAGGTCTGATCTCTACCATAAATTGTTTTATTTAGAAATATAACTGTTTAATAATTCTTGTTTTAATTTTCCAAGTTTTCCGGCAATACTTGCATCAAATAACTTGTCTTCTACCTGTACCACAACACCGCCAATTAACTCGGGGTTTACAGTTGCCGTTAGGTTAATTTTTTTACCGGTTTGGCTTTCAATATGTCCTTTAATTTCGTTGATAGCGGCCTCGCTCAACTCAATTGCCGATTTAACAGTAGCATTTGCAATGTTATTCATACGGTTGTATTGCTCAACAAAGCCATTTGCAACTGCACCTAAAAAACCTTCACGTTTTTTGCGTACAATAATCTCGAAAAACTTAATGGTTAGTGGTTGAAACTGTTTTTCGAATAAGTTTTTTAATACGGCCATTTTTTTATCGCCTGGTACAACCGGGCTTGCTAAAAGGCTACGCATATCACCACTTTTTGATACAATGTTGGCAAAAGTTTTCATGTCGCTTAAAACAGCTTCAAGGCTCTTTTGCTCAATAGATAAGTCTAGTATAGACTTAGCATATCTGGCTGCTACCCTGTATTCTGACATGTTAGTTTAAGCTAATTGATTTTAAGTTTTCGTTTACAAAGGCTTCTTGTTGACCACGATCTGACAATTGTTTGCGCAACACTTTTTCTGCCATATCAATTGATAGTATAGCCACTTGCGATTTTAGTTCATTCATCGCATTTAGTTTTTCACGCTCGATAGCATCTTTAGCAGCAGCAATCATTTTATCGCCTTCAGTTTTAGCATCGTTTTTAGCTTTCGCTAATATTTGATCTTTCATTTCGCTTGCTTCTTTCAATAAACGGTCGCGCTCAGCACGTGCTTCGTTTAACAAACGCTCGTTGTCGTTTTTTAACAGCTGCATTTGCTCTCTTGCAGCTTCAGCTTGTTTCAATGCACCTTCAATACTTTCTTCACGCTCTTTTAAAGCTGCTGTTATTGGTTTCCAAGCAAACTTGGTTAACAAAAACATTAAGATAAGAAACGACAATGTAGACCAAACTACTAAACCTATACTTGGTGTAACTAATTCCATACGTGTTTAAATTCTTTTTTCTGTTTGTAATGTTTTAAAAATCGGAAAAGAAAGCCCGATTAGATTCTTTACTACAATCGGGCTTTGCTGTGATTAATTAACCGTTGCCTAACAAAGCAACTACTACTGCGAATAAAGATACAGCTTCTACGAAGGCTGCAGCAATAAGCATAGCAGTTTGAATTTTGTTAGCGGCTTCAGGTTGGCGGGCCATACCTTCCATGGCTGATCCACCGATTCTTCCGATACCTAAGCCGGCACCAATTGCAGCTAATCCAGCTCCGATTGCAGCGATACTTCCTGTCATTGTTGTGTTTATTTATGTTGGTTTAACAAAAAAAAGTTTCTATTTAAAAATGGTTTAATGATGTTCTCCTTCGTGGTGTGGCTTTTCTAATGCCATACTGATATACACTGCCGAAAGAATGGTGAAGATGAAGGCCTGAATAAAAGCAACTAACATTTCAATTACGCTGATGAATACAACAAACGGAACCGAAACACCTGCAACAGCAATCGACTTGAATATGAAAATTAAACAAATTAAACTCAATACTAAGATGTGACCCGCAGTGATGTTTGCGAACAAACGAATCATCAATGCGAATGGTTTGGTAAACAACCCTATAATCTCTACCGGAATTAATAATGGATATAACCACTTAGGAACGTGTGGAGTAAATACGTGACTCCAGTATGTTTTTGTTCCGTTTAGGTTGGTAATAATAAATGTAGCTAATGCCAATACCATAGTAACTGCAATGTTACCCGTTACGTTAGCTCCTCCCGGGAAAAATGGAACTAAACCTAATACGTTGTTCATCCAAATAAAGAAGAACACGGTTAATAAATAAGGCATAAAACGTGCGTAGTTCTCGCCTAAGTTAGGACGAGCAATATCGTCACGAACAAATAAGATAATCGGTTCTAACCATGAACCTAAACCTTTTGGGGCACCAATTCCACGTTTCTTGTATCCGTTTGCTATACCTATAAAAATAACCAAAAGTAAAATTACTGATAGCAATAATGATGCAATGTTTTTGGTGATTGATAAATCGATGATTGATGCTGATGCTGTTTCATCAATATTACCTGATGCGTCAACAACTTTAATGTGTTCTTTTTGCTCTCCCGGGTTTTTAACAATACGGTAATTGTAGTGTGTACCTTGGTACGTAGCATGACCATGATCGAATTTACCGGAAGAGAAAAACTCAAAGCCTTTGTCTGTATACAATATAACAGGCAAATGAACTGAGGTATGACCCCACAAATGCCAATCGTGTGCATCGGCAATATGTTCCATGATTACTTCGCTGGTGTTAAATTTTTCTTCACTAGTTGCGTGTGCATCATGCGCAGCATCTTTTTGGTGGGTTGAATCCATTTGTACAGCCTCTATTAAAGCAGGCTCAGTTGCATGATTATGCTCATGTTGAGCGCTTGCTACATTATTTAGGAGTAAAAATGTAACAAAAAATACAGCAGAAAATAGTGTGTTTTTGGCTGAAAATCTAGTTGTTAGTGGATTCATTACTGCTTTGTTTTTCCTTTAAATCGGGTCGCAATTTAGCAGTAAGACTCGTAATTTCAAACACTGTGTAAAAAATGTAGGTGATAAAGAAGGAAAAAATAAAACCCAACTCGTAATTGGTCCTGGTGTACTTATAATAAACAATATAACACATGCTTAAAATAAAACGTATACCAATGGTTAAATAAGCGGTAATAATAAATGTATGAGCATCCTTGTTACCCGCTCCCATGTTAGCTATAGGATAAATTACTGCTGTTAAAATAGCCATAAAAAATACAGCTTTAAGCACATCGTTTATTGGCAATAAATGTGGTATAGCTAGAACAACACCAACCTGTAAAAGGGTAATTGCAATCAGAAAAATATAAAACCTGATAAAAGTCATTAGTAATTTATGAACATATAAAACACCTGAGAAATGATGTTAATTTTCTGAATCGTTTCTATTGATTAATGCATACAAACTGTAGAAAATAGATACCAACGAAACTAAAACACCTAGAAGTGTAAAGTAAGGAAATTTAAATTCCCAATGTTTATCAACCCAATTACCACCTAGCGACAGGGCCACAAACACTCCTATCATTTGAAAAGCAAATGCACTGTACTTGGCGTAATTAGTTAGCGATTGCTTCCGGTTGTTTTGCTGAGGCTTGTGGTTTTGCTCCATTGCTATTATTGGTTAATGAAGCTTCTTTAGGCTTATTCATTTTGCTGGTTCCGTTAAAAACAGCACCAGCTTCAATAATCAATTTGTTTGAAATAATATCACCGTTAATTTTAGCCGTTGCTTTAATAGTCAATAATTCGCTGGCATAAATATTACCATTTACCTCGCCTGATATTTCTATGTTAGCTGCTTTAACATCACCTTCAATAATGGCTGTTGGGCCCAATACCAAACGAGCTTTTGATGTTAAGTAACCTTTAATGGTACCATCCACACGCATATCACCATCCGAGTTTACATCACCCAAAATTTGAGTGCCACTGTTTATAATGTTTAATGTATTGGGGTTAAATGTTGCTGCTTGATTTTTACCGTTATTAAATAATGCCATGTTGTTGTTTATTAATGTTAACCACTTAGTGGTTAGTATTAAGACGCAAATTTAATTAAAAAAAGGACGAATACAATTATTGACTTTTAAATGCGACATTTGCTGTAAGGCATTATATATCAATATTGTGTATTACTTCTTCAACATGGTAGTGTCTTTCGGAATATTATCAGTAACAATATTCATTAAGTTTTTGTAGTAATAATCTTTGTCTTGAAGTGCTTTTTCAAGCGAATCGGTTTTGTACAAGGTTTTTGCGAGGTCTTGTTTCAAATCAGGGTCGGCATAACCCGGAATGTACTCGCGCAGTGGTGTAAAAATGATAAGCAATGAAATAATGATGGTGAAAAAGACTAAAAAACTGCTAAAACCCACAAATACATTCATCGGTGTCAGACTTAACGAAAATTTCTCTTCAAAAGTGGTATCGTTAATTAACACAATACGGTATCTGTTTTTTAGCTTATGTATGAGTTTTTTCTTTTTCTTTTCCATATTATGCGGGTGTTCTTTTATTGCTACTATTCCTGCAAGTTTATTTTGTAGTGTGGGGCAATAAAATAATTTTGCGTTTTCAAAGTTAAGTATTCAAAACAAAGCAATTTTAAAGAGTTTGCATTATAGATTAAAATATTTTAGTTGGAGTTTGTTGGTATTGGCGTTTTTAATGCTGGTAATGGCTTGTAATCCAACGCGCGATAGGTGGATTAACCGCAAGTGGCATACCCTTACGGGTCACTACAACGTGTACTTTAACGGAGAGATAAAATTTGAAGAGACCGTAGAAACGTTTGAAAAAGGTGTCCAAAACGATTTTAATAAAATTCTTCCTATACACATTACACCTGACGAAGCAGCAGCAAAAGGAATGACGGCTGCAATGGACGAGGTCATAAAAAAAGCATCAAAATCGATACAAATGCATACTGTTGGTTTATACACAGATGACAGTTATTTGTTGATGGCTAAAGCACAATTTTATAAACGTGATTTTTTTGCTGCATTGGAAGGTTTTCAATACATTAACTCTAAATATCCGAATACCGATTTAACTAAAGTAACTACAGCATGGATTGCCCGTTGTTACGATGGGTTGAACAAACAAGGTGAGGCTGAGGCGGTAATGGGATTGTTGATTAGTGAGATTGATCCCACAAAATTTGCGGGCAAAAAGAAAGTACCTGAGAAGTTCATACTCAAAACGCAAAAATTAACCAAACCACAAAAAGCATTTATTTATGCAACTGCTGCTGATATTTATTTAAAGCAGGAAAAATACAACCTTGCTGCAGACAGGTTAAAAGTTGCATTGAGCAATACCAAGGTTAAAAAGGATAAAATTAGGTATAATTATATTTTAGGTCAGTTGTATTTGTTGCAGGATAGCATACCGCAGGCCAAACAATGTTTTGTAAAAGTTACCAAACTATTAGCTCCTTACGATTTTGAGTTTAATGCAAACTTAAATTTAACGCGTACCTACAACCCAAATAACAAAAGAGAAGTAAAGCAGGTAAAGCGTAGTTTAAAACGCATGCTTAATGACGAGAAAAACGAAGGATTATACGACCAGGTGTATTTTGAGTTGGCAAAAATTGAACACCGTAACAACGAAATTCCCAATGCCATTAAACATTATCAGTTATCTATAGCTAAGAGTACCAAAAACGCCACACAAAAAACATTAAGTTATTTGGCTTTGGGTGATATTTATTTGGCTATGCCCAACTACAGGTTGGGTCAGGCTTACTATGATAGTGCAGCCAGTGTAATACCAACCGATAACAAAGACTACAAAAAGGTTCAAGACAAAAAGAATGTGTTGAGCGAGTTAATCAGTAACATTTTAACCATTGAAACGGAAGACAGTTTACAACGATTATCAAAACTTAGTAAAACAGAATTAGAGAAAAGGGTAGATAGTTGGATTTTAGCCGCAAAATTAAAAGCAGAACAAGATGCCAAAAATGCCCTGGCCAGAAAAGAAATAGAGAAACAGGCTGAGTTAAATAAACCCATTGGTGGTGGACCCGCTTTGCCGGGTTTGGGTGCGGAGCAAGGACAGTGGTATTTTTATAATACATCCATAAAATCAACCGGAGAGCAAGAGTTTTTTAGTACCCGAAAATGGGGTAGGCGAGAGAACGAAGACTTTTGGCGCATAGCTGCGAAAGAAAAAGTAAAAGATCCTAATGCAAATACAGGTGATGGTGCACCCACACCCAAAGATACCTCATTAGCCGCTAAAGATGGCGATAAAAAATTGGCTGGTGATACTGAAGGAAAAAAGGAAACAGCCAAAATAACTGTATCAGAAGAGCGCGAAGCATGGGTAAAAAATATACCTTATGGTGATGCAGCCATTGCAAAATCAAACGATAAAATAAAAGAGGCCTACTACAATCTAGGTAATATTTATGATGAAAAAATAAACGACTCAAAAGAGGCTATTGGTAGTTTTACAACATTAAACAAGCGTTTCCCTAATAGCGATTATGAACCGGAGGCCTTGTATCGCCTGTATAAGTTGCACAATAACTTAAAACAAACTGATAAAGCGGAAGCCGCAAAAACAGAGCTAATCAATAAATATCCTGATAATAAGTATGCATTAATTATTCAGAATAAAGTAGTGGTATCTACAGAAAACTCAACCAACAAAGAAATTTTAAGTGTATACGAAAATATTTACCAATTGTATTTAACAGGAAATTACCTAGGTGTTAAGCAAGCCAAACTAGAGGCTGATAAAAAGTATAGTGGTAATGTAATGCAAGCCAAATTTGATTTGGTGTATGCACTTGCTGTGGGTAAAACAGATTCGATTGGTGCGTTTAAAAATGAATTAACAGAAATCACCAAAGCATATCCCAAAACAGATGTTGCAGAACGTGCACAAGATATTTTAAACCTGATTAATAATCCTGTTTCGACCAAAGCAAAAGAGGAAGAAGCCAATAAGCCTGAGTTTGTTCTGGATTACGAAGCTCCACATTATTACGTTTTTGCTACCAAGGTAGATAAATTTGATATGAACGATTTGTTACAAAAAATCATTAATTATAACGAGGAGTATTATCAATTAGAAAGCTTGCGCGCTAATACCTTAATTTCAAATGATGGTTACCAAATTATGTATGTGCGAGAGTTCAGTAAATTAAGTTCGGCTGTTTCATACCTGGATGGGTTTAATACGGTTGATTTTTACAAGAACAACATAACTGGTGGTATTGAATTTATTCAGTTTGCAGTTTCCACTGATGCATTTAAAAAAATGTTGAAAGAGAAAAAGATTGAAGCATACAACGCATTTTTTATTGAACAATTACCAACTTTACTAAAACAAATTAAACCGTGAGTATAGGCGAATATTTCTTCAACAATCCGTTTTCGCGATTTTTTAAATGGTTATGGATTTTGGTTTTTGCCGGAATCGTTTCTTTTACCTTGTTTGTTTTCATGGTAAGCTGGGGTTGGTTTGGCGAGCTTCCTCCGCTTGAAGAATTGGAAAATCCAAAGACTTATTTGGCTTCAGAAATATACTCGGAAGATGGAGTGTTATTGGGTAAATATTATTTGCAAAACAGATCGAACACCACCTTTGATGAATTAAGCCCAAACTTGGTTAATGCCTTAATTGCTACAGAAGATGTGCGTTTTTACGACCACTCCGGTATAGATTTCAGACGTTTTACAAGTGCTGTTTTGTTTTTAGGTAAGCGTGGTGGTGCAAGTACCATTACCCAACAATTGGCAAAAAATTTATTTCCGCGTAAAAAGTTTAATAACGTTTTTAATAAAGCAACAACAAAGTTAAAGGAGTGGATAACCGCAATACGTATTGAAGAGCGTTACACCAAAGAAGAAATTATAACCATGTATTTTAATACGGTTGAATTTGGTGGAAACTCGTTTGGAATTAGCAGTGCTGCGAAAACATTTTTCGGAACAACACCACTTGCACTTACTGAAGTTGAAGCGGCCATGTTGGTAGGAATGCTCAAAGCGCCAACAAAATATAGTCCGGTACGTAACCCGGCTAATGCGTTGTTTAGACGTAATACGGTGCTTAACCAAATGCGTAAATACGATTTTATTAATAACGAAGCATTCGATACTCTGAAAACCAAACCTATTGAATTAAAATATCAAGAAGAAGACCATAATGAAGGATTAGCGCCTTATTTCAGGGAACATTTACGTCAAGAATTATTGGATTGGTGTGCTGAAAATGGTTACAATTTGTATAAAGATGGATTGAAAATTTACACCACCATCAACAGTAAAATGCAGGCCATGGCCGAAGAAAGTGTACATGCACATGTTAAGTTAATGCAAGGTAAATTCTTTGAACATTGGAAGGGGCGCGAACCATGGGGCCAATACAAAGAGTTAATTACTTCCGGTATGAAACGTAGTGACAGGTATCGTATTATGAAGGCTGCCGGAGCAACAGAGGCAGAGATTGAAAAGGCATTTAACACTCCGGTAAAAATGAAGGTATTTAGCTATACACGTGGCGAAGTGGATACTACCATGACTCCTTTAGACTCAATAAAATATTACAAGTATTTTATGCAAGCCGGATTAATGAGTATGGACCCGACAACTGGTTACATTAAAGCTTGGGTTGGTGGTATCAATCATAAGTATTTCAAGTACGATCACGTAAATATTACGGCAAAACGCCAGGTGGGTTCAACCTTTAAACCACTTGTATATACTTTGGCTATTGATAATGGTTGGAGCCCTTGTTACAAAGCGCCAAACCAACGTGTGGTATTTGAGGATTACGAAAATTATTCGCCAAATAATGCCGATACCAAATACAACGACCCCGAAATGACATTGTTCCGCGGATTACAGTTTTCGGTAAACAATATTGTAATGCAAGTAATGAAACAATTAGGGCCAACAGCACCTAAAAGTGTAATAGAACTTGCACGTAAAATGGGTATTCAAAGTGATTTGCCTCCTTATCCTTCTATTGCCTTAGGTGTTGCAGATATTAGTGTTTACGAGATGGTAGGCGCATTTAGTACTTATGCCAACAAAGGTGTGTGGACAGAACCAATTTACCTTACACGTATTGAAGATAAAAATGGCAATGTGATTCGTGAAGTGGTGCCACGTAAAGTAGAAGCCATGAGCGAACAAACAGCCTACATTATGGAAAAAATGTTGGAACGTGTAACCGCACATGGTACTGCTGCAAAAGTTAAATACATGTATCAGGTTCCGGGCGCGGTGGGTGGCAAAACAGGTACTACACAAAACTATAGTGATGGTTGGTTTATTGGAATTACACCAACATTGGCAACCGGTATTTGGACTGGTTTTGAAGACCGTGCCATACATTTTAGAAGCATGAGTTTGGGTAGCGGAAGTGCCATGGCCATGCCAATATTTGGTACTTACATGAAAAAGGCTTTAAGTGATTCCTCATTGGTAAAGGTGCAACAAGTTTGGGAAGCACCGAAACAACCTTTAAGTGTAGAAATAAACTGTGATAGTTACGAAACCAACGATCCGAAAAAGTTGGAGTTAATTGAAGAATAAAACACGGATGGAAACCGGACTTTATAAGCATTACAAAGGTAATTTGTATGAGGTAATTGGCATAGCGCACCACAGCGAAACCTTGGAGGAAATGGTTGTTTATAAAGCTTTGTACGATACCCCCGATTTTGGCTATGGAGCCATTTGGGTGCGCCCATTAAGCATGTTTAATGAAACTGTTGTGGTTGATGGGGTAGAGGTGAAACGATTTGAGAAGGCTTCCTAGTATTGATTTTGAATACTTATAATCCGCATGCTCATCCCTACGGGATTTATGTCGTCATTCTATATTACCTTATTACCATAAGAACATCCTAAAGGGATTAAAGTGTAATCAAAAATATCAAAGCCTTGTAGAGGCGAGCTTTTGGTAAAATATATACAACCAAACTTATCCCAAAGCCCCAGCGGGGCGACCTTATCGTTCATAATACTTAGGATTATACAATACGTTTAACCGTACTGACTGACGCGCGATGCGTCTGACGGTTAAAAAAAACAAACACGGCCGATGACGAAGTCATCGGCCGTGTTGTTATGTCGATTAAAATCCTTTTATTTCAAATCACACATTACCTCCATTGCCTCATCCATAATCAAATCGGGGTTGGTTGCTTTACGTGCTTTACGCTCATCTTCACGGGCTTTTTTATCTGCATCAATTTTATCGTTTTGCTTTTTGTATTCTACCTCGTTTAATGTTTGGTAAATCTTCTCGTTGTGCTCTTTAAAGAAGTTGATGTCTTGTTGTAAATAAGCATATTCTTTATTGCCACTCATGCGTTTTATGTGCTTATCTCTAATATCACCCAGCTTGTTGGTTACCATATTAACAGGTTGGTACTTAGTAGGGCTAATTTGATCCCAAGGTAAAGCGTATTTGCTTGCATCCTCCCCAAACTCTTTTGCTGCGTACAAACTTGGCAATTCTACATCAGGTATTACACCGCGGTGTTGTGTTGAGCTGCCAGTAATTCTGTAAAATTTAGCAATGGTTAGTTTCACTTCACCTAATGGTTTGCCGTTGTATTGCACAAACTCGTTAACTGCAACCATGTTTTGAACAGTTCCCTTTCCGTATGTTTTTTCGCCTACCACAACACCTCTTCCATAATCTTGCATAGCTGCGGCAAAAATCTCGGAAGCAGATGCACTAAAACGATTCACCAAAACCGTTAATGGTCCGTCATAAAACACTTCAGGGTTGCGGTCGGTTTCATCTTTAAGTCCGCCAGTACCATCTTTTACTTGTACCACAGGTCCGGTTCCAATAAACAAGCCGGTAAGTTCTACTGCTTCTTGTAAAGATCCACCACCGTTGTTTCTCAGGTCTATGATTAATCCATCAACTTTCTGCTTTTTAAGTTCAGCAATTAGTTTTTTTACATCTCGCGTAGTGCTTTTATAATTAGGGTCGCCTTTACGTGCGGCAGCAAAATCAATATAAAAAGCAGGCAAGCTAATTACGCCATACTTGTATGTTTTACCATCACGGGTAATTTCCTTAATACTGCTTTTGGCCGACTGATCTTCTAATACAATTTTATCACGTTTAATCTCAATTATTTTTGTATTGTTAGGTTCAGATGCAGGAATAATCTCAAGCCTAACAATGGTTCCTTTTTTACCTCTAATTAAACTCACTACGTCATCCAAACGCCAATCAACCACATTCACAATATCGCTATCGCCTTGTGCTACACCAATAATCCGATCTCCCGCATGAATTTTTTTGCTTTTATCTGCGGGTCCGCCTTTTACTACTTCACGAATTTTGGTGTATTCATTTTCGGTTTGTAAAGTTGCACCAATCCCTTCAAGCGATAAACTCATTTGGGTATTAAAATCGGCACTGGCTCTTGGCGAGTAATAGTTGGTATGCGGATCGGCTAACTCTGTTAACGAATTTGCATAGAGTTGAAACACATCTTCGCTTTTGGTTTTTGATGATAGTTTAAGCAAGTTGTCGTAACGCTTACGAATGGTTTCACTGTATGTTTTAAAATCTTTGCCCTGTACTTTTGATGGCAAACACTCGTATTTTAGTTTAAGTTTCCAAAGGGCATTCAGTTCATCAATGTTGTTAGCAAAAGAAGTTTTTTCCCGGTTAATCATAAACGAATCGTTGGCCGCAAAATCAAACTGTGTTGAATCGTTTAACAATTGAAAAGCATAACTAATACGCTCTTGTAAACGTTGCTGGTAACGGTTAAAAATCTCGAAACCCGGTTTTACATCACCACTAAAAATACTCTCATCAATAGTGTAACGGTATTTTTCAAACTCATCAATATCACTTTTCAAAAAATAAACCTTTGATGGGTCTAAATCTTTGATGTAATTATCAAAAGCATTTGAAGAAAACTGGTCGTTGATGGTAGGTTTTTGGTAATGATACGAGGCTACTAATTGCATGGCCGTAGAAAACACCATGGGGTGTTGTGGTTCGGGTTCAAGCTGTTTAAATTGTACTTTGGTAGTATCTGTTGCGCATGCCGTGTTTAAAAACAAGGCACCAAATAACACTGCACTAATATGTCTAATAATCATTTGTTGTGTGTTGAGTTTTATTTAAATATAAACGACTAGGTGTTTAGCTTCTTATTAACGTTGTAATTATAGAATAAATTCCGGATAAATACTGAAAATCATCTTAATCCTACTTGCATTATTATATGCTAATATACACAAAATATAAAAGCCCCTCCAAATTGTATTTAGAGAGGCTTTTAGTGGTGATAAACGGTAGTTTATTCGGCTAATAAAAACGGATACTCGTAGCTTGTTGGTGCCACAAAAGTTTCTTTAATGGTACGCATGCTTACCCAACGTAAAAGGTTAACCATAGCACCGGCTTTGTCGTTTGTACCACTTGCACGTGCGCCACCAAATGGTTGCTGACCCACAACGGCTCCGGTTGGTTTATCGTTGATGTAGAAGTTACCTGCTGCGTTACGTAATTTAGTTGTTGCCAAATCAATTGCATAACGATCTTGTGCAATAATAGCACCTGTTAAAGCGTACTCAGATGTGGTATTAACCAAGTCTAATGTTTCTTCGTATTTGTTTTCATCATAAACAAAAATGGTTAATACCGGTCCGAAAATTTCTTCGCACATGGTGGTTGATTTTGGATTTTGAGTAACCACGATTGTTGGCTCAATAAAGTATCCTTTTGATTTATCATAACCACCACCAACAATAATTTCTGTTTGAGCATCTTTTTTAACACCCTCAATATAGTTGGCAATTTTATCGAATGAACGCTCGTCAATAACTGCATTTATAAAGTTGCTAAAATCTTCAGTTGGACCCATTTTTAAACCTTTAACTGTAGCCACCAATTTATCTTTAATGGTTGGCCATAGGTTTGAAGGTACATAAGCACGCGAAGCAGCAGAACATTTTTGTCCTTGGAACTCAAATGCACCGCGAACAATAGCTGTAATACTTTCATCAACTTTAGCTGTTTTGTGCATTACAATAAAATCTTTACCACCTGTTTCGCCTACAATACGTGGATATGTTTTGTATTTATGAATGTTACCTCCAATGGTTTTCCAAATGTTTTGGAAAACACCTGTTGAACCGGTAAAATGTATACCGGCAAAATCCGGATGATTAAAAATAACATCGCCCGCAGTTGGGCCATCAACATAAACTAAATTGATTACGCCATCAGGAACACCTGCTTCTTTAAAAATTTCCATTAACACATTAGCCGAGTAAATTTGAGTATTGGCCGGTTTCCATACCACCACGTTACCCATCATAGCAGCACTTGTGGGTAAGTTGCCGGCAATAGCGGTAAAGTTAAATGGTGTTAAAGCAAATACAAATCCTTCTAATGGGCGGTATTCCAAACGGTTCCACATGCCTTTACCCGATTGTGGTTGGTCGTTATAAATTTGGCTCATAAAAGCCACGTTAAAACGTAAAAAATCTATGATTTCGCAAGCACTATCAATCTCGGCCTGGAAAGCGTTTTTACTCTGACCCAACATGGTTGCTGCGTTTAACTTGGCGCGGTAAGGGCCGGCAATTAAATCGGCAGCTTTTAAAAATATAGCAGCACGTTGCTCCCAAGGTAAATTCTCCCAATTGTTTTTAGCAGCCAAAGCCGCATCTATGGCAGCTTGAACATGAGTAGCATCACCACCATGATAGTGACCTAAAGTATGCTTATGATCGTGTGGAGGTGCCATGCGTGCAGTTTTACCGGTTCGTATTTCCTCACCACCAATATACATAGGCACGTCAATTTCTTTGCTACGCGCTTCGGCTAAAGCAGCTTTTAATTCGGCACGCTCTTTACTACCCGGAGCATAATTTAAAATAGGTTCGTTTACAGGAACAGGAACTTTGAAAAAACCGTTCATATCTTATTATTTTTTAAAATGTTATCAAGTAAAATTGCCCATTTACTAAAAGGCGATGCGAATGTAGTGCTATTTTATTTGATGGCAAATAATGTATATCAGAGTTTGGAAGTTGGATATTGGAAATTAGAATTTTGATTATAGTCAGATTTTCTTAACCATGAAAGGGTTATATGTGAATAACCGCGAATGAAATTCATGGATGATGATGGAATACCATGAACCTAACTAGAAAGGGTTGAATGTGCCACATAAAAAAGGCTTTGTAAGAAAATAATAATCAATCTTGCTTCCGAAACAAGTTCTCGATTTGTAAGCTAAATCTATGGATGGCAAAAGAAAGGCTGCCTTTGCCGGGCAGCCTTAAATAAAAAATATTATTCGTTAAAAATTAAACTGCTAAAGATTCGCGAACTTCATCATTGTATAATTTCATACTTTCTTCTACAATTTTAATTGCAGCTTCTCTACCCATAAACTCGTTAACAACTACTTCTTTGTGCTCCAGCGCTTTGTAGTCTTCAAAAAATCTGCGCATTTCTAATAAAGTGTGTGGAGGTAACTCGCTGATGTCGTTAATGTGGTTCCAGCTCATGTCGTTTGCGGCAACTGCAATAATTTTATCATCAGCCTCGCCTTGGTCAATCATGTGCATTACACCAATTACTTTGGCATCAATTAAACACATGTGTGGCAATTCAATACTGGTTAAAACCATTATGTCCAAAGGGTCTTTATCATCGCAGTAGGTTTGTGGGATAAAGCCGTAATGGGCAGGATAATGTACCGATGAAAATAATACACGATCAAGTTTTAACATACCACTTTCTTTATCCAACTCAAATTTACCTTTACTGCCTTGTGGAATTTCTACAATTGCTGTTACAACCTCAGGCGCGTTTTCGCCATAACTTACATGATGCCAAGGATTAAATAATGTCATAGTCTCTTTTTTTTATTAATTTTAGTGGGTTATACGTTTTTAAAACGGGGTGCAAAGATAAGATTATTTGGCACAAACAGAAATGTAGCCCATGAAGTTAAGGTTATGTTTATGACAACACTGACATCAATTATAGAGAAAGTTATCTATTAATGTTTGTAAGACGAACTCGAATCTTGCAGTGTATTGTGCGTTTATTTTAATGAGTTGTTACCAGTCTAAATTAAGATATATTTAGTTTTATTAATATTTTAATCTCTGTATATCAACCTGTTGGTTTTGACTGATATTAATATTATAAAAAACAACATATATTACAATACCCAACCACCTCTTAACATGACTGGCACACTTAATCATTACCAACAATTTTGGGATAGTTTTTCCAAAATTTATCTGCTTGTTGATAATACCGGGAAAATAATTGATTTCAATAAAAAAGCGTGTGCATTTTTTGGATACAACGATTTAGAGCTTAAACATTTAAATAAACACAAACTTTTTTTGAATGATGAAAGCTTCAAAAAATATTTAAATCAACGAGAAGAAACAGGCGCTGCAACAGCTTTACTTAGTGCATTGTTAAAAAACCAAAAAACTCAATCATTGTATATTACCGGAAGATCGTTTTATGATGAAGTAGCTGATGTTAACAGATCGATTATTATTGGTGATGTTGTAGAACAAGCCCATTTGGAGCAAGTGAGCAATGGTGGTTCAAATTTTAATGATCCGGAGTCATTAATTAAATTAATGAACATTGGCGTTATTGTTCATGATGAAAGTGGTGCAATTGTTGAATTTAACAACAAAGCAATAGAACTCTTGTTTGTAAACGAAGGTATTGCAGTTGATGGAAACAGATTGGAGGGTGAATGGGAACTGGTTGATGAACAAATGTTACCCATTAAAATGAGTGAGCTGCCTCATGTGGTGGCAAAAGTTCAGAAAAAAAGAGTGAGTGGTGCTTTAATTGGCTTAAAACGAAAAAACAGGATAAAATGGCTCATTGTTGATGCCCAGCCGGCCGTTAATAAGAACAATGAACCAATTGTAATAGAGACATTAACCAATATTACCAAACAAATTGAATATAAAAATAAACTGTATGCCACCAAAAGTTTTCTTGAGCAAACCAGTTCAGAAGCAAGAATAGGTAGTTGGGAGTTTTTCCTTGAAACAGGCGAGCTTGTTTGGAGCAAAGTAACCAAAGAAATTCATGAAGTGAGTGACGATTTTGAGCCTGATTTGAATACTGCGATTAATTTTTATGAGCCTGATTACAGTAAAAACAAAATAAATGATGCAGTAAGCAGTTTAATCAGTACGGGTAAATCTTACGCATTAGATCTACAAATTATTACGGCTAAGGGTAAGCTGGTTTGGGTAAGAGCCTTAGGTCATGCAGAATTTAATGAAGGAGTTTGCTACAGAATTTTTGGAACTTTTCAAGACATAAACGACCAAAAACATAAAGAAATAAAACTACAAGAGAAGGAAGCAGAGATCACAGAAATATACAACACCATCTCTGATATTGTTTTTAAAATTGCCGTTGAAGATATTGGTAAATATAAATTTGTTAACGTTAACAACGCATTTTGTAAGGCTACCGGATACAGCCTTAACCAGGTTCTAAATCAATATACAACAACAATTATCCCTGAAACATCCATTCATTTGGTGCATCAAAAATATGCAGAGGCTATTAACTCCCAAAAACCAATTGAGTGGGAAGAAACTACTGTTTATGCAGGAGTTGAAAAAACAGGATTAGTACGTGTGAGCCCTTTGTTTGATGCTGAAGGTAAATGTGTGTTTTTAATAGGTAATGTGCATGATGTTACTGAAATAAAATTGGCAGTTAAAAGGGCCGAAGAATCACTTAATAAATTAAACCACCAAAAGTTTGCATTAGATCAACACTCGATTGTAGCCGTTACCAACAAAAAAGGAGATATCATTTATGTTAATGATAAATTTTGTGAGATAAGTGGATTTACACGCGAAGAGTTGCTTGGTAAAAATCACCGAATTATCAACTCGGGTGTTCATCAACGTTCTTTTTTTGACGAAATGTATAAGACCATTTATTCAGGTGAGGTTTGGCATGGTGATATCTGCAACAAAAGAAAAGATGGTGCTTTGTATTGGGTTAGAACAACCATAGTTCCGTTTTACGACACCAATACAAACGAGTTGTTGCAGTTTATATCCATCAGAACGGATATAACTGAAGAAAAAGCAAACTTAGAGGCGTTGCAAAGAAATGAAGAGTACCTCAGAACGATATTTGATTATTCACTCACTGCCATTATTGTTGCTGATGATAAGGGTAACTATATAGATGTTAACCCATACGCATGTACTTTATTTGGTAGCAGTAAGGATGAGATGTTGATGATGAATGTGGCCGATATTGTTGTTACCAATCATAAACCTGCCAAAGCCATGTATCAAGATTATGTTAAAAAAGGTATAGACAATGGCGAGTTTCATTTTATAAACAAAAAGGGACGCGAGGTTGCAACTTTGTATCAAGCCATACGCATAAGAAAAGATTTTAATGTGAGTATTATGGTTGATATCACCGAAAGAATCAACTACCAGAGAAAAAATGAAGTAACACAGCAAGTACTCGAGGAGGTTTTTAATGCCGTTTCGGACGTTATTTATGTGTTAGATGTGGAGGATAACAAACGTTTAAAATACGTTACCATCAATAAGTCGTTTGAGAAACTAACCGGCTTAACTGTTGATGACAGGATTAATAAATATGTTGATGATGTAATTCCAGATCAATTAAAAGAACTGGAAATGGATAAGTACCTTCAAGCCATTAACAATAAAACCGGGGTTGTATTTGAAGAGGCCGGCTGGTATCCAACAGGTAAACGAACGGCAATCGTATCGGTTACACCACTTATTAATCAAGACGGAAAATGTTTTCGTTTAGTTTGCTCAGCAAGAGACATTACAGATATCATTGACTCTCAAAATGAAATTCACAAACTTTCATTAATAGCTCGTGAAACCACTAATGTGGCTATTATTACCGATATAAACGGGAAAATTACTTGGGTTAATCGAGCATTCGAAACCATTACAGGGTATACATTTGAAGAAGCTGTTGGCCAAAAGCCCGGTTATCTACTGCAAGGTGAGGAGTCTGATAAATATGTGATTGAATACATGCACCATCAGTTAATTAAAAGACAACCTTTTGATGTTGAAATTATAAACAACAATAAAGCTGGCAACAAATACTGGACTAGAATTCAATGTCAACCTTTAATTAGTACCGCAGGAGAAATTGAAGGCTTTTTTGCAATAGAGAGCGATATTACCAAAGAGAAAGAGACGCAATTAGAATTAGAACTTTTAATAAAAGAACTTACCGAAAAAAATTATGACCTGAAACAATTTACCTATATCACCTCTCATAACCTTAGGGCCCCACTTACCAACTTAGTTGCCATATCAGAGTTGTTGGTTTTACCGGATAATATTGATGAAGATACACGAAAATTAATTGAAGGATTTAAAGTTTCCACCCATAGGTTAAATGAAACATTAGATGATTTAATCAGAATATTGCTACTGAAAGAATCTACTCATGTGGAGTTGAAGAAAATAAGGTTTGAGGAAACATTGGAAAAAATAAAGCACTCGCTCAATATGTTGATTCATGAAAATGGAGCAAAAATTATTGCAAATTTTACCGAGGCCCCTGAGGTACTTTTTTCTCCGACCTATCTAGAAAGTATATTTTTAAACCTGATTACAAATTCGCTTAAGTATAAATCTAAAGAACGTAAACCAATTATTAACATTCAGTCAAAAATGGTTGATGGTAGGTTAACAGTTGAGTTCAGCGATAATGGTTCCGGCTTTGATGCAAACAGGGTTAAGGAACGTGTATTCAGGTTGTACCAGCGCTTCCACAACAATAAAGATAGCAAGGGAATCGGTCTTTACCTCATAAAGTCTCAGATAACCGCTTTGGGTGGTAATGTTGATGTTAAAAGTGAAGTAGGAAAAGGAACAACTTTTATTTTAACTTTTGCTTAGGCAAATGGTAGATTTAAATTAATCTATTTATTGGTTTGATATTAAATTGATGCTGATACTTCAAAGGAATTTAATTAGCCAAGTAGTATGTTACCCGTTCACGTTGGCGTGTCGTCCGTGAATCGTAATACATTTTAATACCCTCAATTAAATTTTTTCATTCATCCCAAATAAGGCGTAAATCAAACATAACAAAACCACATTATATTTTTAGCTACGCAACCCTTATTTTTGACCCATGACCAACGAGCAAATTGCTGAAAAACTAAAATGGTATGCCGATTTAAGCGAACTGCATAATGGCAATCCGTTTAAAATAAAATCGTATGCTGCGGCTTCTTTTCGCATTGATAAATTATTGGAGCCACTTGCCGGAAAATCAATAGCAGAGCTCGAAAAAATAGATAACGTTGGTAAAAGTGTGGCTGCAAAAGTGTTTCAACTAACCACCACCGGTACTTTTGATGAGTTGCATGAATTGGAGCAAAAAACACCTGTTGGAGTGCAGCAACTATTTGCCGTTAAAGGAATTGGTCCTAAAAAAATCGCTTACATCTGGAATAACTTAGGTATTGAAAGTCCGGGCGAGTTACTTTATGCCTGCAACGAAAATCGTTTGGCTCAAGCCAAAGGTTTTGGACAAAAAACACAAGACAGCGTAAAACAAAGCATTGAGTTTTTGTTTGCTAATGCACACAAGTTTCATTACGCTAAACTAGAACAATTGGCCAACGAATTGTTTGATGCCCTAAACGAGTTTGATGGCATTACCAATTTAAGTTTAACGGGTGCAATCAGGCGCAAGTGCGAGGTGTTGGATGAAGTGGAATATTGCGCAGGTATTTTAGGCGATGAAAATGATTTTGCTTCCTACATCAGCGACAGATTTAATCCTGATGAATTGGCTGTAAACGGAACAGAAATTACTTTCCGATTCAATCAAACTATACCCATTAAAATATATTGTTGCAGTGATGATGAATTTTACAATACCTTGTTTGAAACCACAGCAAGTGTAGCTCATATGCAAAAACTAAAACAGCAACAACGTTTACCCAATGTTGCGGAGGCAACATCAGAGGAAGATATTTATGCATCGGTTGGGTTAAGTTACATTGAGCCCGAAATGCGTGAAGGGTTTAATGAAGTAGCATTAGCACACACCAATACTTTACCTCAACTAATAGATCTAAGCGATTTAAAAGGCATTTTACACAACCACAGCACATACTCCGATGGATTAAATACCTTAGAAGAAATGGCTGTTTACGCCAAACAACTGGGTTACGAATATTTGGGAATTTGCGACCACAGTAAAGCAGCGCAATATGCAGGTGGATTAACCGAAGAAGAAATAGAAAAGCAACACCGCGAGATTGATGTGTTAAACCAAAAGCTTGGTCCGTTTAAAATTTTTAAAGGTATTGAGTGCGATATTTTGGGTGATGGCAGTTTGGATTATGATGAGTCGGTTTGGAAAACATTTGATTTTATAGTGGCCAGTGTGCACAGCAATTTAAAAATGACGGAAGAAAAAGCCATGAGCAGGTTGTTGCGTGCCATAGAGAATCCTTATACAACTATACTCGGTCACCCAACAGGGAGGTTATTGTTGATGCGTGAAGGTTATCCGGTAGATCATAAAAAAATGATTGATGCATGTGCAGCAAATGGTGTGGTAATTGAAATTAACGCACATCCTTACCGATTGGATTTAGATTGGCGACATATTGATTATGCTTTAAACAAAGGTGTTAAACTAAGCATTAACCCAGATGCGCACCATACAGAAGGTTACCACGACATGCACTTTGGTGTATGTGTGGCACGCAAAGGTGGATTGAGCAAAGACATGTGCTTTAACGCATTGTCGTTATCTGAAATAGATTCGTATTTTAGCCAACGCAAACCTAAGTAATGCGCACAAAATTTTTAATTTTACGTTTTAGTTCCATTGGTGATATTGTATTGACCACCCCGGTAGTGCGTTGTTTAAAACTACAATATCCTCATGCTGAAATTCATTCCTTAACTAAGCCTGCTTTTAAAAGCATTCTGGAAAACAATCCATACATATCGCAAGTGCATGTGTTGGATAAACCTTTGCTTAAAAAAGTAATGGAGTTAAAACAATTGGGTTTTGATTCCATCATTGATTTGCACAACAACCTTCGAACGCGAATCATTAAAGGTGTTCTGGATGTTCCTTCATTTAGTTTTGATAAACTGAATACAGAAAAGGCACAATTGGTAAACTTTAAATTAAACACATTATCTCAAGTACATATTGTTGATAGGTATTTGGATGCCGTAAAAAGTTTTGGAGTAACCAACGATGGTCAAGGTTTGGATTATTTTATTCCTGATAATGTTAACCTGAACGATGAAGTAAAACAACTTACATCAAAACCATACATTGCTGTTGCAATAGGTGCGCAACACAGCACCAAACGTTTGCCCACTCAAAAACTAATTGATGTATGTAAAAACATCAAGACCAACATCATTTTATTAGGCGGTAAGGAAGATGAAACCACAGGTAACGAAATTGCAAAACAAAGTGGTTCGCACGTGGTTAATTTATCAGGTAAATTAAGTTTGCATCAATCGGCTTTGGTTGTAAAGTTGGCTCAAAAAGTAATTACCCACGATACCGGATTAATGCATATTGCTGCTGCATTTAAAAAGCCAATAATATCTATATGGGGAAATACAGTGCCAGAGTTTGGCATGACACCTTATTATGGAAATTACAACATCAACCAACAGTTGTTTGAAGTCAATAATTTGTCGTGTAGGCCATGTTCTAAAATAGGTTTTAATACTTGTCCTAAAACACATTTTAATTGCATGAATTTACAGGATACATCGGCCATAGCAGCTACAGCAAATCAGCTATGATTTGAGTCATGTATAAATGTAAAACAATATACTAACCTTGCGGTGTATTTAAATTTATTATGACCGACATATTAACTACACACGATATAGAAAAATTGGTAAATACATTTTACGATAACATCAAAAAGGACGAGCTACTTGCGCCAATATTTGCATTACGTATTAGCGATGAACAGTGGCCTATACATTTAGAAAAAATGTACCGATTTTGGGGAAGTATTTTGTTGTACACCCAAAACTATAATGGTAGTCCTTTTGATAAACACATAGGTTTACCTATTGATGGTACTCATTTTAAGCAATGGGTTGATTTGTTTTACCAAACTATCGACCAACTTTTTGAAGGAGAAGTGGCCAACACAGCTAAGGAACGTGCAGCCAACATAGCACGTATTTTTGAGTTTAAACTTTCCTCATTAAAAAATCGCGAAGTTTAGTTAGTGAGTATCACACCTGTAATGCATTGGACTTTAGTAGGCTTTAATTACAAGTCTGCAGGACTTGAATTTGCTTAGCCACGAGTGAAACTCGTGGTTGAATATAAAGGTTAAATTATTTACCGCGGCCCTGAATAATGGTTTTAACCGTATAAATCATAATCCTGAAATCCATAGCCAAACTCATGTTCTCAATGTAGAGAATATCAAATTTAAGGCGCTCAATCATCTGTTCAATGTTTTCGGCATAACCATATTTTACCATTCCCCAAGAGGTAATACCCGGACGAACACGTTGCAGATGTTTATAATGCGGTGCAACAGGCATAATTTGGTCGATAAAAAACTGACGCTCCGGACGTGGACCAACCAAACTCATATCGCCAACCAGAACATTGTAAAATTGTGGTATTTCATCCAACCTATATTTGCGTAAAGTGCGTCCAATATTTGTTATTCTTTTATCTTCTTTTGATGAAAGTGCTGGTCCGTTTGCTTCTGCATTTACCACCATGGTGCGGTATTTGATAATGTTAAATGGTTTACCATGCAGGCCAATACGTGTTTGTTTAAAAAATACAGGCCCTTCTGATGAGGCTTTAACTGCAATTGCCAACAACACATATAGTGGGGATAGCAGGGTTAACACGAATAGTGAAACAACCACATCAAACATACGCTTTAACACCATTTGCCAGGTAGGCATAATCTGGTGGTTAATTTCAATAAGAGCAGTGCCTAATACGTTTTGCATTTTCACACTGCCACTCACTACATCAAACAAATCGGGTACAATTTTTATAATCACCGGTTCATCTTCTAACAAATTATTTACCTCGGTAATTTCTTTATGTTTGGTCGATTCCAATGCTATAATGACTTCCTCTATTTGGTTTTTCTTTATTAACTCGGGAAGTTGGGTATAATGCCCTAAATGGGGCAAAATATCTTTTAAACTTTCTGTTGATGTTACATTCACATATCCTTCCAAGAGGTAACCTTGCAGGTCTTTTCCCGATTGCAATTCTTTAACCAAATCAAGTGCAATATTATTATTACCTACAACAATGGTTTTAAAACCAATTTTGCGTGCGTTAATTAGCTTCTTAATGTGTGTGGCCATGATAATACGGCCAAATGTGGTTACAATAAAATGTAGTAAAAATAAAGTGAGTAGGGTTTTGTAATACACCTCATATGATTTTACTTCATCATCAAGCAACAAAACAAAAAATAGAATTACCACACCCAGCACAGTAATCGAAAATGTTCTTGATATTTCTTTGATACGTGATTTGCGCCATACATCAGCATAAGCACCCGATAAGGTATACAATACAACCCAATACAAAGGCACTGCAATCAATCCCAAATAAAGGTTACTGTTGGCCTCAAAAGGAATATCGTATCCAAACTTATCCGGTTCAACAAAAACTTTGCGATAGGCAAAAAAGCTAAACCAGGCAATCATGGCCGCAATAAAATCAACCAAAATAAATGGTATAGTATGTCTCCTCAGTTTTATCACCCTTCAATTAATTTTACATTATCAATAATAATTCTTGGTCGAGGTGATCCTTTGGTTCTATATACATCAATATAAATTTTGTATTCGGTGTTCATAGGATTGGCTGCAACTTCATCAGTTAAATTGATGTATACTTTATTCCAGCCGTTGGTAGGAAAAGCATTAAATAAAGGTATTTGTTTTACCCCGGACGAAATGTTGGCAAACATACCAATGTATAAAATTACATCCGAGTTGTAATCTAACTCAAGTATGGAAGGCAAATTAAGTCCTGTTAATATGTATGCATCGGTTGTTATGAGTCTGAAATAATCGGTACTATCTGTTAACATAATCATCCCAGAATTTTTACCTGCCGTGCGTGCACTATCACCGCTATTTACATAAATTATGGTGTCGCCCGGCATACTATAAAACTTAGTAAATCTGAGGCCTACACGATCAAAGTCTTCAATAAACTTAAATTTTGCTCGGGGTACATATTTAAAAACCGGAACAATGGTATCAATTTTTTCAGGTTGTGCATCAATGGTAAAATAAGTACGTGTTAAAAGTGGATTTGGCATGCGCTCGTAGTCTTGCCCGGTTTTTAAAATTCCGGCATCAACACCTATTTCAACCGGTCCTTTTTTTTGTATTGGAATTAAAGCAGGAATACCAAATGATCCTACAACACTACCATTATCGTAAATCCATGCGTCTACAATTTTAGAGGTACTGTCGCCCTGACTACCATCAAGAGCAGTTTCTAATTTGTAACTAGGTATATAAACATAACTTGGAACGATAACCTCGTTATCAAAAACTTTACACTGTGAAAACAGCGATGTAAAAATTGTTGCTATTATTACGCTATAGGTGTTTTTCATGTATACGTTAAAACAAAAGTATTAATTTTTGACCATACTTTGGCTTAGATTTTAACGTATAAACAACTTAACCATTGTAATCGAACAAGGTACTGGGATACATTTTTTCAATTACCTGATAAGCAATGCGTAAGTTTTGGTATGATTGATGGGTATCTTGGGTCATTCGCTGCCTGCTTAATATACTTTGTGCAAAATATTCAAGCTCTAACTTCACCACATCTTGTTTACGGTTATTTTTAGGTATAATTTCTTGATGAACCATTTCGTTGTTATCGTCCTTAACCAAACGGGTAATATCAAAATCATTTAATCCCATACCTATGCACTCGCCTTTTTGATAAGCTTTGATATAGCTGTTTTCTCCATTATTAAAATTACCACAAATTAAGGTAGCAACACAGGCGTTTTCAAATTCCAGCCTTACATTTACAAAATCGGTATATGAGTTAAAAATAGCAGCGCCATTAGCTACCACTTTTTTTACATTTGAGCCAATAATATGTGTAAGCAAGTCAATATCACTTAGTATCATTCCAAAAATCATGGAGTCGTTACTTACACTCAGTACTTTATTTTGGTAACGTTTAAGCTCCACATAATTAGGGCGTTTCACCATACGTTTAAATGTTTTTAAATCGGGATGAAACTTATCTTCATGTAAAATTCTGATGTTTACATTGGCCTCAATAGCAAGTTCACTTAGTTGTTTAGCTTCACGAATGTCCTCGCTTAATAAACCATTCAATAGAACATGTTTTGATTTTCTTATGGCCTGAGAGGCGTATCTAAAGTGTGTACCAACCGGTGATAAAATGTCTATGGCATCCACTTCATCAAGCAGGGTGTTTAAGTCGGTGTAGTGTTTAAGGTTATTTTCGGCAGCAAAGGTTTGCGCGATGGTTGCAGAGTGGTCGAAAAATCCTACCAACTCGAAATCCGGTATCTGCAAAAACTGAGCAGCATGTCGCTTTCCCATTTCATTTGCGCCTATAATTCCTATTTTAATCATAACCATTTTTGATGCAGTACGAAGATATGTGCACAGGTATTGCCTGATTTTTGGAGTTATACCTTTTATTAACAGAAAACTAAAAATCAAACACAATAAAATGTACACTACTAAATTTATGAGAACTTAAATGTTAAAATTACATGTATATATATTGTGTGAAGTAAATCATATTTGCTATTGATATGTTGAAGCACGAAGATTCATATAAAAACAAAGGCGCCAGAAAAAAGCTGGTAGAATTGCTCGCAGAAAAGGGTATAACAGATAAAGGTGTATTAAATGCCATGCTAAAAATACCGCGTCATTTCTTTTTTGATAAGACATTTGAAAGCCACGCCTACGAGGATAAAGCTTTTCCGATAGGAGAGGGGCAAACCATTTCTCAACCATACACGGTTGCTTATCAAACACAATTATTACACATACACAAAAATGATAAGGTACTTGAAATTGGTACCGGAAGCGGTTATCAAGCTTGTGTGCTGGCCGAGCTAGGTGCACATGTGTATAGTATAGAAAGGCATGAATCTTTATCCAAAAAGGCGGATGTAATGCTTGAAAAATTTGGCTACAAGGCGAATTTATTATGCGGAGATGGCACTAAAGGCTGGCCGGAAGAAGCTCCTTTTGATAAAATAATTGTTACAGCCGGTGCACCCGTAGTTCCGAAACAACTGGCTGCACAGTTAGTTATTGGCGGTATAATGGTTATTCCTGTGGGCGATGAAAAGGTTCAACAAATGTTGACCATTGTGCGTAAATCAGAAAAATCGTTTGAAAAGATAGTAATGGACAACTTTAAGTTTGTACCACTGATAGGTGAGCACGGTTGGAGGTAAATTTACTTTTTTCAGGGTGAATGTTGATTAAAATACTACGTATTTAAACACACTATTCACATTTTGTAAACAAAAATAAACACCACTGAAAGTCTTGTATAACAATAATTTCAATCGAAAGATGAAACTATTTAGGTGGTTTTTAACATTAAAATGCAGGGTTGATTTTTGACAGGTTAATGATAATGTAAAAAATTGCCATATATCTTTGTGCTGTTAATCAAAACAAAAAAACTTTTCAACTTATGAAAAAATTATTCTTATCGTTAGCATTGGTTGCAGCAGGTGTTGCAGCTTACGCTCAGAAACCAGCAGCAGGCGACATGACTTTGGAGACTCAGTTCTCATTAGACATGGGTGGTCCTAATGGTTTCACAACTCCGGAGATTCGTTATCGTTATTTCTTGAGTGAAGGAATGGCTGCTCGTGTTCGTTTAGGTATTAACAGCGCAAGTAATACTCGCGCAATCGACAATGGAGCAACTAACAACAAAGAAACAGGTGAGATTAAAACATCTCAGTTTGGTTTCGAATTAGGTTTAGGTATCGAGAAACACTTAAGTGGAACAAGCAAATTATCTCCTTATTTTGGAGGTGAGTTGTTTTTAGGTTCTCAAGGTGCTGTTCAAACTACTGCCACTGGTTCTAGTGATGGTAATGGGTGGACAGGTAAAGATGATACTTATGAAACATCAGGAGGAAGCACATTTAATCTTGGATTAAAAGGTGTTTTCGGAGCAGACTACTATTTCACTGAATCAATTTATTTAGGTGGTGAAATGGGTTGGGGATTTGCAATGGGTTCTACTTCAGAGCAAACAGAAAAAGTTAAAGTAGGTGCTGCTGCTGCTGTTGAGAATGTTTTAGTAAGAGAGCGTTCTTCATTCAATATTGGTATGATGAATTTCCCTACTGCTAGCGTTCGTTTCGGTATTAAATTCTAATAAAATATTACTTATTTTAAATCCCGCTTTGCACATGCGATGCGGGATTTTTTATTTTATGAGTAAAGAATATGTAATGATTATTGACATGAGTCAAACTAACTTATTTGTCCCCACTTGGATGTTTTACCGTATTGAATAAAATATTGTTTTAGTTGTTGATGCTGTGGGTGTTCCAATTGCGGATCTTTTTCTAAAAGTTGTGTTGCTATTTCACGTACTTCTTGCAATAAGTATTGGTCTTTGGCCAAGTCGGCCATTTTTAAATCAAGTACACCACTTTGTGCAGTACCTTCTAATTGCCCGGGACCGCGTAATTTTAAATCAACTTCAGATATTTCGAAACCATTATTGGTTTCGCACATGGTTTTAATACGTAATTTTCCATCAGCACTTAGCTTGTAGCTGGTCATCAATACACAAAAACTTTGCTCTGCACCACGGCCTACTCGTCCGCGTAATTGATGCAACTGCGATAAGCCAAATCTTTCTGCACTCTCAATGATCATTACGCTTGCATTAGGTACATTAACCCCAACTTCAATCACAGTTGTAGCCACCATAATATGAGCCTCACCACGCACAAAGCGCATCATCTCTGCATCTTTATCGGTCGGTTTCATTTTACCATGTACCATTGCAATTTGGTATTTAGGTGAAGGGAAATGTTTGCTCAATTCATCAAATCCGTTTTGTAAATTCATGTAATCCATTTTTTCACTTTCCTCAATTAATGGATACACTACATAAACTTGTCGGCCTTTAGCAATTTCCTCCCGCATAAAACCTATCACCGCCAAACGGTTTGCATCGGTTCTGTGCACAGTTTTTATGGGTTTACGTCCGGCAGGCAGTTCATCAATAACACTGGTATCCAAATCACCATAAAGTGTCATGGCCAATGTACGCGGAATAGGCGTTGCAGTCATCACCAACACATGTGGCGGGTACGTATTTTTTTTCCAAAGCTTTGCGCGTTGTTCAACTCCAAACCGGTGTTGCTCATCAACAATAGCCAATCCTAAGTTTTTAAATTGTACCACACTTTCTATTAAAGCGTGTGTGCCAATTAAAATGTGTATTTCACCCTCGGCAATGCCTAGTAATATTTCTTTTCGTTTTTTTGTTTTTGTTGATCCGGTTAATAATTCAACTTTTACCGGCATATCTTTTAAAAGTGCGGTGATGGTTACAAAATGTTGTTGAGCTAAAATTTCGGTAGGTGCCATCATGCAAGCTTGGTAGTTGTTGTCTAGTGCCATCAGCATACTCATTAAGGCTACTACAGTTTTACCACTGCCCACATCACCCTGCACCAAACGGTTCATTTGTTTACCACTTTTTACATCAACCCTTATTTCTTTTAATACACGTTTCTGTGCGTTAGTTAATTCAAAAGGAAGATAGCTGTTGTAAAAATTATTAAAGTAATCACCAATCACGTCTAGCTTAATGCCATTGTAAATTTGTGTGCGTCTAATTTTATAACGCAACAAACGTAACTGTATAAAAAATAGCTCTTCAAACTTTAAACGATATTGGGCTTTAGCGAGCATTTGCGCATTTGAAGGGTAATGAATGTTAACCAAAGCCTCTTTTCTACTTAATAACTTGTGTTGTTTTACTAAGTAATCTGGCAGATTTTCGGCAATATCAAACCGTACATCTGTAACCAACGCATTGGTTAATTTCATTAGGACACGGCTATCAATACTTTTAGCTTTCATGCGCTCTGTAGCATTGTAAAATGGCATAATGTGCATGTACATTTTACTTTCTGCAGATTCCGGATCATCAACCGTTGGGTGCGCAATGTTAAAATATCCGTTAAACTCAGTGGCTTTACCAAACACCATGTATTCTTTGCCCTCAACCAAACTTTCTTGTATCCATTTTATGCCTTTAAACCACACCAACTCAATTCGTCCGGTTCCATCGGTTAAATCGGCCACCAAACGTTGTGCACGTTGTTGCCCCATTACCCTTAAATTTTTAATTACACCACGCAATTGTATATAAGGCATATCGGGCATAATCTGGTTAATTTTATAAACCTGCGATCTGTCTATATGCCTGTACGGGTAATGAAATAACAAATCAGCAAAGGTAAAAATGCCTAATTCTTTTTTCAGCATTTCAGCCCTTGCAGTTCCAACTCCCTTTAAAAACTCTATTTGTGTATTTAAAAATTGCACCATGCAAAATAAACGATTAAAGCATGGGTACAAAAGTGGTTATCCGCAACTTAATTGTGCATTATTACTTTAAATCAATGGTTATTTTAGCAGCATGAAATACGCATTTATATACCTATCAATAAGTTTGTATAGTTTAACCACCCTGGCTCAAACATCATTATATCCGGTTTTAATGAAAGGTAAATGGGGGTATACTAATATAGCCGGAAAACTAGCAATTGCAGCAGAGTACGATTATGCCGAAAATTTTTACAATGGCAGGGCAGTCGTTGCTTTAAATAACCAGCCCTGTGCTATTGACGAGAAGAACAATCGTGTTATTGATACAGGCTTGTACATCAATATTCAAAGATTTAGTGAAGGTTTATCCAAAGTTACCAACGTAAAATTACAACAGTTTTTTGTTGATGTGAATGGAAAAAAAGTATGTGATGTGCCTGCGGATATTTATGATGCGCGTCCATTTAAGAATAACCTATCTGGTATTGCCAAAAAGGTAGACATACATGAAACAAAATTTAATAACGACATTGTTAACTTAGGGTATAAGTTTGGTTATATGAATAAAAATGGAATGGAGGTTGTGCCTTGTAAGTATGATGATGCAGATGATTTTGATAATGGATTTGCAAGGGTTAGGGTTGATAGGAAGTTTGGTGTAATTGATACTTTAGGCAATGAGGTAGTGAAGCCAGTATATTTTAATATTGGTAAATTTATTGAGGGTAAAACTTGGGTTGATGTAGGTGGAAACTTCGGTTATATTAATACAAAAGGTGAAATGATTATTAGACCTATTTACCAATACGCATACGATTTTAGTGAAGGTTTGGCGGGTATTAGGCTAGAAGATAAATATGGTTTTATTGATGAAACCGGTAAGATTGTTGTTACACCGCAATACGAGGCTATTCGACCGTTTTCACAAGGATTAGCCGCTGTTAGATTAAATGGTAAATGGGGATTTATTGATAAAACAGGTACTTTAAAAATGCGTTTTGTTTTTGACAATGCTATGCTTTTTGTTAACGATAGGTGCGCTGTACAAGTAAAACGTAAATGGGGATTTATTGATGCTACCGGTGCATTTGCAATCCCTGCAGAATTTGATGCCGTAGGGACTTTTAGTGATGGTATTGCAGAGGTAATGATTGGACAGGTTAGTGTTTACGTAAATAAGCAAGGCATAATTATTCCTCAGTTAAAATAACTACAAATCGTAATAATTAATTAAAAGCTGTCTTCTAAAGGCAGCTTTTTTTATGCATATCACAAAAAAAGAGCAACCCACTTGAGCTGCTCCTTTTATAACCCTTAACCTTATGAAATCTATTTACTCAAATCTATCGTTTTAACTAATCTGCTGCTTGTTGTAACTCCGTTTTGACTCACAACAACATAATAGGTGCCAACCGGTAGTGTACTGATGTTAATGTTATTTAAGTCAGTACCATTTTCAACCGTCATGCTTTGTACTAAAGCTCCCTGGCTGTTCACAATTTTCACCAAAATAGGACTATTGTTAGATGGATTTAAACTCACCTTAACATAATCTGTAGCCGGATTTGGCATTAATACTAACTCTTGTAAGGGTGTTGGTGCCAGTCCGTCAGACTTACCTGAGCTGATATCCGGAGAGCCAATCTTAATACCATCAGCACCAACATTTAATTTACCTGTTGATTTTCCGGTTGATGGATCCATTAAATTGTAATTACCATTAGGCAAATCCACATTAGATTGTATTTTACCTTCAGCGTTTACAAGCACAGAGGCTACCGGATTGTTATTTTGGTCAAATACCAACATCCATCTGCTGCCACTGGTGTCAGCATTATTTTTGTTACTTGATGCATTTAACCGGTGGTTAGTTAATTGTATGTCGTAACCGGTTAATTCTTTATAATCGTTTGCAAATATTACTACGCTGTTCGCATATTCTCGGTCGGTGGTATTGCCGTAGTAAGAGGCTGTGTAATCTTTATAACTGTTTGCTTGTATCAAATAATTGCCTTCAACAATCTCATTAAACTCGTAAAATCCTTTATTATTGGTAAATGCAGATTGAACAAGTTCGTAAACATTACTGTTGCTGTTGTAAATCAACAAATCGACACGTGTTTTAGCTGCATATTCAGCATCTGCGAACACCGTTCCACTAATGGTTGATGAACTTAAATCGACCCCCTGCTTAACCACAACCAAGGTATAGGCTTCCGACTTGCATTTATTTTTCTTGTCGGTTGCAGTTAAGGTTACTGCATACTGTCCTGCTTTTTGGTAAATGTGTTTAGGCGATTGTTCTTTGCTTGATTTTCCATCACCAAATTGCCAGGTTAATTGCGCATTTGGGTTTTGCGAGCGGGCTATAAAATTGAAACCGTTGTCGTAAGTAGTATAGTAATCTATCTCAACCTTGCAAGCAGCTGTAATTTGTTTTATATCTGTTTTTTCATTGTTGCCTTCTTCTGTTTTGGCTGCTACATCTACTTGATGTTTCTTAATTTCGGCTTGTGTGTTAGAAGTTTGGCCAGGATTGGTATACTTATTTTTAATTATGCTTTTATCTTGTTTTTGGTTTATTGGGTCCGGGATAAATTCAGACAACAATTTATTTTGATGTTTGCTATAAGCTCTAAAATCAGGCTTGGTTTTACGCTCCTGGTTCACCAATATACTGTTGTTGGCAAAATCTTTATTATTGCTATTAACTACCGAGCCGTTAGTGGCGCTAACATTAGAATGTGCCTTTAAAAATATCGTGTTACCTGCATCAAAATGCCATGATGTGGCAGGTGCTAATCTTTCGTTGTAATTTTTTACGTTACCCGGAGACTGTTGCTTGCTGTGGTTATTACCTAAAAGATAATAGCCTCCTAATATACCGGCTGAAACAATGGCCAGTATAACGATGAGCGTATACAGATTACGTAATCGTAAAAATCTGTTTTTGCGGGCATGAATATGAACCAACAAATCCATGTCTGGTTCTGTTTCTTCGTAGCTGCTTAGTTTGTCCCGCATCAGCTCATCAAATCTATTTATTTGCTCGGTGTTCATAAATTTGCTGATGAGTTTTTTCCTTGTATCAATTTAATTAAATAATTTCTTGCTCGTGCCAACTGAGATTTAGAGGTTCCTTCTGAAATCCCTAACATTTCACCAATTTCGTTGTGCTGATAACCTTCAACAATGTATAGGTTAAAAATAGTGCGGTAACCATCGGGCATTGTTTGCACTTTGTCCATTAGTTCATTAACACCCATTTTTCCTATAATATCGCTATCGAAACCCACATCATAGGCGGCCTCAATATCCACATTGTTGCTTAGTTTTAAATTTTTACGGTAGTGTTTAATAGCAGTATTAATCATAATACGCTTAATCCATCCTTCAAAAGAGCCTTCGGCTTTAAACGATTTTAAGTTTAAATAAACCCGTACAAATGCATCTTGAAGAATGTCTTTCGCATCGTCACGATTTTTGGCATAACGCATGCATACGCCCATCATTTTACCGGCAAACCTCCGGTAAAGCTCGTTTTGGGCGAGTACATCATTATTCAAACATCGTTGAATAAGCTCAGCTTCAGCTAATTCTTTAATGCGTTCCAATTGGTATAGTTTGTAAGGTTAAGACACCGGCAAATAAAACTTGGTTGCGCGGAGATAAATTATTTTTCCTAATTATAACAAATGTAGTTGTTACAATTGTTACGACATAAAAAAACGTGAATCGTAATGTACGGTTCACGTCATTTTTGAATTAAAATAAGTTTTACTTATTGCGGCAAACTGTTTTTAAACTCTTGGTAACGGGCATCGAAAGTACCTGTGTTGCCACCACTGCCTAAGCATTTCCAAGTTTCTTCTATGTTTAAAACACGGTTATCCGGATTTGGGTGTGTACTTAAAAACTCAGGTATAGTAGCACCACCACTAATTTTTTGAAAAAAATATTTTGCTCCTTGTGGGTCATATTCTGTTCCCAATAAATACCTAACACTATAATCGTCAGCCTCTGTCTCGTCAGTACGGCTGAATTTCAAAGCCAACAACTGCGAGCCGATTTGGGCAATTTGTTGTGCGCTGCCACTAGTAAATATCTGTATTAAAGTTTCTACGCCATATTGTTTCAACATTTGGTTGGCACTGTGCCTACGGTCGGCATGTGCAATTTCGTGCCCCATCACACCAGCAAGTTGCATTTCATTATCAAGGTATTTAATAATACCTGTATAAACATAAATATAACCACCCGGTGTGCAAAACGCGTTTAAGGTATTATCATCTTTTATGATTCGAATTCTCCATGGAAATTCATCTTTGTAGTACACTTTACCTGAGTTTAAAATGGTGTTGCGTATACGGTAGATATGCCCGTATGCAACGTGGTTTGATGCCGAATCTAATACCGGATAAGTTGCAGGGTCGGCTTCTATTTGCTGAACAGATGCTTGGCCCATTTGTAAATCCTGATTAATACTCATTAAAACACCCACTGCACCACCAGGGGCTTTCCCTCCGCAGTTGTCGGTAAATGATTTATCTTTTTCGCTTGTGCAGCCTGCAAATAGTGCACCTGCCAACAATACATATACAAGAGATTTTATTTTCATAATACGAAAAAATGAATAACGCAATTTAACTACAATTTTGGTTTTAAACCTAAGTTGGCTGCAGTATTTAACATGAAAATATACGCTTCATCGAAGTTATTGGCAATTTTACCTTCTAAAATTGCCTCACGTATTTCAGTTTTAATCAAACCAACTTCACGGCTTGGCCCAATGCCAAATGTTTTCATAATGTCTTCTCCGGTAATAGGCGGTTGCCAATTTCTCAATGCATCACGCTCAGTAACATCGGCCACAAATTGTTTAACCTGCTCTAAGTTTTTACGGTAGGTTTCTACTTTATACCGGTTTTTACTGGTTATATCGGCCTTACACAATAAAAATAAAGCATCAATATCTTCTCCTGCATCAACAATTAGTCTTCTGATGGCACTGTCTGTAACACCTTCCTCTGCCAATACTTTTGGTCGGTGATGCAAGGCTACAATCTTTTCTACAAACTTCATTTTTTCATTAAGCGGAAGTTTAAGGTTAGCAAAAATCCGTTTCACCATTCTGCTTCCTTTATCCTCATGACCGTGAAAAGTCCAGCCGTTACCTTTTTCAAAACGTTTGGTTACCGGTTTGGCAATATCATGCAAAAGCGCAGCCCAACGTAGCCATAAATCATCAGTATCAGCACAAATATTATCCAACACCATTAAGGTATGGTAAAAATTGTCTTTGTGTGCTTTGCCATCAATCACATCAACCCCATACATAGCTGCCAACTCAGGAAAAATAAGTTGTAACAGACCACTATCAAACAATAAATTAAAACCAACAGATGGCTTATTACTGAGCATGATTTTGTTCAGTTCATCGCTTATGCGCTCAAACGATATAATTTTTATTCGGTTAGCATTGCGTTTAATGGCTTCAAAGGTTTCAAATTCTATTTCAAACTTAAGTTGGGTGGCAAACCTAATAGCTCGCATCATGCGCAATGGGTCATCACTAAAGGTAATGTCGGGGTCGCATGGCGTGCGTATAATTTTGTTTTTTAAGTCTTTTATGCCTTCAAACGGATCAACCAATGTGCCATAATCGTTGTTATTTAAACTTATTGCTAGTGCGTTAATCGTAAAATCTCTGCGGTTTTGATCATCGGTTAAACTACCCGGTTCAACATAAGGCTTTCTGCTATTATGCGTGTAGCTCTCTTTACGTGCTCCAACAAACTCAACTTCCCAATCTTTGGTTTTAACCATAGCTGTACCAAAGTTTTTAAAGTAAGAAAAACTGCTTTTAGGAATTTTTGAAGACAGCTGTTGGGCTAACTGAATACCATCGCCCAAAACCACTACATCAATATCTTTACTTGGGCGGTTTAAAAAAATATCGCGTACAAAACCTCCAACCACATATGCAGGAACATTGTTTTTGTTGGTTATTTCGGCTATTTGCTTAAAAATGGGTTGCGTTAAATCTACCTTCACCATGCAAAAATAATGTTTACATTAAGGCTTTATCAATTTTTTAGGAAGTTGATCAAACTTTATTTGCGCAGTAACCATAAAACGTGTGGCAAAATTTGCTCCCATTGGATGATACCACTCTTTTTGGTTAAAAATATTTCTTAATGCAGCATTGATGTTGATGCGTTCGCCCCAAAGTTTTTTGTTAATGGAAATATCTGTAGTAAAAATGGCAGGAATGTTAACCGTTTGCAAAGTACCGTTGTTATAATTTTGCCAAGTTGTTTTTGATAAGGCTTGTGTGCGTGTGGCAATATCAAATCGGGCAGGTAGTTTGTAATAGCTACTTAAAATAAACTTCCTCTTAGCTTCGGTTGATAATATATTTTGCAATTCTTTTTGATTGGAAGTATTGTTGGCCGAGTAGTAATCTAAATCAAACCAAAAGTTAGAAAGCACATCATAATGAATGTTTGCTCCCCAAATTTTGCCAAACACATTTCCGTGGGCACCACTTGTTTGGTAACCGTTATAAATAAATCCAACAACATTGGCATTAGGTATAATATACACTACATTTTGGCTGTAACGCAAACCGCCATGCATGGTTATGCGAAAGTTGCTGCCAAAGTTTAGCTTGTAGAAATAATCGCCTGAAAGTTTGTGAGTTGGTGTACTATTTAAGTTTGAAGGATAAGTAACCGAAGGGTTATTAATGCTGCTGTTACGGTTAACTCCGTAATGATACCATGTTTGGTTTAGGAATTGTGCTAAACGAATTTGTTGGTATGCTGCCACAAAATTCCAACTACTAATAATGTTATTACTTTTTTGGTGACTAAACACCAGATTCGGGTTTAAGGTGTAATCTAAAATATTTAGCATTACATCATACTGCTGTGTAGTTTTTTTATTTAGGTTTCGCCTGAGGCTGGCATATGGTTGATGTTGTGCTATAAAGCCATTTGAAGTAGAATAGGAAAAGTAATTTAATGTGTAACCAAGGGCGTACTTTCTGTACAAATTGTTTTCTAATAACTTAGTTTTTCCAACTTCAGCATTTACGGTGTTGGTTAAGTATTTATATTCGGTTATGTAACCCGTGTTATGTAACCAATTGTTAAATGTATGTTGGTTGATGGTACTGTTTATTTTGGCGTATTGGTTATTGCTAAATGCACGCGTTAAACCAAGCGTTCCTTCTAAGTAGGTAGTTTTAAAAGGTTGCTCACTGCCCACAAAATTCCTGAATAAAAACTCATCTTGTTGAGTGTATGCAGCACTTCCTTGTATGTATAGTTTTTTGTATTGTCCTGCCCCTTCGGCCCTAAACGACATTAAAGTGTTTTTGTTGGCAATTTTAGGAAAGGCAAGGTAACGTGCTGTAATTAGGGTGTCGCGGGCATACCAATCCTGAAAATTGAAACTGCTGTTGATATGGAATTTATTGCCATAATAACCTAAGGAATGTGCATATGCAAAACCGGTTTTGTCAATATTAGGGGAGCCGTAACCCTGAATGTATTTGGCCGCTCCGGGATCGTTAATAGGGTTGCCATTATTGGCAACTGCTCGGTAGGTAAGGCCTTTAAAATCATTACGGGTTACAATATTAATTGCCCCAAAACCACAAAATTGTCCGTTAATTATTTGTGGTGTATTATAAATTTCAACAAAGGCAATATCAATAACTGAAATACCTATTAAATTTATATTTAATGCATCCCATCTCTCTAATTCTATCTTTTGACTGTTTACCATCAACATTACATTTTGGTGTTGTTGTGTTGATGTGCCCGAAAGATTTAAATAAAATCGATCACCATTAATTGTACTGAAAGTTGCTCTGTCAATCCAAACCAGGAGTTCGCTTAAACGGCCAATACCTTGCGCTCTAATTAATTCTGATGTGATGTATTGTTTTTCGCCTTTTATAGGTTGAAGCGTTACTGATAAAATGCTACCAATAGGCTGTTTTTTATACATTACCGTATCGGGTTGAGCGGCCAACTTAAATCCCCAAACTAGAAACAATATGTGTAATAGGTTTTTCAATTAATAAAGTGTTGTAACTTCTTGGGTGTATCAAAATAATACATTAGGCCAGCTTGTAAAAAGATTTGATGTTGCTTACGAAAAGTTTGCGTGCTGCTGTAGAACGACCCTACTTGCATATGTACTTTTTGGTAAAGTTTGGTTTGAAGCGAAATTCCCGTCTGGTACATAAGCTCCGATTCGCGCAAGTTGTTGGTATTAGATGTATTTTGTTCAAACATCATGTAATGCACACCAAAACCCACATAAGGTTTAATCCAAACATTTTTTACCAATGGTATATTTAATGCATAACCAACTGATAACAAAACTGACCTATACTCGGTTAGTGTATGACTTTTATTATTGAAAGTAGTGCCCGTTAGCAACATTTCACCTTTTAATAAATTAGCCCCAACATGCACTTGTATTCCGGTATTATTTTGGTATTTATTAAACGGCTTATTATTGTATATGGGTGAAACAACAGCTGCAAAAACATTAAGTTTAGAAAGAGGTAACACGGATTGTGCCTTGGTGTTAAATGTAATAACCAGTATAAAAAGAGGGAGTAGTAGTTTCAAAATTATTTACCAAAAACCTTCTTTAAAATATCGTTAACCCTGGCCAATGGATCTGTTCTGATTGCTTTTTCCTCTTCGGCAACTTTAATAAATAAACCTGTTAAAGCTTTATTGGTAACATGTGTGCTAAGGCTATTGCTGGTAACTTTAGGAAAAAGTAATCCATTTAACGAAGCAGTATTATATGCGTTAACTAAATTATTGTAGGCAGAGTTTGCCGAAATACCACCAACCAATTCTTTACTTAAAGAGGCATCAATTTTAGGTTGAAAAGCACTATATAATGGAGAAAATGTTTTGTCTTTTAAGTAAAAAGTAGCTGCTGTATCTGCACCATTTAAAATGCTTAAACCATCGGTTATAGTAATGCCGGTAATGGCATCAATAAAAATTGGTTTTGCCTCTATTGCTGCATCTTCGGCCGCACGATTTAAGCTTTTGATGGTTTCTTCTAACAACAATGAACCACCAGGAACCTTATTTATATTGTCGTATATTACTTTTGCATCTTCGGGCAAGAGTATTTTAACTAAGTCATCTTTATAGTAACCATCAAGTTTGTTTAAAATAGTTACCGATGTGTCTGTACCAACGCTTAATGCACTTTTAAGGCCTTCAATAATTTCTTCGTTAGTTAAACCATTACCAGATAAAATTTTGTTAATTTCATCTGGTGTACATGATGAAAGGGAAACAAGTGTTACAAAAATGAATATTAACTTTTTCATATATACAAACATAAACAAAGTTTGGTTAATGAGGTTAGTTGTTGGATGATTAGTTGTTGTTTCTGGTTTGGAGTTTCTCTTTCAATATTAATTTATTTTCTCACTTCATTATTCAATGTTGGTTAACAGTTGATTTGTTATTGGTTTAATTCACTTTTTTGCAGGGATTTCGATTTCCTTTTCTAGTTTACATTGGTTATTCTGTACTGCTCAAATAATTGGATGTAGTGTCGGCTGATTGGTTATTTCCGGTGTTGTTTATGTTAAATGTTTTGGTTTTTCCTACAATGTCCTTAATAATATCATCAACCTCATTGGCAGAGTTTTTTAATTGTTCCAACAAAAAGGGTAGATCGGAAGCGTTATGAGATTCCATTTCAATAAGGTTAATAATTCCCAACATTCTTGATAACGGTGCTCTAACAACATGAGATTGAGTCCAAGCTATGTGTTTTAGTTTTTTATTTTGATTTTCGATAGTATTGATGTGAAGTAATTTATCGGTAATATCATTGGCCATTACCAAACGCACATTTTGGTTTTCGATATCTATTGAACTACTGTATATTTCAACTTGAATATTTTCTCCATTGCTCAAGCAGTGAGTAAAAATTCCGGCAAATCCGCTTCGGTCTCTCTGCGGATGATTATGCAAGTATTCCATCAACACCTCAACCTGATCTTTCGGTCTTAAATCTTTAAGTGTCATACTTAAAAATTGTAGTTTGCTGTACCCGTATTTATTCTGTGCAGCATGGTTAACATCTATAATTTGTAAAGTATCTGCACTGTACAAAAACATAGGTTGGGGGCTGAAGTTGAATAAATCTTGGTACAGTTTTTTGGATTGACTGATTCCCGACAAAAATATTTTTCGCTCGAAAGCGTACACAATAGTTTTGTATAAAATTTCGGGTGTTATTTCATCCTTAATTAAAAAGTCGTACACACCTCTTGATAACAGTTGTTTCGCTAATTCAATATCGGTGTATCCTGTTAATACAATGATAGGGACACCGGCACATAACTCTTGTATATTCTCAACCAATTTACTTCCATACAAATCCGGTAAAATTAAATCTAACAGAATTACATCAGCATCACAAGTAGGAGAAAAGTGCCCTTTAGCCTGCTCGAAACTACTGCTTGAAGATATTTTTATTGAGTCGAATTTTTCCAAAAGGAAATCTTCAACCAGAACATAGTCTCCCGGATTGTCTTCTATTATAAGTATTTTTAAGGGTAAGGAATCTTTACGCATGGTTTTACATTTGAGGGTGATCAGCAAGTTTGCAAAGTTGTAACCAAAAATCCTCAATTTTTAAAACGGCATTCAAAAAATCATCCATATCAATAGGTTTGGTTACGTAGCTGTTAGCGTAATTTTCGTATGCTTTATTGATGTCTTTTTGATTGGACGAAGTGGTGAGTACAATGACCGGAATTTTTTTGAGTGAGTTGTCTTCCTTTATACTTCGTAAAACCTCATGACCATTAAAAACAGGTATATTAATGTCTAATAAAATTAAATCGGGTCTTTCTACACTGGCAAAATTGCCTTTTTTAAACAAAAAATCCAAGGCATCACTACCATTTTTTACCACACTAATATTTGTTTTTATTTTACTTTCCTCAAATGCATCAAGGGTTAGTACAATGTCGCCTTCATTGTCTTCAACTAATAAGATGTGAACGTCTTTCATATCAGGTTTTTATTAATGGTGAAATAAAAAGTGCTGCCAACTTGAGGTGTTGATGTTAACCAAATTTTTCCGCCCCACGATTCAACATGTTTTTTGGCTATAGAAAGACCAATACCTGTTCCGCTGTACTTATCTCTATCGTGTAATCTTTGGAAAATTACGAATATTTTATCAAAAAACTGTTCATCAATACCAATTCCGTTATCTTTTATCGCAAATACCCACTCTGTTTCGGTTTCCTGATAGCCTACTTCCACAATAGGTGCAACGTTATCTTTCGAGTATTTTAGTGCATTATCCAGTAAGCAATGTATGGTTTGAATAAGGGGTGCTTTGAAACAATTTATGGTAGGTAAATTGGAAGCTGCAATCACAACGTTTTTTTCTTCAATAATCCGTCTGCGTAAAAGTTTATACTCATCAAACAAATCGTTAAGGTTTATTAATTCAGGTTTGTCGGCAAGTTTTCCGGCACGCGAATAATCCAACAAGTCTAAAATAATTTGTTTCATTCTTTTTGCACCATCAGTAGCAAAATTGATGTATTGATGTGCTTTTTCATCTAACTTATCATCATACTTACGTTGCAATTGATTTAAGAAGCTAGAGATCATTCGCAAAGGTTCTTGCAAATCATGCGAGGCAATAAACGCAAATTGTTCTAATTGCTCATTGGTAAACTCCAAGTCATGAATGTGTTTTTTAAGCATTTCATTCAAATGCTGTAACTCTTTTTCGTGTTTTTTTCTATCTGTTATATCCGTAATAGCACCAACCACCCTTGTTGCTTTTCCTGTTTCATTTCTAATAATCATACCTTTATCAATAACCGTTTTTTCCTCGCCACTGCTATGTATAATCCGGTATTCCTTTTTCCAATAATCGCAGGTTGGATCGTCAAGGCATTTTTGCAAACTCTCTTTAATTTCAACAATGTCTTCCGGATGAAAACTATCGAGCCAAAAGCTTGACTTACTGAATAATTTCCTTACTTCATAGCCAAATAATTTCTCAAATCCATTGCCTCTGTAAAAAGAGTCATTTTCAATATCCCAATCCCAGATAGCATCTGTTGTAGCCTGAGTAACTTTTTCAAATCTTTCGTTTGCTTGTAAAATTTTTATATCTGTTTCTTTTCTTAAAGTTACATCTTTAAAATAAACCGATAAACCATCTTTGTTTGGGTATGCGCTCACTTCAAACCACTTTTTTTGAGTTGGATAGTATTCCTCAAACGTAACATTTTCACCGGTATTCATAGCTTTATGGTACTGCTTGTAGAAGTCTAAATTAACAGCATCCGCGTATTCAATCCATAAGTTTTTACCAACGATGTGATCGCGTTTTTTGCCTAAAACAGTTTCGGCCTCCTTATTCCAATAAGTTACAATCCAATTTTTATCAACTGCAAAAAAAGCATCACCAATACTTTCTAATATTTTGGTTTTCTCTTCATACGCACTTATTAAGCGAGAGTCTACTTCCTTTTTCAAGGTAATATCTCTAAAAAATATACTAACACCCTCGTCAGAAGGATAAGCGTTAACCTCCAACCACATGCCATAATAATCCTCAAACGTAATGGCCTCACCGGTTTCAATTACTTTCTTATAATTGGTGTATGATGGTAACTTTACCGCATCAGGAAAAACTTCCCAAAGATTTTTTCCAATTAGCTGTTCGCGTTTAACACCTAAAAGTCGTTCGGCTGTTTTATTCCAATAGGTTACTGTATAATCATTTTTCATGGTGAAGAAGGCATCACCAATACTTTCAATAATTTTTATTTTTTCGTCAGCCGATTTTTGTTTCTCTTCAGCAGCTTTTTTACGTTCGGTTATATTTTTAAAATATGCAGAAATTCCCCCGTTAGAGGGGTATACGTTTACATCATACCAAGAGTTGTCTCCGGGATATAAATATTCAAAACTTTCAGATTTTCCTGTAAGTGCCACTAATTTGTATGTTTCTTCCAAAATAGTTCCTTTGGCCGGCTTAAAAGTCTCCCAAAGATTTTTCCCAATAACATCTTCTCGTTTGGTTTTGAGTAGGTTTTCGGCTTCTTTATTAAAGTATGTAATGTTCCAGTTTTTATCCGTTGCGTAAAATGCATCAGAAATACTGCCTAAAATTTCTCTTATTTGCAATTCGAGTGTTTTCTCCCGATGTATATCTTGAAAACTGCCAAAAATACGCTTACATTCACCATTAGCATTTTCTGCCGCACCAATTACACGTACCCAGCGCTCGTTATTTTTTGCAGTAACCAGCACGGCCTCAAAATCAAATGGCTCAAAGTTTTTAGTGCAGTTTGCAATTTTTGATTCGACCATTTCACGAAAATCTTGCCTATAAAAATTTATGCCGGTATCAAGGGTAAGCTCAAATGTGCTGGGGTCGGTTTCGTGTATTTGATGCACCATGTTCGACCAATAAATCGATTCAGTTACTAAATCAATTTCCCAACTACCGATTTTAGCTAATTGGTTTGATTGACGTTTTAGCTCGCGCAGCTTTTTTTCCTCTGTAATATTTTTGGCCGATGCATATATAATTCCCTCGTTTATGTTGGAGTTACCTATCCAGCTTAGCCAAACAATGTCGCCACTCTTAGTGATATACCGATTCTCAAACTTGAAAGTTGTCGCGCCATTTTTTAATCTTGAAATTTGATTTTTTGAAATGTGTATATCCTCCGGATGAACAAATTTTTCGCATGTTTGATACAACATTTCCTTTTTTGAATACCCTAAAAGTTCAAATGCAGCATTGTTCATTTTTAGGAATCTACCATCAAAATCTACCAAACAAAGAATATCAGGTATGGCTTCGTAAAGGCGACTCAGGTCATTCTCTAATTTTTTTCTGTTAAGTTCTGAGCCAATATAATTGACCAGTTGCTTAAAGATTTTAGCGTGTTTTTTAAGGTGGTTTGGGTTTTGTTTTGAACCAATATTCAGAACGCCAATCACCTCATTGTTAAAAATTAGCGGCAAGCCTAATATAGATTTTAAACCAATTTTTTGTGCGGCATCTTTGCGCAAAAAATCATCACGTTTATCAATGCCATCCCAAACTTGCTGTGTACGGTTTGCCCATACTTTACCAACAAAACCCTCGTTTGGTTTAAACGTTGCGATGTTTTGGGTACTCTTGTAAAACAACTCATCACTAGGGTCAGCCATGTAATGGCTTGTTAATTGCAGGTGGGTTTGTTCAACATTGGTGGTCCAAAGTTCAACCCAGTCAAAATTTCCAAAATCATTTATGGTTTTACATAAAGCTTTACCGGCATCTGCATAGTTTTTATTTTGATTAAAAATCAAACTTATTTGAGCAAGTAAGTCTTTCTCTAATTCTTTGTTTTTTTGTTCTGTAACATCTCTTTCAATTGCAATCCAGTGCGTATACCAGCCCGTTTCATCGGCTACTGGTGATACTGAAAAGTTTATCCAAAATTCCTCCCCATTTTTTTTGTAGTTGATGGTGGTAATTTCACACGACTCCCATTTTCTTAATGCCGTACTAAGTCTTTTAAGTTCTTGTTTATCTGATTTTGGCCCTTGTAAAATACGAGGTGTTTTACCAATAACCTCATCGGGGGTGTAGCCTGTCATTCGGGTAAAAGCCTCGTTTACGTAAATTATTCTTGGGCCGGGTTCATCAAATGGTTCTGCTTCTGTTATTAATATGGCATCATCAGTATTGGTAATTACACTTTCAAGTAACTTCAAGCGTTGTTCCTCAACTTTTTTATTGGTAATGTCTTGCACTGTTCCTTCAAACGCAATGGTAACACCTTCTTCATTTTTAACTAAACGTCCCTTTTCATGTACCCATTTTATGCTATTGTCTGGTAAAACTATTCTATGTGTAAAGTTAAGTTCTTTTTTACCGGTAAAAGATGCTTCTTGTTCAACTTCAAATGACGAACGGTCTTCAGGATGTATGGTATTATAAAAGCTTTCGTAGTTAACAGCGAATAGATTTTTGTCGCGACCCCAAATTTCAAATACTTCATCTGTCCACGTGAGCGTATTTGCGTCAAGTTCAAGTCGCCAATAGCCTAATTTAGCAATGGCAGCAGCCGATTTTAATTTAGAATCTGCATCTTGTAATGGCTTTAGTTTATTGTATTCATCAGTAACATCAATACAAGTTAACATTAACTTATTTTTTCCTGATAAAGTTAAACTTTGTATGACTATTTTATTTTTTTGTATGACCCCACTTTTTGTGACAACATCAAACACATGCTTACCTTCTGAGATATCATTTTGTTTCATCTCCTCCAAAACAGCCCTCATGAGTTTCGCACTTTCATGGCTTAGTAGGTTAAATAAGGTTAACCTACTAAATTCTTCCGCATTGTAACCATAAGAGGTGTAACAAGCGTTGTTGGTATATAGAAATGACAAGGTTAACGGATCACAAATCCATAAGGGTATTGGATTTACCTGAAACAGGGTTTCAATGTCGTTTAGGGTTCTCATAGGGGGTATAGGGGTGTTATAAATAATTCTTATCAAAAATCATTCTAGTAAAGCTGCAACAATTTAATCGTAAATGCAACAGGAAAATTAAAGTATTGGCTCGTAAACACATTAATATGTACTACATGCGGATAAATAGAAAAGCAAAAAGGCCTGCAAATACTTGCAGACCTTCTGTTTCGAATTGAAATTTAATCATGACTGATTCGAAATTGTTATATTGATTTCAGAGGAGATGCTGATGTTTTGTTTGTTTTTTTGCGCCAGTTCAACAATGGCTAAGGCTTGTTCCATTCCTTTTTTTAGTTCAATTATTCTTTTTGATGCGGTTGCATCAACTTTACCAAAACGCTCCTGTGAGCTAAAATTTTTTCTTTGGTGGAAATTGATTTTTTGCGTAAATACATTAATTAATATCTCCTTAGCTTCAATATCACTGAAGGTTCCTTCTATTAAAGATAACTTTTCTGTTTTATTCATATTCTATTTTGTTTTGATTTTTGGGTAAATGACAAGCAAATGCTCCGGTTATAATAGATATAGCAGCATAGATGTGACTTTTAAATACATCAATGGTAAACAATGATAAGATTAGAAACATAACCATGATGGTCATGTAAACACCTCTTTTTAATAGCGCTTGTCTCATATTACTGTTTTGGTTTTAGTGGTATGATTTTAAAATACTTACCATCTAACAATTTTATATCCATCTATCGCATCATTTTTGTTTTTTTTCTCTTTAAAAAAATTAGCCTTATTGAACGATGATAAATAAACGGGATATTCCTTAAATTGTTTAGATTATACTAAAATCCAATTTTTCCGGTGTCGGGATTTTTTTTGCTTTTAGTACAACCACAAAATTGTAAACTTACACATATTAATAATAATTTATATTTGTAATACAATGCATTAATTAAGTTTATGAACTATACTTTAAATCAATTACAGATTTTTTTAAAAATTGCCCAAACGCAAAGTGTAACTAAGGCCGCGGAGGAACTACATTTAACGCAGCCTGCAGTATCTATTCAACTCAAAAATTTTCAAGAGCAGTTTGATATTCCATTAACTGAAGTGGTTGGGCGTAAAATATTCATAACAGATTTTGGACACGAAGTTGCCGAAGCTGCCGAAAATATTATTAACCAGGTTTATGCCATTAACCATAAAACTTTAGCTTATAAAGGACAGTTGGCTGGTAGACTTAAAATATCGGTAGTATCTACCGGCAAATATGTGATGCCCTATTTTTTATCTGATTTCATGAAACTACATCCCGGTGTGGAGCTATTGATGGATGTAACCAATAAGAACAAAGTGATTGAAAGTTTAGAAAACAATGAAGTTGATTTTGCACTGGTTTCGATTTTACCTAACGGAATGAACATAGAAAAACTTGATTTATTACCTAACAAATTGTTTTTAATTGGCAACTCAAAATCCATATCAGAAAAGCCTCATATGTCTAAAGATGTATTAGAAAAAGTACCTCTTATATTCAGAGAAAAAGGATCGGGTACGAGGCAAACTATGGAAAGCTTTTTTGAGAAGAAAAATATCTCTGTGGTAAAAAAGATGGAGCTTACTTCAAACGAAGCTGTAAAACAAGCGCTGCTGGCTGGCCTTGGATATTCTATTATGCCGCTCATTGGTTTAAAAAAAGTATTAAACAGCAACGAACTTCAAATTATACCATTTAAAGGATTACCCATTACAACCATGTGGAGTTTAGTTTGGTTAAAAGGTAAAAAACATTCACCGGTTTCGGCTGAGTTGCTTAAGTATTTAAAACAACACAAAACCGAAATTATAAAGAACAATTTTAATTGGATTGATGAGTACTAAATAGCATAAAAAACTCGAATAGTGTTTAATGCTATTCGAGTTTTTGTTTCTACTAATGAGTGGTACTTTTGGTTAACTTACCACTTGCCCATTGTTCGGTGCGAATAAGCTTACCTTTAATGTTATAGTATTTCCAAGTTCCGTTTTTACTTCCACGGTCGTACATGCCACTGCACTCCAAGTTTCCGTTCTCGAAATATTTAGTGTAAGGTCCGCTTTTTACCAAGATCATGGTATCGCGGCTGTTGCCTTTATTGTCTGTAAATATTTTAATTTCTTGTGTGTGGTGGAATATTTCTTTTACTTTTTTGTTACTTAGTGAATCGTAATAAAAGAAAGTTTTTCCATTTTCTTCATCAATAACTTGTGCTTGTAAGCCAATGCTGGTAAGACCTGCGGCACATGCTGTCAAAATTAGTTTCTTCATGTATAAAATTGGTATTTGTAATTATTCTAGGTCGTATTGTTTAATTTTACGGTACAAAGTACGTTCGCTGATACCCAATTCTTGTGCCGCTTTTTTTCTTCGGCCGTTATATTTGTTTAAAGCCTTTTTAATCAGTTCTATTTCTTTGTCTTCAATAGAAAGTGACTCAGGTACAGAAACTGCATCGTTCAATTCTATAACTTGATTATTGGGTTGGTGATGCACTAATGGCATTTGTTGCTGTGGTGCATTTGGATGATAAAAAGATGGTGTTGCGGCTACCATAGGGCTATTATCGGTAATCGGGTTAACACCCATGCTTGCCATATTATCCGGTGCTGTTCCATTTTGAATCATTCCAAAAACAATACTTTTTAAATCGTTCATGTCTTTACGCATATCGTAAAGTACCTTATAAAAAATATCACGCTCACTCATACCATGGTCGACATTTGTTCCCATTAGCATAGGTAAACTTTGGCGTTCGGCAGGTAATACACGTTGCAATTCACTTGCGTTTACAATTTTGTCTTCATCTAGTACACTTAATTGTTCGGCAATATTTTTTAGCTGACGGATGTTACCCGGCCAAGTGTAGTTTACTATCATTTGCGCGGCATCAGGCTCAAGTGTAACAATTTTAGAGCGGTATTTTTCCGAAAAATCAGCAGCAAATTTCCTAAACAATAAATGAATATCTTCTTTACGCTCACGTAAAGGTGGGACCTTAATAGGCACGGTGCTTAATCGGTAGTATAAATCCTCACGAAACTTGCCGCGTGCAGCCAATTCCAGTAAATCTTTATTGGTTGCCGCAACAACCCTCACATCTGTTTTTTGTGTTTTTGATGAACCTACTTTAATAAATTCTCCACTCTCTAGCACACGTAATAAACGGGCCTGAGTTTCTAATGGAAGTTCACCTACTTCATCTAAAAAAATGGTACCGCCATTGACGGTTTCAAAATAACCTTTGCGCGTATCGTGTGCTCCGGTAAATGATCCTTTTTCGTGGCCAAATAATTCAGAGTCGATGGTGCCTTCTGGAATTGCACCACAGTTTACCGCAATAAAGTTTCCGTGTTTACGGTTACTTAAGGCATGTATAATTTTACTAAACGCTTCTTTACCCACACCACTTTCTCCGTTAATTAAAACAGAAATATCAGTTGGTGCCACTTTAACTGCCGTTTCTAGTGCAATATTAAGCAGGGGAGAGTTTCCTATAATTTCAAATCGTTGTTTTATTTCTTGAATGTTCATGGCTATCACTAATTAGCTTGTTCAACCACCTTACCAAACAAGCTGGTCATGGTTGAGCGTTCTATTTTTACATTTACATAATCGCCTACTTTGTATCCTTCGCCAACTGGAAAAACCACCAACTGGTTTTGGTCGTTGCGCCCTTTAAAATCATCATTCGATTTTTTAGAATAACCATCAATTAATACCTTATAGGTTTTACCGATGTAATCTAATTTTTTATTCAGACTGATGCTGTTTTGTAACTCCACCAATACTGCAAGTCTACGGCCTTTTACATCAGCCGGAACATCATCAGCATATTTTCGTGCAGCCAATGTTCCCGGACGTTCGCTGTAGGCATACATAAACGCAAACTCAAATTGCGCTTCTCTAAACATACTTAATGTATCTTGGAACTCTTCTTCCGTTTCGGTACAAAAGCCAACAATAGCATCAGTGCTTATACCCACATCAGGCAAAATAGTTCTGATGGTTTTTAATCTTTCGCTAAACCAAGTTCTATCATAAGTACGGTTCATCAACTTTAAAATGCGGCTGTTTCCGCTTTGTAAAGGGTAATGAATATACTTACAAATGTTGTCGTACTTTTTCATGGTGTAAAGTACTTCATCCGTAATATCTTTAGGGTGAGATGACGAGAAACGTATGCGTAACTCAGGTGATATTAAAGCCACTTTTTCTAGCAATTGTGCAAAGTTGCACAGTGTTTCACCGGCTTCGTTTTGCCATTTGTAAGAGTCAACATTTTGGCCCAATAAAGTTACCTCTCTGTAGCCTTGGTTAAATAATTCGGTGGCTTCGCGTATAATGCTTTCCGGCTCACGGCTGCGCTCACGACCACGTGTAAAAGGTACTACGCAGAAAGAACACATGTTATCGCAACCCCGCATAATACTTACAAATGCATTTACACCATTGCTGCTTAAACGCACCGGAGTAATTTCTGCATAAGTTTCTTCTCTGCTCAACAATACGTTAACCGCCTTTTGTCCCGCTTCCACTTGTTGTATTAATTTAGGAATATCGCGGTAAGCATCTGGCCCCACAACAATATCCACCAATTGGTCTTGTTCTAATAATTTAGATTTTAAACGCTCGGCCATACAACCCATTACACCCACTATCATTCCAGGGTTTTTACGTTTGTTGCCTTTCATCTCTTTTAATCGGCCCCAAATTTTGGCTTCTGCATTATCCCTAATGGCACAGGTATTTAAAAACACCACATCCGCTTGTAATGGGTCGTCTGTTGTGGTAAATCCTTCTCCTTGCATAATGCTGGCCATTACCTCACTATCGGCAAGGTTCATGGCGCAGCCGTATGTTTCTACGTATAAACGTCTTTTGGCTGTATCTATCGCTTTATCGGCTACTAATCCTCTCATTTGTATTTGAATTTTCGAGGTGCAAATATAAAAGAATTTATGACAGACTGGCAGATGTTTTTCTGTTACTTCTATTTGATTTTGACTTTTAAATAACTTGCCGAATATAGTTGAATTATTTATTGATAAACAATAAAAATACATTGTTTATCGTTTAAGGAACAATATATTTGAACTAAATAAAAAAACATGGAAACAAATAATCTTAAAACAATTAAAGTTCTTTATTGGGCTATCTTAGTTGGGTTTGTAATACATATTGTTGTTGTCGGTCTTACAACATTTCAAAGCTTATTTCCCTCACCTTTACTGTATGGAGAGGTTAGGTTAATTCCAATTGATTTTATGACTCGTGTTACTAAAAACACAACAACTTTTGGTGAAGTTAGGTTGTTTGATATGACCAACACACATGGAGCGATTGTTTTTAACGACACCTCTTTCATGAACACAGAAGCAATTGGATTAGTTGTGCTGAATGCGATAAGTCAACTTGTTTGGCTATATTTCACTTGGTTGTTATTGTCTATTTTTAAGTCGTTAAAGTCCGAAAATGTTTTTGTTGGTGCTAACATAAAAAGGTTGAGGTTGATTGCCTTAGTTATAGGGATATCGCCCATAATCCAATTGATTAAAAATATGTTATTTGCTGATTTAGTCGGTCAAGAAATAATTTCAACAGATAAATATGTAGCTTTCAATTACGACTATTCTATGTTTTCTGGTATGCTCTATATGGTACTGATTTTAATATTGGTTGAAGTGTTTAGGTATGGTATGAAATTAAAACAGGAATACGATTTAACAGTTTAATCATGGCAATAGTTATAAATTTAGACGTGATGATGGCGAAGCGCAAAATGAGCCTAAATGAGTTGTCAGAAAAAGTTGATATTACTTTATCTAACTTATCTATATTAAAAACAGGTAAAGCAAAAGCCATACGTTTTTCAACATTAGAGGCTATTTGTAGAGTATTAGATTGCCAACCCGGTGATATTTTAGAGTACAAATCAGAATAAATTTTATCATTGCACCATGAAAGTACTTGTTACAGGAAGTAATGGTTTGTTGGGGCAAAAGCTAACCGACTATTACAAAACACGCACAGATATTGAATTAATTGCCACCGCCAGAGGAGAGGATAGGTATACCGATAAAACAGGTTACACTTACCAAACCTTAGATATTACCAACGAAACCGAAGTAAAAACGGTTATAGCGCAATATAAACCGGATGTGGTAATTAATACTGCGGCCATGACTAATGTAGATGCTTGCGAAAGCGACCACGATGGTTGTGATGCCTTAAATGTTAATGCGGTAAAATATTTGGTTGATGCCTGTAATCTAAATCAAGTGCACTTAGTTCACCTCTCAACCGATTTTATTTTTGATGGAACGCATGGTCCTGTTCTGGAAACAGAAGTCCCTAAGCCATTAAGTTATTATGGTAACAGCAAACTTAAAGCCGAAGAAATTATTCAAGCCGACAGTAAAAGCTGGGCTATACTGCGTACTGTTTTGGTGTATGGTGTGGTAAATGATATGAGCAGAAGCAACATTGTGCTTTGGGCAAAAACAAATTTAGAACAAGGTAAAACGCTAAACGTGGTAGGCGATCAGTTCCGGACACCAACGCTTGCCGAAGACTTGGCGCAAGGTTGCGTATTGGCTGCCAATAAAAAAGCACAAGGTATTTACAACATAAGCGGAAGCGATTTTATGAGCGTGTTTGATTTGGTGTATCGTGTGGCTACATATTTTAAATTAGATAAAGGTTTGTTAAACCTAAGCACCAGCGAAGGCATTAAACAGCCTGCTAAACGTCCGCCAATTACAGGGTTTATTATTGATAAGGCCAAAACCGAATTGGGTTATAAACCACATACGTTTGAACAAGGTTTGGCCATTGTTGCCCAACAATTATCAGAGGCTTCTATTTAATTGTTATCAATTAATGAAGGTAAAAATGTATTAGTTGTTCCCAAATTGGGAATATTTATTACATTTGTATGGTAAATACCGATAGTGAGAGTAATAGCAAAGAAAACACTAAAAGAGTTTTGGGAAAACCACAATGATTGCGAGCAACAATTGAAGGCCTGGTATGAAGAGGCTTTATCGGCAATTTGGAGAACCCCGAATGATATTAAAAAGAATTATCCAAGCGCAAGTTTTCTGGAGGATAATCGTGTTGTCTTTAATATTAAAGGAAATAACTATCGCTTAATTGTTAAAATCAATTACAAGTTTAGCATGGTTTGGATCAGGTTTATTGGTACACACACTGAATACGATAAAATTGATGCAGCCAAAGTTTAAAAAAGGAGCAAGTAATGGATATCAAGCCAATAAAAAACGCAAAAGATTACAAGCAAGCAATGCTTCGCTTAGAACAAATATTTGATGCTCGTCCTGGAACCAAAGAGGGTGATGAGTTAGAAATTCTTACTCTTCTTATCGAAAAATATGAAAACGAAAAATATCCAATTGATGCTCCAGATCCAATAGAAGCAATTAAATTTAGGATGGAGCAAATGGGTTATAAGCAACGCGATTTAGAAAATATTATTGGCCACAAAGGTCGAGTAAGTGAGGTTTTGAATAGAAAAAGAAAACTTACGTTAGAGATGATTCGTAAGATTCATGATGCGTTACATATTCCTGCTGAAGTTTTGGTTAAAGAATATTAGTCCCCGCATTAAACTTGTAGTCTATAAGTTTTTACTTGCAAAAGAACAGACCTACAAACTGTTTATTTGTAGTTTAGAAAAGGTATTTCTTAGACATCCAACCCAACTTTGCTTCAATAATTACCCATAAAAACGCATCTTTGCATCATGATTTTACAAGCAACCAATTGGGGCGATAATTTTTGGATTTGGATGGCCACCGAAACTTTTTTTGGAATTTTTGTAGCTGTATTGCTATATTACTTCTTCATTAGAAGATTCCAAAAAGAACGCGATGAAAGGAATAAAAAGAGCTAGCCACTTTTTAAAACAGTACTTCGTATTTAGCAAAAGCGAACGTAATGGTATTTATGTACTTCTGGTATTAATAGCCTTGGCGCTTTTTGCACCAAAGGTTTATAGGTTAATCAACCCACAACAACCCATAGATTTTAGCATAACCACATTAGCTGCTGCTCAACCCAACAGTTCCGTTTTTGCTTCAGACTCCACACAACAAACAATAGAACAACCGCAAGCAGAATTGTTTGTGTTTAATCCTAATACAGCCGATTCACTTACATTGGTTAGTTTAGGTTTTGCATCAAAAACAGCACGCAGCATTGTTAACTACCGCAGTAAAGGTGGTAAGTTTAAAAAGCCCGAAGATTTATACCGCATATTTAATGTAGACAGTAATTTTATTTCAACCTTGTTGCCTTATGTGCAATTGTATGCGGAAGAGGAGCACCAATCCCAATTCAAACCAAACCAACATGCCACCAAAGAGAAAAAAGCTTTTGTGCCGGTTGAGTTGAATACAGCCGACTCTTTACAATTAGTAAGTTTATATGGAATTGGTCCTAAAATGGCATCAAAAATTATTGATTACCGCAACCGTTTGGGTGGTTTTTTTAGGGTTGAACAGCTAACAGAAATTTGGGGTATTGATGAGTTTTTGTTAGAAGAACTAAACGGGAAGATTTATGTTGATGTAAGTAAAGTTAAATATTTACCCATTAACAGCATTACTTACGATGAGTTAAAGTTAAATCCTTATTTACGTTTTAAAACAGCATCAGCAATCATTAATTACCGCAAGCACCATGGTGCATTTAAGCGGGTTGAAGATTTAAAACAGGTAATCCTTTTACCCGACAGCACATACCAAAAACTATTGCCATATTTAAAACTCGATTGAAATTTTTTGAAAATAATTGGCACTTCGCAGATAGGTTGCGAAGTGAGGATTGTTACTTTGTAGCATCAAATCGAAAATAATTGCTAAATATTTTAGTAAAAAATGGTTTTTAGGTTTGATTGATTGAAATTCGAAAAATGATTTATAGAAACAACTAATAAAAAATACATATGAGCGCAGACAACAAAGAAAAATTAAAAGCCCTTCAATTAACCATTGATAAGTTAGAAAAAACTTACGGTAAAGGTACCATCATGAAATTGGATGGTGGCACTGTTGAAGGAGTAGATGCCATATCAACAGGTTCGTTAGGACTAGATATAGCTTTGGGCATTGGCGGTTTCCCTACAGGCCGTATTATAGAAATTTATGGTCCTGAATCATCGGGTAAAACCACTTTGGCACAACATGCCATTGCACAAGTGCAGAAAAAAGGCGGCATGGCTGCTTTTATTGATGCTGAACATGCTTTTGACAAAGGATATGCACAAAAGTTGGGTATTGATGTAGACAATCTTTTAATCTCTCAGCCTGATGATGGAGAGCAAGCGTTAGAAATTGCTGATGCATTAATTCGTTCGGGAGCAATTGATATTATTGTTATCGACTCGGTAGCTGCGTTGGTTCCAAAGGCAGAGATTGAAGGTGATATGGGCGATAGTAAAATGGGTTTACAAGCTCGTTTAATGAGCCAGGCATTACGTAAATTAACCGGAACCATTAACAAAACCGGTTGTATTTGTATTTTCATTAACCAATTGCGCGAAAAAATTGGTGTAATGTTTGGTAATCCTGAAACTACAACCGGTGGTAATGCATTAAAGTTTTATGCTTCGGTACGTTTAGATATTCGTAGAATTGGTCAGATTAAAGAGGGTAACGACATTGTAGGTAACCGTACCAAAGTTAAGGTGGTAAAAAATAAAGTTGCACCTCCATTCCGTACAGTAGAGTTTGATATTATTTATGGTGAAGGAATTTCGAAAGTAGGGGAGATAGTTGATTTAGGTAGTGAGATGGAAATTGTGAAAAAGAGCGGCTCGTGGTTTAGCTATGGTGATACCAAACTAGGTCAGGGACGTGAAGCGGTTAAGCAACTGTTTTTAGATAACCCCGAATTGGCTGACGAAATTGAAGCTAAAGTAAAAGAAAAAGCCTTTGCAGGTGCATTTACCGGCAAAGTTGAAATGGGAGAATAACTCGCGCTCAATGTAGTTATACAAAAGGTTTTAAGCAATTAAAGCCTTGTAAAATGCCTCAACGAAAGTTGGGGCATTTTTGTTGGGTAGGTTATAAAGCAAAAAATGGCGCGCAGCAAAGCTGCGCGCCATTTTTTATAATCGAATGATTTATTATTTCAACACCACTTGTTTCAACTCTTCATAATCAATGCTCATGTGAGATTCGTTGTAAATACATTCGCCTTTTTTTATTACTAAAACTTGTGGCGATTGATGTTCAACTTCGTAATGGTCGGCAACGGCATTTGATGTGGTGCGGTGTGCAATTAAATCTAAATAATAGGCTTGCACTTCACTCATTTCGGCTTCGTTCCAACTGCGTTCTAAACGCGCCAATGCAGCCGAACTGATGCTGCAACGCGTGCTGTGTTTAAACACCACCACAGGCGCTTGGTGCGATTGAACATCAATATCAACCAACTGCTCAATTTGCTCTAGTTTATTCCAATTCATGGTAGTAGGTTAAGCTTCTGCTGGCGCATGTTTAGCAGCCAAATAACGCTCGGCATCTAATGCTGCCATACAACCTGAACCTGCTGCAGTAACTGCTTGGCGGTATATTTTATCTTGTGCATCACCACAAGCAAACACACCTTCAACATTGGTTTTGCTGCTACCCGGAATGGTTTTAATGTATCCGGTTTCATCCATGTCAATAAAAGGTTTAAACACATCAGTGTTTGGTTTATGGCCAATGGCCACAAAGAAACCTTGAATTACATATTCTGTTTTTTCTCCGGTTACATTGTTTTTAATACGAACACCTTCTACTTTTTTATCACCTAAAATTTCATCGGTTTCACTATTAAATAAAACCTCAATGTTTGGTGTATTCATTACACGGTGTTGCATGGCCTTTGATGCACGGAATTCATCTCTGCGCACAATCATGTAAACCTTGTTACAAATTTTTGCAAGGTAACTTGCCTCTTCGCACGCTGTATCGCCTGCACCAACAATTGCAACATCTTTACCTCTAAAAAAGAAACCATCGCAAACAGCACAAGCAGAAACGCCATAACCGTTTAATTTTTCTTCACTTGGTATACCTAACCATTTGGCTGATGCACCTGTAGAAATAATGATGGTATCGGCTGTAATTTCTTTGCTTTCGTCAACCACCACTTTATAAGGAGGTTTGCCGCTGAAATCAACAGCAGTAACCATTCCGTAACGCACATCTGCGCCTAAACGTTCAGCTTGTTTGCGGAAGTTTTCCATCATTTCAGGACCCATAATACCATCAGGATAACCCGGGTAATTTTCTACGTCAGTGGTTATGGTTAATTGTCCGCCCGGTTGCATACCTGCGTATACAACAGGTTTCATGTCGGCACGTGCAGCGTAAATTGCCGCAGTGTAGCCGGCAGGACCGCTTCCGATAATTAAGCACTCTAAGTGTTCGGTGTTATTTGTTGTCATGGTAATAATTTAAGTTCTTTTTTAGTTTGAGTTCACAAAGTTAAGGCCAAATGCATCAACCTTTATCCAACATTTTCTAACAATAACAATAGTCTGATAAACATCATAAGCAACGGTTATTGTATTTTGGGTTGATGCCTTGTTAATACTACAATGTTAAACTTATTCTGTTTCGTAAATAATTAAACCGGTTCTTAATTTAGGTTCAATCCAAGTTGATTTTGGCGGCATAATTAAGTTGTTTTCTGCCACTGTTTTCACTTCCTCAACCGAGGTTTTAAATAAAGTGATGGCCAAATCAAACTCTTTATTATCAATGGTTTCTTGTAAGGTTAAAATACCCTTGCTGCCATCTAAAAACGATAATCGTTTGTCGGTTTTACTGTCTTTTATCTGGAAAATGCGTTTTAATAAAAATTCTTCAACAATACTTACATCTAAGTTAGCCAATATCCCTTCAAGTGTTGAAACAAATTCAGGTTTGAGTTTTAAAAGATAAGCCGTATGGTTAAAGTACAAGCCAAACTCACGAGGTTTAAGGGGTTGAACCGGAAGGTTACCACTTGGTATTACCTCAAAATATTCGGCCACACGCTCCATAAAATCGGGTTTGTTTACCAGTTCGTCTTTAACTAAACGGTGGTATTCAAATATGTGAAGTTTTGATGCAGGGATTAAACACACCGGGAAAAAGTTAAATAACTCTTCTCCATTGTATAATGGTTCTGCAGTTCTTTTATACTCGCAATAGGCCGAAGAACCAGCACTACGGTGATGTCCATCGGCAATGTATAAGTATGGTATTTTTTCAAACTCCTCACGAATGGTATCAATGTCTTCTTTTTTACTTACCACCCAAAGGTTGTGCTTCAATTGATCGGCACTAATAAAGTTGTATTCCGGAACATGGTTTTCAATGTAATGTTCCATTAATGCATCAATCTTGTCAGAGTCTTGGTAAGTTAACAACACCGGGTTGCCCAACTGCTTAAACCAACGGATGTGATCAGCCAATTCGTTTTGTTTTTCCGTTAGCGTATTTTCGTGTTTTAAAATGATATTGTTGTTGTAATCATCAACACTGGCCGCAGCAATAATTCCGGTGTAAGCGTTACTTCCTTTAATAACGCGGTAAATGTAATACGAGTCATTTTCGTCTTTGGTAAACCAACCTTCTTGTTTAAACTTAGCTAAATAATCTAACCCAAGCGGAAAGTGTTTTTCAGGATTTTTCTTTTCGTTTTTAAAATGTAGGTAAGGTTTTACAATATGCAAATAACTATGTGGGTTATTTTGTAATTCTTGGTATGATTTCTCTCTATTACCCGAATCGTATGACGGAGCAGATATTTGAGCCACTTTATCACGCGATGGACGTAATGCTTTAAAAGGTTTTACTATTGCCATGTATTAAAGTAGTGAAAGTACTATGTTTGATGAAACAAATTTGTTGCGAATTACTATTTATTTTTGATATCTGTATCATGTTTTGGCTATGAATATTACAAAATCATCAAACCCTATAGTTGCTTTTTTAAACCATATCAGTCCACTATCATCCAAAACTATAATTGATTTTGAGTCGATAATTGAGTATAAAACTTACAGTAAAGGAAAAGAACTACTTGCGTTTAACAAACATGCTACACATATGTATTTTGTAGCCAAAGGTTTGGCGCGTGTTTATTACAAAAGAGCAGGTAAGGAGGTGTCTGATTATTTTGCAATTGATGGACAATTTGTTGGCGCGGTTCCGAGTGTGTTTAATGGATTACCCAGCAAAAAAGCCATTCACTTATTGGAGGATTCTCAGGTTTATTTTTTTAGTATTGAAGATTTTGAGAAATGTTGTGCTAAACACCACGATTTAGAGACGGCTGCAAGAAAAGTAGCCTATTACGGACTTGTAGAAGAACAAGAGAGAATAGAAAGTATGCGATTTAATTCTGTTGCTCAGCGTTACGAAGAGTTAGAACGTAAATATCCCGGAATTACCAACCGTTGTCCGTTAAAATACATTGCCACTTATTTAGGCACCTCGCAAGTAAGCATTAGTCGCATACGTGGCGGAAATCAATAATCCATTTTTTTAACATATGTAAAATGTATTTGACTACACCTTTGTGGCATAAAACTGAATAATATGAAAATTGCCATTGCAGGTGCAGGAATAGCAGGCTTAACTACAGCCATTGCTTTAAATAAAAAAGGAGTTGATGTTACCGTTTATGAGGCTGCTCCTCAACTTAAAGCAGTAGGTGCAGGAATTAGCTTAAGTGCAAACGCCATTAAAGCGTTGGAGGTATTAGGGATTAAAAACAAGGTGGTTGCAAAAGGCCATTTTTTGGAGAAACTCTCTATACTAAACGACAAAGGAAAAGTGCTTACTTCCACCAATAGTACTCAACTAAGTACTGTTTTGGGTGATGATAATTTTGCCATTAAACGATCTGATTTACATGAGGTGTTGTTGTCATATTTAAAACCTAACCAGTTGGTGTTAAATAAAAAAATGGTTGATATTGAGCAGGAACAAGGTAAAGTAAAAATAACTTTTGAAGATGGTACGCATGAACAGTTTTTGGGTTTGATTGCTGCGGACGGAATACATTCGGTTGCACGCAAAAAGTACGTTGGCCATAACAAACCAAGGTATGCAGGTTACACGTGTTGGCGTGGTTTGGTGCAACATACCGGAGTTAAATTAAATGGCGCTTCCGAAACTTGGGGCGCAAAAGGACGGTTCGGGATTGTTCCGTTACCCGATGATTATATTTATTGGTTTGCATGTGTTAATGCCAAAGAACAAAGTGAACGTTACAAACAGTTTTCGATAACAGATTTAGAAAATCATTTTCAAGGTTATCATCAACCCATACCAACCCTACTCAACAAAACACAAAACCAGCATGTAATTTGGAATGATATTATAGACCACGAGCCCATAAACCAATATGCATACGGTAATGTAGTGTTAATTGGTGATGCTGCGCATGCTACCACACCAAATATGGGGCAAGGAGCTTGTATGGGCATTGAAGATGCGGTGGTATTGGCCGATGAGTCAGCTAGAACTAATCATCTTGAAACTGCATTTAAACAGTTTGAACAACGCAGGTTAAAACGTACGCATCACATTGTAAATAAATCGTGGCAATTGGGTAAAGTAGCACAATTAGATAACCCGGTTTTAGTTGCAGTACGAAATTTAGCTTTACAACTCACCCCAGAATCGGTTAACCAAAATCAATTGAAAAAATTGTATGAAGTTGATTTTTAAATTGATTGAATTTTTAGAGTTGCTCATAGATTTACTAATGAATATGATAGAATTGCTGATTAGAAAAATTTAATTTGAATGTTGCCTTTTCTTGAGTTAATGATGATACCTCAAAAACACAAAAGGCACAATGAAACGAATTCATCATGCCTTTGGGTTATAGTTTTGTTCTAAACTTTACTTCTTAAAAAACTCAATTACTTTTTCGGCTAACTCAATGCCAATTCGGTTTTGAGCCTCAACAGTACTGCCACCAATGTGTGGACTTAAACTTACATGGTCGTGTTGTAAAATAGCCATGTTTACCGGTGGTTCTTTTTCAAACACATCTAAACCGGCAAAAGCAACTTGTCCGCTGTTTAATGCAGCCAATAAATCAGCTTCACTAATTACACCACCGCGCGAGCAGTTAATTAAGCCAACACCTTTTTTCATTTTTGCCATTTTATCGGCATCAATAATGGCTTTATCGCCTTCGTTAAATGGTACGTGGAAAGTAATAAAGTCAGAGTGGGTAATTACCGACTCTTCACTAACGGTGTTAATGGTTACTTTAATTCTGGAATTTTCGCCCAAAGCAGGTAAGTTTAAACTTAAATCTAGTTTGCTCACGTATGGGTCAAATGCTAGTACTTTCATGCCTAAACCAATGGCAATTTTTGCTACTTCCTGACCAATTCTACCAAAGCCATAAATACCCATGGTTTTGCCTTGCAATTCAATTCCATTACTGGCAATTTTCTTTAGGTTGCCAAACTCTGTATTGCCTTTTTTGGGCATTACACGGTTGGTAATTTGTATAAAGCGTGAGCCACTAAAAATGTGTGCAAAAACCAATTCAGCAACCGAAACACTTGAAGATGCGGGTGTATTAATTACCGCTATGCCTTTGTTTTTGGCATATGCCACATCAATATTATCCATACCAACACCACCGCGTCCAATCAATTTTAAATTAGGACAAGCATCAATTAAATCTTTGCGAACTTTAGTGGCACTACGTACCAAAATACCATCATAGTTATTTAACTCGGAAGCTAAATTCTCTTGCGCAATTTTATTGGTATCAACAACAAAACCGGCTGCTTCTAAAATCTTTTTTCCGTTGGCATCAATGCCATCATTTGCTAATATTTTTATCATGTTTTTTTGTTTGTTGTTTATGGTTTTAGGTTTGAAGTTAAATGAAAATTATACCAAACCTATCAACTATTCAACCTGTCAACCAATCAACTAATTACCCAATCAACTATGCTTTCATTTTCTCGAACTCCTGCATGGCATCAACTAAGGCTTGCACACTTTCTAATTCTAATGCGTTGTATAAGCTTGCACGTAAACCACCAACAGAACGGTGACCTTTTAAGCCACTTAAGTTTTTAGCTTCACAGAATTTTAAAAACTCATCTTCGTAATCTTTATTGGTAAGCACAAAGTTTACGTTCATGCGGCTGCGGTCTTCTTTTGCAACGGTTCCTGTAAATAAACTATTGCGATCAATTTCGTTGTACAATAAATCTGCTTTTGCTTTGTTGCGAGCTTCCATTGCTTCAAGGCCAATTTCTTTAACCCAGCGCAAAGTGTGCATACACACAAAAATGGCAAATACACTTGGTGTGTTGTACATGCTTCCGTTTTCAATATGCACTGCATAATCAAGCATGGTTGGTAACTTTTTTGTTACGCGTTTTTCTAAAAATGATTTTTTTATGATAACCAAAGTTGTTCCGGCAGGTCCCATATTTTTTTGAGCACCTGCATAAATCATATCAAATTTAGTAGCATCAAATGGGCGACTAAAAATGTCTGAGCTCATATCGCAGATTAATGGTACTCCTTTGGTATCCGGGAAATCAAACATTTCTGTTCCGTATATGGTGTTGTTGCTGGTGCAATGGAAATATTTGGCATCAGCAGGAATGGTGTAACCTTTTGGTAAGTAGCTAAAGTTTTTGTCTTCGCTGCTTGCTACTACGTTTACGTTACCAAATAATTTAGCTTCTTTAATAGCTCTTGATGCCCAAACACCGGTATTGGTATAAGCTGCGGTTTCGCCTTCACCTAACCAATTCATCGGAATCATATCAAACTGTAAACTGGCTCCACCTTGTAAAAACACAACCGCGTAATCATCGCCAAGTTTTAAAATATCTTTAACCAACTGAGTGGCTTCGGCAACTACTGCTTCGTATTCTTTGCTACGGTGACTAACTTCGATTAATGATAAGCCGGTGCCTGCAAAATTTTGAAGTGCTGCTACAGATGCATCAATGGCTGATTGAGGTAAAATGGCCGGTCCGGCTGAAAAATTGTGAACTTTGCTCATAATAAGTAATTTTAGTGAAGCTTAATTTGCTGCGAAATTATAAGTATTAATCCCGAAAAAACTAATTATGTAATAAATAATTTGCAGATGGTAGTTTTCGTTACTTTTGCGTATTGATTTAGATAAGAGAAAATATGAGTTTTAAGAATTGGTTTTTTATAATTACTTTTTGTCTGTCGAATGTAGTTTTTGCCCAACGTAAATTAGAGCAAATAGACCCTGAAAAAAAAGAAGAACAACAAAAACAAGAGGCCGAAAAAGTAGCCAATAGGTCGGGTAGACCCACTTGGATAGATAAGGTTTCGTTTGGCGGAAATATAGGTGGTAATATTGCCAGTTGGGGTTCCTTTTTTGTGGCTCAACCCATGGCTTTGTACCGTTTTACAGATATGACCATGGCCGGAGTTGGTGGAACTTACATGTACTCGTCAAGAAATTATCAAACCACTTTAGGACAGCGCTTAACTTTGTCTGATAACATCTACGGATTTAACATTTTTGCGCGTCAACTCCTGTTTGACCCCGCATTTGCCCATGTTGAATACAATCCACTAAACTTTAGTGTTTTTAATGCTACAAACGGAGACAGTAAAAGAAATTGGGTAAATGCATTTTATTTAGGAGGAGGTATCAATCAATCAATATCAGACAGATCTAGTATATACATTATGATATTATATGATGTATTGCATGATCCAAACCGGAGTTTTAGGCAAACACCATTAGATTTTAGAACCGGATTTTTCTTTTAACTAGAAAGCATTTACCAGCTCATGGATAAAAATGTTAATTACCTTGGGCTTTAAAACAAGTGTAAATAGAATACCATAAACAGCACCATAAAAATGAGCTTCATGGTTGATGTTGTCATTCTGCCTTTTACTCATGTAATAGCTGTATCCTAAATAAATTATCCCTAATAAAATTCCCGGCAAACCGATAATACCATACAAGTATATTTTACTAAAAGGGTTGAATAATATGCTGGTGAAAACTATTGCACTAACAGCCCCACTTGCTCCCAAAGCATTGTAAGCACTATTGTTCTGGTACTTGTAAAGAGTTGATACATTAGCCGCAAAAATGGATGAAACATAAAGTAATACAAATACCCACTTGCTATGTGTTCCAAATGCTAATGCATAATAATCTTCAACAGCCCTGCCAAAACTTAAAAGCACAAACATGTTAATGAAAAGGTGTAAAAAATCAGCATGCTGAAAACCACTTGTTATCATGCGGTACCACTCATTATGATGTTTAACCAAAAATGGATTGAATATAAGCTTTGCATTTAGGTTATGGTTGTTGAAACAGATTAAACTAATGATTACCGTTGTTATGATGATGTAAATTGTCATGCAGATTTATTTACTTTTGACCAATGCTTAAAATAGGAATATTATCGGATACGCACGGTTATGTGCCCCCACAATTATATGATTTTTTTAAGAACTGTGATGAGATTTGGCATGCAGGGGATTGGGGTAACATGGAAACTTATGAAAAATTAAAGTCGTTTAAGCCGCTAAAAACAGTTTGGGGAAATATTGATGATAAAGATTTGCGGCTTGAAATGCCCGAACATGTAATTTTTAAAGTTGAAGGTTTAACTGTGCTCATGATACATATTGGAGGATATCCGGGTAAATATTCGCATCGTTGTTTGGAGTTAATAAAAGCCAACAGACCGGATATTATGGTTTGTGGGCACTCACATATTTTGAAAGTGATGCGCGATAAAACTTATGGGTTGATGCATTTTAACCCTGGAGCTTGCGGTTTAAAAGGGTTTCATACAAAATGTACCGCTTTACGTTTTGATGTTGATGGAACTGGCCTAAAAAATCTAGAGGTTTGGGAAATGCCTAAAAAAGCAGAGGCGGGCCGGTAAACATGGCACAAATAGTTGATTTACTGGCTCAGTAAACAAAATATAACCCATTGATAGCAAACACAGGTGCAACCAAATTCAAAAAGGGGTTGTCTACCTTAAAAAAAGTTTTTATTTTGCCACATTATATTGTCTAGAATAAAAAGAAGAATATTTAAGCTATGATAAAAAAAATACTTTTAGGAGCAAGTTTACTATTAGGTGCTTTTAGCACCTACGCTCAACACACCCCAAAGTGTGGTACAGATCAGTATCACGAAGAGCAAAAAGCTCAAAACCCAGAGTTAAAAGCTGCTGAGGAACGTGCGAAAGCCATTTGGAATGAATACAAGAAATCCAATGATTACAAAGAGGCACTATCTAAATCGCACAAAAAATCGGGTGCTGCTAAATATATCATTCCTGTTGTTGTTCACATTTTTTATGGTGTAGCAGGTACAGCTGATAACATCAGTGATGCCCAGGTTCAGAGTGAAATTGATTTCTTGAATAAAAGTTTCCGCAATCTGAATGCAGACTCTGTTAATAGAAGAGTTGGTGATGTAGATGGTGTGCCATTTGATTTTAAACAAACTGCCGGTGATGCAGAAATTGAATTTCGTTTAGCAAGAAAAGACCCTAATGGCAATTGTACAAACGGGATTGTTCGCGTTCAAACATCTCAATTTGCTGATGGAAATGATAATTTAAAAAGAACAAGTGTTTGGGATACCAAACGTTACTTCAATATTTGGGTAGTAAACAACATTAACAGAGGTCCCGGTTTGGCTGTTGCCGGTTATGCGCAGTTCCCATTCTTTACCGGAGGCTCTTGGTCAGCCTTAACAGATGGTATCATGGTTATCAATAGAGAATTTGGTAATATTGGTACATCCACTCCTGGTCAGACCCCAAATGTTACAACAACTACCCACGAGGCTGGGCATTGGTTGGGGTTATTTCATCCATTTCAATCACAAGATTCATGTGAATACGAAAATGATGGGGTGGATGACACACCACCTACATATTTTGCTCCTTCAACCAATGAGCCACTAAGAAATCGTTGTAATATTCCTGATTTTAATACATGTAGTAACGACAAATTTCTGATAACCGTTTATGATACCGTTGTTAAACAGTTTACAAGAAACAACGTAACTTATGACTCAACGGTTTATGTACCTCGTGATTCTTTACGTCCTTGGGACAGACCTGACATGCAAGAAAATTTCATGGATTACTTTATCGGCAATTGTGCAAGTAACATGTTCACCAAGCAGCAAATTGCCCGTATGCACTTGTGTATAGAGCTTTACCGCAAACAAATGGTTTCTCAGGCAAACCTTATTGCCACAGGAGTGTTAGATCCAGTTTCTCCTTGTGCTCCAACACCTGCTTTTGGTATTACAGTTAATAATTTAACAGCTTATGAACGCCAAGCTTGCGTTGGAACACCTATTAACTTTATAGATTTATCCTATAATGGAACGGCCGGAACCGCATTTGAATGGGATTTTGGTGAGGGAGCAAATCCGCGTACCTCAACAGCTAAAAATCCAACAGGTATAACATATGCAACTGCTGGTAGCAAAACAATTACAATGAAAGTGACCAATGCCACAGGAACAACTACCAAAGTGTTTGAAAATGCAATAGTTATTGCAACATCTACTTCAATTAATTATGCAGCTTATTTGCCTGATTACCCTATGGTTTCAGATGGTTGGTCTTTTAAAGGTGATGCTATCAGGCAATGGGAGGAAGTAACTAACGGTTCATTCAGTGGAATGAAAGGGATTAGGTTGAGAGGTAACAATAATGCAATGACCGGTACGGCCTACTCAATTGTTTCTCCTTCATTTGATTTCACGAACTCAACAACACCTTACATTAAATTTAATTATGCATTTGCCCCAAATAACGTAGGGACAGCAGTATCTACTGATCAAATGGTAATACAGTATTCAATAAATTGTGGTTTGTTTTGGTCTAATTTAAGAACAATAGCAGGTGCCACCTTGCAAACTGTTCCTTCACCTTTATCTCAGCTGGTTGATTTTCTTCCGGTAAATGAGTCACAGTGGAAGGAAGCTTTGGTTTCGGGTGGTACTATTCCTAAACAAGCGAATGTACGTTTCCGTATTAACTTCTTTAATGAAGGTGGTAATAACTTATATTTAGACAACTTCTCGTTTGGTCAAAAAGTAGGTTTGGAAGATTTAAACGCAAACGATATTAACTTATCAGTTTATCCTAATCCATTTAGCTCATCAACCCAAATTAGTTATAACCTACCTACTGCAGCACAAACAACTGTTGAGGTGTTTGATATAGTTGGTAAAAAAGTTGCAGATTTATTTGATGGTAAACAAACAGAAGGTTTACAACAAATTACTTTCGATAGAACAGCATTTGGTTTAACAAACGGAATGTACTTTGTTAAAATTAAAGTTGGCGAATCGGTAATTACACAAAAAGTATTGGTGAACTAAATCATCAAACTTATAGATGAAAAAGCCCGCAATTGCGGGCTTTTTCTGTTTTTTTATTTTGCTATTCAATGGCTTAACAATTTATTTAAAATATATTTTGGAGATTACATCTCTAAACTTACTTTTGCAGTGGAGAGTTGGCAGAGTGGTCGAATGCGGCAGTCTTGAAAACTGTTGACTGTAACAGGTCCGGGGGTTCGAATCCCTCACTCTCCGCCACTAATTGCAGACTAATAAGTCTGCATTTTTTATTTATTGAATTCATCAAATCGAATGTGATGAATTAATAAGTTTACTAAAAACTATCATTAGTTTATAATTCTCAACCTTTGCTAATTATGAAGATAAAGAACATACATCAACTGGCCCTAGTCGTTCTAGCGCTATTTTTTATCACTTGTAAAAAAAGTGAAACTACAATTCCAACCTCAACCTCAACCACGAAAGATTCTGTGTCAATAGATAGGTCACAAGCTGTAAAAGACTATAACGACTTGTTTTTGGGCTCATCTGTTAATGCATTTACTTGGAATGGAAATACAAACAATTGTTCAGAGGGGACATTACCACAAGAGATTTTGGACAAGGTATTCATGCGTATCAAATATTTCAGAAAAGTAGCAGGTGTCTCTAACATAGGAATAACCATGGAGGCTGATTTAAATGCAAAGTGCCAAAAGCACGCTTTGATGACCACTGCTAATAACAATACACTAAGTCACTTTCCTGACTCAACGTGGAAGTGCTATTCTGCTGATGGAGCATTGGCTGCCAGATACGGAAACATTGCTTACGGAATGCCAAATGTTGAAAGTATTAATCAGTGGATTGAAGACGATGGTAATAACAACTTACCGGTTGCACATAGACGTTGGATTTTGTATTCCATGGCCAGTAAATTTGGTTTCGGATGTACACAAAATGCAGCCACACTTTGGGTAATTAATAGTGGTGGTTCTTTTAATTTACCAGCTAATACTCCTGAATTTATAGCTTGGCCTGCAAAAGGGTTTGTTCCTCGTCAGGTAGTTTATCCTCGTTGGTCATTCGCGATTCCTTATGGTAGCTATCCATTCAAAGTTGATTTTACAAATGCAACAGTTTCTATGGTTAATGCTTCAGGGGAAAACGTACCTCTAAAAGTGATTCATCGTGAGGCGATATCTTCTACATATATGGGCGATAATGCATTGGTTTGGGAACCGTCTGGAATCAATCTGACTTTAACCAATGACCAAAAATATACCGTAAACATTAACGGTGTTTTGGTGAATGGAACAAGTAAAAATTATTCATACGATGTAACCATTATTAATCCTTAAATAAGTTAAAGTCTTTATCGGGTTAATTTCTGTGAATAACTTGTGTTGAATTGCACAATAACTCCACATATTTTCGTACCATATAGACACGAACAATGAAATTCATCGTAAATAGCACAACACTTCTAAAACAACTATCAAACATTGATGGGGTTGTAGTTTCAAAACCTATTATCCCTATTCTAAACAACTTCTTGTTTGATATTAAAGACGGAGAGCTTAAAATATCTTCAACCGATTTGGAAACTACAATGACTACGGCCATTAAGGTAGAAGCCAAAGAGGAAATGAGCATTGCTATTCCATCTAAAACCACGATTGATTTATTAAAAACATTAGCAGATCAACCGCTTGCTTTTTCTATCAACCTTGAAAAAGGTGCGGTAGAAATTAAGTACGACACCGGTCGTTTTAAATTAACTGCCCAAAAAGGTGATGAGTTTCCTAAAAACCCGGTGGTAGAAGATGGTAAAAAGTTTGTGATTCCTGCCAAGGTATTGCAACGAGCAATTACCAAAACCGTTTTTGCAACCAGCAACGATGAACTTCGTTTAAACCTTACCGGTGTTTATGTTCAGTTAACTGCAAACGATATTACTTTTGTAGCAACGGATGCAAATCGTTTGGTTCGCTACAACAGAGCAGACGTTAAGCCAGGTGTAGAAGAGTCGTTTATATTGCCTAAAAAAGCTTTGAACCTTTTAAAATCTTCGTTACCGAATGATGATACCGAGGTTACAGTTGAGTTTAACCGCTCAAATGCATTCTTTACTTTTGGTGATGTAAGTTTAATATGTCGTTTAATAGACGAGAAATATCCTGATTATAACGCTGTAATTCCAAAAGAAAATCCAAACGTATTGCAAATTGATAAAAACGAATTTTCTGTGGGTGTAAAACGTGTGTCTATTACATCAAACAAAACCACACATCAAATTCGTTTAAAACTTGCAGGTAGCGAGTTAACAATTAGTGCAGAGGATATTGATTTTGAAAACGAAGCTCAAGAGAAATTAAAGTGCGAGTACACTGGCGAAGATTTAGAAATTGGGTTCAACTCTAAATATTTATCAGAAATGATTAGTGCTGTTGATACTTCTGAGTTGAAATTAGAAATGAGTCAACCTAACCGTGCCGGTGTTTTAACACCAATAAATGGTGATGAAGGTGAAAACATTTTAATGTTGGTGATGCCAATGATGTTGAACAGCTATTAATTATTGATTTTACATATAATTCAGCCCGACTATCAAAAAGTAGTCGGGCTTTTTATTTACTTAACATAAATTGCCCTTAAATTAAATTAGTAACATGAGAAAATTACTTTTAGCATTACTTATTCCGATGATGACCACGGCACAGCAAAAGATGCTTACCGTTGAAGATGCCGTGATGAAACAACGCTCTACTCTTGGTCCGGCAAGACTAATGGGTTTGGCATGGGTACCACAAAGTTCTAAGTTCACTTACATCGCTAAAAAAGATGGTAAAGATTGTGTGGTGATGCAAGACGCTGCTACACTTAAAAGAGACACTATTTTAACCGTTGATCAATTTAATGATATTAGAGGTAAGGCTGAAGTTAAACTAAAACCTGTGGAGCGTTTACCGATGTTAAGTTGGATAAACGAAACAAGTTTCCGTTTTAACATCAAACAAAACCTATTTGTTGCTGATATAAAAACAGGTAAAGTGGATGTGTTTTGTTACTTGCCAGAAGGTGCAGAAAATACCGATATTGAAACCAATACGGGTAAAGTAGCTTATGTAAATAACCATAATCTTTGGGTAAGTTATAAAGCTTCAGTTATGCAAGGCGGGTCTTCAACAACAGATAGTGGTGGCGATACCAAAGGCGATATGTTAACCAAAGATGGTGCATATGGTTTAGAGTATGGAACTTCCGTTCATCGCAATGAATTCGGTATTGATAAAGGCACATTTTGGTCGCCCAAAGGCAATAAAATTGCTTATTACCAAATGAACGAAAGCACGGTTACAGATTACCCTATATATGACCTCAGCAACAAACCGGCCAACACTAAAAACATAAAATATCCAATGGCAGGTAATGCAAGCCATATTGTGAATGTTTATGTGCACGATTTTGTTAAAAAACGTACAGTTAAATTGGCTACCGGAACACCACTAGAACAATATTTAACAAATGTAGCCTGGCATCCGGGTGAGGAAAAAATTTACATAGCAGTAGTTAATCGCGAGCAAAATGAAATGAAGTTAAATGAGTATGATGCAGTAAGCGGAGTATTTACCAAAACTTTATTTACCGAAACACATACAAAATATGTTGAGCCGGAACATCCGGTAATTTTCTGTAAAAACAACCCTAAACAGTTTATTTGGATGAGCGAACGTGATGGTTTTAACCACATGTATTTGTACAACAGCAATGGTCGTTTAGAGCGCCAACTTACCAAAGGGAAATTTGATGTAACACAGTTTGTTGGTTTTAATACCAAAGGCGATGAAGCTTTTTATGTGGCTGCAAGCGAAGATGGCATGAACCGTTATTTATATCGTGTAAATCTATCAACCGGAAAAATAACAAAGCTTACAATGGCCGATGGCGTTCATACAGTGATGATGAATGATAACGGAGAATGGTTTTTAGATCAACATACCAGCACTACAGTTCCTCGTAATACAGTTTTGTTGAATGCTAATGGACAAGAAAAAGCGGTGTTGCTAAATGCCATTAACCCAATTGCTGAATACAAAAAATGTGAGATGCAACTGTTTAAAATTAAAGCAGCAGATGGAACAACTGATTTAAACTGCCGTATGTTTTTACCTGCAGGTTTTGATGCCAATAAAAAGTACCCAACCTTAGTGTATTTATATGGTGGTCCGCATGCACAAATGATTACAAACAGTTGGTTGGGTAGCGCTGATATGTGGTTGTATTTCATGGCACAACAGGGTTATGTTGTATTTACTTTAGATAATAGAGGTAGTGCAAACAGAGGTTTAGATTTTGAAAATGTTACACACCGTAAATTAGGTGTTGAAGAAAAAGCGGATCAATTAAAAGGTATTGAATACTTGAAAAGTTTGAAGTATGTGGATGCAAGTCGTTTGGGTATTTATGGTTGGAGCTTTGGTGGATTTATGACCACAACGATGATGAGCAAAACAGATTTGTTTAAGGCCGGTGTAGCAGGTGGACCTGTTATTGATTGGGGAATGTATGAGATTATGTACACCGAGCGTTACATGGATACACCAAAAGAAAATCCTGAGGGTTATGCAGAGAATAATTTGTTAAATCATGTAAAAGGATTAAAAGGTAAATTGATGTTGATACATGGTACTGACGATAACGTAGTATTGTGGCAACACAGTTTGGCATATATCAAAAAGTGCGTTGATGAAGGTGTGCAGTTAGATTATTTTGTTTATCCGGGCCATTTGCACAATGTAATGGGTAAGGATAGGGTACACCTGATGCAGAAAATTACAGATTACTTCAAACAAAATTTGTAACGCAATTGGTGTTTAATATGTTTAATAGGTAATACTATTTTATTAAGTAGAAAAAGATTGATTAGCTCACTGTGCTTCATGGTGTACCTAATCAATCTTTTTTATGTTTTTGGCTAAGTGTTTACAATTAGCAAAGGTTACCCATTAGGTAATATGGGCTTAATTAGGGACTTTTATAGTAGTTGGTAGAATAAAAGTATTTAAAAGCACCGAACCTTGGTTTAATCAACTATCTTTCTCATTGTTGGTAGTGGTTAGTAACGGCAATTCTGCCGGAGTTTATACCTATCATCAACATTATATTAAGTATTATGAGAAGAGTTATTTTTTTAACCACATCAATTTTCGTGTTATCTATTAGCAACGTTTTTGGTCAAAGTCCATTGCCATTAGGTAAAACACAATTAAATTTAGGTGTTGGTTTGTCTGGTTGGGGTATTCCTGTTTATATAGGTTTTGATTATAGTGTGCACAAAGACATTACTTTGGGTGGTGAATTTTCTTACCGTTCTTACAACGAAAATTGGAAGTCGAGATATTACCGACACAATGTGATGGGATTTTCAGGCAATGGTAATTATCATTTTAATAGCCTGTTAAAAATTCCCCAAAACTGGGATTTTTATGCCGGATTAAACCTTGGGTTTTATGTTTGGTCATCACCTACAACATATGATGGCAGTCATAACTCCGGTTTAGGATTAGGTGCCCAAATAGGAGGAAGGTATTACTTCAATTCTAAAGTGGGTGTAAACCTTGAATTGGGTGGAGGAAATGCATTTACAGGAGGTAAGTTTGGACTTACTATCAAGTTATAGATTACAAAAAGATTAAATCTTTTAAAAGAGTTTATTGCCAATTTCAGTTCGTAATTTGGTGATAAACTTTTTTTTGCTTGGTAAATGTGGTCACTTGATGCAACTACATATGTTTCTATACCATGAGCCACAGTAGAGTTCGCATCACCTATTGCAATACGTTGTTTTGTTTATCAAAGAATATTTAAAAGGCTTGTTGCTTTTTTATCTGCTATGGCAAAGCGAGGGTCGTTGTAACTTACCTCTTCAGGTACTGCAATACAATACATGCGTGATGCTTTTGCAGCAATAACGCCATTTATGGCATCTTCAAAAACAACGCAATGTTTAGGTTCTATGTTTAATTGTTTCGCTACACTTAAAAATATGGCCGGATGTGGCTTTCCATATTCTTCGTATTGCGCACTCCACACCACATCAAAAAAATGGCGAATGTTTAATTTGTCAATCACCACATCAATTAACTCCATTGCACTTGATGAAGCCAAGGCTATTTTATAATTTTTGTTTTTACAATGTGTCAACACTTCGTATACACCGGGCATAGCATCAGCATTTTGGTGTATCAATTGTTTAACACAATCTAATACATCTCTTTCCGTTTGTTCAAAGTTGGGGTTGGGCCAGGGTTGATAATGGTACCAGTACTTTACAACCTCACTCAACCTAAATCCCATAACTTGACGTAGTAAATCATCGGTTAAGTTTAAACCTAACTTACCAAAAATTTCTTTCTCAGCTATCTTCCAAAATGGCTCTGAGTCTACCAGTAAACCATCCATATCAAAAATAACCAATTGCGTTTGCTCGGGGATTGATAACATGGTGCAATTATGCACTTAAAATTGATGAATTAAAAGTTTGTAGGATTGCTAATAACGTTTCACCATTAAGAGTGAACCATCTTTAAAAACGAAGGTATACTTGAAGTTTTTTAATTTTAAATGCGGGTTATTTTGTGCGGTGTATTCCATCACCAAATATCCATCTTCGGTGTAGGTTTTATCTGCTTCGCCAATAATAGTAATAATATTTTTGGTGGTGAAGTTTACAACTGGATATTGATTTTCGAAATACTCAAACAGCCATAAAAAATCGCGGACTAAAGCAATACGTTGTGGTTGGTATTTGCCGGGTGCTTGCTCCCTTATTTCTTTGCGGTGTATTTTTTTTATTTGGTTAAGTATGGAGTCGCTGTAATGGGTAAGTATTTTTACTTCTGAAGCAGTGAGTGTACGTTTATAATTTTGTTGTGCTGCAACTTTAAGCTGCAAACAAGCTATAAAAAACATAATGAATACAACCGCTTTTCTCATTATTGGTTAGGAATAGAAACTTTAATTACAATCATCATGCCTAAAAATAAAATTATTCTACATGAAGCAACAGCCCCTTTAAATACTCTCCTTCCGGGTGGAAAATGTTAATTGGGTGATCTTCCGGTTGTGTAAGTTGTTTTAAAATACGCACATTTCTACCTGCATCAGCAGCTGCACTAAACACAATTTTTCTGAATAAATCCCTGTCAATGTGCTGCGAACAACTGAACGTAAACACCAATCCACCGGGCTTTATGGTTTTAAAAGCAATTAGGTTTAAGTTTTTATAACCTCTGCTGGCATTGGGAACTGCTTTAGCGTTTTTGGCAAATGCCGGAGGATCAAGCACCATGATGTCGTAATCTTCTTTGTTTTCTTTCATGAAGTCGAATACATCTTGCACATAACTTGCATGCGGAGCGTTATTAAAATTGGCTACAACATTTTGGTCGCACATATCAATTGCTTCTTTGCTGCTATCAACGGAGTGTACCAAAGTAGCGCCACTAGCTAACGCATACAAACTAAATCCGCCTGAATAGCTAAAGGTGTTTAATACTTTTTTACCATTGCTGTATTCACCTAAAATTTTTCTGTTCTCGCGTTGGTCAATAAAAAATCCGGTTTTCTGTCCTTTCTCTACATCAACCAAAAACTTTACACCATTTTCTAAAGCCGCAATAGGCATGCTTCTTGGTTCACCAACCCAACCACTTTCTAATCCCACATCCTCAAGTCGTTGGGTGTTTTGTTTAGTTTTTAAATAAATGTGTTTCAATCCGGCTTCGTGCAAGGCATCAAAAATAAACTGACTAATTAATTCGGTTCCTTTTACCAATAACTGCACCACTGCTGTATCATCATACACATCAATAATTACACCTGGTAAAAAATCGCCTTCGGCATGCAATAGCCTGTAAATATTAGTGTTTTGGGGTAAAATCAATTTGCGTAAATCATATGCACGTTTTACTTTTTGTTTCCAAAAATCGGCATCAATGTTTATTTCTGTTGATGTAAACTCGAATACCCTACAAGTAATTTGGCTGTTAGGCGAAAAAAATCCGTATCCTAAAAGTTCGCTGTGGTTGGTACATACTTTAATAATTTCGCCATTCTCGGCTTTAGGTAAAGTTTTTACAGCACCACTAAATACCCAAGGATGTCTATTTACCAACGAGCGTTCGCGCCCCGATTTTAAAAATAATGTTTGCAATTTCTGTGTATGTTTGTGTTACAAAAATGGCTTTTTTCGTTGTATAGTTCATGCATAAATTCGTTTATTCTGTTTTTTTATTGTTGCTTTTTGGGGTTTTAAATCAAATAAACGCCCAACAGTTAACTTTGTACGGCCGCACCATTAGTGCCCAACAAGCAGAAGTTGTGCAGCTTGCTAGTATTACCAATACCACTACAGGCAAAAAATACATCAGTAACCGCCAAGGCTACTTTAAGTTATTTTACACACCAACCGATAATATTTTAATTACAGCTGTTGGATATGATAGCGTGTATATTCAAACCTCAACATTAGATCTAAACTCGGCCAACGATACCATATTGGTTATTTTAAAATCGAAAGTGGTGAAGCTAAAAGAGTTGCGTGTGGTATCATCAAACCCGGCACGTGATAGTATTGCACGTGCGGCTGCCGAGTTTTTAAAAAACGATCCTTTAATGAACAATTACGACCGTGTTTTAAATCGTGAAAAAGGAGGGTTGATGAGTCCGCTAACAGCCATGTACCAGCAGTTTAGTAAGGAGGGAAGAGATGCTGCCAGGTTTGAAGAGTTTATGGCTTACATGGAAAAACAAAAGCAAGCCGACAGAAAATATAATCGCAACGTGGTAAAACGAGTTACTGATTTGCCCGATATACAGTTGGATGAGTTTATGTTGTTTTGCAGGCTAGATAAAGATTTTGTTATTCAAGCATCGGATTACGATTTGTTAAGTGCCATCAGAAAATGCTTGTCAGGCTTTCGCGCTACACGCAAATAGTTGCTGTTATCTGTTTACAAACAATTAACGAACATTTTGAATTTGATGGTGTTATATTGGTACATGAACATTATTTTGGTGAATCATAAATTAAATTCAAATCTATGCAAAGCGATTACAAAAGTGAGATGCAGTGGCGGAAATTTAATGGAGAGAAAGTTACTGCAAACATTGTTGATGAGGTTGAGCAACTTATTATTAACGAAACAGCCAAAGGCAATAAACTTAAAGTGTGCATTGGAACCGACTCGCAGGTTACAGGAAATGTTACAGAGTTTGCCACAGTTATTGTTTTTGTAAGGCAAAAAAAAGGAGGTTTTATGTTGATTAGCAGCGATAAAACCACTCAGAAAATGAGCATTAAAGAACGCATGTTGCTTGAAGTTTCTAAGTCGATTGAAATTGCTTACCAATTATGCGACCTGTTAGATTTGTACGATGTAGATTTAGAAGTACATGCTGATATCAATACCAACCCAAGTTTTAAATCGAACACCGCACTAAGCGAAGCTATGGGTTACATTTTAAGTATGGGCTTTGTGTTTAAAGCAAAACCTGACGCGTTTGCAAGTTCATACTGCGCGAACAAAATTGTGCATTAGTGTTCCCGCTACTTGGTATTGGGTTTTATCAAACCTTATATTTGCGAAATGCTTAAAGATATTAAAGTAGAAAATAATGCCAATGTTGGTGTAGCCATTGTTAAAGAGTTAAACAATGACCTTGAAATTGTGTGGAATGTGTTTGTGGTAAATTTAAGCGATGAAAAAATTGTAAATGTTTTTACCACTTGTAAAGGTTACGGAACTATTAATGGCGAGCAAAAAGAAACATCGGTAATGCGTTATTTTTTAGATGATATCGACCCGCAAACTGCCATAAAGATTGAGCCTATTAATCCCGATTTGTTTCAATTAAACAACGAGTATTTTGTTATATTTTACCAAAACGGAAACATGGTTGACAAGAAAATAACGTTTAAAGAAAATACCATCATCGAAGAAAATTTAGTGCAAGTTCCGGTGTTGGATTGCTTAGGTATTTTGTTAACCTAATTCTCCCAAAATTTCCACCATCTTCTGGTGACCAGTTTCTGCCCTTCTAATTTCTTTATGGCGTTTAAAAACTCTTCTGCAGTTTGATAACGCAATTTTTGAGCTTCAATTAATTGGTCATCCAATTCATCGTAAGTGTATGTTGTTGGTGGTAAATTAAAGCGTGGTTTTGCTGTTGCTTGCTCTATAACTTCTGCAGCATCTTTACTTAATCCGTTCGTTGGAAGTGGAGCTGCAATTACAATGTTTATTAACACTTCAGGATTTTCATTGGTAAATGGCCTTTCGCCTAAAAGTAGTTCATACAACAATACGCCAACTGCAAATAAATCGGTTGAGGTATTAAACAAATCAACATGATTTAAAATTTGTTCGGGCGAGCTGTAATAAATATTAAAAGGTTGTCTGTATATGCTGTGATTAATGCGTTTGGCCAAACCAAAATCGGTTAAATAAACCCGTCCATTTTTACCTATTAAAATGTTTTTGGGTTGAATATCTAAATGTAAAATACCCTTTTGGTGCAAATATGTTAAAGCATTCAAGACTTCAGTAACCACATACAAAGCGTCTTTTTCATTAAGCTTGTGCGCAGTTTTACTTAAGTCGTTTCCATCAATCCAAGGTCTTACCAAATAATGTTTACCCTCATCAACAATATAATCTTTGGCAGCTATAATGTTGGGGTGATGTAATTGGAATATGTACTCTTGTTTAAAGTAAATAATGGCCTGTAGGTCATTTGCCAAATGTGGTAAAAGTTGTTTGATAAAAACCGCATTTTTATTTTCATCAACCCCTTTAAAAACCTTATTAAACTTACCTCTGGTAACTAAATCTGTTTGTTCATTGAAGTAAAAAACTTGCTTTTTACCATTTAGAGTTATCATACAATAAATCTCTTTTTTTGTTGTGGGGTAGGTAATTTGCAAGCTTCATACTTACCGAACCATTCGTAACGGTTTTTTGAAATGTATTTATAAACTGCATTTCTGATAAATGCAGGTATCACTGCAAATACATAAAATAACTGCCACCAACCGCCAAGTTTTTTCAAGGTAAGCAGCGCACCTGTACTTTGGGTGTATACTTTGCCGTTATCGAATAAAATAAAACTATCAAACGACATGTTATCACCCAACACTTGTTGTGCGTAATTGCTCTGAAGGGCACAAAACAAAAAACGCTCTTGCTTATCGTGTTTTAATACAAACTGCACACTTTTATCGCACAGGCCACAGAAGCCGTCATAAAAAATTATGGGTTGTGGGTTATACGTTGATGTTTGGATTTTATTATGGTTCATCATGTTGTTTGTGCGATTTCAAGTAAAAACGCACAAGTAAAATTTCAAATCGTTCAATATTCTTATATTCGCGCCTCAAAAGTACGTAAAATTATGTTCGAAAGCTTAAGTAGTAAACTCGATAAAGCATTTAAAACCCTTAAAGGTCAAGGTAAAATATCAGAAATTAACGTTGCCGAAACGGTAAAAGAAATTCGTAAAGCGTTGATTGATGCCGATGTTAACTACAAAATTGCTAAACAGTTTACCGATACTGTTAAAGAAAAAGCTTTAGGACAAAATGTATTAACCAGTGTTACACCCGGACAATTGTTAACTAAAATTGTTAACGATGAGTTAACGCTTTTGTTGGGTGGTAAAACCGAAGACATTAACATAACCGGAAGTCCGGCTGTAATATTAATGGCTGGTTTGCAAGGTTCTGGTAAAACCACACACTCAGCTAAATTAGCCAACTACATTAAGAAAAAGGGCCGCACGGTAATGATGGCCGCTTGCGATGTATATCGTCCGGCTGCTATTGAGCAGTTAAAAGTATTGGGCGAACAAATTGGTGTACCTGTTTATTTTGAAGAAGGAAATAACAACCCGGTTAGCATTGCACAGAATGCAGTTAAAGCCGCCAAAGAGCAAGGTGCAAGTGTGTTGATTGTGGATACTGCAGGTCGTTTAAGTGTTGATGAAGAGATGATGGCCGAAATTGGCAACATCAAAAAAGCCATTAACCCGAACGAAATTTTGTTTGTGGTAGATAGTATGACCGGTCAGGATGCCGTGAATACTGCCAAAGCATTTAATGATGTGTTGGATTTTAGCGGTGTAATTTTAACCAAGTTAGATGGTGATACCCGCGGTGGTGCTGCATTATCTATCAAAACCATTGTTGAAAAGCCTATTAAGTTTGTGGGTATGGGCGAAAAGATGGAGGCGTTAGACCAATTCCATCCGGATCGTATGGCACAGCGTATTTTGGGTATGGGTGATATTGTGAGTTTGGTAGAGCGTGCCCAACAGGTGTTTGATGAAGAAGAAGCAGAGCGTATCCAAAAGAAATTATTAAAAGACCAGTTTACGTTTGAAGATTTTTATACCCAAATTCAGCAAATTAAAAAAATGGGTAATATCAAAGATTTGATGGCCATGATACCGGGTGTAGGTAAAGCCATTAAAGATATTGATATCAGTGATGATGCTTTTAAAGGAATAGAAGCCATTATCAACTCCATGACACCTGCTGAGCGCAAAACACCTGATATTATAAACGGTAGCCGCAGAAAGCGTATAGCCAGCGGAAGTGGAACCGATATTCAACAAGTAAATCAGTTGTTGAAACAGTTTGAAGAAATGCGCAAGATGATGAAGACCTTCAGCAAAATGCAAGGTGGCATGCCACGTGGTATGATGCCGAAAATGCCTTTTGGGAGATAGGTGTTGGTTACTAGTTGATAGGTTGATTAGTTAAGAGGTTGTTTATGTGACAATAGCTTTTTGGAAATTTGATTGTTGAACTATGCTTGAATGACTAAATTCAGTAGATGATAATTTTGTTTAATAAGATAGGTGACTGTTTGCGTTCTGGGTTGCAACTCCAAGAATATAATCCACAGTTATATTTTGTCACTTTTGCCTCTCCAAAAAGTAACCAAAAAGGAGACCACGAATGCCGAATCCGACCTGATTCCTCGTACAAGCCAACCGCCCCTGGGGCCGAATCAGTCGGATTTCACACCATTCGTGTACACCCACCGCACCTGAGTCATTCAATCAGGTTTTATTGATTTTGGATTAAAAATAAAATAAACTCAAGCTTGAATCTTGAACCATGCTTGAATTACTCAATACGGCACATGAGATTTTTGCGTGACAAGTAACACCCCTCAGTCATTGCCTAGCAATGGCTTTGCATGACAGCTCCCCTGAAGGTGAGCAGCGCTTTCATCTGGTGCTATTGGGTTTTGAATAGAGCTTTGTTATGTAAATAAATTACTATATGGACGCGTTCCCATCCTTTCAGGAGGGGTGGCCGCAGGCCGGGGTGGTTATAACAGGTATCTGTATCTAATACCTCTCAAAACCAATATCTCACCCCCGTTTGGATATTTAAAATAAATGCCTCATATTTGCACCCCGCTGAACAGGAGACTCAGCGGATTAACATTTTAACTAAAAAATATTATGTCAGTAAAAATTAGACTACAACGTCATGGTAGAACCCATGCACCGTATTATCACATTGTGGTGGCGGATTCACGTGCTCCGAGAGATGGTAAATTCATTGAAAAAATTGGAATGTACAATCCAACTACAGTTCCAGCAACTATTGAATTAAACATTGACTCGGCAGTAAATTGGTTAAACAATGGTGCGCAACCAACAGACACTTGCCGCGCTATACTTTCTTACAAAGGTGCTTTATACAAGCATCACTTGTTAGGTGGTGTTGCTAAAGGTGCTTTAACCGAAGAGCAAGCAAACGCTAAGTTTGAAGCTTGGGTTAACGAAAAAGCTTCTAAAGTAACAGCTCACGTTGCTAAAACTGCAACTTCTAAAGCTGATGCTAAAGCTGCTGCCTTAGCTCACGAAACTAAAGTAAAAGAAGCTCGTGCTGCAAAATTAGCTGAGAAATTAGCTGCTGCTGAAGCTGCTGCAAACGCTGCAACTGCCGAGGCTGAAGCTGAAGTTCCTGCAACTGAAGAAGCACCTGCTGCTACAGAAGAAACCAACAGCGCTGAATAATTTATAACTCCAAAACTTTGAAATCAATTCAAAAAAAAGATTTCATGGTGGCCGGTACTGTTGCCAAAACGCATGGTACTAAAGGTGAGTTAAAAATTGTTACCGATATAAAGGTTAAACTAACTGAATGGGCTTTTCTCGAAATTCGAGAGAAGCCCGTTCCTTTTTATATCGAACAAGCTCATGCTGCACATCATGATGAGTGGCTTGTTAAGTTGCAAGACATTAATACCGTGGAAAACGCACAACTTTATGTGGGCTACAAACTATTGGTTCCTAAAACCAAAGGTAAACGCAAACCTAGTGCAAGCGATTTTAATTTAACCGGTTTTAAATTGGTTGATATCAACTTGGGCGATATTGGCGAAATTGTGGCCACAGAAGAGTTGCCGCAACAAACCATGTTGGTTACACATTACAAAGAGCAACAAGTAATGATACCAATGGTAGAGGCGTTTATACACGATGTGGATGAGGAGCAAGAGATTATATACCTCAATTTGCCTGAAGGCTTTTTCGAATTGTACGAGTAATCTTGGTTTTCAATCGAAAAGTAACCGCATTAATCAAACCAGTAAAAAAACACACTGCATGAATATAGATATACTTACTTTATTCCCAGAAATGTTTGAGAGTCCGTTTGGGCACTCCATCATAAAACGTGCTGTGGCTAAAAATTTGGTGCAAATTGGTTTACACAACATACGCGATTACAGCAAAAGTAAACAACGTTCGGTTGATGATTATCCGTTTGGAGGTGGCGCAGGAATGGTAATGCAGATAGAACCTATTGATTTGTGCATTTCAGCATTAAAAGAAAAACACGCGTACGATGAAATCATATACTTGAGTCCGGACGGTGAGTTGTTTGATCAAAAAATGGCCAATCAATTATCAACCAAACAAAACATCATGTTTTTGTGCGGGCATTACAAAGGTGTTGATGAGCGTGTGCGCGAGCATTTGGTAACCCGCGAGGTAAGTATTGGTAATTATGTATTAACCGGTGGCGAGTTAGCAACAGCCATTATGGTTGATGCCATTGTACGTTTAATTCCAGGTGTCATTGGCGATGAACAGTCGGCTTTAAGCGATTCGTTTCAAGACGATTTAATTAGTCCGCCTGTTTATACACGCCCTGCAGATTATAAAGGTTGGAAAGTGCCGGAAGTGTTGTTAAGTGGTCATCAGGCTAAAATAGAGGAGTGGAGGCACGAGCAAAGTGTACTGCGAACCAAACAACGCAGGCCCGATTTGTTAAATAAAAACACAGAATAATTTCTATTCAATTCATTGTAATTGTTAATGTTTGGGTTGATTAGTAAGAAATTTTTCAAAAATATTTTTGTATTTAAAATAGAAGACGTACTTTCGCAGTCCGTTAAAAATAAAACATTACCGTCATGAACGCAGTTGAGGCAATAAAATTAGTTGAAAGCGAGTTTACCGCTGATAAAAACTTCCCTACATTTATAGCAGGCGATACAGTAAATGTATACTACAAAATTAAAGAGGGTAGTAAAGAACGTATTCAGCAATACCAAGGTGTTGTGTTACAAAGACGCAATGCAGGCATCAGCAGCACTTTTACAGTACGTAAAATGAGTAATGGCGTTGGTGTTGAGCGTATTTTCCCTTTGTTCTCACCAAACATCGATAAAATCGAGTTAGTCAGCCGTGGTAAAGTACGCAGAGCGCGCTTATTCTACCTACGCGAACTTACAGGTAAGAAAGCACGTGTTAAAGAAAGAAGAGGTTAATTTTTTCATAGTTGATTGTAAAACCCCGGTTCGCAAAAGCGTGTCGGGGTTTTTTGTTAATTCAACCCTACACCATAATTAATCAAGTTTACAAAATTTAAAATTGTTGATTTACCGTTTTGGGATTACAACAAGCACCCTTATTTTGCAGCACAATGAGTACCGAAATAACAAAAACATATACCCCACAGCAAATAGAAGATAAATGGTACAGCTACTGGCTTACCAATAAGTTATTTAAAAGCACCCCCGATGGTCGCGAACCATTTACAGTTGTAATACCTCCGCCTAATGTTACCGGAGTGTTGCACATGGGGCATATGCTTAACAATACTATACAAGATGTGTTGGTGCGCAAAGCGCGCATGCAAGGCAAAAACGCACTTTGGGTAGCAGGTACTGATCACGCATCAATTGCAACTGAGGCTAAAGTTGTTCAAATGTTGCGCGAAAAAGGCATCAAAAAATCTGATTTAAGTAGAGACGAGTTTTTGAAATACGCTTGGGAGTGGAAAGAGAAATACGGAGGAATTATTTTAAAACAACTCGAAAAACTAGGTGCAAGCTGCGATTGGGATCGTACGCGTTTTACCATGGAACCTAAAATGAGCGAAGCGGTTATTGATACCTTTATTGATTTGTACAACAAAGGATTAATATATCGTGAGTTGCGCATGGTTAATTGGGATCCTCAAGGTAAAACGGCCTTAAGTGATGAAGAGGTTATTTTTAAAGACGTACAATCTAAATTGTATTTCATTAAATACTTTTTAACCGAAAATTCGAAATCCGAAATCCAAAATTCGAATATTGAAAGTATAGATTATGTAGTTATTGCAACTACTCGCCCTGAAACCATTTTGGCAGATACAGCAATATGTGTGAACCCGAACGATGAGCGCTTTAAGCACTTAGTGGGTAAACAAGTGTTGGTGCCTTTTATTAACCGACCAATTACCATTATTGCCGATGAATATGTGGATGTGGAATTTGGTACTGGTTGTTTAAAAGTTACTCCTGCGCATGATAAAAACGATTATGAGTTGGGTAAAAAGTACAACCTGGAGGTAATTGATATTTTAAACGAAGAAGGATTTTTAAATGATAAAGCAATAGATGCGCGTTACATTGGTAAAGATCGTTTTGCAGTGCGCAGAGAAATTGCGGTTCATTTAGAAGAAGCCGGACATATTTTAAAAATAGAAGAATACAAAAATCAGGTTGGAACCAGCGAACGTACGGGTGCTGTAATTGAGCCACGCCTAACCTTACAGTGGTGGGTTGATATGAAGAAATTTGTAGCTAAAAACCCACAGGTATTAGATGCAGTGATGAATGATGAAATTAAGTTTCATCCGGCCAACATGAAAAACACCTACAAACATTGGATTGATAATATCAAGGATTGGTGTATCAGTCGACAATTGTGGTGGGGACAACGTATTCCGGCTTGGTATGATGAGGCAGGTAATTTTGTGGTAGCAAAAACGCATGAAGAGGCAATTGCAAAGTACAACACCCAATATCCAACCGCTAACATCCAAATTCTAAAGCAAGATGATGATGTAGTGGATACTTGGTTCTCGTCTTGGTTGTGGCCAATAAGTGTGTTTGATGGATTTGAGAAAATGGATAATGGCAAAGTAAGTAAAGACAATGCCGACATTAAATATTACTATCCAACAAACGACTTAGTAACTGCTCCTGAAATTATGTTTTTTTGGGTAGCACGTATGATTATGGCCGGTTACGAGTGGATGGGAGAGAAGCCATTTAACAACGTTTATTACACCGGTATTGTACGCGACAAACAACGCAGAAAAATGAGTAAGTCGTTGGGTAACTCACCTGATCCGCTTGATTTAATTGCGCAATATGGTGCCGATGGTGTGCGTATGGGTATGTTGTTAAGTTCGCCTGCGGGTAACGATATTTTGTTTGATGAAAGCCAAGTTGAACAAGGACGTAATTTTGCCAATAAAATTTGGAATGCATTTAGGTTGGTAAAAGGTTTAGAAGTTAAGCCTGATGCCGAGTTTGATGCATCGATTATAGAAAGCAATAACATTAGTGCCGATTGGTTTAGAGGTAAGTTAAATGATGCTTACGCAGAGATAAACGAAAAGTACACCGACTATAAATTAAGTGAGGTGTTAATGAGTATGTACAAGTTGATTTGGGATGATTTCTGTGCTTGGTATTTAGAGATGATTAAACCGGAGTATGGCAAACCAATTAATGAATCAACCTACAACCAAACCATTGTGTTTTTTGATGAGTTAATGCGTTTGTTACACCCGTTTATGCCGTTTATTACCGAAGAAATTTGGCAAAACTTAAGCAATAGAAAAGATGGTGAATCTATTTGTGTAGCGGCATATCCTTTTGGTTCAAACCAAAACATAAATAAAGTAACCACCCCTAAATTAGATTTAGCATTTGAGTTGATTCAACAAGTAAGAAACATACGCAATAGCAAAGGTATTAGTCCTAAAGAAACGTTTGATATTGCAATCAAATCAACCCAAACAGAAATGTACAAGCCATACAGCTTTTTAATTACCAAATTAGCCAATGTAAGTAACATTAGTTTTGTAAACGAAAAGCAAGACAATGCTATATTGATGCCTGTTGGTACAGATGAGGTTTATGCATTTTTAAATCTTCAGATTGATGTTGAAGCTGAAAAAGAAAAAATAACCAAAGAAATAGAGTACTTAGAAGGTTTTATGAAATCTGTAGATGCCAAATTGAGTAATGAAAAGTTTGTGGCCAATGCCAAGCCTGAGTTGGTTGAAAAAGAGCGTCAGAAAAAAGCAGATGCTGTTGCAAAAATTGAAGTACTAAAAGGCAGTTTGGCTAGTTTATAAACTAATTGGCCTTAACATAAAAAGAATATCATGGCATTTAGAGATACCAGATCGAAAATAATTATTAAAACACCTGAGCAAATTGAAGGTATACGCAAAGCCGGTAAACTTGCAGGTCAAACCTTAAAAGCTGTTGCTCCATACATTAAAGCCGGTGTAACTACCGGATATATTAATGATTTGGCAGAGCAGTTTATGCGCGATAATGGTGCAATACCTGCAACAATTGGTTACCATGGTTACACCAAAGCCAGTTGTATTTCTGTTAACGATGTAATTTGTCATGGTATTCCGGGTAAGTTAGAATTACGCGATGGTGATATTTTAAATGTGGATGTTACACCCATTTTAAACGGTTACTACGGTGATACAAGTTCTATGTTTACGGTGGGAGAAATAACCGAACATGCAAAAAAACTAATTGCCGTAACGAAAGAATGTTTGCGCTTGGGTATTGAGCAATGTACACCAGGCAAACGTATTGGTGATATTGGATACGTAATTAATAAACATGCGGTAAAGCATGGTTACAGCACCGTATACGAATTTTGTGGACATGGAGTTGGCTTAAAGTTTCATGAAGAACCAGAAGTAAGCCATATTGCTGATGCCAATACCGGTCCTGTTATGCAGCCTGGTATGATATTTACCATTGAGCCGATGATTAATGCAGGTAAGGCACGTGCTAAAGTAGATAAGCACGATGGATGGACAGCAAGAACTATAGACGGTAAGCTCTCCGCACAATTTGAACATACCATTTTGGTTACGCCAACATTTGCCGAAGTGCTTACCGATGTTGATGGTGAATACGAAGTTCCGGTTTGGAACTAAGCAGCTGCCATATTTAATTCTTGTGTAGATACCGTTAATTGATGTACCAATACTTCAAGGTCGTCAATTAACGCTGTAAGGCTTTGTTTGTTAATAGCCGCAGTTTCAATTTTTAAACAAATTGTAGCAGCATAACTCATTCCTAAAATTTCACAGCTTGATTTTAACTTGTGCGACAAGTAGCAGCTTAGTTCATAATCGCTGTTAGCAACTGCAATTTTTAGTTCAGCAATCATTTTTGGCGTTTGATTCACAAAAGTGTGCGTCATTTCGCTCATAAAACTCACATCACCATCTGCAATTTCAGAAAGGTAGTTTAGGTTGTAATAGGTACCGTAGTTTAACATTTGCATAACAATATCTGAATTAGGGTTGTTAATAATTGTTTTTAGCCAATTGGTGTAAAAGCAGTTTATTTTGTTTTTACTTCCGTTCGGCATTTCAAAAGTGCGACAATTTTTGATAATTCCAAATGATATTTGTTATTAAATGCTGTTTATTTAGGTTTTTCGGTGGTTAAAATTATTTAATAGGTATGCACGGGGTCAAATTTGATGTGAATTGGTATTCTACAAAATAGGTGGAGTTTTTATTGATATGAGTACTTATTGGCAGCCCTGTGGCACTTTTTACCTTTAAGCTTATGTTTTTGTGCGCGGAAACCAGCATTTTGCTCAGTACGTTTGCCCGCTGCGCTGCGATGTTCCAGTGGTCCTCTTTTGCCGAAATTTGCATACTACTGTCAACGTAACATATAATGGTTAGCATTAAATCAGGGTGTTTGCCCAATAAGTTGGCTGCTTTATTATTTATCTCTGTAGCTAAATATTCAGTTTTTACAGTGTTTCCGGTAAACACTTTTTTATCGTTTACCGCCACCACAGCTTGGGTGCAATTGGTACTAGTTGTCAAAGTGCTTACATCATAATCCGCAAACTCAGCAAAAACCTTACGGGCTAAGCTGTAAAATGCTTCTTGTTCCTCTTCTTTGCGTGCTTTCATATCCTTAAGGCTGTATTCACGCTCTCTCAATAACTTTTCCTTGTAGTTTAGTGAATCTTCTTTTTCTTGTAGGCGTGCATTTAAAGCCTGCTCAATGGTTGCGCTTAACGTTTGCAAGCCAGCGTTTTCGTTACTCAACTGCGTAATTCGTTTTTCAAGTAATGTGCTATCGTTTTTTAATCGTGCAATCTCGGATTCAACTTGCACAAATTTACTTTTTGATACACAACCGAAAAGTAAGGTCAAGGCCAATGATAATAGAGTTACATTTATCTTCATTACCTGCAAAAGTAACATATACAAATAACAGTGTGGGCTTTGTGTGTAATAAAATTAAATAGGCCACTTATATTTGCAGTGTGAATTTTGTTGAAACAAATGCACAAAACACAATTCAGTATTTAAAATAATTAACCGATGAAAGTATATTTTGATAATGCGGCTACTACGCCCATGCATCCTGAAGTGGTAAAAGTAATGGCCGATATGATGATGAATAACTATGGAAATCCATCATCTATTCATGCACACGGCCGTGAAGTAAAGACTATGGTGGAAGATGCCAGAAGAACAGTGGCTAAATTAATGGGCTGCACTCCGGGTGAAATTTGTTTTACATCCGGTGGAACAGAGGCTGATAACATGGCCATCAGACAATCTGTTGAAACCTTAGGGGTAAAGAATATCATTACATCAGCTATCGAGCATCACGCAGTTTTGCATACTATCGAAGAGTTGGCACATCAGGGTAAAGTAAAGATGCATTTGGTAAATCTAACGCCAAACGGACATGTAGATGTAGCACACTTGGAAGAGTTGCTTAAAAATAACAACAACGTATTGGTGAGTTTAATGCACAGCAATAACGAGTTGGGTAACATGATTGACTTGGAAGAAATTGGCAACTTGTGTAAAACATACAATGCGTTATTTCATTGCGATACTGTGCAAACGGTTGGTCATCAACCTATAGATTTAAGCAAGTTAAATGTTCATTTTATTGCAGCCGGTGCGCATAAGTTTAACGGTCCTAAAGGTGTTGGTTTCATATACATCAACAATAATGTAAAGTTGCATCCTTTTATAACAGGTGGTGCGCAAGAGCGTAATATGCGTGGTGGAACAGAAAATGTTTATGGCATTATTGGTTTGGCAAAAGCATTAGAGTTAAGTATTGCGCATATGGAGGAGGATAAAAAGCATTTGCAGGAGTTGAAAAACTATTTCATTGCTCAATTAAAAGCAAATATTCCGGGTGTGCAGTTTAATGGCGATGCAGAAGGCCGATCTGCATATACAGTTTTAAATGTATCGTTTCCACCAAGCCCGGTTGGCGAAATGTTATTGTTTAAGTTAGATATTGATGGCATTTGTGCATCGGGTGGAAGTGCATGTAGTAGCGGAAGTGATGTGGGTTCGCATGTGTTAAAGGCCATTGGGGCAAGTAAAGATCGTGCAGCGGTTCGTTTTTCTTTTGGAAGATACAATACCAAAGAAGAGGTTGATTATGTAATTGACCGATTAAAAATTATGCTAAAACTTGGTGATGCTGCAAATGCATAGCCAAATAAATCCTTATAACATGAAAACCAAACTTGTATCTCTTATCGCCCTTTTACCCACTTATTTATTTGCACAAACCGATACTGCAGCAGTGCCCAAACCCCCATCAAAATGGGAAACAACAGTACAAACAGGTTTAAATGTAACCCAAGCCAGTTATAGTGGTAACTGGAAAGCCGGGGGGATTAACTCGATTTCGTTGGGTACATTTTTAAATGCCAAAGCAATACGTAAAACGGAACACAATGAGTGGACTAACGATTTACAATTGTTGTATGGTACAGTAAAAAACGAAGGTCAAGATATTCGGAAAAATGCCGATCGTATTTTCTTTGATTCCAAGTTCTCACACAAAATGTCAAAAAACTGGAACCTATTTGCTTCCATCAATTTTATGAGTCAGTTTGATGCCGGTTTTGAATATAAAATGGTGAATGGAGCAGAACAATCAAAGCGTATATCTGCGTTTTTAGCTCCGGGTTACTTAACGGAAGCGTTAGGTTTTGAATACAAACCGGTAAGCTATTTTAGTGCTCAATTTGGTGTTGGTGCCTTACGTCAGTCGTTTGTAACCGACCAATCTTTGTACAATAATTACGATTCAACCGCCAAAGAATTTAATGAGTTGTATGGTGTAAAACGCGGAGAAAATATGCGTAATCAGGTAATTTTTCAAACCGTTTTAACCTTTGATAAAGATGTAATGAAAAACGTAAACTTAAAGGCACGTTATATGGGCCTGATTGATTACAACAGACTTGATAGCAAATACATTGTAAGCCGTTTGGATGTGAGCATTACAGCGAAAGTTAACAAGTATATCAGTACCAACTTAAACGGAGTATTGTTGTACGATTTTGATCAAGATAAAGATGTGCAATACTCTCAGGTAATATCATTAGGGGTATTGTATTCATTTGGAAATAAAAAGTAAAAGATACGTTTAGTTGTAAATAAACAGGCCGAATGCAGAAAATGTATTCGGCTTTTTTGTTGATATTTACCCTTATGGCTTAGGGTTATTTGTTGTACTTTTACCACGTGAATTATTTAGATCAATTAAATGAACCGCAGCGAGCGGCCGTGCAGCAAATAGATGGCCCTGTGATGATTGTAGCAGGTGCGGGTTCGGGTAAAACAAGGGTACTTACTTATCGTATAGCATATATGTTGCAGCAAGGTGTTGATGCTTTTAATATTTTGGCATTAACCTTTACCAATAAAGCCAGTAAAGAAATGCGCGAGCGTATTGTTAGCGTGGTTGGTGCCGAAGCTAAAAACCTTTGGATGGGTACTTTCCACAGTATTTTTGCCCGTATCCTGCGTATTGAAAGTGAGAAAATTGGTTATCCGCGTAACTTTACCATTTATGATACTGATGATGCCAAAAGCCTTATAAAATCTATTGTAGCCGAGATGAAGCTTGACGATAAAATGTACAAGCCGGCACAAATTTTAGGTAGAATATCGGCAGCTAAAAATGCTTTAATTAAAGCCGCAGCATATAATGGAGATCCAGAGAATGCTGCTTTTGATGAAACAACAGGCAGGCCAAAGTTTGGTGCAATTTATACCCAATACGAGCAACGTTGTTACCGCGCAGGTGCCATGGATTTTGATGATTTGTTGATGAAAACCCATGAGCTATTGCACAACCATCCTGATGTGTTAAACAAATACCAACACATGTTTAAATACATCATGGTGGATGAGTTTCAAGATACCAACCATGCACAATATTCCATCATCAGAATGTTGGCTAACGTATACCAAAACATTGCAGTGGTGGGCGATGATGCACAAAGTATTTATGCGTTTCGTGGGGCTACCATCAAAAATATTTTAAACTTCCATAAAGATTTTCCGGAAACCAAAGTGTTTAAGTTGGAGGAAAATTACCGCAGTACCAAAACCATTGTAAATGCGGCCAACTCCATCATCAAACAAAACAAAGAACAAATAGATAAAAAGGTTTTTACACAAAATGAATTAGGCGATCGTATTCGCGTATTCCGTGCATTAACCGATAACGAAGAGGGTAAAATGGTGGCCTCGGCCATTTTTCAGGATAAAATGAACCAACACCTGAACAATAAAGATTTTGCCATTTTATACCGTACTAACGCACAAAGCCGTAGTTTGGAGGAAGCGCTTCGTAAGATGAACATTCCATACAAAATTTATGGTGGACTTTCATTTTATCAGCGCAAAGAGATTAAGGATTTATTGGCGTATTTCCGTGTTATCATCAACCCAAGCGATGAAGAAGCTTTAAAACGTATCATCAATTATCCTACACGTGGTATTGGTAAAACTACACTCGATCAATTAACTATACTTGCCTCAGAGCATAATAAATCGTGGTTCGAGATTAAGGAGAACGCACATTACTTCGGTTTAAAGGCAGCCAATTTACTTACCGATTTTGTGTTGATGATTCGCAGTTTCCAAACCATGTTGGCCAAACCTGCCTACGATGTGGCCATGCATGTGGCCAAACAAACCGGTTTGTTAAAATCGTTATACGATGATAAAACTGTGGAAGGGATAGCGCGTTACGAAAACATTGAAGAGTTATTAAACGGTATAAAAGAGTTTAGTATTGAAGAAGTAGCCGATGATGATGCTGTGTTGCGTGGCAATACTTTACCGGATTACATGCAGGATATTGCCTTATTAACTGATGCAGACAGGGAAGGCGAAGATGATGATGATAAAGTGGTAATGATGACCATACACGGTAGTAAAGGATTGGAGTTTAAAAACGTTTATATTGTAGGTTTAGAGGAGAATTTGTTTCCTTCTCAACTTAGTTTAAATAGCAGGCAAGAGCTGGAAGAAGAACGAAGGTTATTTTACGTGGCATTAACACGTGCCGAGAAAAAACTAACTTTATCGTTTGCTACATCAAGATTTAAATTTGGTTCGATGATTAACAGTGAACCAAGTCGTTTTTTGCAAGAAATAGACCCGCAATACTTAATTGTTGAAGGGTTGTATAACAACACACAACAACCATCAGAGCAACGTAAGCCTTACCAAATGAGCAGTTATACCAAAAAGGCAACTGCATCAACCCAAACCAATAAGCCGGCAGCGGCACAACCAACAGTTACGGTTCCTAAAAACTTTAAACCCATTAACAAAGCAGTATCGCAACCGGCATCTATTGATCCTGATTTTGTTGGTGATGATACTTCGTTGTTAGCAGTAGGTATGAATGTGGAGCATCAACGTTTTGGAAAAGGTGTTGTAATAGGTATGGAAGGCGCTGGAGATAACCGCAAAGCACAAATAGATTTTGGCCAGCAAGGCAAAAAAATGTTGGTGCTTAAGTTTGCTAAACTTAAAATTAACGCATAGTTGTTTGTGTGTGGGGTATCCACTGATTGCACAGATTGGTAAAATAGGTTTTTGTGTAGATTTTTACCGCAGAGGTAAAGGAGTTTTCGCAGAGAAATAGGAGAGGCATAGCAAAATGCGAAATAGAGTAAAGGAGATTGCTTCGCAATGATTTAAGGAGGATGATTATTGTAGTTAAGATAAATTCTCCCCAATGCCAAAGGCGTTGCTCTGTGAGCCTCAAACTCTGAAATCGACTTTGCTCAAATCTTCGGAAGGCTTTGCACAAAGCCTCTGCGTAAAAAAATCAATGAGGTTATTGCATATAGGTTCTCAGAGGTAACGGAGAGTTAGGAGAAACATAGCAATTTATGAATGGTATAAACGAGATTGCATTGTTATAAAATTAAAGGTATTAATTAGCAAGAATAGTAACTTGCAGCATAAGGTGATAAACTATGAATTTTAAAGACTTAAACATTAACAATCCACTGCTAAAGGCATTGGAGGATTTGGAATACATACATCCAACTCCGGTTCAGGTACAGGCGTTTCCTGTGGTAATGTCGGGGCGCGATGTAGTGGCCATAGCACAAACCGGAACAGGTAAAACTTTTGCGTATTTATTACCCATTTTAAGACAATTAAAATACTCAGAACAACGTCATCCACGTGTGCTCATTATTGTGCCAACACGCGAGTTGGTGTTGCAAGTTTATGGCGAGGTTAAACGCTTAACCAAATACATGAGTGTAAGGGCAGGAGCAATGTATGGTGGTGGTAACATCAACAAACAAAAAGAAATGGTATTTGCCGGCTTAGATGTGCTGGTTTCAACCCCGGGTAGATTAATTGATTTGGCCAGTATTGGTGCTATTAAATTAACCAGTATACAACGCCTGGTGATTGATGAAGTGGACGAAATGTTGGAGCAAGAATTTAGAGCTCAGCTTAATTCAATTATGGATTATTTGCCACCCAAACGACAAAACATTTTGTTCTCGGCAACACTTACCGAAGAGGTAGAAAAACTATTTACCGAGTTTTTTAATAATCCTGTTAAAGTAGAAGTTGCACCACACGGTACACCGCTCGAAAAAATTATACAGTGGGGTTATTATGTACCCAACTTTGGTACCAAGGTTAATTTGTTAACGCACTTATTGCAAACAGATGAAACCTTAAATAAAGTATTGGTATTCTCATCTAAAATTAAAAATGCTGATAAATTATATGAAATGATGCATCAGCATTTTGCCGGAAATATTGGTATCCTACATTCTCGTAAACCGCAAACTCAACGATTTGAAGCATTACGTCAGTTCTCTGAAAATGAAATTAGGATATTGATTGCTACAGATGTTGCTGCACGTGGTTTGGATGTGGTGGATGTAACGCACGTTATTAATTTTGATACACCCGATAACCCAAATGATTATTTACATCGTATAGGTAGAACCGGTCGTATTGGTAAAGATGGAACAGCTATTACATTTATAAATGCTGCCGAGGAAGAATACATTCCGGAAATTGAATCGGTAATGAATAAAGAAATTGCCATACTTGATTTTCCGCAAGAGGTAGCACTTTCTAAAATAATGAGCGATGATGAGAAGCCTAAACTTAAAGAGAAAAACTACCTTAAATCGGTAAAGGTTACTGAAGAAAGAGGCGCTTCATTTCACGAGAAAAAAGATAAAAATAAAAAAGTAAACTTAGGCGGTGCATACAAAAAAACGGGTGGTAAAACACGCTCGGTAAATAGAAATGTATTGCGTAACCGTGCTAAACGAAAAGGATTTTAATAACAATGGAAATTAAACGTATTGCCGTGTATTGCGGCTCGTCTGTTGGCGATGAAGAAATATATAAAACAGAAGCTATTGCCTTAGTTCAAGCCATGCACAAACGTGGTTATGGGTTGGTTTATGGTGGCGGAAACGTTGGCATTATGGGCATTATTGCCGATGAAATGTTGCGTTTAGGTGGTGAGGTAATTGGTGTAATTCCAAAACGTTTAATGGACAAAGAAGTGGGTCACACCGAACTTACCCAACAAATTATAGTTGATAGTATGCACGAGCGTAAAGCAAAAATGTTTGAATTGTGTGATGCTTGTATTGCCTTACCGGGTGGTATTGGTACCATGGAAGAATTGTTTGAAGCCTTTACTTGGAGTCAGCTTGGTTTTCATTACAAACCTTGTGGTGTGTTAAATGTAAATGGTTTTTATCAACCGTTAAACGATTTATTGCAACACATGGTAAACCATAAATTTTTGAAGCAAGACTTTAAAAATATGTTGTTGTTTAATGATGATGTAAATACATTGTTAAACGATATCGAAACTTTCGAGTTTCCGCAAACATTGAAGTGGCACTAAGAGGTTATTGGTTGATAGGTTTACTAGTTATTGGTTATTCACTTCTTCGCTAAAGCTTCGAAGTGTGAAAGGTTTGAGATTTACTTTTCATTGTTAAGTTTCTTTTCCACTTTAGTATTGGTTGATCGATACAGCCTGTTCGAGTGCCCCGAGTACTCGGGGTTTATCGAGAACAGGAGTTATGAACCATTATCTCAACTAGTTAACCACAGCGATAGCCGCGACTTCACAGCGATAACAGCGGAGCTTGCATTCAGTTATTAAGGAAGAGTTAACCACAAGGTTCACAATGTTTATCACGAGGTTTACAAGGTTTTCCTCTCACAGACTTCACAGAATGGTTAATCTCTGCGTTCTCCGCGACTCTGCGTTTAGATTCCCTGTGTGGTTATTCCTCCCGCACAGTAAAATAATAGTCACAGTTGCATCACTTCCTTTTTACTCAAAGAAAATCTTCATATTTGTGTTCAAACAAAAATCAATGAACAACATGAAAAAAATAGTAGCCTTGTTTGCCGTTGTAGCCCTTGTATTTGGCGCAACCGCATTTAAACAAACCGAAGCAACCGGATATAAAGTTGGCGATATGGCCACCGATTTTAACCTACGCAATGTAGATGGTAAAATGGTAAAACTAGCCGACTATAAAAAAGCCAAAGGATTTATTGTGGTGTTTACCTGTAACCACTGTCCGTTTTCGCAAGCTTACGAGCAACGTATTATTAACTTACACAATAAATACGCAGCAAAAGGTTATCCTGTAATTGCCATCAACCCAAACGATGCCAAGCGCGAACCTGAAGACAGTTATGCCAAGATGCAAGAATTGGCCAAAGCAAAAAAATACCCGTTTGTGTATTTGCATGACGAAACCCAACAAATAGCAAAAACCTACGGAGCAACACGCACACCACATGTGTTTATTTTACAAAAAAACAAAGGTGGTAACAAAGTAGCTTACATTGGTGCAATTGACGATAACTACGAAGACGAAAAAGCAGCCACCGAAAAATATGTAGAAGGTGCAGTAAATGCTTTATTAAACGGAAAAGCAATAAGCAAAACTTCAACCAAAGCAATAGGTTGCACAATTAAGTGGAAGAAATAATGCTGATTGATTTATAGAAAGCATCACAAAAAACTTGACTGTTTTGGGTGATGTTTTTTCATTTAAGGGTAACTATAACCATTATTTAAAATGATTTTTAATGATGGCTCTCACAAATTAATCAATCATTTTAAGCCGTAATTATTTGTTGTTTAAGTCCTGATGATAGAACTATTGGAGACATAATCTGGAGTAGTTTCATGATTCCATTCAAATGGATAATTCTGTTGCTGATAATATATAGATGATTTGTCTTGTTAAAAAGAATCGAGAGTGTAATATGAAGTTGAAAATGTTAAAATAGGGGCAATTTAAAATGTTGTTAACTATTTCAGTTTACGATGTAGGTTTCTACTTTTTCAAGTTTTTTTCTGTCATTTTCACCATATAGATAAATATTCCATTCATATATAGTTGAAATCTTATAAGCTGATTTCTCAATATAAATAATCTTAGGATCACTATCCTTGTCTACATTGTAGTAAGTATTTTTTGTTAGTCTTCTATCTTCAGACAATGCTCTCAAAATTCGAGAACCGTCTGGATTTTCTATAGTTGTAAAAACAAATATTTCCTTGGTTTCAGAGTCCTGCCAAGAACCAATTAAGAACTCCTTTAGATTAGAAATCTCAAACGGCTTATATTCATATTTAGGTTCAGCAATGTTCTTAATCTTTTTTAGGCTTTCCAACACCCAATTACCACCAATATAATATCATTATAGCTGCGCGAAAAAATATACCATATGGGTCCGCACCTTCTAATTCAAAGAAATTCAAGACTAAGGATGAGTTAACATCTTGCCAAACAACGGCTAGACAGATGAAAGCGTAATAAGCGGCTGTTTGACCCACCACAGCTAAAAGCACGTAAAATAGGATTGCAACCCATTTATGGTAAAATATGTTCCTCATACCAGACCTAGTTTTGTTTTGAGATTATTTGGACTTCAAGGTGTTAAAGAAAATCACACTTTTCATTGTAAAACTATTGAATTTTGTGGAAGAAATAACGGTGTTATATAATGTTATAACGCTCCTTGTTCTATATATTTTGGTTAGTTATTAGCGTTCCGGTTTTTCAAACGTAAAAATTTAGGTATAAAAATAATTAAGCTTAAAATCGTTCCTCCAAGTAGCGTTATATTTCAAAAAAACATACTTGTTTTAACTGTTAATGTTTTAAGGTTCAGTTATTCATTTATTTTTCCTGTCTCGATAAATTTTTTTATTAACGCAGAGTCATTTTTAAATTTTTTCTTGTCAATAAATTTTAAGTATGCGTTCATCGATTCTTTCTGGCGTTCTTTAAATGGCTTACTTATATTTGGGAGAAAAGAATATGATTTGTGAGCTGTATGATGTAAAAACCACATTTCCGATTCTGTAAGTTCCCAGCGATTTTTAAAATGGTCTTCAATAAAGAATGTTTTTATTTGCCAATGATCAGCCTCGGATATTTCTATATCATATATTCCAAAGTCACCTTCTTTAAGTACCTCTTCAAACTTGTCGCCTCCTTTTGATAGATAACTACCAAGAGTCCAGTCGTAATATCCAATTGATTTTATAAGTGTTGGCCTTCGGCCGATGTTAACATAAAATATTCTTATCCACTGTTTGCTTCTGTCACTATTAGACGTTATATCGTAACTGAATTTTATTATCGGTCGATCTCTCCTGAAATTATGTATTGAAATAAAAAATGACAAAATTGCAATCGTTATTCCAATAAGAGAAATTATAATGGTTAACATGATTTGTATTGTTTGTTAATTCGTAATCATAATAATACCAAACTTATTTATCCCCGAAACTCAAACCGACCCATGTTTCGCCTGATGCTGCTATACACGCAATACTGCGAAAGTTTATCCGCTTATAAACGTATAAGTGTTTCGTGTTGTTTTTTAATAAAGGAGATGAATTGGGGCTAGTGGTTTTCATTTTAGTTAGGGGTTTAATACCACACCAAATAAGGAATTTATTGGTATAAAAACAAATTGAAATTTTTGGGTTATTACAATATCTAGATCAACACCAATGAAACGCCTTTCGAAAGGGGAATTAATGCCGAATAATGAGTGAGAAATACGAAAATCGAAATTAATGTCGAATAATGAACGCTGAGTATCGAAACGCTGTTCAGCGGAGCTAATGATGTAGTGCGTAAGAAACTTAACAATGGAAATACAATTTCCAAACCTTTCACACTTCGAAGCTTTAGCGAAGAAGTGAATAACCAATCAACTGCTTAGCTATCGACCAAAACTTCCTATCTTCGCACCATGAGTACATTATTAATCAGAAATGCAAAGCTGATAAACGTAGGAAAAACTTATTTTGCTGATGTTTTTATTCGCAACCAGTTTATAGAAAAAATTGATACCAATGGTATTGCCATGCCTGCCGATAAGGTAATAAATGCCGAAGGGTTGTATTTAATGCCGGGTATTATTGATGACCAAGTGCATTTTAGAGAGCCGGGTTTAACCCACAAAGGCGAAATTTATACCGAAGCAAAAGCGGCCGTGGCCGGTGGAACAACCAGCTACATGGAAATGCCCAATACATCGCCAAGTGCTACTACACATGATTTATTGGAGCAAAAATATACACGTGCATCGCAGTGCTCATTAGCCAACTATTCGTTTTTTATGGGTACTACCAATACCAATTTAGAGGAGTTGTTGCGTGTTGACCCTACCAATGTTTGTGGTGTAAAAATATTTATGGGTTCATCAACCGGAGATATGTTGGTTGACGACCCAAATGCATTGGAGCGTATTTTTGCTGAAGTTAAAACATTAATTGCCACACATTGCGAAGACGACCCAATGGTTAAAGCGAATTTGGCTGCAATTAAGGCGCAATACGGAGAAAATATTGATGCTTCGTTTCATCCAAAAATAAGAAACGAAGAGGCTTGTTATAAGTCGTCATCATTTGCTGTTGAGTTGGCTAAAAAACACAATACCCGTTTGCACATTTTACACATTAGCACAGCTAAAGAGTTAAGCTTATTTCGCAACGATATTCCATTAAGTCAGAAAAGAATTACTGCCGAAGCATGCATACACCATTTGTGGTTTAGCGATGCTGATTATGCCACTAAAGGCAACTTTATTAAATGGAATCCTGCGGTAAAAACAGCTGCTGATAGAGATGCAATTTTTGCAGCAGTGTTAGATGGTAGGATAGATGTAATTGCAACAGATCATGCGCCACATACCATTGAGGAAAAAAGCAATGCGTTTTTATCGGCACCATCGGGCGGACCATTGGTTCAGCACTCGTTAAATGCCATGTTAGAATTTTATCATCAAGGCAAAATATCATTAGAAACCATCGTGCAAAAAATGTGTCACAACGTAGCCGAAATGTTTGAAATAGACAGACGTGGATTTATTCGCGAAGGTTATTATGCTGATTTGGTTTTGGTTGATTTAAACAAAAAATACACTGTAGACAAAAGTAATTTGTTATACAAATGTGGTTGGAGTCCGTTTGAAGGAACAACCTTTAACTCGGTAGTTACACATACTGTTGTAAGCGGACATTTGGTATACGATAACGGAAGATTTGACGAAAGTAAATTTGGTTTACGTTTAAAGTTTAACCGCTAAAACCAAATAGTAATATTACCTACAGCAAGCCACGACTGGTTCGTGGCTTTGTTGTTTTTATCGGCCTGTATTTTTTGTGTGCTGTATAAATGTTTGCCTTCAAGCCTAAACATCAAGTTGTTGTTTAGCTTAAACGAGTAGCATAAACTGCTTCCCAATGCATCAAAATAATCATTATTAAACAAAGGTGTAGTAAGGTTTTGGTGCTTATCGTTAAAGTACTCTACACGCATTGCTAAACTGTGTTTAGTTGTAAAATTGTATTTAGCAATAGCTGTTGTTTGCCACCAAAAATGATTATTGTTTTTGTTCGTGCTGTCTGATTTTTGTTGTAAGCCTAAAGAAGCAACCGCACCTAAATTCCATTTGTTGTAATTGCATAACCATTGTACATCGGTATAATAACGCATGTTAAAATCAGGGTTGATGTTTGATTTTTCATCACCCGCATAAAAGGTCCAAACGAAAGTATGAATACTATCTTGTTTGTGCTCTAATGTTGCACCTACACTTAGTGATTTATTTACATCTCTTACCTGTTGCCAGCCGTTAATTACATAACCATAAAAGGTAGTTTTGTTGTTGAGCGGAGCAGTTAATCGGCCGCCTGTAATAAAGTAAGGACTGTATTCTGATGCCAATGAACGTGTGTACATTAATTGGTCTTTAGAAAAAGGATTTTCTAGCGTGTAAGGAGCATTTAAAATACCTGCATCAACCCAAATGTTTTTTTCTTTATTAATCTGGTAACCTACGTTGGCCAATACTAAACGTTGCGCAGTTGGATGCTCTGTCGCATAATTAGCTAACATATACGTGCCTATTGCAGGAACTATATTTGCTCGAAAGTTTTGGTAGTTGATTTTAAAATCGAGGTAAGCTAAATTTAAATTAATTTGGTTGTGTTTGGCGTGCGTAACATAATAGGGGATATCTGTTTTTTGCGAAGAGTGTTGACCATAATACAAATCAACCCCACCACCAACAGTTAAAGTTATCGAATCTTTTTCTTGTTTTAACAATTGCTTTTGCTGCTGACCAAATACAGATAACCCAACCATACAAAAGCTTAAAAAAAATAATGTTCTACTCAACCCCAAAACGTTTAATCAATTTCAAAATTTGCATGCACCACAGCGGTAATTTCTTTTTCAATGGAGCTAACATCATTTATGCCATAATCACCAATAATGTTGCTGTTTTTAGGGGTAATTTGTAATACACCCATTTTAGCACCGCGCATGGCACCTAACTTTTGGTCGGTTGATTCGGCAATGAGCATGGCACGTGTTTGAGCATCTTTAGCAGCATCGGCTTGAATTTGGATTTTTAAATTGGCCAAACCACTGTAATAATATTCAGGGGCATCCATTTGCAGGGCAATGCCCTGGTTTAATAAATCAGTAATTTGTAGCGATAATGTTTTTGTTTTTTGCACATCATTTAACTTTAACTGAAAACGTTGCGATTGCGTATAGTTGAGTATTCGGCCTGTTTGCATGCCTTGTGGCGTGTACTCGTAATTGGCATATGATGTAATGGGAAAAACTTCAATTTGTTCTTTTTTAATACCTGCAGCCGTTAGATAATTTAACACAACAGGCATTTGGTTTTTAAGTTGGGCATAACCATCACTAGTGTTGATGCTGTTGATTTGAATAGCACCACGTAAAATGCCGATATCAGAAACAATATCGCGCTTGGCCGAGCCTGTAACAGCAATGGTTTGTTGCGATTTAATGTTATTGTGCCAGGTAAAGGCAACAATACATGATGACACGATTACTGAAAAAGCAATAACAGCTGAAGCAGTAACGCGATTGCTAAGTTTGGTTTTGCTTACCATATGATTATCTTTACTTCAATATTATACGTAAAATAGCGTATTTAGATAAAATGTTAGGTTTTTTTTGTAAACTATATCATTTTTGAACACCAATAATCTAACTATATGAAAAGTGTTATCACTAAAATTAAACTTGTTGCCGCAATGGGTTTGCTATCAACCCCGGTTTTTGCACAAGAACAAATGTCGGAGTTTTTAAAGGCCGGAGCCAGCGATGGAAGTAAGGTACTGAATGCGTACGCCTCACCAATGTTAAAATCTATTGGTGCAGATATGAATGCAGGATGGTTTAATACGGCTAAGGTTCATGGTTTAGGAGGGTTCTCCATAAACTTTTGTACAAATGTGGCTTTAGTGCCCACGGCTGATAGGACATTTGATGTTTCATCATTAGGGTTAAGTTCCAAAACCAGGGTAATAAATGGTAAAAATACTTCGCAAACATTGTTTGGTGCTAACACCGACAAAGACAATGCTGAATTGGGTATGTTTGCACGATATCCGGGTGCAACACAAGATTCTATGTTAAACTCTTTTAAACTTCCACAAGGTTTAGGAGTTGCTTTTTTCCCTCTTCCAACAGCTAACTTGGCGGTAGGTGTTGGTTTGGGTACAGAGGTATCGGTACGTTTTTTACCTACTTTAAAATTTGATGGATTAGAGATTGGCATGATTGGTTTTGGAGTGAAACATGATGTTAAACAATGGATACCGGGAATAAAAAACTTACCGTTTGATTTATCGGTAATGGGTGCCTATACCAAGGTTGATGCAAGTATGAAATTGGATGAACTAAAAGCCGACCAACCCAGCAGTGAAATTGATAACCCTAATCCTAATAAAACATATAGTCAATCAGTTGAGTTTGCATCAACAGCATACACATTCAACGTTTTAGTTTCTAAAAAACTTTCTGTGTTTACGCCATATCTTGGTTTAGGTTATCAAGGCTCAACAACAGAACTAGCGCTAAAAGGCGAGTTTCCTGTAACTGATTTTAACACAAACTACAATCCATTAGATCCAACCTCAAAACCAAAAGTTGTTAGAGAGTTAAAAGATCCGATTAGCTTAGAGGGTAAACTTAACGGTTTCAGAGCTACTGCCGGTTTCCGTTTAAAGTTTGCTGTATTTACCATACATGCTGATTACACATTGGCTAATTACAGTGTGGCATCGGTGGGTATTGGATTAAATGTGCAATCGTTGGCACCACCAAAGTTGTAAGCAACGTAATTTAGTAATATAAACGCGGCCGCACCTTTGGTGCGGCCGCGTTTGTTTTAAATGGCTATACAAATAGGTTATTTAATCGCTAACAACACACAGTTTGTTTTAATTCAACCATATGTAGGTTTATAAACAAAACTGTTGCCGGAAACCTATAATCCGGCAAACAGTTTTTACACCGAGTTACTCTTTTTTACCACCCACCATGGTAAACTCATTCAACACAATTTCGGTACTGTATCGTTTTACGCCTTCTTTATCGGTGTAGGTGTTGTTGGTTAGTTTTCCTTCAATGGCTACTTCGCTTCCTTTTTTAAGCAGTTTACTTACCAGCTCGGCTTGTTTACCCCATGCGGTGATGTTGTGCCATTGTGTGTCGGTTACACGTTCACCGGCATCGTTCTTGTAACTTTCGTTAATGGCCATCGAGAATTTAGCCAATTTTTTGCCGTTGCTTAAATCTTTTACTTCCGGGTTTTGACCCAAGTGGCCAATTAGGCGCACACTGTTTTTTAGGTTGTTCATACCTGTAAATAATTAATGGTTTTTAAAATTACCTGCTACGTTTAAAGCAGGCAGAATTGTTTTGTTGAAAATCAACGAGGCAAAGTTGCGGTGGTGTGTTTTGGTTAACAATAACTTAACCGCATGCTTACGAAATAATCCGTGTATAAACGGGTAATACGAATAATAAATAATGGGTTTGCTCAATATTAACCATGCTTTACAGCTTTTGAACTGCTGCTCTAAAATATTAAATGAGTAATGTTGTTTGTGGGTTTGGTATAGGATATATTTGGATAGTGGTGCACAGATATTTAAGTTATAAGCCAATATTAAAGACATGAGAAACATTACAACATTTTTAATCCTGTTGACATTTGCCCTGACTTCTTGTGGACAAAAACTTGAATACCCAGGACCACTAGAGTTCAAATCATTTAAAATTGGTGACAAGGTTGACACAACACTATTTAAAAAACATGGAGACCTTTACTTTCCAAATTATTTAGACGGTTGGACAATGGAGAATTTTGACCAACTGCCTGAAAAATATAAGGGGTTACCAATTGCAATTTGGATGTTAAAAAGCGACTCAAGTGTTGCATTGACGTTGCTTAATGACGTAGTTCTAAACATAACTGTTTCATATTTGACAGACATCGAAAAAGACAAAATTACTGCAACATTAATTCAAAAATTTGGTGCAGACGGCAAACAAAGAACTTATGAAGAAACACATCCCTTGCAATCATGGATAACATATTGGGATTTAAAAACATGGGAAACCAAAGATGTAATTGTTCAAATTGGCAATAGTGACATGAGAAAACCGGAACACCCCAAACCCACCGAAATCCGATGGAACTTGGTATACTCTGACTTCTTGCTTGAAGATAAAATTATAGGTGATTTTAAAAAGAAGCTGTTTTCCAGTAAAGAAGACTCATTAAAGTACTTCAAAGAAATCAACACATTTAAAAACCGCGCCCGCCCACCTGAGAACGGCTTGTATACTGACTATTTTGAGAACGGCAATATCAAAGAGAAAGGAAATTACAAAAATGGACAAAAAGATGGTCTATGGGAAACTTGGTATGAAAACGGACAAAAGGAAGATTCCGCTTTTTACAAAAAAGGAACATTGGCAGGAAAAAGAGTTATGTGGCACCCCAACGGACAACTTCAACTTGAAAGCTATTGGGGCAAACCTGACGACAGAATTGGAAAGTGGACACGATATTATCCAAACGGACAAATTGAATCAGTTACAAACTTCAATGATAAAGGAGAACTTCACGGAAAGCATTTACAATATTTTGAAAACGGAAAGATAAAAAGAGAAGTAACTTACGACAGAGAGAAAGAACTTAGTGATATTCTATATAATGAGAATGGTGAGAGAATCAAATAATACTGGCGGTAACAGCACCTACCCAAAAGTGGCGGTTCAGTGGTTAAATCGAGCTTCGTGCTTCTATAAAAGTTTGTGTTTGGTTGACAGTGAATCGCTCCGTAATCGCCACCTTCGGGTAGCCGCAAAACGTTATTCAACGATATGATTTGAATACAAGAATCGTATTTTGTTGAACTAAATATTATTATCCTTTTTTCTTCCCACTAATTATCCTTGATACCAATCCTTGTTCGTTGGTTAGTTCGGCCATGATTACACCACCTAAATGCAATACAATAAACCCAAGCAGGTAATAAATTGAAAGCTCATGTATTTCTTCCATTTGGCCTTTTAAATCTTTTGGTCCGAGCTCTATTATTAGGCCTGTAATTAATGATATAGCCACACATACATAAAATACCACATACACTCCGTATTGAAATTTTTGTTTTGCACTAAAACCTGCACTAAACGGATTGGTAAATTTCATTTGTCCGAAAAAGGGTAGGGCCAAGCGTAAACTGTATAAACCCACCAAAGCATAACCAAAGTAGATGTGCCAATCCCACATAGGTCTCCGTATTTTTTTAGCCAATAAAATCATTTGGTCATCGGTTAAGGATTGGTTGGTAGTGGCCAAATAGTTTTTAATAATTTCGGCAACATTATTTTTGTTCATCCAGGTTAACCTTAAAAAGATGGTTAATAACAAAGCCAACATACAAAAAGCAATGGCCCAATGCATTAATCTATATACAACGCTGTAGTTTTTGTTTTCCATGATGTGCGTAATAAACGTATCAAATATAAATGATTTACCAAGACGGTTGATGCTTCTAAAAAGCTTTATTGAAAAAGATTCAACGCAGACTATTAGTGCAGACTGAAGCGTCTGTCAGCAACGCCTTCGGCATTGAGGAAATAACCACAACGAACACAACGTTCCGAAAATTCGGAAACACAACGGGCACAGCGCAACGCCTTCGGCATTGGGGAGGTTTTTACTTTATAGAGCAATTAATTTGATAAAGTATCAGCCTCTTCGAGTGCCCCGATAACAAATCGGGGTGTATCGAGAAGGGATTGTTAAGTTAAATTCCTTTCATAAATCCACCTCTCGATACACGCTCCTTTCACAACCAGCCCAAGGCGCACTCGAGCAGGCTGTAATCTCAGCAAAAAAACTTCCGACCCTTCGGAAACCTCAGCGGTAAAAAAGAAAACTCAGCGGCATTTACTCAAGTATAATTAGATGGTTTAAAAATCCTTTGTTGCATCTAACCACAAATTAACTATTTGCACAATATCGTTTTGGTAGGTAATGATGTCTTGCTTGTTGTTTAGGTTAATGATAGCCCTATCGTTACCTTTCCAACTTAAGGCCTTACAGTTATGGTTTATTATTTTTTCAGTAGGTTGAGTTTGTGATTTAGCTCCGCAGTGTAAAATAATTAAAATGTTTTTAGGCGGATTTATTTTTAACGTTACTCGATCGTTACCATTAACAACATAATTGGGAGCATTCCATTTGATGTTTTCTGCAAGTTTGTTATTGCTATTTAAAATGATGTTGCGTACCATTTCAATTTCTGCTCTTAACGGATGTTTTAACTCATCAAGAAAAATGGAAACATTAGGGTTTTGTTTCTGGGCTGCCATGTGGCTAAGTAAGTACAATTTTGTACCAAATGCAAACATCAACTTAAGCAAAATAAAAACGGTCGCCTTAACATTAAAGCGACCGTTTTAAATATTTTTTTAAAGGATAAACTATTTAAATAAAGACTTTACGGTGTCTTCGTTTACAGTTACCGGATATTTAGTTCTTAACTCTTTAATCCACTCTTTTTCCAAGTGGTTTTGGTAATCGCTGGTAACTAAACCTTTTGCTTCTCTTAAGGTTTTAGGCTCTGGTGCAACTACACCCACAACATAGTAAAACTTGTATTGGTTGTTTTCGTTAGCAATATCAACCACACCTTTTTTGTCGTATAGTTTATCGGTGTTGCTGTTTTCGCCACGTTCAGCTTTTTGCTCGGTTACAACAACAGCACCGGTCATTTTTTTGCTTAGTTTAGCTTTAATTTCATCGCTGCTTTTACCATCGTTAGCCATTTTCATTGCTGCCTTCTTGGTTTTTTCATCCAAGCAACTGTATGTTAAAATTCTTACACGCTCTTTCCACATGTATTTGGTTTTATTGGCTTCATGAAATTGCTCTAAACCGGCAGTATCAATCACTGCTTTGTTCCAAACTTTTTTGTCGGTTAAATCAAACAGCAAAATACCATCATGATACTCTTGCATTAAGTTGCGGAAATCTTCGTATTTGGTTTCTAACTGCGATTCTTCGTAAGCCAAAGCTTCATCATCTACATAACGTTTGTAAATATTATTTACCATCATGTAAACCGATTGGCCCGGCTCAAAATGATCGTGTGTTCTTTCAATGTATTTAGCAAAATCATTTGCGGTGTAATTGTTCTTACCTAGGCTAAACAACACGTTGTTACCAAATTTATTTTCGTCAACCACATAACCATCCATAAACATAGTGCTGTCGCAAGCGTTTACAAATGCTTTAAAGTTGGCTGCATTTTCTTTAAAATTGTTTTCGCGTTTAATACGGGCAGATACAGAAGTTTTGCTGCTTTCAGCACGGCTATCTCGAGCAACTTTGGTTTTTAAACTTTCTTCTAACTCTTTAAAAGGAGCTACCGGTTTGCTTTCAATTAATTTAATAATATGAAAACCGTAGCTTGTTGTGAACACTTTTGAAACTTCATCTTTACCTAAACCAAATGCAACTTCTTTAAATTCTTCCGGGAAACGGCTGCTGCTCGAAATCCAATTCATTACACCTTTGTTTGGTTTGCTTCCTTCATCGGTGCTGTATTTAGCAACCAACTCATCAAATGTAGCTGAGCCGGATTTTAAAGCTTGTGCTACACTGTCAATAATTAACTTTTGCTCAGCAATAGTTTCGGGAGTTGCACTTGCACCGGTGTTACGCATAATGTGTTGTACTTTCACCTCACCACGTGCATCACGTGTGTTGTTTACTTTAATAATGTGATAACCAAAACGGGTGCGGAAAGGCATAGAAACCTGACCTTTTGGTGTGGTATAAGCCATTTTTTCAAATGGATATATCATATCAAAAGCTGCAAACCATCCTAAGTTTCCGTAGTTGCTACTTGCTGATGGATCATCAGAGTTATTAGCAGCTAATGAGTCAAAACTTTCACCCTTTAAATGACGTTTGCGTAACTCCAACGCTTTGTTATAAGCAGCTAAAGTATCAGCAGGTTTAGCATTTTCGGTGCAGTTAATTAAAATGTGGCTTGCATTAACTTCCTTTAGCATGTGCTCGTATGCTTCTTTAACCAAAGCTTCGGTGGCTTTCTTGTCGGTTAAATAAGGGTTGGCCAACTGCTTACGGTAGCCTGCCAATTCATTTTTAAAATTACTAAACGTATCAAGCTGCATTAATTTGGCTTCCTTTACTTTCATTTTAAAATTTTGGTAAAGCTCCAAATACTCTCTTACACTCTCCTCTGTTGGGGTTTCTTTTTGGTTACGATTTTTTGATAACAAACGCTCAAACTCCGATTTGTAAACGGTATCTGTACCATAAGTAAATACCACAGGATCTACTTTGTTTACCGTTGTGGTTTGTACGTTAGCTTTAACAGGAGTAGCCTGTTTTTTGATAGGCTTTTGTGCAAATGTAAATGAAGTAACTAATGTTAATACACTTAGTGTTACTGCTTGTTTATTCATTTGTTTGATTGTTTTATTGTTTATCCTTATTTTGGGGAGATGCAAAAATATAAAAATTAGTGGCTTTAGCTAATGTTTATAAGGTATTTGCTTTTGTGTTGATTATGAGGCGCATTTTTCTTGTTTTATGAGGGTTTGGGTTGATAATCAAACCAAATGCCTGTTAAAACTGCCATAAAAAAGAAAGGCTACTTAAAGTAGCCTACCTTGTTGTGTTTTTTTACCAATGCAATTACTGCATCTTTAAGTTCCTGAACATTGGTTTTTTGTGTAGCCGAAATAAAAATTGCTGGTGCATTTTCTTTTGCCATCCAAGTATTTTTTAAACGATCAATATATGGAATTTCTTCCTCGCCTTCTTCAATTTCATCAGGTAACCTGAGTGGTTCTTTCAGCTTATCAATTTTATTGAACACCAATAAAATCGGCTTTTTGTGTGCTTTAATTTCTTCCAAGGTTTTGTTTACCACTGCAATTTGGTCTTCAAAATTCGGGTGTGAAACATCCACCACATGAATCAAAGCGTCTGCTTCGGTAATCTCATCCAAAGTACTTTTAAAACACTCTATGAGCTGATGTGGTAACTTACGAATAAATCCTACCGTATCAGTTAACAAAAATGGAATATCATCAATAACAACCTTACGCACGGTACTATCTAAAGTTGCAAAAAGTTTATCTTCGGCAAGCACATCGCTTTTACTCAACATGTTTAGTATGCTCGATTTACCCACGTTGGTATAACCCACCAAAGTAATCCTAACTTTATCGTCACGATTTTTTCTGCGGGTTTCGGCTTGTTGTTCTATCTCTTTTAAACGGGCTTTGTATTTACCAATCGTATCACGAATTACGCGTCTATCTGTTTCAATTTCACTCTCTCCCGGACCACGTGTACCAATACCTCCGGCATGTTTACTTAAGTGGGTCCACATACGCGTTAAGCGCGGTAACAAGTATTGCGCTTGTGCCAATTCAACCTGCATTTTAGCCTGAGCTGTTCTTGCGTTGGTAGCAAAAATATCTAAGATTAAATTGCTGCGATCTAATATTTTGCATTTAAGGGTATGCTCTATGTTGCGTATCTGAGATGGACTTAACTCATCATCAAATATCACCATATCAATTTCGTTTTCTACAACAAAAGCGGCAATTTCTTGCAGTTTGCCTTCGCCTACAAAAGTGCCTGCATGCGGTTTTGGCAAGCGCTGTAAAAAACGTTTAACTACGCGTGCTCCGGCAGTTAATGTTAAAAAAGCCAACTCATCTAAGTATTCTTCTGCTTGTTCAATTTTTTGTTGTTGAGTAACCACGCCAACCAAAACAGCTGTTTCTTGTTTTTTGCGGGTTTCGTGTAATGTATCTTTTGCCATGTATTATAAGTTGCGAAAATACAACAAGTTTTTTGTTGTGTGTAGGTTATTTTGATTAGGGAATTTAACCACGGTACTTGGTTTCATGCCTTCGGCAGAGGATTTAACCACAGCGGCCACGAAGAAAACACAAAGAACACAGCGGAGGGAATGCCTTCGGCAGAGGATTTAACCACAGCGGTCACAAAGAAAACACGGAGAACACAGCGGAGAGAATGCCTTCGGCAGAGGATTTTACCACAGCGGCCACAAAGAAAATACGAAGAGCACAGCGGAGGGAATGCCTCCAGCATGAGAGATTTAACCACAGCGGCCAAGGAATTGCACAGAAACGCATAAGTGATGAATAATGCGTTTCTGGGATTAAAAAATATTAGTGCTTCATTCTTCTATGTTCTTCTGCGCGTTCTGTGAGCGTTAGATGTGTTTGTTCTTTCAGATATGGTTGTAACGTTTGCTTTCCCTACTTTTGACAATTATTTTAAGCAATGACTACTGCAACAAAAGATATAAGGCATGTAAATATAACCCGCTACGTTACGCCTTTGCGCGAGGGAGGTTCTATGCCGGCTTTAACCGAGGCTGATGATGGATTTTTGTATGTGATTAAATTTAAGGGAGCAGGTCAAGGTGTTAAAGCGTTGATTGCAGATTTTATTGGTGGAGAGTTGGCTCGTGCTGCAGGATTAAACACTCCGGAGTTGGTGTTTGCAACTTTAGATGAAGCTTTTGGCCGCACCGAACCGGATGAAGAAATACAAGATTTACTAAAGGCGAGTGTAGGTTTAAACTTAGGTGTACATTATTTGTCGGGTGCAATTACTTACGATGCATTGGTTACCAAGTTAGATGCTAATTTGGCCTCGAAAATTGTTTGGTTGGATGCCTTTTTAACCAACGTTGATCGCACCGTTAAAAACACCAACATGCTTACTTGGAATAAACAATTGTGGTTAATAGATCATGGTGCATCGTTATACTTTCATCACAGCTGGGATAATTGGCAAGAGCAAGCCATCAAGCCGTTTGTGATGATTAAAGATCATGTGTTATTGCCAATGGCATCAAACCTAAACAACATGCATGATGAAATGTTAAAACGCATTACTCCTGAAGTGATACAAAACATTGTATATGCAATTCCTGAAACTTGGCTAACTAACACCAATGTGGGTTTACCTGCAAACGAAGTTCGTGAGGTGTACCATCAATTTTTAACCACACGTTTAGCAAACAGTTCAATATTTTTAAACGAAGCCAACCATGCAAGAGAAAAACTTATTTGAGTACGCTATTGTTAGAATAATACCAAGGGTTGAACGTGGCGAATGTTTGAATGTTGGCGTGGTATTGTTTTGTAAAAAAAGCAAGTACCTTAAAGCTAAATTTGGATTTGATGAACAACGCATTTTAAGTGCTTTTCCTTGGGCTGATGTGGATGATATTAAACAACATCTATCAGCTTTTGAACAAATTTGTATCGGTAACAATCAACCCGGAACAATTGCATCTCTTGATGTGCAATCGCGGTTTAAATGGTTAACTGCAAAACGCAGCACGGTTATTCAAACCTCCGAAACACACCCGGGTTTTTGCAACGATGCTGATTTGAAATTAGAACAATTGTATAACGAATTGGTGGCAACACCTCAACCATAACCTATGTCGAATTTAAAAACATGGATTAGCGCAATGCGACTGCGCACTTTGCCATTGGCCGTTTCGGGCATTTTAATGGGAAGCGCTTTGTCTGATTTAAGTGGAGTAGAATCGCACAAAATGATTACGATTTTAGCTTTACTTACGGCTATTTTTTTACAAATATTAAGTAACCTGGCCAACGATTATGGCGATTTTACCAAAGGCACCGATAACGAAAATAGGGTAGGCAACATGCGTGCTTTGCAAAGCGGAAAAATTACGCCAAAAGCCATGTTGCGCATGATTATTGTGTTTGTGGTGTTAAGTTTAATCAGTGGTATTAGTTTGCTTTACCTTGCTGCCGATGGCAACATCAACTACTCGTTTTTACTGTTTTTTATATTAGGGTTGGCCGCAATTGCAGCAGCTATTAAATACACTGTTGGCAAAAGTGCTTATGGTTATAGTGGTTTGGGTGATGTGTTTGTATTTGTATTTTTTGGATTGGTTGCCGTATTGGGTGTATACATTTTGCATAATCATTTTACCTGGCGCTGGCCAGTAGATAAATGGATGATTTTGCCCGCAATTACCGTTGGTTTTTTAAGTACTGCTGTTTTAAACACCAACAATATTCGTGATATAGAAAACGACCGAGCTTCAGGTAAAAATACCATAGTAGTTAAAATGGGTTTAAGTAAAGCACGCATCTATCATTGGTTTTTATTGTCAGGTGCATTGCTATCATTGGTATTTTTTATTCAAGCCAATTTGTTGCATTGGATTCAGTACTTAAGTTTATTGGCTTTTATTCCCATCATCAAACAAGGTGTTACTGTGCAAAAGCTTGAACCATCACCAAAGTACAATGCTTTGTTAAAGCAATTAAGTATTTCTACTTTATTGTTAGTGGTGGTTTTTGTGGTGATTCAAACCGTAGCCTTGGGAATTTTTGTGAGTGATACCATTAATAATTTTGTGAAATAATGTTTGTTGCCTCATACATAAAACACCAGTTACAATTCATAAAGCCGGCCCAAACATCGCGCAATACCATGCAAACGCATACTGTTTATTACGTGGTGCTAACCGGTAAAACCGAACGTAAAAGTTATTGGGGTGAAGCCGCTCCATTGCCGGGCTTAAGTGTGGATGATGTTACACAAATAGAAAATAAAATAAACGAATGTTGTACAGCTGTAACCAATGGTTACACGTTTAATATGTTAGATTTTTCGGGTTTCCCCAGCGTACAATTTGCTTTTGAAACTGCTTTTTTAGCTGCGCAACACCAAGAAGATTTTTTGTTGTTTGATACTCCGTTTTACCGCAGCCAACAGCCTATTGCTATTAATGGTTTGGTGTGGATGAATGAAAAAGAAACCATGCTGCAAGAAGCCTTGGAAAAAGCTTCACATGGTTTTGATACCATAAAATTTAAAGTAGGTGCATTAGATTTTGATGAAGAATGCCGCATGCTTGAAACATTCAGAAAACAGTTTAATGCTTTTAAAACTACCATACGTTTAGATGCCAATGGTGCTTTTGTAACCGATGAAGCCATAGAAAAATTACGCGAACTTTCTCGTTTTGAAATACACAGCATAGAACAACCTATTAAACCCAAACAATGGGATGCCATGCAAGAACTTTGTGCCAAATCATCAATAGCCATTGCATTAGATGAAGAGTTGATTGGGGTTGATGTAAAAGCAGACGGACAAAGCATGTTGCAACACATAAAACCGCAACACATTATTTTAAAACCTACTTTGTTGGGCGGACTTTCAAACAGCGAAGCATGGGTTAAGTTAGCACAGCACAATAATATTGGTTGGTGGGCTACCAGTGCATTAGAAAGCAACATTGGCCTAAACGCCATAGCACAATGGACAGCAACACAACACCTGCAAGTTCCACAAGGCCTTGGCACAGGTAGTTTATATACCAACAACATTCCTTCTCCGTTAACGGTAAGCAACGGGCAGTTGGTTTATGATGAGCGTAAGAAGTGGGAGTTGGGGGAACTCAACAAAATAGCAATTTAAGCAGCGTGTTCGTCTATTTGTTTTATAGTAGCAAGTTCATCGCTTTTTGAATGTTGTTCTTCTTCAATATCAAAATCATCTTGTAAGCCCAGCCAAAATTTAGCCGATGTGCCGAAAAATTTAGAGAAACGCAGAGCCGTATCTGCTGTGATTCTTCTGTTACCTTTAATTATCTCACTAATTCTGGTTTGAGGAATAAATGTTTCTTTTGATAGGCGATAAGCACTAATCTCGAGAGGCTCAAGAAACTCTTCTTTTAAGATTTCGCCTGGATGAATATTTTTAAGCTTTTTCATTTCTGTACGTTTAGTGGTAATCTATAATTTCAACTTCTAATGCATGTTAGGATTCAATGCAAACTAAGTTATATTTAACTAAGGCTTTTCTGTTGGTTTAATTACTTCTTTTCCATTGTTATCAATAAAGCCAACCTTATCATCTAATGTTACCGAAGCCCAATTAGATTTTACTTCGCCAGTTCATAGAGTAAACAAATTCTTGGTTGTATCGAGAGTTGGGGAACTTTGCTATTTACAAAATAACTCTTGCATTAAGGTTTGATGGTTGCAAATGTTTATTCAGTCATTAATTATCAAATCTAACGGTAAATATTTTAGTTTTCTGTTTTGTACGCTCATTATAAATGGGGTCGGTGTATTAGTAAGATTGGGAATATCTTTACTGTCCATCTGAGATGATGTGAAATAATAAATGTTTTTAACCCTAACGGCCTTCTTTATGTTTTTTTCATCCTTAAGGAGATTGAGATATGTACCAGAGTATTCGCAAATGTAATACTTGTTAAAGTTTCTGTATTCTTTGTTGATGATTTGATGGGCTGTTTTAAAACATGGGAAACAGTTTTTTTTGTTTTTGACTACAATCACATTTTTGTCCATAAGTAATTCTGATAAGGTTATGGTATCTCCTTTAAGACTGAACAGCATTAAACTTGAATCTGGGAATGAGCCGAAATGATTTTTATTTACAAATGCTTGTTCATCTCCTTGAGGTACTTTAGGGTTGTACTTCATTACATGGACATAGTAATGGTCACTGCCTTTAAGTTTACCATTTTTGATGTAATTATCCGTTGTGGTGTATATGATGGAGTTGTTGCTTTCACTAAAAAGTATTGCATTGCCGTTATAGGTGAAGTTGGGTTCTATTATCCGTTGCTGTTTACCAGAGTAATCATAGTTAAGTTTTGTAGATTTGGTGAATTTCTTGGATTTTAAATCATAAACAAAAAGAAGACGTGTTCCGAAATCGTCTATGTTTTCAGGTTTAATAATTACACCAAGTTCGTTATTGCTCAATAAATAAATGCTCTCAATTCTTTCAATTTGTTTATCTATTTTCTTTGATAAATAGATAAACTCTTTTTTTGATGAAGACACGTTTTTGAGTGAATCTATTTTTTGATAATAGGAACCATAGTTTTTCCTTATTGGTACAAACAATGTATCAATTGTATTCAATGTTTCATCAGAGACGGTAATGATATGCTTAGCAGGGTAAGCTCTAAAAATTTTATCTCGTTTAGCTGCTACTAAATGCCCAACGAGGTTGGTTACATATATTCCTTCAAAATGTTCAATCTGTTTTTTTTCGAATTGAGACGACTCCACATTATAAATACTTGTTAAAGTTGGTACAGAGTCCTCCAGAATATGATAATCATTGTTTTTATAAAACAAAAGTTTACTTGGACCAATTTGATAACAATGGCCATCATATTGTTGAAAGTCGTCAATGTGACCTATTTCAGTATAAGTATTCGTATCAGATTTTCTTAAGATTAAAAGTTTGGTTTTGGCATAATCCAAATTATATATTGCAAATTCATTTATCCTAAGAAGAATCAAATTATCACAAACTTGTGCATTGAAGTTATACGTATCAATATACTCTCCCAAAGGTTTAATAAGACGTAGCCTTACTTGTGTTTTTCGTCCCGATTTTAAGTCATATGCAGGGAAGAGTAGTTCGTAAAATTGATTTGAAATTTTCTTTTGGTTTTTCTGATTTGATAACAATATTAACTTACTGTCGGAAATAATAATTTTAGCATTACAATCTCCAAACTCGTCATTTTTCAATATGATTTTCTTTCTCAGTAAAACATCATATTGCTGTTGTCCAAATAATGGCATGGTGTAAATCAGCATCAGAAATACTGATGCTGATTTTAGTGTAAAATTAAAAATTGCCATTATCATTACTCAAAGTTGCAATCAGGTGCATCCTCAGTTATAGAGTAGGTTGTTGTTCCTGAACTGGCCTCGTACGACCAACAGAACCAGAGATTAGTACCGGCCAAATTTCCTGTACCCGAATAATCTTTATCTCCAATTTTTTCTTCAATAAATTGGTCTATCGCTGCACGTTGATGGTCTGTTACAATGGTAAAACCTTCTACCCATTTACATTCACTATTCCCGGGATCGCTACAGCTGAGTTTATGAGTACCACCAGAATGTACCTCTTTGATGTTTTTGTAGCCTTTAGGCCCACCACCATGTTTTTTGATAACGATTTTGTCTTTTGCTTGAACATTAAAGGCAAATAGAATTAATGTAATTGCCATCGATAAATTAATTGTTTTCATACTTTTATAGGTGAATTGTTTGCCTACTCTAAACCGTTTTCGGCATCCCGTAATGCTTAACATGTAAACCCTGCAGTGTTTATTGGCTAATTATCAATTCAAATTTAAATATGTAGTGATGCAAATGGCAACTTATTGTGTTGTATACCATGCAACTACTGTTGCATATCATACAACTTTATTATAAATTTGATTCAACTAACCGTTGCCCTATGAATAATTCACTAACCAGTCAACAAATTGGTAAAACAATCAAGTTGATTAGAGAGCTCAGAAACTACAGTCAGGATTGGGTGGCAAGACAAGCCGGCTACAAAGATAAGACCACTTATTCCAGATTCGAGTCGGGTAAAATAAAGCATTTAGATTTTGAACGTTTACAAGGTATTTGTAATGCCCTTAGCTGTAATACCGTTCATGTTATTTTGTTGGCTTCTATCGAATCTTTTCAATACAATATCGAAACGTGGGATGAATTCATCGTTTCATTAAACAAGTTGAACGATGAAGAACGAAACGAAATGTTAAACCTGATGCGAGGTTTATTTCCAAATAAGTATCATGAAGTTGTCGCAAAGTTGGAAATCTCAACGAATCAAATCAACGATATTTAATTTAAGAACGTGCTTTAATTCAACTGATTAGGCGATAAAAACAACTCGTTAAACCTGATTTTTGTTTTATTATTTGTAATTAGTCTAAATAAAAATTAAGTTTGACCCCATAACAAATAATAGCTTTATGATTGCCTTAATCAACACATACAAAAAGGGCGTTTTTGCCTTTATTATTGTTTTATTGTTTATGCCAATTGGGCATGCCTTAATGATTTTAAACGAGGGCATTTTTGAGCACCAAAAGTTTATTGGTGCATTCGTAATTGGTTTAATTGGAGCATTTAGTTTGGTGTGGGGTATTATTAAAAACAACAATAAATCGGTGGCTACCATTATGGGTTTATTGGCCGGCATTTTGGTGTGGACAGGTTGGGTGGAGTTTTCGTTTGTTTGGATTGCCGAAAAATTGGAAGTAGCACCCTTAATGGAAGATGGAGAAATAACTACCAAACCCGAATATTTGGTGATGATGTCGTCCTTGGGTTTGTTGTTAACCTTGTTGGTGTTTTTTGTGTTTAGCAATACCAAATGCCAGTTTTTTAATTGGTTTCAACGGGTGTTTAAGTTGCGTACACAAATTAATGCATCGGGCAGTAACAGTAAACTAACAGCCATGGTTACGTTTATAGAAACCATCATGATTTTATGGACGTTTTACATTGTGTTGTTATTGGTGTACGACAAAGACATTGCAGGCGATAAACACCCGGCTACTTATATTGTTGCTTTTGGTTCTTTGTTTTGGTCGTTGTATTTGTTTTTAAATTTAATACGCATAAACAAGTACGATTATGCCATACGTTATGCAGTACCAACGGTTATCATTTTCTGGAATTTTATTGAGGTAATTGGCCGTTGGAATTTATTTAAAGAAATTTGGGTACACCCTTTTGAACATTGGCTAGAGAATAGCATCATACTCTTTATGTTACTTTTATTTTCGGCTTATTATGTGATAGAAAACTACAAACAAAAAAATAAAAAGGTGTTGGGGTGACGTGTTAATTGTACTTTGGAATACTCATTTGAGATAATGTATTATTGATTGAATAGACTAGTATAGATTGTTACACGCATTTACTCTGGTTTATGAGAGTGCTATCCTCAATTCTCCTGCCGGCCAATCATCTTTTTTTCTTCAAGCAGTTTTTGTTGTTCGGCTATTAAAGCTTTGCGTTCTTCGTCTGTTAATTTTTTGGGTGTTTGTTGCAGGTAGTTCAAATCGGGTTGTCCGGCATCAACCCAAGCCGTATACCAAATGCTGCCCACGGCCAACACCGATGCACGTATTCTGCGCTCCACCTGGTTATCCAACATGTTGTGGTATGCTTCGCTGTACTCCTTAGAGTATACTTTTATCATGGCTTGTCCACGTTGTTCGTTGCTGTATTTTCTGTCGCTGCCAAAGGTGGCATTTAGTTTTCGTTCAAAATCAAGCACACTGTCTTTTGCAGCATAACTGCCTTCGCTTGCTGCCCAGGCAGCCATTTGCACGTTATCAATATACTTGGCTCGTCCTACAAAAAAATCATATTTGTCGCTAAACAGCTCGGGCAAGCGGCTCTCCCAAAAACCGTGTATGCCATGCTGGTTGGTTTTTTGTCCGTTGTAATTTTCTGTGGAGTGTAATGGCACATGTGCATCGCCAATGTAATGCCCTATATCAGCCGATATTTTTAAAATACGATCAAAATCTTTGGCTTTAAAAGCCTCGGTTAATTTGTATTTCATTAAGTTGATATGCCATGGCACAATGCCGTATGCTTTTAAGGTATCTTCGGTGTATTTGGCTACCGCATCTTTCCAATATTTAGGTACGGTATCAATAGGTACACTTACTTCATAATAATCTAAATCAATATAATGTCGGCAAGCTTCTTCTGGGTCGCTGTACCTGCGCATATCAGCATCTACGGCATGCTCGGTAATGTATTCGATGTTTGTTTTATAAAACAAAAACAACGATTCGGGCAAGGTAAAAATGGCCAATCGGTTAATGAGTTTGTGTGCAAAAAATCCCCAGCTAAAAACAGGTATCACCACACAACAAGCCACTAAAACTAATATTGATTTTTTAAACATAGGTTAGGGAGTTAAAGTATTATTCTTCACGATTTACAGTATCAATACTAAATGCAGGCACACAGCAGCTCCAATACTCGCAAGGTTCGTTAAACGGATTGGAGTAACGCACGCGTGTTCCTTTTTTTATCAAAATGGTTTGTCCGGCTTCCAGTATAATTTCTTCACCATCTACCTCAAACATTTTTTTACCTTTAAAAACAATGGTTACTTCATCAAACATGGGTGTTTGGTATGGTTCGCTCCAACCGGCAGGCGCAATCATGTGTGCAATACTAAAATTTTTATCGCCACTGCTGGCTAAACCGTAATGTTCTTCAATTAATTTTCCATCGGTAGTAGGTACCACAAATGGATTGTTTTGTTTAATATATGGCATAATTTAAATTGTTATTTAACTCGCTTTCTTCTGTTACGTTCGTAATCTTCAAACACAAAATCACCCAAGCCATTTAAGCTGCTGTAAAATGCTTTACCATTATTGGTTTGTGTAAACTCTTGTACAAACTGTTGTAAATAAGGGTCGCTGGCAATCATAAATGTGGTAATGCTTATGCCTAACCTGCGGCATTGTGCGGCTTGGTTTAATGTTTTGTTGATGATTTTACGGTCTAAACCAAAACTGTTTTTATAGTAACCTGCGCCTTCTTTTAGGCAAGTAGGTTTACCATCGGTAATCATAAAAATTTGTTTGTTGGCATTTTTTCTTCTGCGTAAAATATCCATAGCCAATTCTAATCCTGCATAGGTATTGGTGTGGTAAGGACCAACCTGTAAATAAGGCAAATCTTTTACCTCAATAGGCCAGGCATCATTGCCAAAAACAATAATATCTAAAGTATCTTTTGGGTAACGTGTTTTAATTAATTCGGCCAAAGCCATGGCTACTTTTTTGGCAGGAGTAATGCGGTCTTCGCCATATAAAATCATGCTGTGGCTAATATCAATCATTAACACGGTGCTGGCCTGACTTTTATGGTCTTTTTCTCTTACTTCAAGGTCGTTTTCGGTAAGTTGAAATGCATCAATACCATGATTAATTTGTGCATTTTGTATGCTGCTGGTTACATCAATTTGATCGGGTAAATCGCCAAAAGTATATTTACGGGTATCGGCCGTAGATTCATCGCCAATGCCGGTTTTGGTAGATTGGTGATTGCCTTTAGGTGTTTTTTTTAGTTTACCAAAAATTTCGTCTAACGCATTTTTTCTGATGCTTTGATTGGTTTTTGATGTGGGTACTGTAATCCCTTCTGCCGAGTCATCTTTGATGTAACCTTTATTTTTGAGGTCTTCAATAAAATCACCCATGCCATAGTTGTTGTCGGTAAGTTTATATTGCTTATCTAACTCGTTCATCCAATCTAATGTTTCGGCAACATCGCCATTGGTGTATTGCATCAGTTGTAAAAACAACTTCAACAATTCGTCAAACTTACTGCCTTGTGGGGCAGGGGTATATTTATGAAAAATGTGACCAAGCATAGCGTAAAATTAAAGAAACAGTTTTACAATAAACAACAAAATGTATCAATTGATTTAGTGAAGTAATCCCAAATTTTTCTTTGATGACTCAAAAGAAAAATCGATGTAAGAAAATCAAGGGTTTAAGTAGTTATAATATACTAAGTTCAAAATTTTCTAAATCGGGGTTAACCCCAACTAATGCAGAATGGCCCGTGCAACCCTCATCAAATTCTGCATAATTTGGGGTAAATGTTTACAAAAAATACACCTTAAAATAACTATGAGGTATTATGTTTGCCAGCATTTTAAAATTATGTTCAGAATAGTATTTATCCTTTCGGCCTTATTTATTGGCCACAGCAGCTTTGCCCAGCAAAAGTTATGCATTGCATTTTACAACCAAGAAAATTTGTTTGATACCATTGATGATCCAAACAAAAACGACAACGAGTTTTTGCCTTCGGCCAAAAAGGTTTGGAATACCGAAAAGTATATGAATAAAATTAACAACATGGCCAAAGTAATTTCGGGCATGAATGAAAATCAAGCACCTGATATTATAGGTATGTGTGAGGTAGAGAATGATGCCGTTTTAAAAGATATTGCTTCAGACAAACAATTAAAAAAGGCTAAATACCAAACAGTACACATTGAAGGCCCGGATGAGCGCAGCATTGATAACGGATTGTTATTTAAAACCGGATCATTTAAATTGATTCATAGCAAAGCGGTTGCTGTTCCATTACCCAACACCAAAACACGCGATATTTTATTGGTGAGATTAGAAGCTAAAAATAAGTCGCAGTTGGTGGTATTGGTTAACCATTTTCCATCACGCATTGGAGGCGAGGAAGCCAGTGAGCCTAAACGTATTGCTGCTGCACAAGTGTTAAGAGGTATTTGTGATAGTTTGTACCAAATAAACCCACAAGAAAATATTGTTATTATGGGTGATTTTAACGATGAACCAACCAACAGCAGCATGGATAGTGTGTTACGTGCCAAAGGAAACGAGTACGATTTAAATAACGGTAATTTGTTTAATGCGATGTATGAGTTAAAACAGAACAACGAAGGTTCGCATTACTACAGAGGTCATTTTAGCATGTTAGATCAAATTGTAATGAGCAGCAGTATTACCAACTGTACGGGCAGTATTTGTTACGATAAAAGCTCGGCTACTATATACAAACAACCATGGATGGTAGAGGCAGAAGGCAAATACAAAGGTGCTCCGTTACGTACGTTTATTGGCGAAAAATACACCAATGGTTATAGCGACCATTTACCTGTTTACATCATGGTAACACTCAAAAAGAAATAGAAAAATAACTAACAAGAAATATTGAGGGCTGTCCACACAAGGGCGGCCTTTTTTGTTTTGGTTTGATGAGTTGAGATTAATCGCATCATCACCAAAAGTAATAAATGACTAATGTTTTATTATTTAAGGTTATTTAGTACCTACTTTGTGCAAGTTATTTTAAAAAACCTTTTGCTACCAAATATGGAACTATTAACCAAAGTAAACCTTTGATAAGGAAGAAAAAGAACCCCATCCAACCCATACGCTTAAGCACAGCCATAAAGCTTTTGCGCTGCGGATGTGGTACCGGGCACTCCAATGGTTTATCTTTTGTTTGCTCTGTAGTAGGATGCATAACTGTAAATGCGAGTGCAATATTACTGTTATAAAATTTGAATACCAACCTCTAAAAATATCTGACACAATTAATACAAATACACATATGAAAAATGAATTGAATCAAATTGGTTTAAATGCCAAAAAATCGAAAAAATTAGCTGATGAGTTAAATGTTTTATTGGCTAATTATCAGGTGTTTTACATGAATGCACGCGGTTTTCATTGGAACATTAAAGGTGAAAAGTTTTTTGAATTGCATTTAAAGTTTGAAGAACTTTACAATGATTTGGTGTTGAAAGTTGATGAAATTGCCGAGCGTATTTTAACCTTAGGCTACACACCAGTGCATGCATTTAGCGATTATTTAAAAATGGCTGAGGTAAAAGAACTTAAAAATGTGAGCGATGGTAAAAAGGCTGTTGCACACGTGCTTGAGGCATTTACTACTTTATTGGTTATAGAGCGTAAATTATTGGCTTTGAGTGAAGATGCTAATGACGAAGGTACAGGGGCTTTAATGAGTGATTACATCCGTGAGCAAGAGAAGTTAATTTGGATGTATTCGTCATATTTAAATAGGTAATACGCTGATTATTTGGTTTTTTAGATTTTTCACATAAATTTGAATCACCACTATGTAACGAAGAGACTTCTACCTTTATGTAGCAGTTGAAACAGAAAAGCCGGAAATGAAAATTATCCGGCTTTTTAATTTTGTATAGATGTAACTTTAAAACGAAGTTAATCACGCAGCTTAACCAACTCAACACCTAAAGCGGTAATTTTAGCTGTTAATGCTCCGTTTTTACCGTAACCAATACTTGCATTTCCGTTAACTAAAACAAGTTTACCTTCTAGGTTGGTAGGTAACACAAATGCGTTGTCTTTTACTTCTACCAATAAATCGGCACTATCTCCTTCTAGTGTTAGCCAATTGCCTGTATCTTTACTACAGTTTTTTACTTTACCAATTACAGCGGTATGGAAGTCTTGCTGAAGCATCAACTTTTCAAAAATACGCTCGGGTTTGTGTGAAATCGTATCTTTAGATGGTTGTCCAAATACTGTAATCTTGCTATTTTCAGTTTGTACTGCTTGGGTTGATGGTGTTTTGTTTTCTGCACACGATGTGGCTACTGCCAACAACACAATTGCAGCAATTTGTTTAAGGTTTAATAGTTGTTTCATTTAACGAATATAAGACAGTTAAATAAAAAACGACTACTTTTTAGGTAGTCGTTTTTTATCAGTTTACTAAAAGTATTATTTCAAACCTGTTTTGTATTTCACTACACTATCTAACAACAGTTGTTTAAAATCTTTCAGCGCAATCATGTTTGGTCCATCACTTAGTGCTTCATCCGGATTTTCGTGTACTTCAAAAAAGAAACCATCAACCCCAACAGCTGCAGCAGCACTAGCCAAATAAACTGCATATTCGCGGTTACCTCCACTTTTGCCACCCATACCTCCGGGCTTTTGGGTGCTGTGTGTAACATCCATACAAACCGGGTAACCAAACGATTTCATATCAACTAAATTTCTAAAATCAACCACCAAATTGTTATAACCAAACATGGTTCCGCGCTCGGTTAATATAATTTGTTTGTTGCCCGTACTTTCTACTTTTTTTACTGCATGTATCATATCATGCCCCGATAAAAACTGCGCCTTTTTAATGTTTACAATGCGGTTGGTTTTGCCACACTCCACCAACAAATCGGTTTGACGGCATAAGAAAGCAGGGATTTGTAAAATGTCAATTACTTCTGCCAATTCTGGCGCTTGCCAACTTTCGTGAATATCTGTTGTAACCGGCAAACCAAAGTTATCTTTTACTTTTTGTAAAATACGTAAACCTTCTTTCATGCCATGTCCGCGGTAACTATCAACTGATGTGCGGTTAGCTTTATCAAACGAAGCTTTAAACACATAAGTAAGTTTAAGTTCTTCGGCAATTTTTGCAATTTTTTCGGCCAGGTTCATTACCATCGTTTCGTTTTCAATTATGCACGGACCCGATAGTAAAAAGGTATTGTTTTTTATGTTTTCGTATAAACTCATGTTGTGCTTTTTGGTGTGGCGAATTTATAAATAATTGTAAGCTATTTAGCGGTATAATTTTGCCCAAATTTCTAAATCAGCAAATTGGCTGTTTCTAAACTCATGTTCTTTAAAAACAGCCTCGCGGTTAAATCCTAAACTTTTAAGTAAGGCAATGCTGGCAGTATTTTCAGGTTCAACCTCCGCAATAAAGCGATGTATGTTTTGCAGTTTTGATACATTATCCAACATTACTTGCATACTTTCTTTGGCATAACCTTTACCCCAAAATTCAGGAAAAAACCAATAGCCAATTTCGCATCTTCTGTGTATTGGGTGCAAACTGTATGTGCTTACCACCCCAATAAACTCATTACTTTCATTAATTACTGCCCATGAGTTTCCGGTTCCGTTTTTGCGTTTGGTTTCGTACCACAACATTTGTTCGGCAGTGGCCTCAAAAGTAGGGTAGGTAACATCCATGTATTTTGTAACTACAGGGTTCGAAAAGCCTTCAAATATCTTTTGTTGATCACTGTTTTCTACTTCCCTCAAGGTAAGTCGTGGAGTGGTGAACGTAAGTTTTTGCATGCTAAATTGGCAAAAGGTTTTTATAGTTATTCTGCTTTAGGGGTAAGTTGCAGTTGATCCGGTTTTAAAAAATCGATTACGGTTTTTAAATCTTGCTCATGGTTTCTAACAATGCGATTAGATTCATCTATCGTAAAAATAGAGTAAGGGATTTCAATTAACCTAATACCATTTTGAGGTAACTCAGCTGCTTTAACCCTATCGTATTTTTCGCGCTGTTTGGCTCTGCTTATTCCGCTTACTGTTTTTACATTTATTTTGTTAAAAAACTCAGTAGGCTCAGCCAATGGTGCTTCTTTAAACTCAACCACTAAATTTAAATCGTGGTAAAAAGCATCAACCGGTAACTCTGTTCTGGTTTTGCCGTCTCTATGTAAATCACCCAATAAAAAATCAAAACGTTTTTGGCGCTTGGCTTTTAGGTTCAAAGCCTCATCACACAAATTAATTACGTAGTATTTATCGCTAAGTAAACGTTTATTTTCTAATTCAATTTTTTCGGCCGAAACAACGTCTTGCTTATACAATGTAGTTGGTTTAGGGGCATTTTTAGGTACAAAATACCAATACGTATCTTCACCATTTTGCATAGGATGCACGAAAGGAATTTGGTCTAATGTATTTTCTTTTTGCAGTTGCTTTAATACATCACGAATGGGTTTGCCATTTTTTACATCTTTGGTAAATACACCTGCAGCAATTAATTCAGGCATCAATTCTTTAACAGGTAAAATGGTTACCTCATTATGTGCAGTAAAATAAGCTTCTATTACGCGATTGATATTTTCTATTTGTTTGTTCATTTATGTTTTACCCTATTTGGGTTTTATTATTTTTTGTATGGTAATCATGTGCTAATAACCCGAAATACATGGAGTCTTCGTACACGCCATTTTTTAAGTAATGATTTTTAAGTAAACCTTCTTCTTTAAAATTAAAGTGCTTAATTAGTTTAAGCGATGGCACATTTTTAGGTTCAATCAATGCTTCAATACGGTTTAAACCCATGTTGTTAAAACCATACCCAATAATGGATTTTAAAGCTTCTTTCATGTAACCTTTTTGTTTCACTTCATCAGTGTATAGCATGTAACCAAGTTCGGCACGGTGGTGTTGGGTAAACCAAGTATGGTAACCGCACCAGCCAATTACATTGTTACTTTCTTTTTCTATAAGTTGAAACAACAACATCGATTTGTTAAACATCCCAAATCCTCTTACCGCCTTTTGTTTTTCTTTTTCCAAATCGTTTGGCGCTATGCACAGCAGGTCCATAATTTCCTGGTCTGATTTGGTAGTTAAAATCAACTCGTATAACTCATCCGTTAATTTTCTTAGTTTGAGTCTTTCTGTTTCTAGGTATTCAAAGTTCATGTTCAATAGCGCTTAGGTTAATTAAATGGATGCAAAGGTAAGCTATTACAGCTTTGGTTTGATGATTAATTTTACAATGAAAACGCCTGTGCTATTTGGAGATATTTGAATTAAGCCATAGCCTAAATCAGACTTTGTTTAACGCAAATCCATGAATTGTTACAAGTAATACTTGCCCTTATCGGCAAGGATTTGATGCTTATGTAGTGCTTTTTTATTAGTTTTTTGCCGTTATCGGCAAGAATTCGATGTTTTTACAATGCTTTTTGTCGGTTTTTGGCCGATATCGGCAATGAGCAACTCCTCAGTAGCAATAAATATCCCTGCTTAACCGCTCAGGATAACTATAAGAAAGTGTTAACGTATTTTGAGATAAAGTATGAGTAACAACAGCAGTTATTTGTTGAATAACATTACTTATTCAAACTATAAATTTGTACCACGCCTTCTAATTTACCTTTGGCATCAGCCACCAAAAGTGAAGTAATTTTGTGGGTGTTCATCAATTCTTCGGCCTCTGCCATCATCATCTTTTTATTGATGGTGCGCGGCTTGGCAGTCATAATATCTTTAGCTGTTAGCGAAAATAATTTAGCCGTGTGTTTATCCATAGCCCTGCGTAAATCACCATCAGTTATCACACCACTTACTTTGTTTTTATCAACCACCACAGCCAAACCCAAACGACCGCTGCTCATGGTATGTATTACTTGCTGTATGTTGTCGGTTGGTTTTATTACAGGTAAATTATCTTTAAACATGCAACTTTCAACTGTAGTTAAAAGCTTTCTACCCAAACTTCCACCCGGATGAAATTTAGCAAAATCTTCCGGCTTAAAATTGCGTGCTTTCATTAAAGCAACTGCCAAGGCATCGCCCATAGCCAATGTAGCAGTGGTTGATGACGTTGGTGCTAACTCCAGCGGACAAGCCTCTTTGTATACTTTTACGTTTAAATGAAAATCAGCGTTTTTAGCTAAGGTTGATTGCGGATTACCGCTCATACCAATTACTTTTATTTGCGCAGCTTTAATGTAAGGAATCAGTTTTAGTAACTCTTCTGTTTCGCCACTGTATGAAATGGCAACTACCACATCATCTTTTCTAAGCATGCCTAAGTCGCCATGAAAAGCCTCTACCGGATGCATAAACATACTTGGTGTGCCTGTACTGGCCAGTGTTGCCGATATTTTTGCGCCCACCAAACCCGATTTACCAACGCCTGTAATTACCAAACGACCTTTGCTTTTTAACACCGCATCTACTGCTTTGTTAAAGTTATTATCTAGCTGTTTGCTTAAATCAGCTAATGCTTTGGCTTCAATGGTAAATACCTCTTTGGCGTATTTTATGTAATCTTTCATGGAATAAATTTCGTGTTCAATATTACTAAATAAATTGGGCGTTTTAACGGGCTATTCACTTCAAGTCCTCGCCCTTATGGGCTGTGGGCTTTCCGTTGCTATCCCTAACGCATTTTACCTTGATACAAACTACAACTTCACCACTTTAAACTCTGTTCTTCTGTTTAGTTTACGGCCGGCTTCGGTTTTGTTATCGGCAACAGGTTGTGTATCGCCATAACCTTTGTATGTTAAGCGTGTGGCTTCAATACCATTACTGATTAAAAATTGCCAAACACTTTTAGCACGGTTGTTACTTAACTCAAAGTTCTTTTGTTTAATGCCGGTGTTATCGGTATGTCCGCCAAGTTCAATGGCCAAGGTTGGGTTGTTTTTTAAAAAGGCTACCAACTTATTCAACTCTACTTTCGATTCTTCTTTTAACTCAAATTTATCAACCTCAAAAAAGATGTTGTTCAACACCACTTTTTCTCCGGCCACCAGAGGCTTTAGCGGAATGTCAATTAACAAAGGTTCGGTTGCCGTTTGGTTTTTTAAAGCAAAATTTTCGGAGTGAAATAAGTATCCTTCAGCACTAACATTTAACGCATAATCTTTATTGCCTTGCAAGCTCACCAAAAATGCACCGGTAGCTTTATTACTATGCGATTCGATTACTGTTTTTCCCGTTGCAAGATCTATTAACTCAATACGTGCTTTTAATTTTTTTAGCGACTTTGCATCATACACATTTCCTTTTACGTAACCGGTTGCGGTTGGTCGTGCCTCGTTATATAACTCAAACTCATATAAATCTAATCCACCAAAACCACCTTCGCGTTCAGAGGCAATGTAGGCATCAATACCATTTGCACCAATGGCCAAACAACGTTCGTCTTTATTGGTGTTAATAGGGTAGCCCAAGTTGGTTGGTTTATCCCATTTACCCGATGCATTTTTGCGGGTGTAAAAAATATCAACCCCACCTAAACCCGGATGAAAATCGCTGGTAAAATATAAGGTTACATCATCTTTGGCTATAAAAGGAGTTTCTTCGTTTCCGGCTGTATTAATATCAGGACCAAGATTTACAGGAGGAGCCCAACGCCCTTTGCTGTAGGTGCTTTGCCAAATATCCATGCCACCAAAACCACCGGGACGAGCACTTGCGAAATACAATGTTTTTCCATCAAATGAAACCGATGGTTGACTTTCCCAAGCACGCGTGTTAACCGGGAAACCTAAGTTACGCGGTTCTTTCCAATCCATTCCATCTAATGCACTAAAATAAATATCGCAGCTACCTTCGCCTTCGGGCCAATTACAACCGGTAAAAAATACATATTGACCATCACTGCTTATTGAAATGGTTCCTTCGTTACGCTCGCTGTTAATGGGCTCACCCATGTTTCTGCTTTGGGTCCATGCATTGTTTTGATCTTTGGTGCTGATGTAAAAATCTTCGGTGCGGTTACTTTTTAAACGGGTGTAAATAAACACTTGTTTATCGGCACTTACTCCCGGAAAATATTCGTCTAAAGGTGAGTTAATACCTGCACCCATATTTTGTGGGTTGTACGGAACCGGATTTTTTACAGCAGTACTTCCAAATTGTGCAGTAATAAATGCACGCTCCACCTTATTGGCATCTATTTGTGTACCGCGTTTTTCCTTGTATAAATTAAGGTTGGCCAGGGCTTTTTCGTATTGTCCGTTGCTTAGTTGGGCAGTTGCCAATTTAAAATATGGAATCTGAAAATCGGCATTTATGTTAATGGCTTTTTCGTATAACAACTCCGCTTCATTGTATTGTTCGTTGCTTTCTTTTACATCGGCCAGCAACATGTAGGCATCAATAAATTTAGGGTCAATTTCTATGGCATTGTTTAATAATTCACTGGCTTTTTTGCCATCATACATGGTAAAAGCTTGTAATGCTTCGCCAAAAAGTTTGCTTGCTTTTTTGTTATTGGTACCTGTAAAGGGTTGATTTTGTGCGTGTGTAAATGTTACAAACAAAAAAGTAATTAGTGCCAAAAAGTATCTCATGCGTAATGTGTTATGAACGTAATTGAATAGTTGTTTATGATGATTTTTGAACTCCAACTAAGGAATATTCATGTATTTGTGTACCTGTAAGCTTATTTTCCACTTGGGATTTTGCTTCACGTAATCAATAATTAATGGCAATACCTGTGCCGATTTATCCCACTCGGGTTGCAGGTATAATTTACATTGGTTGTTTACCAATGTTGCATGTTTTTCGGCCCACTCAAAATCACTTTTGTTAAACACCACCACTTTAAGTTCGTTGGCTTTTGCCACTACTTCGTTTAAAGGAGCTTTAAATTTTTTGGGCGAAACACAAATCCAATCCCATTGGCCTGAAAGGGGAGAAGAGCCCGATGTTTCTATATTGGTTTTGATGCCTTTGTTTTTAAGCGCAGTGGTTAACCCATCTAATTGATGTAACAGAGGTTCACCACCTGTTATAACTGCTAATGGAGCTTGTGCATCAACCACCCAATTTACCATTTCATCAATACTATATTTGGGGTGTGCATCTGCATCCCAACTTTCTTTTACATCACACCAAACACAACCTACATCACAGCCACCTAACCTAATAAAATAGGCAGCATGACCCTGATAAAAACCTTCACCCTGAATGGTATAAAAGTGTTCCATTACAGGTAGTTTTTGTTCGGTAACAGCGGTGTTGATGAGTTGTTGCATGCAGTTAATTGCTTTGATGAAATGATTATTTGTTTTTAACAGCGTTTAGAGTGTTTAGTAACAAACCCACACGGGTCATAGGCCCAACACCACCCGGAACCGGAGTGATGTAACTTGCTTTGGCGGCACACTCTTCAAAGGCAACATCGCCTTTTAAGCGGTAACCACTTTTGGTTGATGCATCTTCAACACGGGTTATACCCACATCAATTACAACTGCACCATCTTTTATCATGTGTGCTTTAACATATTCAGGAATACCAACTGCAGCAATTACAATATCAGCACGTTTAATATGTTCTTCTATGTTTACGGTGCGGCTGTGGCAAACTGTAACTGTGCAATTTTTTTGCAACATTAATGCGCTCATCGGTTTACCCACAATATCGCTACGGCCAATTACCACGCAATGTTTACCGTTTGTTTCTATGTTGTAATGTTCCAACAGTTTTACAATACCATATGGTGTAGCCGGTAAAAAACAAGGTAATCCTTTAAACATTAAACCTACATTCATAGGGTGAAAGCCATCTACATCTTTACGGTAATCAATGGTTTCGGTTACCTTTTTCTCGTTGATGTGTTTTGGTAAGGGTAACTGCACAATCAATCCATCAATATCAGGGTTGTTGTTTATTTTCTCTACTTCGGCCAATAATGCTTCTTCGGTTATACTTGCATCAAAACGCAAAACGGTACTATCAAACCCAACCTCCATACAATCTTTTTCTTTTGCACCCACGTAAGTCATACTTGCACCATCATTACCTACCAAAATAGCCGCTAAATGAGGTGTTTTTTTACCGGCTGCCTTAAGTGTGGCAACTTCTTGCTTAATGTCTTCGCGTAATTTTTTTGATACTTCGTTTCCGTTTAAAATTTGCATAATTTGGTTGATGTTTTAATTGGTGTGCGTTGAGTGCTGCAATGATAAGGCTTTGGTGGCTAATTGCAGCTAAAATGCAGAGATAAATTCATGAGGAAAAAAAATCGTTCCAGGCTGTTTTTTTACAAAATGATTATAATCAGCAAAAATAAATGACAGAAAAACAACAATTTATAAAATAGAAGATATAAAGGTCTTTTATTATTTATTGGCGATATTACCTTTGAATACGCAATCGCAAATAAATGTTTTCGCAAAGTTGTAAATATGCAATCAGAGCCATGTTTTTGGTAGCTCAACGATCTTCAGAGGGAAGATTCGTTGGTATAAAAGAGGTGGCTGAAGGTTTAGATGCACCACAACATTTTATCGCTAAAATTTTACAAGATTTATCAAAGAGAGGTTTTTTAACCTCAGCAAAAGGTCCTAAAGGTGGTTTTTTAGTTAATGTAAATCAGCGCAATACCACTTTGTACGATTTAGTACTTGCAATTGATGGTAATAAACTCATAACTTCTTGTTGCTTAGGATTAAAGGATTGTTCCGAGAAAAATCCTTGTCCGGTACATAACGAGTTTAAGCCTATAAGAAAAAAAATACATGCAATGCTTGGTAACACTAAGGTTTGCGACTATAACGATGAACTTGCACAAAGCGTTTTTTATCTTAAAAACGCTGACATCAACCCAATAACCATTTAAGCAAATGACAAAAAAAGCTGACATAGTTAAAGACAAGATATCGTGCTTTCATTGTGGTGATACCTGTGTTACTCAAATAAGTTTTGATGAACACACTTTTTGCTGCGTGGGTTGTAAAAATGTGTACGAGTTATTATCGAGCAACAACCTTTGCAGTTATTACGATATTGAAAACACTCCTGGTGTTACCCAACGTAACCCGGTTTTGGCTAGTGCTTTTGCTTATTTAGATGATGAAAAAGTAGCCCAACAATTATTGCAATACCGCGATGACAAAATAGCGAAGGTTACTTTTTTTATACCAACCATGCATTGCAGTTCGTGCATTTGGTTGCTTGAAAATCTCTACAAAATAAATCCGAACATTACTTTGGCTAAAGTTAATTTCTTAAAAAAAGAATTACACATTAGCTTCAACCCAAAAGAAACTGGTTTACGCCAAATTGTAACTTTACTTAGCAGCCTAGGTTATGAGCCTGCTATAAGCTTAAACGATTTAGAAAAAAATGTAAAGAAAGACGAAAACCGCAGGTTAAGTTACCAAATAGGTGTTGCCGGATTTTGTTTTGGTAACATTATGCTCATCAGTTTTCCTGAGTATTTTGGGCTTGATAGTTTTACCAAAGGCTCATTCTCAAAATTGTTTGGATACATCAACTTGGTGTTATCGTTGCCTGTATTTTTCTTTAGCGCTCAAGATTACTTTAAAGCGGCTTGGAGCGGAATAAAAAAGAAATTTATTAGCATTGATGTACCATTGGCTCTGGGTATTTTGGTAATGTTTACCCGCAGCACATACGAGGTGGTAAGCGGCCACGGAATTGGTTGGTTTGATACCCATGCCGGATTGGTGTTTTTCTTATTAATTGGTAAATGGTTTCAACAAAAAACATTTGATACACTATCGTTTGAACGCGACTATAAATCTTATTTCCCGGTTGCTGTTACTGTTATTAAGGATAACCAAGAGGTAACTGTTCCGGTAACCGCTTTGGCTATTGGCGATAGAATAAAAATTCGCAACAACGAGTTAATTCCGGCCGACTCTATATTATTACACGGAGATGCACAGGTTGACTTTAGTTTTGTTACAGGCGAATCAGATCCGGTAAAAAAAGTAGTGGGGGAGATTATATATGCAGGTGGTCGTCAAAAAGGCGCAACCATCGAGTTGGAGGTAAGCAAAAAAGTTTCGCAAAGTTATTTAACCCAATTGTGGAACAACGATGCTTTTGCAAAAAATGCAGCAAGCAGTATTCAAAGTTTTCAGCAAGTAGTAAGCAAGTACTTTACCATTGCATTATTAATTATCGCTTTTGGTAGTGCAGCATTTTGGTTGGTGGTAAATCCTTCGTTATCGCTTAATGCATTTACCGCTGTTTTAATTATTGCTTGTCCTTGTGCTTTGGCTTTATCAAGTCCGTTTGCATTAGGTACCGCCATGCGTGTTTTAGGTCGCAATAAGTTTTACATTAAATCGCCTGCTGTGGTTGAGCAAATGGCCCACATGGATACCATGGTTTTTGATAAAACCGGAACACTAACCCAGCCATCGGCATCAAGTATATTGTTTTATGGTGATGTGTTAACAGTTGAGCAACAACAAATCATATCAGCAGTTGTATCGCAATCTATTCATCCGTTAAGCCAAAAAATTAAAACATACTTAGGCACACAAAATATACCTGTTGTAAGTACTTATACAGAAACTGCCGGTAAAGGTATTGAAGCCGAAGTAAACGGAGTAAAAGTATTAGTTGGCTCAAGAAGTTTTGTGGGGGCTGATGTACATAATAATGCGAACAATTTAGCTACCCGAGTTTACATCAAAATCAACCAAAAAATATTGGGTTATTTTGAAATGGAGCAAGGTTACCGCAAGGGATTAAATGAAGTTTTAAGTCAGTTAAACCCTAATTTTAAACAATACTTATTATCGGGTGATAACGACAAAGAGCGCAATAACTTAAAAGTATATTTTAAGCATGACGAAAACATGTTGTTTAACCAAACCCCAGCCGATAAGTTAAACTTTATACAAAGCCTTCAACAACAAAACAAAAAAGTGGTAATGATAGGAGATGGGTTGAATGATGCCGGTGCACTTAAAGCTGCCCATGTTGGTATTTCGGTTACCGAAAACACCGCACATTTTTCTCCTGCAAGTGATGTAATTATGGATGCAGAAGTATTTGGTAATTTCCCTAAATATTTTGCTTTTGCCAAAAATACACTAACTGTTATTCACATCAGTTTTGTCATATCATTAATATACAATTTAGTGGGTTTGAGCTTTGCTGTGCAAGGTACGCTATCGCCATTGTTTGCAGCAGTGCTTATGCCAATAAGTTCGGTAACAGTAATTGCTTTTACCACATTAACCACCACATTTTTTGCTAAAAAAGGAGGCTTACAATGAGCGTAATGTTTATACTAATAGGGTGTAGTTTTTTATTGGCCATAGGTTTTTTAGGAGCCTTTATTTGGTCGGTAAAATCAGGTCAGTTAGATGATGACTATACACCATCAGTAAGGATATTGTTTGACGATATCAAACCAAAAACAGAAACAACAAATACAGACGCTGCGGTCTATACCTGCGGCCAATCAACTAATAACCTATCAACTAATAACAAATCGACAACAGACACTAATTAACAACCACAAAAAAGTATTGAAAATGTACCCTCAAATTTTTATTAAATAACTCTAACAAAAACCAATACCATGCAAATCGAAAAATTTAATTACGACAACAAAATTGTGAGAGACTTCGGTATTGCCACCATCATTTTTGGTGTAGTTGGCATGATTGTAGGTCTATTAGCAGCAGTCCAATTGTACGAACCAGCGGCAAATCTCGGGAATCAGTACACTACCTTCGGACGTATCCGTCCGCTTCACACCAATGCAATCATTTTTGCTTTCGTTGGTAACGCTATCTTTATGGGTGTTTATTACTCGTTACAACGTTTGTGTAAAGCACGTATGTTTAGCGATTTATTAAGCCGTATTCACTTTTGGGGATGGCAAACCATCATTTTATTGGCAGCAATTTCTTTACCGTTGGGATATACCTCATCAAAAGAGTATGCCGAATTGGAGTGGCCTATTGATATTATGATTGCCCTTGTTTGGGTAACCTTTGGTATCAATATGATTGGTACAATTATTAAACGCAGAGAAAAACAAATGTATGTAGCTATCTGGTTTTACTTGGCTACGTTTGTTACAGTTGCGGTGCTACACATTGTAAACTCTATCGAGTTGCCAATTAGCTTAACAAAAAGTTACTCGGTTTATGCAGGTGTACAAGATGCATTGGTGCAATGGTGGTACGGACACAACGCAGTTGCGTTTTTCTTAACTACTCCATTTTTAGGTATGATGTATTATTTCTTACCTAAAGCAGCGGGTCGTCCGGTGTATTCATACAAACTTTCTATTTTACACTTCTGGTCATTAATATTCTTATATATCTGGGCAGGTCCTCACCACTTGTTATATTCATCATTACCTGATTGGGCACAATCGTTAGGTGTAGTGTTCTCTATCATGCTTATTGCGCCAAGTTGGGGTGGTATGGTTAACGGTTTATTAACTTTACGTGGTGCTTGGGATAAAGTACGCGATGAGCCTATTTTGAAAATGTTTGCCGTAGGTATTACTGCTTATGGTATGGCAACTTTTGAAGGTCCATTGCTTTCGCTTAAAAACGTAAATGCTATTGCGCACTTTACCGATTGGATTGTAGCACACGTTCACGTGGGTGCTTTAGGTTGGAATGGTTTATTAACCTTCGCTATTTTATATTGGATTATCCCTCGTATTTACAATACTACCATTTACTCTAAAAAGTTAATGAACACCCACTTTTGGTTAGCAACTTTAGGTATTGTATTTTATGCAATTCCAATGTACTGGAGTGGTTTTACCCAAGGTTTAATGTGGAAAGAGTTTACTGCTGAAGGTACTTTACAATACCCAGAGTTCTTAAAAATTACTATACAAATTTTACCATTACACGTGTTACGTTCGGTAGGTGGTACTTTATACTTGGCAGGTTTTATTGTGTTAATTTACAACATTGTTAAAACCATTAAGCAAGGTAGTTTAGTAGCTAACGAACCAGCTGAAGCTCCTGCATTAGAAAAATCAACCTTATTTAAAAAAGGTGAATTTTGGCATGCAGTGTTAGAGAAAAAACCAATCACCTTTACCGTTTTAGCAGTTATCATGATTGTTATTGGTGGTGCAGTAGAAATGATTCCAACCTTTTTAATCAAATCAAACATACCAACTATTGCCAGTGTAAAACCTTACACTCCATTAGAGTTACAAGGTCGTGATATTTATATCCGCGAAGGATGTAACGTTTGTCACTCACAATGGGTTCGTCCGTTCCGTAGCGAAACAGAGCGTTATATGGGTGAGTATTCAAAAGCAGGAGAGTATGTTTACGATCATCCATTCTTATGGGGTTCAAAACGTACCGGACCAGATTTAATGCGCTTAGGCGGTAAATATCCTGATAGCTGGCACTACCACCACATGATGGATCCAAGAACTATGTCACCGGGTAGTATCATGCCTAAATACCAATGGTTAGCCGAACAAGATATTGATGTAAGCACAACTACTAAAAAGTTAAAAGCAATGAAAACTTTAGGTGTTCCATACACTCAATACGAAATTGATAACGGTAACAATGCGTTAATGGAACAAGCTAAAACAATTTCTGATAACTTGAAAAAAGAAGGTATTGCAATTGATAGCCAAAAAGAAATGGTTGCACTTATTGCATACTTGCAACGTTTGGGTACTGATATCAAAAAAAATAAAACAGCAAGTAATTAATTAAACTTTCCTTGATTGGTGCTCAATAGGCATCAATCAAGGAAATAAAAAACAAAAACAATGAAACAGTTTTTAGCAAATGTGCAAGGTGTTGATGGTTATCTCATCTTCTCGCTGGTTGTTTTCTTTCTATTTTTTGTTGGCTTGTTGTGGTGGGTATTTACCGCAGACAAAGGCTACATCAAAAAAATGAAAAATATCCCCTTAGACAATTAATAATATCACTTATGAATAAGTTAAAATTAACTGCAGTGTTGATGCTGGTTGCATCGGCTGCAATGGCCCAACCAAACAGCGGAGCTCCAATTATAGAGTTCCATAATTTGTTGATGATTATGTTGGGTATATTACTTTTTGTACTATTAATCTTGGTGTTTACGCTACAAAAAGTTGTTTACATGCTTAAAATTGAATCAAACGGAGGTAAATATCCGGTTGAGGAAGAGCAAACTTTCTGGGAAAAAATATTGAGCTTAAAACCTTTATCAGCAGAAAAAGATGTGGAGTTAGACCACGACTTTGACGGCATTAAAGAGTTAAATAACCCTATCCCGGTTTGGTTTAACTTTTTGTTTTACGGTACAATAGTGGTTGCCTTTATTTACTTTTTAGCTTACCACGTGTTTGATGCAGCACCATTACAAACCAAAGAATACGAAACAGAGTTAATAGTTGCAGAGGTTTCAAAACAAGAATATATAAAAAAGGCAGGTAACCTTATTGACGAGAACAGCGTAACCATGCTAACAGATAATGCTAAAATTGCTGAAGGGGCTAAGGTGTACACTGCAAAATGTGCGGTTTGCCATGGCGATAAAGGCGAAGGTAAAGTTGGGCCTAACCTAACTGACGAATACTGGTTGCATGGTGGTGATGTGAAATCAATTTTCAAAACTATAAAATATGGTGTACCATCAAAAGGTATGGTGGCTTGGCAAAACTCTATGAACGGAGCTCAAATGCAAGAATTGGCAAGTTACATTCTTACTTTGCAAGGTACTAACCCTCCGGGTGCTAAAGAACCTCAGGGCGAAAAAGCAGCAGGCGCAACAACAAGCGCAGCAGCAACAGACAGTACTTCAGCAAAATAATCTATTAAAAAATAAACATATGTCTCATCAAGCAGTAGCACAAAGTGGTGAAAAATACCGCGATAGTATTTCTTTAGTTGATAAAGGGGGAGATCGTAATTGGGTTTACCCAAAGAAACCAAAAGGACCATTGTACACGGGCCGTACTTGGTTTAGTATTTCACTAATGGTGCTGCTGTTTGTTGGGCCATTTTTAAAGTTAAATGGTCACCCTCTTTTATTACTTAACGTACTCGAGCGTAAGTTCATCATTTTAGGCATTCCGTTTTGGCCGCAAGACATGCCACTTTTTGCCTTGTTGATGTTAACGTTTGTGGTATTTATTATTGTATTTACCGTTGTATTTGGTAGGGTATGGTGCGGTTGGGCTTGTCCGCAAACCATATTTATGGAAATGCTATTTCGTAAAATTGAATATTTTATTGAAGGCGATTTTAAAGCCCAAAAGAAACTAGACGATCAGCCTTGGAACACAGAAAAAATTATTAAAAAATCGGCTAAGCACGCAGTGTTTTTCGGCTTATCGGTTTTAATTGCCAATACCTTTTTAAGTTATTTAATTGGTATTGATGAAGTAGAGAAGCTTATACTAGATGGCCCAATGGCACATTTAGGTAAGTTTACAGCCTTAATTATTTTTTCGGCAGTATTTTATGCCGTATTCGCAAAATTCCGCGAAATAGTTTGTATTGTAGTTTGCCCTTATGGTAGGTTACAAGGGTTGATGTTAGACAGAAACTCTATTGTAGTAGCTTACGATTTTTTACGTGGCGAACCTCGCGGATTTAGAAAAAAAGGAGTGGAGCAAAATCTTGGTGATTGTGTTGATTGCAAACGTTGCGTACAGGTTTGTCCTACCGGTATTGATATCAGAAACGGAACACAATTAGAATGTATAAATTGCACAGCTTGTATTGATGAGTGTAATGATGTAATGACTCACATTAATCAACCTAAAGGATTAATTCGTTATGCATCGCAAGAAGAAATAGCAAGCGGTAAAGTAAAACGTATTACAGCAAGAAGCGCAGCTTACACGGCTATTTTATTAATACTAGTTGGTGTATTGAGTTATTTGTTGTTAACCAGAAAAGATGTAGATGCTACAGTTTTGCGCACACCGGGTATGTTGCACCAAACCCAAAACGATGGAAAAATAAGTAACATGTATAATTTTGAAGTGGTGAATAAAACCTTTACAATTCAAAACATTGAGTTAAAAGTTACATCTCCGGCTGGTGCAGATTTAAAAATGGTTGACAGAGAAGGTAATACTTTTGAATTGGGTGAAGATGGGTTGGTAAAAGGTTCGTTTTTCATTATTATTCCTCAATCAGAAATTAAAACAAACAACATTGAAGCTAAAGTTGATGTGTACAGCAACGGTGTTTTAATGAATACCATAACCACAAACTTTGTTGCTCCGGTAAAGTTTTAAACAAAAGTATTTTAATTAATTTAACGCATCATGAAAATTAACTGGGGACATAAATTAGTATTCTTTGGCTTATCGTTTATGTTTTTTGTAGCCTTTATGGTTTATAAAATTACTACACAAAAAGTAGATTTAGTTGACGATAACTACTACGAAAAAGGAGTGAGGTACCAAGAAGAAATTAATAAATTTAACGCAACCGAAGGTGTTGAAAGCAATATTAGTTTTGACTTAAATCAACAACTCATCACTTTTAAAAGTAATATAAACAGCCTTAAAGGTAAAGCTTTGTTTTATCGTCCGGGCGATGTTAACCTTGATTTTGAAACTGATTTTGCATTAAACGAAAGCGGAGCGTTTACCTATTCTACGGCTAAATTGGCTAAAGGTGTATGGAAAGTAACTTTCGAATGGACTTTAAACGGTAAGCTTATGGCAACCGAAAAACAATTTGTTATTGAATGATTTTTATAACAGCCTTTTTAACCGGGTTATTGGGTAGTTTTCATTGTGCTGGTATGTGCGGGCCTATTGCATTGGCCACGCCTACCGTTGGAAACACAACTTTACAAAAGGCTTGGTCAAAATTACTGTATAATCTTGGTCGTATAACTACCTACAGTTTATTAGGCGCCATTTTAGGATCTTTCGGCTTTGGGTTAAAATTAGCCGGCTTACAACAAAGCATAAGCATAGCAGCCGGTGTTTTAATTATATTAAGTGTTATACTTACTTCAACCAAGTTGAGTCAATTCAACTTAAATCCAATAAAATATTTAAAAGGTGGGTTGATTGCTAAGCTATTTCAAACCAAAACTTACTTTGCTTTATTTGCTATTGGCTTGCTTAATGGCTTGTTACCTTGTGGGTTTGTATACATTGGGCTGATTGGGGCAGTGGCTACCCAAAATGTTTTAGAAGGCGCTTTATTTATGATGATGTTTGGTATTGGAACTTTACCTATGATGTACGGAGTTTCGTTAATCGGTCAGTTTTTATCAGTTAAAGTAAGAGGTAATATTAACAAACTAATGCCAGTGTTTGCCATACTAATTGGCGGGCTTTTTATTCTACGCGGACTTGGTTTGGGTATTCCTTATGTAAGTCCGAAAATAAACAACAATACCATTAGTAAAGATTGTGGAGTACCAATTCATTCAAATTTAAAGTAACCCAAATTAACGTTAATTTAACACACTAGTAACATTGTGTTATTATTACAAGGCGCACTTGCACATACTTTTGCACCCAATTAACATTAACTATACTTTAAATTAACATTCGGGTGGCAAAATTCTACATCTCGTTATTTATTACAATTGTTTCAATATCGGTTTATGGCCAAAATCCTGCACCTAAAAAGCAGTGGTTCGAATCAATTAACATCAGAGGGTACTCGCAGGTTAGGTACAACAGGTTGTTAGAAACCAACTCAAAACTTAAAAACGAACAAGGCGATAGAAGCTGGGGCGAAAATGGCGGATTCTTCATTAGACGAATGCGTATTATTTTTAGTGGGCAGATTAATGAGCGTGTTTATTTTTATGTGCAACCCGATTTTGCAAGTAGTGCTTCATCAACAGGCTTGCACTTTGGCCAATTGCGCGATGCATACTTTGATATAGGATTAGATTCAAAAAATGAATTCCGTGTAAGAGTTGGGCAAAGTAAAATTCCTTATGGTTTTGAAAACATGCAATCGAGCCAGAACCGTTTACCGCTTGATAGACATGATGCATTAAATAGTGCAGTTGCTAATGAGCGTGATTTGGGTGTTTTCTTTTATTGGGCTCCTGCAAATGTGCGTAAGTTATATGCAAGTTTGGTTAACGATGGTTTAAAAGGCTCTGGTGATTACGGTGTATTTGGTATAGGAGCTTTTAATGGACAAACTGCAAATAAACCAGAGCAAAATAATGAGCCACATATTGTGGCACGTTTAACTTATCCGTTTCAAATCAAAAAACAAATTATTGAAATGGGCGTGCAAGGTTACACCGGAAATTATGTAATTACATCAGATCAAATAAGTGCAGGTGTTAAAATAAATGCCAACAAATCATACCTAGATCAAAGGGTAGCAGCAACTTTTGTTTTGTATCCAAAACCATTTGGTATACAAGCAGAGTATAATATAGGTAAAGGGCCAGAGTTTAACAAAGCTAACGATTCAATAGAAGTTCGCAACTTACACGGGGGCTACATCACTGCATCATACAAAAAAGATATTGGTACACAAACCATCATACCGTTTAGCCGTTATCATTATTACCAAGGTGGTAAAAAACATGAAACAGATGCACGCAGCTATGAAGTGAACGAATTGGAGCTTGGTATAGAGTGGCAGCCTAATAAAAACTTTGAGTTGGTAGCTATGTATACCATTTCGGAAAGAAGATTCGAGGACTTTAGGTTACAAAATAATTTTCAAACAGGTAATTTATTACGTTTGCAAGCTCAGTTAAACTTCTAGAAACAGCGGTCATATTACAGCATAAAAAAAGCGACCATTGGTCGCTTTTTTGTTATTTAATGTTTGTCCAAACATTAGTAATATCATCATCATCTTCAATTAAATCCAACAACAAATGAACTTCGTTTTCTTGTTCTTCAGTAAGTTCAACTGTATTGGTAGGTATACGCTGTAACTCTGCATTGGTAATCTCAAACTTGCGCTCCTCAAGCGCTTTTTGCATAGAACCAAATTCTGTAAAAGGAACTGATATGGCTATATGACCTTCGCCATCGTCTTCCATTTCTTCCATGCCATAGTCAATCAGTTCAAGTTCTAATTCCTCTAAATTAATGTCTTTGTTTGGAATGCGGAAAATGCCCTTACGTTCAAACATAAAATCAAGCGAACCACTCACCATTAACTGACCACCTTTTTTGTTGAAGTAACTTCTAAGGTTGGCTACTGTGCGGGTTGGGTTATCGGTTGCTGCTTCAATTACCATTACTACACCATGTGGACCTTTGCCTTCATAAACCATTTCCTCAAAATCTTTGTCCTGTTTGCTGCTTGCACGTGCTATGGCTGCATCAATATTTGTTTTAGGCATGTTTGCCGCTTTGGCATTGGCAATAATTGCACGTAAACGAGAGTTACTATCCGGGTCGCCACCACCTGCTTTTACTGCAATTGCAATCTCTTTTCCAATTTTGGTGAATGTACGGCTCATTTTGTTGTAACGAGCAAACATCTTGTGTTTACGTTTCTCAAATACGCGTCCCATGCTGTTAGTTGTTAAATTTTTTGAAATGCAATTTTCGGTAAATTAAAGGTATTGCGCAAGTGTATTACATCTAAAAGTCCCACCTGCGCTCGTTAAAGTTCCATCTGATAGTACCGTTCACCAAAACAGTTTCTGTCTTAAACATTGACAAATCGCTGTTGGTGGTACGATAAGCTACTTGTAAATCAATAAACAAATTGTGTTTAACCATGTAGCTTGCTATAAAATCGGTGAGTAGTAAGGTGGTTTTTACACCTTGAGCTATTTCGTTACCATATTCTTTGGGTAAACTTTTTGCGTTGTATGGCAAGGCAATGTTTTTACCCCAATTACTTCCGTTGGTATCGTTACCATAAGTAGCAAAAATAAAGGAGCCTTTTAAACTTATTCTGTTTGCTGGTTGATAACGTATTATGGCCACATGCTCTATGAAATTTGCACCTAATGGATGCGCCATATTTTGGTTGTAATTTACATAAGCATTAAGTGCACTAAATGAAGTGTACATGTATGGCCGGGCAATATTAAGCTCATATTGCATATCTAAATTTTTTGTCCCAAATGCATCAATATATTTTAAACCAACTTGTGTGGCCCATTTGTTACCAAACCATCCATTACGGGCTAGCATATCTTTAATTCTAAATTCACTAATTACTCCTTGTCCATACAATTGAAAATGACGTGCAAAATTGTATTTAAAATCAGCACCTAATATTACTTTATCCGGGCTGTTTAATCCGTTTTCTACTGGTTTAAAAAATATAATCGGATTTAGGTATTCAATATCAAAACCTGTTCTGCTATAACCACTATCGCGCTGGAAAGAAACAGTTTGAAACAAACCAATGTTTAAGCGTTTGGTTACGTTTACATTGGCATAAGTAGTGGCATAGTAGTGTCTTTTAGGCAAATTACGCTGGTTTGCAGGATTCCAATCATATACCTGTCCCCAAATATTGGTATAATTTATACGCCAAAAACGGGTGTTGGCACGCACAAAAAAGTGATCGCGGCTGAAGTCACTTAAATAAAATGTTCTGAACCCATTACCTAAAAAATTACGTCCGTGCCCAACTTGTAAATCAATAAACTTATTGGGTTGAAAAACAATATAACCACTTGCGGTATTGTGGTTGATGGTTAAGATGTTGGTGTCCGAATATTCTTTTAAAAACGATGCGCCCGGAACCACATTTTGACCCATGTAATAATCCTTAGTCCAACTGTTTAATGCAATAATTTCGTTGCTAAATGTACTGTAAAACCCAAGCGATTTACCCAACACACCTCGTAGTTCAATGCCTCGGTTATTAATTCTTACAATATGATCCAATCTTGTATCATAACCGCCCTGTAAATAAGTCACGGGGTTTATTGCTAAGTTAAAGTCAGGATGTTTAATGCCATAAAATGCCGACTTGTATTTAAAAACACCAAGAGGCTTTGTTTTGCTTAAAGTCGATTCCACATTGGTAAACTCAAAGTTGTCGTTTTGCAAATAGTCTAAGTTAAAGTAATCGGCTTTACTTAGTTTTATTGCAACAACATCAAAGCTATCCACATAATTTGCAATGCGGTTACGCTGGTATGCTTTTGATGATGTATTAAACTCCTGTGGCATTGCTAAACGGCCTGATTTAATTTCAAACCTATCTAATAAGTGCTGCGAGTAGGAGCCAAGCGGTATATAAGTGCCTTGTGCCTTTAACACATGGTTTGAACTTAAAAGCGAAATTATACTGTATAAAATATGTTTTAGTCTCATGAATTGCGGGGGTTAAAAGTTACATTCTCGTGTGTTCATATTCCATCTTACTCCTAAACCCACATTAAACATTTCAGACTTAAATATGTCTAATTCGCTGGTTTGGTTTCGGTATGATATCTGTAACTCGGCAAACAAGTTGTGTTTTAGCATGTAGCTAAAAGTTGGAGCTATAATTAATAAATTAGTTTTAACTCCTTGACCAATATAGTTGCCAAACTCACGCATACGGCTATCATAACTCAATGAGATGTTTTTACCCCAGTTACTTCCGTTGGTATCATTTCCGTAATGACTGAAACTGAACATTGCGTTTATAAATAACTTTTCGGTGGGTTGATAACGTACAATAGCCAATGCTTCCCTGAAATTAGCCCCCAAAGGATGAGCCATACTTTGGTTGTAATTTACATAAGCATTTTTGGGGTTGAATGAGGTGTAAGAGTATGGCCTGGCCTGATTGTACTCCAATTGTAAATCTAAGTTCGATACCTTAAATAAATCAATGCATTTTAAACCAACCTGATAAGCTTCTTTGTTACCCCACCACCCGGTTGTGGTAATACGTTTGTTGATGTTCATTTCTGATAAAACAAACTGACCGTATAGCTGAAACTTTTTGGCAAAGTTGTATTTAAAATCAAAGCCTAGTAAGTTTTTATCAGGGCTGTTTAGTGTGTTGTCAACTGCATTGTAAAACATCACCGGGTTTAAGTATTGTAAATCGTATCCACGGCTCTCATGGCCGGAATCGCGTTGAAAAATGGTGGTTTCAAACAAACCAATATTTAACCTTTTGGTTAAGTTTATACTTGCATGAGTAGTAGCATAGTAATGGCGTTTAACAATACTCGAACGATTTACGAATGGTGTGTAATCGTACAAGTAACCATAAATATTGGTGTAATTAATTTTCCAAATACGGGTATTTACACGTAAAAATAAATTGTTGGTAGAGAAGTCGGAGCGCATTAACGAGCGATAGCCATTGCCGATAAAATTCTTACCATGTCCAAACTGAAAATCAACATATTTACCTGCTTGGTAAGCCACATAACCCGATGCATTCCAATAGCTAAAAAGGTATTTATCGTTAGGCTTAAAGGTATTGGTATTTATAAAATTTTGTCCCGCCAACACGTTGTACTGATTGTAATACTCCAAATTCCAGCCGTTTAAACTTTGTATTTCTTCTGCAGTTTCGGTAAAAAAGCTAAAGTTTTTACCAATTCTGCCCCTAAGGTTAATACCACGGTTTACAAAGTAGGGTAATCTGTCATTTCGTTTAGTGTCGTACTCGCCTCTCAGGTAAACAACAGGATTGACAATCAATTCAAAATCAGGAATTAATACGGCATAAGCAGCGGCTTTGTATTTATACAAACCAGTATTTCTGATTTTTTTGGCCGATTTACTGCGTTCACTATTGCTAAATTCAAAGTTATCGTTTTTTAAAAACTCCAGGTTAAAACGATCTTGTTTGCTCAACTCCGTTGTATCATATGCATTGGCGTAATCGGCAATTCTGCTTCTTTGGTAGGCCTTTGCGGTGGTATTAAATTGATTAGGGTCTGCAAGTGTGCCCGATTTTATTTCCATCCTGTCTATAAAATGCATACCATAAGAACCCAATGGAACATAAGCACCCTGAGCCCAAAGCATTTTAGTAAACAACAAAGAGACAATTCCGGTAATTAAATATCTCATAAGGCAAATATGCATATTTTTATTTAATGACTTAGTGAATAACAATTGAGTTAAAATATTTTATTTAGCAGCAATGAATGCGCAAGAAGCCAAACTAAGAATAAAAGAGTTAACCGATTTAATTAATCAGCATAACTATAATTACTATACTTTATCTCAACCTACTGTAAGCGATTTTGATTTTGACATGATGCTGAAAGAGTTAGAAGCATTAGAAAATCAATTTCCTGAGTTAGCATCTGCAAATTCGCCAACCAAAAGAGTAGGTGGAGAGGTTACCAAAAACTTTGTTCAGGTAAAGCATAAATACCCGATGTTAAGTTTGGGAAATACTTACAGCGAAGAGGAATTAAATGAGTTTGATGAAAGGGTGCGTAAAAGTATTGGCGATGATTTTGAATATGTGGTAGAGCTAAAGTTTGATGGTTTGGCCATTAGCATTACCTACGAAAATGGCAAACTTGTGCGTGCAGTAACACGTGGAGATGGTGTTCAGGGCGATGATGTTACAACTAATGTTAAAACCATCAAAACCATTCCGATCGAATTGCCGGAGGGCGATTATCCTGAAACCTTTGATATACGCGGTGAGATTTTTATGCACCGCAAAACCTTCGAAAAATTAAATAACAACTATCGCAAGGAGCTCGAAGAAAAAGGGTTTGATGATGATGAGATTAAAGAAAGGTTGTACAAAAATCCGCGCAATTTTGCATCGGGTACATTAAAGATGCAAGACAGTGCAGAGGTAGCCAAACGTCCTTTAGATTGTTTCTTGTATTTTATTTATGCCGATAATCAAGTTGCACAAACACATTACGAAAGTTTGCAAAAAGCCAAAGATTGGGGCTTTCAGGTAAGTGATCATTTTAAGTTGTGTAAAAACATGAAAGAGGTAATGGAGTTTATTCATTATTTCGATAAACAACGCGAGCAATTAAGTTATGAAATAGATGGTGTGGTAATTAAGGTAAATAGTTACGCGCAACAGCGTGAACTTGGCTTTACCGCTAAAAATCCACGTTGGGCTATATCATACAAATACAAAGCACAAAGTGCCTTAACTGAGTTGCAAAAAGTAACTTATCAGGTTGGGCGCACCGGTGCAATTACTCCGGTTGCAAATCTTAAGCCAGTGCAACTAGCAGGTACAACTGTTAAACGCGCAAGCCTTTACAATGCGGATGAAATTGAACGTTTAGATTTACACGAAAACGATTGGGTTTTTGTTGAAAAAGGCGGAGAAATTATTCCTAAAGTTACCGCAGTTGATGTTTCAAAACGTGGCTTATTTTCAGTAAAAATTAAATATACTGATGTTTGTCCTGAGTGCGGAACAACCTTGGTTAGACGTGAAGGAGAAGTGGTGCACTATTGCCCTAACGAAAGTGGTTGTGCCCCTCAGTTAATTGGTAAAATAGAACATTTTATTGGCCGCAAAGCCATGAATATTGATAGCCTGGGGAGTGAGACCATATCTGGTTTGTACCTTAAAGGGTTGATTAAAACTTATGCTGATTTGTACAGCTTAACCTACGAATCTTTAATTGGATTAGAGTTAGAAACGTACAACGAGAAAAAAGACCAATGGAGCAAACGTTCGCTTCAGGAGAAATCTGTGGTTAATATTTTACAAGGCATCGAGGCATCAAAACAAATACCTTTCGAGCGTGTGTTGTTTGCTTTAGGTATACGAATGGTAGGAGAAACAGTGGCTAAAAAACTTGCTCGCCATTTTTTATCGCTTGATAAATTATCAACCGCAACCAAAGAAGAGATTGCATCTATTTACGAAATTGGAGAAAAAATTGCAGAGCAAGTTGTTAAGTTTTTTGCCGAGCAAACAAACAATGAGGTGTGTTTGAAGCTAAAAGAGGCAGGTGTAAAAATGGAAGTTGAGGATGAAGTTGGAATTGAGCGCAGCAATATTCTGGAAGGGAAATCATTTGTGGTATCAGGTACATTTACCATAAGCAGAGATGAACTTAAACACTTGATTGAAATTAATGGTGGGCGCAATGTTGGTAGCATTAGCAAAAGTTTAAACTACTTGATTGCAGGCGATAAAATGGGGCCCGAAAAGTTGAAAAAAGCAACTTCGTTTAATGTGCCAATTATTAGCGAAGAAGATTTTATGCAAATGATTAATAAGTCATCTTAAAAATTAAATGACATTAATCTTGTATACCAAGTTCATATCAACCATATTTTAATTGTAAAACCGATTTAAGATTTTAGCTTTGTTCTTGCAAAATGAAATTGATAGAAGACATAAAAAACTTTTTGGGCAAGTGGCAACTGCGCAACGAGATAAAAAATAAAAAGGCTAAAAATAAACTGGTTTCGTTTGGTGCTATAAACCATATTGGTATAGTATACAATGCCGATACCAAAGAGCACGAACAGCTTGTAGCAAAGTACGCAAGTGAACTTAGGGCCGAGGGTAAAAAGGTTTTTACGCTGGGTTATGTTGATGCCAAACAATTACCTGCAAACAAAAAATTCTTACTCAACTCTGAGTTTTTTTGGCGCGAAAAATTAAACGGTATAAATCTTCCTATTAAGGGTAATATTGGTCAGTTTTTACAATTGGAGTTTGATTTGTTGTTAAACTTGTATCAAGAACCGCTTTTGCCCATGCAGGCTATTTCTGCATTTAGCAAAGCCAAATATAGGGTAGGATCTAATGTTGCAGATAACATTGATTATAATGATGCAATGATTGATACCGGCAACCGTAACGATTTAAAATATTTAATTGAGCAGATAGATTTTTACCTGCGAAGCATCAAATAACATTACAATTTAATATAAACAATACATAAATGAAAGGCACAGGCGTAGCATTAGTAACACCATTTAATTCAGATTTTACCATAGATTTTGATGCGTTGGCAAAACTTGTTGAGCATTGCATTAATGGCGGATTAGAGTACTTGGTAGTTTTGGGTACAACGGGTGAAGGACCAACATTAACCAAAGAAGAAAAGAAACAGGTTTTTGCTTTTGTGGCCAAACAAGTTGCCGGACGCATTCCTTTGGTTGCAGGTATTGGTGGTAATGATACCATGGAAGTAATCGAAACCATGAAATCGTTTGATGCTAACGGATACACAGCTATTTTATCTGTTAGTCCTTACTACAACAAACCAAACCAAGAAGGCATTTATTTACATTACATGGAGTTGGCTAAGGTTACTCCTTTGCCAATCATTATTTACAACGTTCCCGGTAGAACCGGTATGGGCATTAGTGCTGCCACAACTTTACGTTTGGCTAATGCCAGCAATAAGTTTATTGCCATTAAAGAAGCCTCGGGTAACCCCGAAATTTTTATGGATATCTTAAAAGATAAACCAGCACATTTTTCGGTTATTAGTGGTGATGACAACCTTACGCTTCCGTTTATGGCTGTGGGTATGACAGGTGTAATATCTGTAATAGCACAAGCCTATCCACGCGAATACAGCGATATGGTGAGATTAGCCCTTGCAGGTAATTTTGCTGATGCCAGCAAACTTCATTTTAAGTTGTATGATTTAATGAAAGCAATTTTTGCCGATGGTAATCCTGGGGGCATAAAAGTGCTACTTGAGCATTTAGGTATTTGTAAAAACGTGGTGCGTTTACCTTTGGCTCCGGTAAATAAACAAGTAGAAGAAAAGCTAATTAGTTTAGCTAAAGCAATATAATTTTAGTGATTTGGTGAGCCAATTTTTTGGTTCACCAATTTCATAACCCATTCAAATTGCTCTTCGCGGGTTAGGTTCGAATTGTCTAATACAATTGCATCAGCGGCTTGCATCAAAGGGCTATCAGCTCTGTTCGAGTCAATATGATCGCGTTTTTCTAAATTTGCCAACACCTCCTCAATAGTGGTGGTTTGTCCCTTTTCAACCAACTCATCAAAACGTCTTTTAGCCCTTACCATTGGGTCTGCAGTAACAAAAAGTTTTAGTTCTGCATCCGGAAAAACAACTGTTCCAATATCTCTGCCATCCATTACAATACCTTTTAGTTTGCCCATTTGTTGTTGTTGCTTTACCAAAAATCTGCGCACTTCGCTAATGGCACTCACATCACTCACCACACTTGCTACACGAGGGTTAACACGTATTTCGCTTTCAATATTTTCTCCGTTTAAGTAAGTATCTTGTTGGTTTGTATTTGGGTTAAGTTTAAACTCAATATTAATATTAGCAAGTGCATTATTCACTTGTTCCGGATGAAATAAATCTACTTGATTTCTGATGAAATACAAAGTTACCGCGCGGTACATGGCACCTGTATCAACATAACTGTATTGAAGTGCAGCGGCTAATTGTTTGGCTAATGTGCTTTTTCCGCATGATGAGTACCCATCAATGGCAACTGTAATTTTCATGTGGTAAAGTTAATCTTTGCTTTTGTTTTTTGTAAACTCATTTATAAAAATAACAAAGCTAATGGTGTTGGTTGCATATGCAGCATGGTATGCCGAGCTACCATAAGCTACTTGGAACTTTTTAAGTTTAATGCCTAATCCCCAACCAAATCCTGCTACTTTACTGCTTACGCTTTGTTTCATTTCGTACCTGCGAAGGTGGTTGTAACCAAACCCTACATACATAAATTTGCCTAGTAGTATTTCTGTACTTACGTTTAAATGTGCAGCAATTTTATCTAAAGTGGTGATTTTATCTAATACAATTTGTCCGGTTTCTAAATCGCGGTTTTGCCCCGGGCGGCTTACATTTTGATATAAAAGTTTACCCGGATTTTGCAGGTTATGTGCCACAACTGAAATACGCAAAGGGTTGTGTAAAAACTTTTTGCTGAAGCCCATCATTAAATTTAAAGGCAAGTTTTCGCGGTTTCCTTCACGGTAAGTAGTAATTTGCATACCTGCGTTACTGGCCACTGCCGATAACGAAAGTAATTTTTTAGGGTCGTAATAATTTACACCTAAATCAATTGCAAGTCCGGTAGATTTATAAATATCTAAATTAGAGTTGATGAACTTTAAAGTTCCACCAATACTCACTTTTGAGTTTAGTTTACGGGCGTAACTCAAATGTATGTTATATTCACCTGCAGTAAATGTTCCGGTTTCCTGAGATTGTTCGTTGGTGCCATCAAATGTGCCGTAGCTAATGTATTGTATCCCCCCAGAAATGGTGTTTGTACTATCTAAACTATATGCGTAACCTGCATAGCCTGCGGCAATATCATCAACAAAACGCATGTAGTTAAACGTGGCTTGGTTATGCATTTCTTTTTTTAGTAAAGCCGGGTTTTGTAGTCCCAAGTTTATATCATTCTCGGGTGTGGCAATGGCATATCCACCCAAGGCGTTAATGCGTGCGTTGCTGTGTAAATTTAAAAAATTATATATGGTACTTCCTCCAATTTGTGCAAAGGAGTGTAATGATGATAGTAAAAATATAGCAGCAAGTATTTTTCGCATCCTGATTTCAAACATACCCAAAATAAACGGAAAAAGGGAGTAAGTAGTATCAATAAGAACGTTATAAAATAAAATAGGCTGCCTTTTTGGGGACAGCCTATTTTTAAAAAAGAAGTCTTATGTGTTAATTAGTCTCTGCGACCGGTAAGCATCATGATGTAATAAAGTAAAGTTGCAACTGCCGAAAGCGCAGCAACCACATAAGTCATAGCTGCCCATTTTAAAGCATCTTTTGCCATGCCATGCTCGTTAGTTTGTACTATACCTCTGGTGGTTAACCATGCCAATGCCCTGTTGCTGGCATCAAACTCAACCGGTAGGGTAACCAATGCAAATAATGTAATTACACTTTGGCAAGCAATTAAAGTATAAATAACCAACTCAAATGGGAATGTTTTAGCCAGTAAAAAGCCACCAAACATCATTACCAAAATAATAATGTTCATTACTTTGGCACTTGCATTTTGAACAGGTACCATTGCACTTCTAAATTTTAAATATGGATATGCAACAGCGTGCTGTACTGCGTGTCCGCACTCGTGGGCAGCAACTGCCGCAGCAGTAACGTTACGCCCGTAATAAACATCACGACTAAGGTTTACGGTTTTGTCTAACGGGTTGTAATGGTCGCTTAACTGTCCTTCAGTAGTTAAAACTTTTACATCGTAAATGCCATTTTCGCGAAGCATTTTTTCTGCAATCTCTGCACCCGATAAATCTTGTACCAAACTAACTTGCGAGTATTGGTTTACTTTGCTTTTAAAGCGCCAACTTACCAATAAGCTCAAACCCAAAAAGAAAATGAAAATAAGTATCATATGTTGTGTTAATAATTTTAATAACGGGAATTACCTATCAATTCTTGTTCCAATTAAAGCACTAAGTACTTTACAAGCATGAAAATCAAGGCTAATAAAAACATTAGTAAGCTAAGCCTATTTATTCTGTGCATCATTTTTAGGTTAAATGATGACGAGTTGTCGTGTTTTTTCCAGAATTGGATGTATGTAATAAATTTTTCAAGCATAACTGTACAACAAACATAGTGTACTTTTTGATTTAATAAAATGTAATGGGTGTTTATGATATTTAAAAATATTTTTAGGCTTGTCTAAAAATTGTATATTTGCATCATGTATTCTTACACCGAAGAAAATTATTTAAAGACGATTTTTAAGTTATCAGAGCAGGGTAACGATAGTATCAATACCAATGCCATTGCAGAGGTGCTTCAAACCAAAGCAGCATCTGTTACAGATATGATTAAAAAACTTGCCGAGAAAAAACTGTTAAATTACGAAAAATACAAAGGTGTTGCCTTAACAGAAAAGGGGAGGAAAGTTGCTGTTGATACGGTAAGAAAACACAGACTTTGGGAGTGTTTTTTGTATGATAAGTTAAAGTTTGGCTGGGATGAAGTTCATGAAATTGCCGAACAATTGGAGCATATAAATTCTGAAGTTCTAACAGATAAATTGGATGAGTTTTTAGAATTTCCAACACACGATCCGCATGGTGACCCTATTCCATCCAAAAACGGTGTGGTTAAAAAATCAAATTTCATATTGTTGTGTGATGCCAGGCCTAAACAAAATTTAGTAATGACAGGTGTAGCTGATCACACAGCTGTTTTTTTACAGCATTTAAACAAGATTTCTATGGTGTTGGGAACCGAAATTCAGGTTGTAGAAAAAAACGAATATGATGGTTCTATAGCTATTGAAATGCCTGGTAAAAAATCGATGTATTTAAGTAAAGATGTGGCCAAAAACATATTAGTTAAGGTGAAGTAATATGTCTGACGAAAAATCATTGAGCGAAGTTCACGAGAGTGTTTCCATTCCCGAAAAAAAAGGGTTTTGGCGTACACTTCTGGCATTTATTGGTCCGGCTTATTTAGTAAGCGTGGGCTACATGGATCCGGGAAATTGGGCTACTGATATAGCCGGTGGAAGTCGGTTTGGTTATCAGTTGATTTGGGTCCTTTTAATGAGCAACTTAATGGCTTTGTTGTTGCAAACTTTGTCTGCTCGTTTGGGTATCGTAAAAGGTTGGGATTTAGCTCAGGCATCACGCCAACAATACGCCAAGTGGGCTAATATCTCGTTGTACGTATTTGCCGAAATTGCTATTGCCGCTTGCGATTTAGCAGAGATAATTGGTATGGCTATTGGCTTAAGTTTATTGTTTGATTTGCCATTGCTTTATGGTGTTTTAATTACAGTTCTCGATACCTTTTTGCTGATGTTTTTATTAAACAAGGGTGTGAGAAAATTGGAGGCCTTTATTTTAGCGTTGATTTCAATTATAGGTTTATCGTTTATCGTACAAATGCTTATTGTAAAACCTGATGCGGCAGAGGTTGCCAAAGGTTTTATGCCACAATCTTTATCGGGTAATGCATTGTATATTGCCATTGGTATTATTGGTGCTACAGTAATGCCCCACAATTTGTATTTACATTCTGCGTTGGTGCAAACACGTAAATTTGGAAAGGATGATGCGGGAATAAAACGTGCCATTAAGTTTAATTTTATTGATTCAACCATTGCGCTAAATCTTGCGTTTTTTGTGAACGCGGCCATATTGGTTTTGGCAGCAACTGCATTTCATAAAAATGGGTATTTTGAAGTAGCCGACATACAAGATGCTCATAAATTACTGACCGGCATTTTTGGTAGTTTAGCTCCTGCGTTATTTGCTATTGCTTTAATTGCAGCCGGACAAAGCAGTACTATTACAGGCACACTTGCCGGGCAAATTGTAATGGAGGGTTATTTAAATCTAAGAATAAGCCCATGGTTGCGCAGGTTAGTTACGCGTTTAATTGCTATTGCTCCTGCGGTGTTTGTTATATTCTATTTTGGCGAAGAAAAAGTAGGCGATTTGCTTATTTTAAGTCAGGTGGTTTTAAGTATGCAGTTAGGTTTTGCCGTAATTCCATTGATACATTTTAACAGCAGCAAAAAAATAATGGGCAAGTTTGTAATTCCTAACTACGTTAAGGTTTTAGCTTGGGTTGCTGCAATTATAATTGTGGTGTTAAACATGAAGTTGATAGGTGAGGAGTTGGTTAAATTTTTTGATACTGAAATTGGTCAATTAACTTATGTAAGAATATTCATTGCTTTTTTGGTTGTGTATGTCTTAGTTTTGCTTTGCTACATTACTTTCGAGCCGTTTTTAACACGTAAAAGAATTGCCAAATCGGTTATTCCGCATGGTAAAGCAATTACCATTAATGAGGTTATTAAACCACAATACAACCACGTTGCACTTGCTGTTGATTTTAGTAAACAAGATGAAAATACCTTGCATCATGCATTGTCTTTAGGTGGAAAAAATGCACGTTATTTATTGATACACGTGGTTGAATCTGCTGGAGCCATACACATGGGTAATGATATTTTAGATAAAGAAGCGCAGTTTGATTTGGATAATTTGAAAGTGTATCAGCAAAATTTAAATGAAAAAGGATACACTGTAGAAATTAAACTTGGATTCGGAAAATCGGCAAGTACCATTAGTAATATTATTAACCAAACTGATGCCGATATTTTGGTGATGGGCGCTCATGGGCATATGGGTTTAAAAGATTTTATTTTTGGTAGTACTGTTGATAAAGTAAGGCATCAGGTTAAAATTCCGGTGCTGATCATAAAATAGCGACAAATGACTTGTAATTAATGACAGATTTCGTATTTTTGTTGTTAAATAATAAGGTTATGGAAGTAAATGAGCCAGCAGTTACCTACGGAAACACCGATGATAGCACGGTTTTATCCATCATGGATATGATTCGTCATGGCGTTTCGTATTTACAATTTGATAAGGTTTCGAAAAAAATTCCATTTACACTCGCAGAATGGAGTCGTTTTTTGCATATAAGCGAGCGTACCATTCAGCGATATCAATCAGAAAACAAAACCTTTGAGCCACTTCAATCAGAAAAAATTACCCAATTAACCATGTTGTGCAATTATGGTACTCAAGTTTTTGGTTCTTCTGATGCTTTCTTTAATTGGCTTAATGAGCCTAGTGTTGCATTAGGTGGTGCAGCACCAAAATCTTTTTTAGATAACAGTTTCGGCATAGATTACATCAAAAATGAATTAGGTCGCATAGAGTACGGGGTACTTGCTTAGTTATGATTGTATATCGTTTGGCGCGCAAGGCTTTTAAAGATGATTTAAAAGGTATTGGTGCAGAAAAATTTGGTGGCAGGTGGAACAATATTGGTGTGCCTCTGTTGTACACTTGCCAACATAGATCGTTGGCGGTGTTAGAAGTGGCAGCGCACATGCAGCTTACGCAAATGCCCATCGATTTTTACATGATTGAAATTGAAATTCCTGATAATGATATCCGCATTGTATTAGATAATCAACTGCCATATAAATGGATGGAAAATCCGCACAATAATTTAACCCAAAATTTTGGCGATGACTTTGTTCGTGCAAATAAATATGTGGCCATGCGTGTGCCAAGTGCCATTGTTAAACAAGAGTTTAATTTGCTGATCAACCCAAACCATAGTAAGGCCAACAAAATAGAAATTGTTCATTCGTACCCATTTGTAATGGATGGACGATTGTTAAGATAGCAGTTTATGCAAACAGATTTAACTCAATTTAAAAAACAAGCTCAAGCTAAACGTGCCGAAAATCAAAAGTTTTTAGAGCGCTTAAAAAAGCTACGTCCAAGCGATTTAGATCAAACGGTGCATAACTTACACGATAATGCATTTAAAAAGATAGATTGTTTATCGTGTGCCAATTGTTGTAAAACTACGGGGCCGCTTTTTACACAGCGCGATATCAAAGTTTTGGGTAAACATTTAAAACTATCTCCGCAGCAGTTTATTGATAAATATTTACGCATTGATGAAGACAATGATTACGTATTACAACAAGTGCCATGTACGTTTTTAGGTGCTGATAATTATTGTTCGGTATACGATTACAGGCCGCAAGCATGCCGTGAATATCCGCATACCAACCAAAGTAAAATACATACCATTTTTAAAGAAACGTTAAACAATACAGAGGTTTGTCCTGCGGTGTTTCAAATTGTAGAGCGACTAAAAAACATTTACAAATAATTAAAACAACGAGAGTTTTTTGCCGCTTGATTTGGCTTCAAAATCAAGTAACCAGCTTTTTCTTTTTAACCCCCACGCGTAACCTGTTAGTTTTCCATCTGTGGCTATAATACGGTGACAAGGAACTACAATGGCCAACTTGTTTTTGGCATTTGCACCGGCAACAGCACGCACTAAATTTTCGTCATTAAATTTTAACGCAAGTTCTAAATAACTCCATGTTTGGCCGAATGGAATTTGTAAAAGTTGCTCCCATACTTGATGTTGAAAATCTGTTCCTTCTTGCATTAATGGTAAATCAAATGACAAACGTTTTGCATCAAAATACTCTGTTAACTGCTGTTTGGTTTTTTGAGTTAAGGTTGATTCTGTAGTAGATGATGAAAACTCCTCATCGAAATAGATTTGATGAATATGCGTTTTGGTAGCCTTTATCACCATTTTTCCGATAGGGGAAACAAACACATCAACAAAAGGAAAGGCAACGATTTTCATGGTGCGAAAATACGTTGCCTTTTAGAAATGTGTATTGTTGTTTTGTTCACAACAATTAAAAATGTATCAAAAATTATTCGGGTTAGTAAGTGGCTACAACTGTTGCTGTCGTTTGTTTTAATGTGGCCAAATCGGTGAAACCTTTTGCTATGGCATAGTATTTACCATTACGCACCAAAATAACCATTGGATAGCCTGTTACGCCCCAATTGGCGGTGGTTTGAAACCAGTCAGTTGTTTGTTTGCGCATATCTTCGCTATTTAATTTTTTAATAAATTCAGCCTCGTTTATGCCATATGGTTTGATAAGTTGTTTATAAACATCTTCATCCCTCAAGTCTTTGCCATCAACAAAATAAGCCAACTGAATGGCGTGCGAAAACTCTACCACATCTTTTGTATTAAATGCTTTAAATGCTTCTAAAGCAATAGAAGGTTTTACGGATGATGACCATAATGTTTTTGTTTTTAATTGATCAAGGTACAGCTGCCCAAATTTCATGCCCGAGTATTCTTCCACTCTTTTGTAGGCACCTAAAATATAATCGGCAAAATCGCCAACTGGTCCTTCTCTGTCACCAACAACCATGCCTCCACTCACCACATCAAATTCAAAAGAGTCTTTAAACTCTTTATGAAAATCGCCCATTACTTTTCCAAATCCAAAGCACCAACCACACATGGGGTCGTACACATATATAATTTTATCTTTTTCCATTGTTTTATTTAGCGGAGTTTTTTGATAAGTTTCCGCATTAAATTTTAAAAGTGCTGTAATTAAAAGTGCAATTATCATGGTATTATTTTTTGCTAACCAATTTGCATGGGTACATCCATTAATAATAGTTCTGCATTGCTATCTGCACTTATCGAAATTTCTTTCACATCCCAAATACCAAGGCCATCGCGTTTGTTTAGCTTCTGACCATGAATGGTAACATCACCATCAATTACAAATGCATAAACTCCATTGCCCGGCTTATAAATTTTATAAGTTTGCTTAAAGCCTTTATCTAATTTACCTAAACTAAACCATGCATCCTGGTGTATGGCAATGCCACCATCTTTTGCATTAGGCGAGACAACTACTTGTAGTTTGTTTCTGCGGTCTGTTGGTTTAAACGATTTTTGATCGTATTTGGGTTTGATGTTGGCCGATTTTGGAAACAACCAAATTTGCAAAAAGTGGGCTTCCTTATCTTTGTTTTTGTTGTATTCGCTGTGTTGAATTCCGGTTCCGGCACTCATGGTTTGTATATCGTATTGTTTAATTACGCTTACATTACCAAGTGTATCTTTGTGCTCTAAATCGCCATAAAGCGGAATAGAAATAATTTCCATGTTATCATGCGGATGTTTAGGAAAGCCCGTTCCACCTGCAATTACATCATCATTTAGCACACGTAACACGCCAAAGTTCATGCGCTCGGGGTTGTAATAGTTGGCAAAACTAAAGGTATGTTTGGTATTTAACCATCCATGGTTAGCACCACCACGTGTATTGGCTTTATGTAATACCATGTTAGTTTTTACTTTAGATTGCGTGGGAGGAATGTGGTTAAAACCAATATTATCAATTGGTAATAACTCATCGTTGTTGTTGGTCATTACCTCAATAGCCGATGCGCCTTTTAAAAATAAACCGGCCGAGGCCAATAAACCCGCTTTTAAAAAGTTTTTACGTTTCATGGTTTTATTGTTTTAAAGTTTGCTGTTAAAAACAAATTCTTCTTGCAAATATCTCTCGCCACGTGTTGTTTCCGATTTTTGTTGAAACTCGTTTAGTACCGATAGATCTTGCCCCGGATAACCTAGTGCCAAAACTGTTGCAGGCGTTAAGCTATCAGGAATATTTAATAACTCAATTGCTTTATCTTTATAGAAGCCGGCCATTGGGTGTAATTGTAAACCCAACGAAACAGCTTGTATATTCATGGCCATGGTTGCTGCACCTAAATCGTGCAGGTTGTAATAATAATTGTTACCATTGCTCATGTTTTTGGTAGCCATGGCTAAAATTAAAACAGGAGCGTGTTGGTTCCAAGGTTTATTACCATCCATTAAGGTATCAAAAATAGTTTGCCATAATGGTTGGTTTTTGTGGGCGTAAATAAAACGCCAAGGTTGTTGGTTTGATGAGCTAAAACTCCAACGTGCAGCTTCAAAAATGCTATTTATTTTATCTTGCTCAACCGGAGTTGACGCAAACGCACGAATACTTTTCCTTGATTCAAGTAAGGGTAGAATGGGGTGGTTTATTTGGTTTGATTTTTCCATGTGTGTTTAAATAATTGCCCTCGGCTTTTGGGGCCGAGAGCAATCATTAATTATGCTTGTTTAACCAATTGAACGTTTAAGTGAAGTTTAACATCATCACTCACCACTGCACCACCTGCTTCGGTTAAGGCATCCCATTTTAAACCAAACTCTTTACGTTTAATTTTACCGTTAATTTCAAATCCTGCTTTAACGTTACCCCAAGGATCGGTAGCTGTACCACCGTACTCAACAGTTAATTCAATAGGTTTAGTTACATCACGTAAAGTAATGTTGCCTGTCAATTTATACTCATCACTACCGGTTTTTGTAAAGCTGGTTGATGTAAAAGTTACTTTAGGGAATGCTTCTGCGTTAAAGAAATCGTCTGATTTTAAGTGACCATCTCTGTCTGCGTTACCTGTGTTGATGCTTGCTACATCAGCAGTGAAGCTAATTTTAGCGTCCGAAAAATCTTCGTTAGCAGTTTCTAATCCGCCTTCAAAAGTTTCGAATTTACCGGTTAAGGTTGTTACCACTAAGTGTTTTACTTTAAATGAAATTTCGCTGTGCGAGGGGTCAATGGCCCATTTTGATGTTGTAGTCATGATTTATAAATTTAGTTTGTTAGTTGTTTAATATTCTAATTCAAGCATAGGTACATCCATAACCAATATGCGTGCGTTTGATGAAGCTTTGATATTAAAATCTGTGTATTCTGTAATACCTATGGCATCACGTTTTTTTAGTTTTTCTCCGGCTACTTCCACATCACCATCAATTACAAACACATAAGCACCGTTGCCTGTTTTTTTACTGTTATATCTTATTTCATTGCCTGCATCTAAATCGGTTAAATTAAACCATGCTTGTTGGTGAATAAATATGGCATCACCTTCTTGTTGTGTATCCGGTTTAATTACTTCTTGCCATTTGTTTTTTCTGTGTTCGGGTAAAAATGTTTTTTGATCGTAACGTGGCGTAACATTACCTTTATCCGGGAATACCCAAATTTGGAAAAGTTTAACCGGGTTGTTTTTATCCGGATTCATTTCCGAGTGAAAAACACCGGTACCTGCACTCATCACTTGTACATCATTTGGTTTCATGATGCTGCCATTGCCCATGCTGTCTTTATGTTCCAATGAGCCTTCTTGCACCAAGGTTATAATTTCCATGTTATCGTGCGGGTGTTTACCAAAGCCCATGCCTTGGGCCACTTCGTCATCATTTAATACGCGCAAAGCTCCAAAATGTATTTTGGTAGGGTCGTACCAACTTGCAAAACTAAATGAGTGTTTAGCGTTAAGCCAACCATGATTTGCGTGGCCTCTGTTTTCGGCTCTATGAATAAGTGTTTTCATACGTTTTAAAATTTAATCTGATATATCCTTACTTATCAAATTCTATACAAATGTATAAACAATATATGTATATACAAATATTGTCACAAAAAATTTATCCGCGAAGCTTATCTAACAAACTGTTTAGGGTCTTAAACTCAGCAATAGAAAGGTTTTTGAAGGTTTTTAACCAATTGTCAGTTTCTTTGTCAATTTCTGCCAAAAGGTCTAAACCTTTTTGTGTTATCGCAATATCTACCTGCCTTCTGTTATCAGGGCATTGTTCGCGGGTAACTAAATTATTGGCGCGTAATTTTTCTACCAATCGGGTGGCATTAGAGTTTTTATCAATCATACGCGAGGCAATATCAAACAACATCAATTTTTTGGGATGGGAGCCACGCAAAATACGTAATACATTAAACTGCTGTGGTGTAATGCCGTGTGGTTTTAGGCGTCTTAGGTTGCTCGACTCAATCCAACTCGCAGTAAACAAAATGTTAATTGCTGCTTTTTCTTGCTCGGTGTCAAATTTCTTTTGTTTGATGTCGTTTTCTAAACCCATAGGAACAAAAATATAAAAAGTTGTCATGGAGACAACTTTTTCTTAACAAATCTTAAATATGGAGGTGTAAAAGTACTATTGTTATTTAAACTCATACGTTTTGCTGCCGCTTTTGATGGGTTGGTTATCACTTGCTGTTTCACTTAGGGAGTAATACAATTCAATATCCATGTTTAAATAAAAACCATTCTCACCAATTGGTAAACCGTAACCGTGTATGTAACGATTATAGTTCAAGGCATTATCATCCAATACTTTACCAAATTCAGTTTCCCAAACCAAGGTAAATCTGTTTAGTTTTAAATTTAGGCGATAAGTAACACCAAGCCCAAATGTGTTTAATTGTTGCAGATGGTCTTTTTTAAAATTACTTCCAAAAGCATCGGTTGTAACAATGGTGCGTGTGTTGTTCGAAAAATTGGATGTTAAACTTCCGCCAATTTCGTGTTGTAAAATGCTATGTGCCAATGGTGCATACAACAGTTTAAATTTGGGTTGATGCACCACATCTAACCAATTTACATGGTGATTTGATACGTGTTCGGAAGAAGTAACTCTGGCAAACGTATACTCTAAATATGCGGCATAATGGTTTATTTTCGAATAACGAAAACTCACATCAAACCCAATATGCTTTTTGCTAAATGATTCGGACAAATTTGTGGCAGTTGTTTTTGCAACATTGCCTAATCCTAAACCCATCGAAAATTGATGTTGTGCAAAAAGGCTCATACCACCCATTAAACACCCAAACATTAATGCTAATTTTTTCATGGTGCCAGTGTTAGCTTAATAGAATAATTTGAATCAAACGTGCTGTAACTTACGTTGTGATTGTTTGTACTTAAGTATGATTGTTCACACTCAAATTCATAGCTATTACTCACCTCGTAACTAATAGTTAATGTATCAGCAGTTGTGTTGGTGTTTTTTAAAACCAAGGTAATATGGTTATTGTTTAGGCTAAGAGGTGTTTTGCTTAACGATACTTTTTTAAGTATAGGATAAACAACTGTTACGCTATCAAAACTAACCGGGTTGTTATTTTGGGTGATGTTAATGGATAATGTTTTGCCATAGTCGCTGCTTCGATAAACGGGCATATCATCAAAACATTTGTCCTTACAGCTTGTAAAGGCAAAAGTTAATAGTAATGTAAATACAATAGCAGTTTGTTTCATAAAATTTGGTTACAGTAAAAGTAAGGATTGTTCATATCATTGCCAAAAGGCTACACAAAACAAAAGCTGCTTTAAACAGTTGTTAAAGCAGCTTTTATAAATATTAAAGTTGTTATTTCTATTGCTCAGCCACAAGCTTCGATATCTCTAAACATACATCAACGGCTTTTTGCATGTCTTGTACACTTACGTATTCTAATTTACTGTGTATGGCCATTTCGCCTGTAAAAATATTAGGACAAGGTAATCCCATAAAACTTAAACGGCTGCCATCAGTTCCTCCTCTAATATTGGTAATGGTAGGAGTAAGGCCTGCATTTTTATAAGCTTGTTCAGCAATTTGCATCACATGTGGTTGTCCATCCAAAATCTCTTTCATGTTGCGGTATTGCTCTTTTACAGCAAACTCAAAGCTTGAACCCGGAAATGCTTCAATGGCTTTTTGTGCCAACTCGTGCAACATGTTTTCGTGCTCGGCAAGTTTTGCGCTAACAAAATCGCGGATAATAAACTGCACTTTCGTTTGCTCTAATCCACCACTTACTGCAACCGGATGCACAAAACCTTCGTACCCTTCGGTTACTTCAGGAGTTAATTTATCGCTTGGTAAACTATTGATAAAATAGGCAGCTACTTTTTGTGAGTTTACCATTTTGCCTTTGGCGTAACCCGGATGCGCACTAACTCCGTTAAAAATTATGGTGCATGCATCAGCACTAAAGTTTTCTCCTTCTAAATGTCCGCGCTCTCCACCATCAAGGGTATAACCAAAATCGGCATTTAGTTTTTTCATATCGGCTTTATCTACGCCACGACCAATTTCTTCATCGGGTGTAAATAAAATTCTGATGTCGCCATGTTTAATTTCAGGGTGTTCTTGTAACAATTGCGCCAAATTCATAATAATGGCCACACCGGCTTTATCATCAGCGCCCAATAAGGTTTTACCACTTGCGGTAATAATATCATCGCCAATGCGCTCATTTAAATACGGATGGTTGTTTTTGCTCAATACCTGTGTATTATCGTCCGGCAATACAATATCACTTCCATCCCAGTTTTTATGCAAAATAGGTTTTACATCTTTACCGCTACAATCAGGTGCAGTATCAACGTGGCTGCAAAAACAAACGGTAGGTACTTTTTTATCCAGGTTTGATTTTACAGTGGCATACACATACCCAAACTCATCCATTTCGGCATCGGTAATGCCCATGGCTTGTAATTCTTCCACCAAAAGTTTACTTAAGTTTTTTTGTTTTAATGATGATGGTGTGGTATCCGAATTTGGATCTGCTTCCGTATCAATTTGTACATAGCGCATTAAACGCTCGGCTACTGTATAATTCATGGTTTAGTTATTGTTTTTAGTTTAAAGTTTATGGTTTGTTGTTTAAGGTTTAACATCCATCTCTTATCTTCCTTCAAAGGAAGACGCTTGGGAAACTTTCAGTCGATGATTAATTTTTAGCACTCGCCCTCCTCGATACTTGCCCAACCGCACATCCAACCCAAGGCAAATTCGAAGCGGCTAAATCCAATTTCCAACATCTAACCTCCAGCCTCTCTCACCATCCGAAGCTTTAGCGTAGGATGGCACTATCTTCCGCCAAATATACTGCTTCCTACCCTTATCATGGTTGAGCCGTGTTTAATGGCCAATTCATAATCGCTGCTCATGCCCATGCTTAATTCCTTGAAACTTTCAGCTTTTAAAATCGGGTACTGGTGCATTTCTTGTTTTAGGGTGTTAAAAAATTGGTGTAAACCTTCAAATTCGTTTTCAATTTGTGTGGTATTATCGGTGTTGGTGGCCATGCCCATCAACCCACAAATGTTTACATTTTGTAGTTGTTGCGTTGATGCATAATTTAACAATTCAATCACTTCCTCATTACTCAACCCAAATTTGGTTTCTTCTTTTGCAATGTATACTTGCAGCAATACATTAATTGTTCGGTTATTTTTAACGGCTTCTTTATTAATGGTTTCAAGTAATTTAATGCTATCAACCGCATGTATTAAATGTACAAAGGGCGCAATGTATTTTACCTTGTTGGTTTGCAGGTGGCCAATTAAATGCCACTCGGTATCTAATGGCATTTGTGGTTGCTTGTTAACCACTTCCTGTACCTTGTTTTCGCCAAAAGCACGCTGACCGGCTGCATAGGCTTCTTGCAACATTTCAATGGGTTTTGTTTTACTTACCGCAATAAGTTTTACGTGGCCCGGTAATTGTTGCCTTATTTTTTCAATATTTGCAGCTATCATATTTTAAAAAATCAATCATGCAAAAATATCTTTTCGTAGCAATTTGTGCAGTAATGTTTTGTGCTTGTTCAAACCCAAACCAAAACCAATTGCCCGCCAACGTGTTAACTCAACAACAAATGGAGGCAGTTTTGTATGATATGCATTTGGCCGAAGGCCTGTTAACTGTTGAGCCTAAAGGAGGTGATACCACAGCGCGCAGGGCTTTGGGTATTTACGAGCAGATTTACAAAAAACACAACATCACGCCCGAGCAGTTTAAAGCAAGTTATCAATACTACACCAATAATCCTGTTGTGTTTGATAGTGTTTACAACAAAATTATTGAGCGATTAAGTGTACAAGAAAGTATTTTAAGAAAATAATGCCATACCCAAAACATATAGAGCAAAAGTTAGAATTCGACCAGATAAAGCAGTTACTTATTAATAAATGTATTAGTGAGGTTGGGGTTGAGTACGTTGGAAAAATGCGTTTTGCCAACAGGTTTGATGTAGTTGAAAAAATGCTTTTTCAAACCCAGGAGTTTAAACGTATTTTAACAGAAGATAATCCTTTTCCGGCCGAGCATTATTATAATATTCAACCCTACTTACGTAAGGCTGCCATTGAAGGAACTTTTTTATTGGAAGACGAATTGCACCAAATTAGGTTGTTGATGCAAACCTTTGCTTCCATTTGTAAATACTTTGAAGAACGTAACGATAAATATCCGCATGCTGCTGCTTTGTTTGCAGGTATTGTTTACAATCAACAAGTTGTAAAATACATCGAGCGCATATTGGATAACGAAGGATTGTTAAAACCCAATGCTTCGCCCGAGTTATCAAAAATATCAGCCAAAATACAAGATCGCGAGAAGGAAGTGCGCAAACGCATGAGCCAAATTTTTGAAAAGGCACAAGCGCAATGTTGGCTTGCAAATAGCGGAATTACGGTGCGTGACGGACGTTTGGTGTTGCCCATTTTAGCCGAACACAAAAGGCAAATTTCGGGTTTGGTGCATGATGAATCGGCTACCGGGCAAACCGTGTATTTAGAACCGGCCGAAATTTTTGAAACCAACAACATTATTCGTGAGTTACAAATACAATACAAACGCGAGCGTGAACGTATTTTAATTGAAGTAACCGATAAACTCAGACCTATTTTACCCGAGTTGGAAAAGTATTTACAACGTATGGGTATTATAGATTTTATTAGGGCTAAAGCTTTATTGGCCATTGAGCTTGATGCCGATATGCCCATACTAAGCAAACACATTGTGGTAAACTTGGTAGATGCTTACCATCCGTTGTTAAAGTTAAGTCAACAAAAACAAGGTTTACCGGTAATACCACTTAGTTTAAATTTAAACCGCGATGCACGCATTTTGGTTATTTCGGGCCCAAATGCGGGCGGTAAATCGGTGGCGTTAAAAACCATTGGTTTGGTGCAATACATGCTGCAATGTGGTTTGTTGGTTCCATGTAAAAGCCACTCGCAAATGAGTGTGTTTAGCGATGTAATGGTTGATATTGGTGATGAACAAAGTATTGAAAACGATTTAAGTACTTACAGTTCTCACCTTAAACACATGAAATACTTTACGGAGTTTGCCGATGCCAAAACTTTGTTTTTAATTGATGAGTTTGGTACGGGAACCGACCCGCAATTTGGTGGACCTTTAGCCGAAGCTATTTTAAACCGACTAAACATTAAACAGGCGTTTGGTGTGGTAAATACACACTACAGCAACCTTAAAAACTTTGCAGGCAACACCAAAGGTTTAATAAATGCCCGCATGTTGTTTGACCAAGAAAAGTTGCAACCGCTTTATAAATTAGAAATTGGTCAGCCGGGTAGTTCTTATGCATTTGAAATTGCACAAAAAACAGGATTAAATGATGCCATTATAAGTTATGCGCGTAATAAGGTTGGCGATAAACAAAAACGTTTAGATGATTTGTTGATTGAACTGGAACGCGAAAAAAATCATGTAAACGAATTGAAAAAAAGGTTTGAAGAAAAAGACTCCAAAACCAAACAATTGATGGAGGAGTACGAACAACTAAAAACCGAAATTGAAACCAACAAAAAGCAGTTGCTGAATAAAGCCAAACAAGAAGCCTTGGCCATTATTAGTGAAGCCAACAGCCGCATTGAAAATACCATACGAGAAATTAGGGAAAAAAAAGCCGATACCGATACCATTAGGAAAGTACGCAGTGAAATTAAACAAGAAGTAGAGCAACTAAAACAAGATACTACTGCACACCAACAAGCTGCGCCTAAAAAAGTAGTTAAAACAACAACAACTGATTTACCATTGGTTGTTGGCGCAACCGTAAGGCTTGATGGACAAATTGTAGACGGACAAGTAATTGAACTGAAAAGAAATAAAGCCTTGGTAGGTTTTGGCGATTTACAAAGTTGGGTTGATGTACACAAACTGGAAGTAGTTCCGGCTTCCACCAAAAAGGCCATTAAACAAACCGTTACCAGTTTTGATGTAAACAGCCGCATGCAAAATTTTCAAACCGAGTTAAACCTAATAGGCACAAGGGGAGAAGAAGCCATGAAAAAACTACAAGAGTACATTGATGATGCTTATTTATTAGGCTTTAAACAAGTGCGTATTGTACACGGCAAAGGTTATGGCATACTGCGCAAATTGGTACGCGAGTATTTAAAAAAGAGCAAACAAGTAGAATATGTAACCGATGAACACATTGAACTAGGTGGCGATGGCGTGAGTTTGGTAACGTTGAGGGTGTGATATTGTGGGATGGAGACTGGCTTTTCTAAATTAGGTTTTGGAGTGAAGCTTCAGACTCTGAGAGTCATCAACTTTTTAGCATATCTATTTGTTTTTCATAACAAGAAAAATGTGTAATCTTATTGAAACGGGGTTTAATTAAATAGAGGCAACAACTACTCACGGTTGTAATCAGCTTCATTACTATTTAAGTCTTTAAGACATTGGTCTAGTTGAGGTTTAGTAAATCTAATTATTTGTTTTGCTAGATTAAACACTTCTGTAGAGTATAATGTTGGTTGACCATTAAGGCTTTCAAAGTTTGCCTCCGCCAATGACGTTGCTTTTTGTATTTCTAGAGGCATACTTCTATTGTCAAATCCACCCCTAATTTTCATGTCTACATACTCTTTAAAACTCACAAAATTAGAGACTTCATCAATCTCTGGTTTTTCATGATAAAAGTGATAGTAAAGCCAAAGCTCAAAACATGGATTACTTTGTACTACATGCCATCCTTGATATTCTTTATTTTTTTCTTTTGTGTATGCTTTTAGTGTATTAATCTTATCTCCTTCATTCCAACGGTCAGTATCAATTACAAACCAAATTTCATCTTCTAATTCGGTTGATAGACTCAGTTTTGGGCTGACATTTTCATTTCCAAAAAAAAGGAGTTCCGAGTTCTGCTTTAATTTTAATGGGTCAGATTTTCCATTATCATTTGGGAGTGGAACAATGTCAATGTTTGATGCAAAACCTTGAAAAAATTTAAAATAGTTAACTTCCTTATCTCCCTCACAAAATAGATAAATCTTCTTTGCATTTTTGAAAGATTCAACCTTTTTATATATTTTGTTTCGACTCAAATATTTCATAGCTTACCAATTCAAGTCTTTTAAATTTCCTAAAAAGGGTATGCCTCCAAATCGTCCCTTCAGATAACCATTTTCGATGTCGATGGTATTATGAATTTTAAAGTCACTTAATGAGTATATTTTACTTGAACCATCAAAGTCTTTTTGAGCGAACCAAATTTCATCAGGTCTTAGTATATTTTGATCTAGGAGATTAGATTCATGTGTTGAAAAAATGAGCTGGCCTTTAACTTGTTCATCTAGAGTTAGTTTACTTACGATTTCTTTTATTGTCATCGGATGAATGCTCCTTTCTATTTCGTCAATGATGTATACCTTGTCATTATTTATTATTTGTTGAAATGCGGGTATATAATCAATAAGCCTTTTAGTTCCATCTGATTCCTGACCTAAATTGAATTCAATACTATTTCCTGAAGAATTTGTATGTTTGGTAATCAATCGTTTTGCTATTATCTCATTGTTTTCATAAACGAGGGCAACTTCTTCTCCCGTCTCACTGTGAGTGGCCACAGAGAGTGTATTAGGCTCATTTTTTAGGTCTTCAATTAATTTCTTTTTTAGTTTAGCACCTTCTTTACCTAAAAGGTCTTCAAGTTTCTTTTTTTCTATTTCAATTTCAGAAATTCCTGTGTTTAAACTTGGTATAAACTTATTTGCAAAGTCTAATATAGACACCTCTTTGTCTAAAATATGCGCCAAACCACCTGGTTTTGCATCTGGTTTTATAATAACTAATTTATCATCAAACCAATCAAAAGCTGTCTTAACTGAGTTAAAGTCTTCAGAATACTTTTTACTTAAAAATGTAATCAGAAGCTCATTTGGTTGAATCAGTTTTTCTGCAAGAACTTCTACGAATAGTTTTTCTTTTTCTGACTTATAATACTCTGTATAAAATTGAATATGTTGAACATTATCATTGATATTCCTTTCGAAAATTAATTTATCACTGTCTTTATTGCTGTGAGCTAAATATTCATTTAAAATTTTCCCATTCTCGAATGTAATTGTATAGAAATAAGCACTATTGTTCGAAATAAACTCAACACCAAGGGAAATTGGGGCATTTAGGTTTTTCTCATCTAATTTAAATTTTAAATCCTCAATATCTGATTGAAGTTTACCTTCTTCTACAAGGGTTTCCAATAAAGATATTGATTTAATCAGATTAGATTTCCCAGAACCATTGGCTCCATAAATCGCGCTATATCTCAAAAAATCGAAATCACCGATAGTGACTTTATGGTGTTTTAATCTCTGTGTTTTGTTTGGAAATAGATTAAACTCTGTCTCGTCTTTAAAGGAGAATATATTTTTAGCAACAAATCTGATTAGCATTTTTTCGTACTTAACGTGGAATATTCACGCAAAAATAAGATTTGTTTCTTGTATTGCAATTTTTTTGCTTTGTTTTTTCTGTTTTTCCGTGTGAAGTTCACGATTGATTGTTGGGTAATATTATCCCTTTCTTAGCTGTCACTAATTTGTTTGGGCCACTAATTCGTATATTCATCGTGTAATATTCAATCAGATTTTCACTAAGGACGAGACCGGCTTGTTTGGCCACCAATAGTTTCATTATTAGGTGGTCAATCGAAAGTAAGCTAAGGCAATGTAATATGCAACTAGAAACAGCCTTACTATACCATTCATAACCTTACTTTTTTCTTTGTGCCATTCCGCTAATAAAAAAAGTAACGGCTATTATTAATGCAAAAAATTTAAACCAACCTGGGTTGCCATAAATGGTAGTAAACTGAACCACTAAAAAGGCCACAAAAAACAAGGCTGACAAAAGAAAATAATTAAATCCGTTTTTCATAAGTAGGCGTATTGTTGGTTAAGGTTAATCGAAAGTAACGTTATATGCGTAAAACTGCAAATGCAAAAGCCGTATTAACCTTCATTATGTATGCATTAAACATGTAAAACCCAACATTCAATCCTCTAACTTCTATTATCATCCAAAGCTTCAGCTTGCAAATCCCTAACTTGTTTCGGGAGAAGAAGTGAATCAACTATTCAACTCATGCAGACGCTACGGTCTGCACCTACGGTCAACTAATAACCTACCAACTATTCAACCAATCAACCAATAACTAATCTCCCACCAACCAAAACGTTTTTGCAATACTGTTTCGTAGTTTGGTATCCACATCAACTGCTTTGGCAAAGGTGTTCCATTGGGCTACCTTATCGTTTATTTCATCAATAATTACAGCTGCCTTTTTGCTGGCTATTAACTCACCAATGGTTAATAAATCGGCACGGGTAATGTCTTTTCGTTTGTTGTTTATGCTTAATGCATGTTGGCTTACCCATTCGCTACCGGGGCGGTAGGCATGGCAAACATCATACGCAGGGGCAAGTTCCCAAGCTTGGTCCTTTTTTAACCTAAAGGCAAAGTTTTTGGTATGGTCATCGCAATTGCGTGCAATTACGTTAAACACCATTCGCCTGTACATTTGCTCCATGTCTTGGTAAGTTAATTTTAACTCGCGCATGGTTTGAAACAACTGCTCGTAACTAAAGTTGTTTACCAAGTTAAAATCAACATGTTTAATGGCACAAAAGGTTTGTATGTGGTGTTTGGTATTGCTGCCTTCACGATCAAAACGTTTGGTCATAAAATGCGCACGGCCGTTTTCTTCTAATAACCTGGAGGGCATCATGGTAATACCGCAAGCAGTGGCCATGTTGTAATAAGCCATTTCTACACGGCCATAACCTTTACTGGAACCAAGTTGCACATCACTTACGCCATCCAATTTAATTAACCAATGCTCAAAACCCTTAGGTGCGTTGGTTTGCCCCGATTTTACTTCGCCTGTTGTTTCGTTATAGGCAATTACCGCTTTAGGTCGCGCACCACCTGCCGAAGTACCAATTTTTAAAATATCCAAAATGGCTTTTTCTTCTTCATGCTGCAAGTTGGTGCTAAAAGAAGCTCTGCTTGATAATACTTTTTGGGCAATATCAACCAAGCTATTTACCTCAAGCACAAATGCCTTTTGGTTGTCTTTTAATGTACTGGGTTCAAACGTTAAAGCACCCATACCGCGGCTGCCAATAAAACACAACATCTCCACGGGGTTCATGTCATCTTGTGGTCGGCCTTGTTGCGCCAGCCACATATTTATCAATTGGTTTCCATATTTGTCGGGTAACACATCAGCCAGCAAACCCGGTAAACCTTTAAAGGTATCGAAGTTTGCATTTTTGTTGCTGCGCAATTCCGGGAAACTCCAAATTTTGCGAGCATTGGTAATGGGCATTTTTAGCGGAGCTAAATCCCAGTTTAGTTTTTTAAACTTACTGTCGTATTCAAAAGCGGCAATGCCGTTTTTTTCATCCCATGCTACGGCACCAACAAGTTCATCCCAAATTTTTATAAAAGCGGTATTCATAATTTTAGGTTATTTGTTACTGGCTCTTTTACGTTTGTATTTTTCTTGTTTGGCCAATAGTATTGGGCTAACAAATTCTTGTATGGTAAAATACTCTAAAAAGTGCAGTTGATCTAAAACGCGTAGCACTTGAATAAAAGTGGCAAGTGTAACTGTTTCGCCACGCTCTAACAAACTAAGTGTAGAGCGGCTAATGCCGGCTGCTTTAGCTAAAACATCTTGGGTTTTATTTTGCGCTATACGTTGGTGTTTAATAAAACTGCCTATTTGTATGGCAATGGCTTTATCGCTCATTGCATTGTAGTTATTGTATGATAAACCAGTCATAAAATTGTTTTTTTATTGTTAATGAATGATATCACCAACAAATGTACACATTATTTTAGTATTTAAAAATATGAATTAAAAATCATTCATTAATTGCTTTTTAACTATTTAATAAATGATAAATCATTCATTATCTATTGTTGTTACTTGCTTTGTGCTTGCTGTTTAAATAGATGATAAGCAGCGCAAGAGTGTTTAACAGTAAGTGGGGTGGTTGTAGCGTATTGCTGTAACTTCTTTAAAAGCTAACAAATGTCATAAAATTTGGATGTTGGCAGATAAACCTTCTAATTGTTTGTATGTTATCTATTTGAGTAATTTTAGGGGTTCCGTTTAGAAATAGTTTAAATAACATGATGTGGATTAGTGGGGTAGGATTAATCTTTCGGAATAATAAATTTGCGCTAAAATTAAACTAACATACAACAACACTTATGAATTGGTTTACCAAAATGTTCTCATCATCAATCGGGCAAAAGTTAATTGTAGCTTTAACCGGTTTATTCTTATGCACGTTTTTAATTGTGCACGCCATGGGTAATTTAGCCCTATTTAAGTCAGACAATGGCATGTCGTTTAACTTGTACACTGTTTTTATGACAACCAATCCGTTAATTAAAACAGTTTCTTACGTGTTATATGCCAGCATTATTTTCCACGCACTTAAAGGTATACATTTGGTATACAAAAACCGCCAGGCACGTCCGGTACAATACGGAATGGTAAACGGTAAAGCCAATAGCCACTGGACAAGCCGCAGCATGGGTGTTTTGGGTACCATCATTTTGGTGTTCATTGTAGTTCACATGAGCGATTTTTGGGCCGAGTACAAATTTGGTCACATACCTTACGTACAATATACAGAGAACATGATTACCGGAGAGGTAAGCAGTATGCCATATGTTGATGAAGCCGGCAACCCTAAAAGCATTGATAAAAAAATGGAAGAGTACGTGATAGGTGATAATAAAATTACCATTGTAAAAGACTTATATGCTGAGGTGTCGGAAGAGTTTAAAAACCCGTTTTTAGTAGGTTTATATGTGTTTGCCATGTTTGCCATTGCATTCCATTTATTCCATGGTTTTAAAAGTGGTTTCCAAACTTTAGGCTTAAATCACCCACGTTACAATAATGCTATTCAGTTTTTAGGAACTTGGCTATTTGCCATTGTTTTACCTGCGTTGTTTGCCTCAATGCCTCTATATTTTTTATTAGTTAAGTAATATTAATCCATCTTATATATGACATCATCAAAATTAGATGCAAAAATTCCTGATGGGCCATTGGAGCAAAAATGGACCAAGTATCGTTCAACAGTTCCATTGGTTAACCCGGCCAACAAGCGCAGCTTGGAAATCATTATAGTAGGTTCCGGTTTAGCAGGTGCTTCTGCAGCTGCATCATTAGCCGAGTTGGGTTACAAAGTAAAAGTATTCTGCTTTCAAGATTCTGCCCGCAGAGCGCACAGTATTGCTGCTCAAGGGGGTATTAACGCTGCTAAAAACTATCAAAACGATGGTGATAGCACATATCGTTTATTTTACGATACCATTAAAGGTGGCGATTACCGTGCACGCGAAGGAAACGTTTATCGTTTGGCTGAAGTGAGTGCGAACATCATCGACCAATGTGTGGCGCAAGGTGTTCCTTTTGCCCGCGAATACGGAGGGATGTTGGATAACCGTTCATTTGGTGGTACGCAAGTAAAACGTACATTTTATGCTGCGGGTCAAACAGGACAACAATTATTATTAGGTGCATATAGTGCACTACAACGCCAAGTTGGTTTGGGTGCGGTAGAAATGTTTACCCGCCACGAAATGTTGGATATTGTAAATATTGATGGCAAATGCCGTGGTATCATTGCCCGCGATTTAGTAAGCGGTAAATTAGAGCGTCACTTTGGTCATGCAGTATTGTTGTGTTCAGGTGGATACGGTAACGTATTCTTCTTGTCAACCAATGCCATGGGAAGCAACGTAACAGCTGCATGGAAAGCACATAAAAAAGGTGCATTCTTTGGTAACCCTTGCTTTACACAAATTCACCCAACTTGTATTCCGGTATCAGGCGATCACCAATCAAAATTAACGTTGATGAGTGAATCGTTACGTAACGATGGACGTATTTGGGTGCCAAAACGTAAAGAAGATGCTGAAGCTATTCGTGCAGGTAAATTAAATCCTAACGACTTAAAAGAAGAGGATAGAGATTACTTCTTAGAAAGACGTTATCCTGCTTTTGGTAACTTAGTTCCTCGCGATGTGGCTTCACGTGCAGCAAAAGAGCGTTGCGATGCCGGTTTTGGGGTAAACCAAACAGGTGAGGCGGTATACCTTGATTTTGCTTTTAATACCAAATACAAATACGGTAAAAAAGAAGCCACTAAAAAAGGTATTCAAAACCCTACAGAAGCGCAATTAAAAGAATTAGGACAAGCCGTAATTAAGGAACAGTATGGTAACTTGTTTGATATGTACCAACAAATTACCGGTGTTAATCCATACGAAAACCCAATGATGATTTACCCTGCGGTACATTACACCATGGGTGGTTTGTGGGTTGATTATAACTTAATGACGACTGTTCCGGGTTTATATGCATTAGGTGAAGCAAACTTCTCTGATCACGGTGCAAACCGTTTAGGTGCGTCTGCTTTAATGCAAGGTTTGGCTGATGGTTATTTTGTTATTCCTTACACTATTGGTAACTACCTAAGCAAAGAAATTGCAGTAAAACCAATAGATACCAATAGCGAACCATTTGTTCAGGCAGAAAACGAAGTGAAAGCTCGTTTAGAGAAATTGATGAACATTAAAGGAACCAAATCTGTTGATTATTTCCATAAGCGTTTAGGTAAAATTATGTGGAATGAGTGTGGTATGGCACGTAATGCAGAAGGTTTGAAAAAAGCCATCAGCGAAATACAAGCTTTACGTGCTGAGTTTTGGAAAGATGTACGCGTACCGGGCGAAATGAACGAGTTTAACCCTGAATTGGAAAAAGCAGGTCGTGTTGCCGATTTCTTAGAGTTGGGCGAGTTAATGTGTAAAGATGCTTTAAACCGTAACGAAAGTTGTGGTGGTCACTTCCGCGAAGAGTATCAAACTGAAGAAGGTGAAGCTTTACGTGACGATGAAAACTTTAACTATGTGGCCGCTTGGGAGCAACTAAGCAATGGCGACTGGGAGTTACACAAAGAAGTTTTGAACTACGAAAACATTAAAATAGCGCAACGCAGTTATAAGTAATAGGTTTGATTAAGTTTTAAAACCGAATCAAAAACCAATTCATTTATCAACCCAAAATAAAAAATTACAACAATGAGTGGAGATATGAACTTAACACTTAAAGTGTGGAGACAAAAAAATAGCAATGATCGTGGTCGCTTTGAAACTTACCCGGTTCAAGGTATATCACCTGATATGAGTTTTTTAGAAATGTTCGATGTGTTAAACGAACGTTTAATTAATGAAGGTAAAGAGCCTGTTGCTTTTGATCACGATTGCCGCGAAGGTATTTGTGGTATGTGCAGCATGTTTATTAATGGCCGTCCGCATGGTCCGTTGCAAGGTGTTACTACTTGCCAATTGCATATGCGTTCGTTTAAAAACAACGATACCATTGTGGTTGAGCCATGGAGAGCAAAAGCATTTCCGGTAATTAAAGATTTAGCTGTAAACAGATCTTCATTCGACCGTATAATGTCGGCCGGTGGTTTTATTTCGGTAAATACCGGTAATGCACAAGATGCTAACTCAACCCCAATTGGAAAAGATGATGCGGATATGGCATTTGCCGCTGCAACTTGTATTGGTTGTGGTGCTTGTGTAGCTGCATGTAAAAATGCTTCAGCTATGTTATTCGTATCGGCTAAAGTATCACAATTTGCATTGTTACCTCAAGGTCAGCCAGAGCGCAAACAACGTGTATTAAACATGGTAGCGCAAATGGATGCAGAAGGTTTTGGTTCTTGCACCAATACCGGAGCTTGCGAGGCAGAGTGCCCTAAAGGTATCTCAATCAGCAATATTGCACGTATGAACCGCGACTTTATAGGCGCACAACTATCAGCTCAAAAAGTTTAACCCAACTTATACAGTAGAAGGTGAAGAATGAACCGAACTATCTGTATTATTGGGTTAACCCCGTACCGAAGCCTCGGTATAGAAAATCACCTTTTGGGTGAAGTGTTACGTAAATCAAAAGGATTGATTTTCTTATATCGTTTATTCAATTTAAATTTTAAATGAATAAAATGGGTTTAATTTTTAGCGATAGCAATAGCTTTATCAAAATCCCGTTAACTTTAGGTTAGCGGGATTTTTTGTGCAACCTTATTTTATTTTTTTTTATCTTTACCACATACTATCGCATGAACTTTATTCTACTCGTTCGTAAATACACCTTGGGTGTGGTATTGATGTTGTTATCAATATCAAGTTTTGCCACACATTACCGTGCGGGCGAAATTTTATACGAGCATATTACCGATAGAAGATACCGAATAACCGCCATATCCTATACAGATCCTCAATCTCTTGCCGACCCGTCAACCAATGAAATTGAAATAAAGTTTGGTGATGGTTCTTCAGAAAGAGTAAACAGAAGCAGTCGAACAGTTTTATCAAACCGTGTGGTGCAAAATGTTTATGTGGTTACACATGAGTACAGGGTTGATGGCATATACACCATCAGCTATTACGACCAAAACAGGGTGAATGGCATCATCAACATCAATTTAGGTAATACAGAATACATACCGTTTTATGTTGAAACCCAACTTAGGGTAAATCAGAGTTTGGGGCCAAACAGGTCGCCCATATTAACCAAACCACCCATTGATAATGGTTGTGAGTTAAAACCGTATTTTCATAACCCTGCGGCTTATGACCCTGATGGAGATAGTTTAACTTTTCAGCTCACCACCCCAAAACAAAACACAGGCGAGGTAGTACCAAACTACAGCGACCCGGAGGCCATCAATGGTTTGTTTGAAATTGGCTTAAATAATGGGCAACTTAAGTGGAATGCCCCACCAAGAATTGGTATTTATAACATTGCTATTTTAATCAGGGAATTTCGTAAGGGTATTTTGGTTGGTTATGTGGTGCGTGATATGCAAATTTTTATAGATAGGTGCGCTAATAACCCACCAGTTGTGCAAGATATAGCCAACGGTTGTGTGGTGGTAGGCGACTCGATAACACGCATTATTAGTGCTAATGAGCCAGACCCTAATGATAGGGTTTCGTTACATGGATTTGGTGGTGCATTTTCAGTTGATAACAAAGCTACTTTTTCACCCAATCCAGCCATAGGTTTAGGTTCAGTTTCAACCCAATTTAAATGGAAGCCATCTTGCAACCAAATACGTTATCGTCCCTGGCAAGTAATTTTTGAAGCACGCGATGATAAGGTTACTTCACCTGCCGTAAATCAAAACTCGTTTTTTGTAAATGTTATTGGTCCACCGGTAATTAATGTGCAAACCAAACAAATTAATAACGGGTTTCAACTTACATGGAACAGAGATACCTGTGGTTTAGTAGGAGAGTACCGTATTTACAGAAGAATAGATAGCAGTTATTGGAATCCAGGTCCGTGTGAGGTTGGTGTGCCTGCTTACACCGGTTTTAAATTGTTAACTACCATACGTACTTTAAATAATCCAAATCCTACTATTTACTACGATGATAACAATGGTATTGGATTATCTCCCTTGGTTAGGTATTGCTACCGTGTTGTGGTGGTATATCCGCCAAGAAGCGGAACCGGACAAATTATTTTTTCGGATGTATCAGAAAGTATAGCCTCAATTGAAGTTTGTGATAATATTATACTTTCAAGCCCTGTAATCACTAAGGTAAGTGTTACCAATACATCAACTACCCAAGGTAAAATAGACATGGCTTATGTTACACCAAAAGTAGTTGATACTTTAGTTTATGTAAAGCCATACCGAATTGTTTTAAAGCGTAAGGCCGTCAATCAAAGTACTTTTACTACCTTGGCAACATATAACTATGATGCGTTTAGTCAAATGCCGGATAGTACATTCAGCGACACATTATTAAATACTACCCAAAATCAATACCAATACACAGCAGATTTTTGGGCAACAGTTAATGATACTTTCCGTTTGGTATCAACAAGTAGGATGGCTACATCATTACGCAGTATTATGTACAGCACCGATAGAACCAATATTGTTTCGTGGAATGTAGATGTACCGTGGATTAACGATAGTTATGTGGTGTACAGAAAAAATGTGCAAAACGTATTTGATAGTATTGGTATAACCACCGAAAACCAATTTAGAGACACAGGTTTAACCAATAATGTGGAGTATTGTTACGTGATAAAATCTATTGGCGACTACAGTGTATTTAACAATAAATTCACCACCATAAATTATTCGCAAGAAATATGCGGAACACCTATTGATACGGTAAAACCTTGTGCTCCGCAATTGCTGGTAACGCCACCTTGTAATGTGTTGGGTGAGTATCGTAATTATTTAACTTGGATTCCGAATCAACCATGTGCACCTGATGTGGTTAAGTATCGCGTTTATCATAAACAATTACTTACTGATGATTATGTGAGACTTGCCGAATTAAGCAACAATCAATTAAATTATGTTGATGATAGGGCTGAATTAAAACTTTCTATTACCGGATGTTATTATGTGGCCGGGGTTGATTCTGCGGGTAATGAAAGTAATGCCACCAACATGGTGTGTATAGAAAACTGCCCATCGTACGAAATACCAAACGTGTTTACCCCGAATGGAGACAATATAAATGATACGCTTTATCCATTTCCATATAGGTTTGTAACCGGTATTGATATGGTAATTTATAACCGTTGGGGAACCCAGGTTTATGCCACCAAAAACATTGATATTTTGTGGGACGGCAAAGATCAGCAAACCGGTGCAAATTGTCCGGATGGAATTTACTACTACATTTGCGAGGTATACGAAACATACTTAGATGGTGTAAGAAAACGCAACATCAGAGGTACGGTTCAAATAATAAGATAACAACGTGTTTACAGGAATTATAGAGCAATTGGGTAAGGTTACCCAAATACAACAAGAAGGAACAAACAAACATTTTACCATTACTGCACCGTTTACAGCTGAGTTAAAAATAGACCAAAGTGTAGCGCACAATGGTGTGTGTTTAACCGTGGTTGATGTACAAGGAAGCGATTATACCGTAACCGCAATTGACGAAACCCTTCAGAAAACCAATTTAAATAATTTAGTGGTGGGTGATGTGGTAAACCTCGAGCGTTGTATGCCCGCTAATGGTAGGTTTGATGGACATATTGTGCAAGGCCATGTTGATGGAACTGCAACGTGTTTATCAGTAACAGATGAGCAGGGAAGTTGGGTGTTTGCATTTAAATTGGCACAACCGGAAAACGCACGTTACATTGTAAACAAAGGTTCTATTTGTATTAACGGTATAAGTTTAACCGTGGTAAATTGTGTTGATGATACCTTCTCTGTAGCCATTATTCCATATACTTATGAGCATACCAATTTGCACTCGGTAAAACCGGGAACAACCGTAAATATTGAGTACGATATAGTAGGGAAGTATATAGCAAAGATGATAGGGAAGTAAGGATAGTGGTTTGATTGGTTTGTTGTTTGAAGTTTGGTTGAACTACTTCTAAAAAAACTCAAATTACCTTTAATAGGTCATATCCTTCTAACTAATTTTAATGTCTTCAAATCAAAAATCAACAATTCGTTTCGTTCTGTATTATCAAATTTATTGTTGTTGTTTAACTCCAAATAGCCTGAAACAACAAGGTAACCTGTTTGTGAATTAACCGTCCAAGTATTTACAAAGAAACCATTTTCGGTGAGTTGGGTTTTTACCTTTCCATCAGTTGATATCGCGAAAAGTTGTTCGGGGTCATCCCAATTAATCCCGCTTTTATTATTCAAATCAACAGTTCTGTCACTTGCTATCACCAAGTTTATGTTTAGGCTATCCAGTTTAACTTGTTTAAATGCTGCATAAAATCCGGATGTTGATAGTTGTACTCGATTGGTATCGCCATTTAAAGTATTTATAAATAGCAAGCTATTTTCATACTGTGTCGAAAATTTGTTCCAGTTATTTTTGGTTGCTATCACATAACTTGTACCCTTTAACTCTACAAGTGTATTATATGGCTTATAAACGGCTTTTGTTTGGGCGTTAACACCAAGAGTTAATGTGATTAACAATAAAACTAGAATGTGTTTCATAAATAATAAGATTGTTTTTAACTTGTTTCACTTATTAAGGGTTTTAATCATAAGTTCATTGGTAAAGAAAATACTTAATATTCAATCTAATTCCAATGCTCATCATTAATCTTTTTTCAGAATAAAACCAATCAACCTGTCAACTAACTATTCAACTCTTCCACTGCCAACCAAGCCATCAATCCGGCTCCAATTTCTAAGGCTTCTTCGTCAATATTAAAAGTTGGGGTGTGTACGCTTGATGTAATGCCTTTGGCTTCATTACGAACACCTAAACGGTAAAATGTTGCAGGCACTTCTTGGCTAAAAAATGCAAAGTCTTCTGCCGCCATCCAAATATCCAAATCAACTACTTTATCTTCTCCTAAATAGGCAATAGCTGCTTGTTTGGCTCTGGCTGTAACGTCAGGATTATTTTTTAAAAACGGATAACCATGGTGTATATCAAAATCGCAACTGCCGCCCATGCTTTCTGCAATGCCTTCAGCTAATTTTTTCATTTTTTGATGCGCTTCTGTTCGCCATTTTTCATCCATGGTGCGGAAGGTTCCTTCCATTTTAACCTCGTTAGGAATTACATTGGTTGCGCCATTTGCAATTACTTTTCCAAAAGATAATACGCATGGAATAGAAGGATTGGCCATGCGGCTTACCAATTGTTGTAATGATGTGATGATATGTGCGGCAATTAAAACCGGATCAATATTTAAATGTGGCATTGCACCATGTCCGCCTTTACCTTTTACGGTTACATAAATTTCATCGGTTGAAGCCATGTATAATCCACTGCGAAAACCAACAGTTCCAACAGGTAACAATGGCATTACGTGTTGACCAATCATGGTATTTACATCAGGATTTTTAAGCACACCTTCTTTAATCATTAAACTAGCTCCACCGGGTAATTTTTCTTCACCGGGTTGAAACACCAATTTTATGGTTCCTTCAAATTCAGTTTTAAGTTCGTTTAAAATTTGTGCAGCCCCCAATAAGCAACTTGTATGAACATCGTGTCCGCAGGCATGCATAACACCTGTATTTACGGATTTATAAGGCACATCATTTTGTTCTTCTATGGGCAAAGCATCCATATCGCCACGTAGGGCTATGGTTTTGCTATCAGGATTTTTACCTTTAATTAAAGCCACCAAACCCGTGTTGGCAAGCGGTGTAACATCGGTAATGCCCATGTTGTGTAGTTGTTGCAACACATACTTTTGGGTGTTGTATTCTTCAAAACTTAACTCCGGATTTTGGTGCAAGTGATGTCTGATGTCAACAATACTTTTGCTGTGCTTTTGGGCCAATTGTTTGATGTGCGCTGCCGTTATCATACCTCAAATTAACAGTATTCTATCGGTTCTAGCAAATGCGCCTTGCGTGTTCTTATGGGCATGGTGTGGATTAAAAACACTTTGTCCATCAACTCAAATCAATAATTTTGCCCGCATTAATAATTACCGCAGTGTACAAACTTTTAGTAAAACTTCTTTTTTTAATGCCGGCCGAAACGGCTCATTATTTTACATTAAACGTGCTTCAAACCATACAAAAAATACCCGGTGTATTTGGGTTGATGCGCAGTATGAATTTTGTTAAAAATGAAGTAAAGTTTGTAGGTATTACTTTTCCAAATAGGGTTGGTTTAGCTGCTGGTTTTGATAAAAACGCCAAATACTTAAGAGAGTTTCAATCGTTGGGATTTGGTTTTGTTGAGATAGGAACCGTAACACCTTTGCCTCAACCGGGCAATGATAAGCCACGTTTGTTTCGTTTGATTAAAGACGAAGCCATTATTAACCGCATGGGTTTTAATAACGATGGTGTTGATGTGGTGGTTGAACGTTTAAAGAATAGACCCAAAGATTTGATAGTAGGAGGGAACATTGGCAAAAACAAAGTTACACCTAACGAAAATGCCCAACGCGACTATGAAATTTGTTTCGAGAAGTTGTATGATGTGGTAGATTATTTTGTGGTGAATGTAAGTTCGCCAAACACGCCAAACTTACGTGCTTTGCAAGATAAAGAACCGTTGACTAAAATTTTATCATCGTTAATTAACATGAGAAACGGCTTTGTAAAACAAGGTAAATCCGCCAAGCCGGTGTTGTTAAAAATTGCTCCCGATTTAACAACAGAACAATTAAACGATGTGGTAGATATTGTAAAAGATACACAAATTGAAGGTGTAGTGGCTACCAATACCACCATTAGCAGAGAAGGTTTATTAGCAAGCAAAACAGAGGTAGAACAAATTGGTGCAGGCGGATTAAGTGGTAAAATATTGTTTAAACATGCTACAGAAGTTTTGGCGCATTTGCATCAAAAAAGTAATGGTACTATTCCATTAATTGGTGTGGGTGGAATTGATACGGCTGAAAAAGCAGCACAAAAAATAAAATCGGGAGCTACTTTGGTGCAATTGTATACCGGATTTATTTACAAAGGACCTAAGTTGGTAAAAGCAATTGCGAAGTTGTAAATTATATAACTAATTTTTAAACTAAACCACGCGCCATTTCTCTTGATATGTCGCGTTTTTTTATGTCTTCGCGCTTATCAAAGTTTTTCTTTCCTTGTGCAACTGCAATTTCAATTTTAGCGTAACCCGTTTCAGATAAAAACAGTTTGGTAGCAATAATGGTAAATCCTTTTTCAACCGCTTTGGCTTTAATTTTTTTGAGCTCAGAACGTTTTAATAAAAGTTTACGCACACGTAAAGGGTCGTGGTTGTAATATGAGCCTTGCTTCCAAATACTGATGTGCATGTTGCGTATAAACAACTCACCATCTTTTATAAAACAAAACGCATCCGTAATGTTGGCATGTCCATCACGTATCGATTTAATTTCGGTACCTGTTAGCACAATACCTGCGGTGTATTTGTTTACCAAATGGTACTCAAAACTTGCACGTCTGTTTACAATATGTATTTGGTTTTTCTCCATGTAAGGGATGCAAATGTAGCGAATATGCGGCTTATCGGGTAAGATTTATTTTTCCGTTTTCTTCGTGTAACAATCCAAATGGTTCATCTTTAACAATTAAGTAACCATCTAAATCGGCATAATCGGTTAAGCTACACATATGAAAAGCACTTGAAATACCCAATGATGTTTCTACCATACAACCTACCATTGTTTTTAATCCATGGTTTTGTGCATCGGTAATAATGCGGTGTCCGTTCAGGTATCCACCGGCTTTCATCAGCTTCATGTTTACATAATCAAACTGTTGTGCTATCAATTCAAAATCGGCATCATCGCAAACACTTTCATCAGCCATTAAAGGAAAAATGTTTTGTTGTTTTACGGCCTTATAATCATCTACACAAACAGCGGGCATAGGTTGTTCAATCAATACAATGTTATACGATTTAACAGCATACAAAAAGTTACATAACTCATCTGCATTTTTATAAGCCTCGTTACCATCAATAATAAGCGGTTGCTTACAAAAGGTTGAAATATGTTTGATTAATTCCGGGCCATTATCTGCATTGGTTTTAAGTTTAATCACCTCAAAACGCTCAAGATTATTGTCGCGGTAAAAGGGTTCAACCTCTTCAATTTCCATAATAGGCAAGGTGTAACTGGTAGCAATATCTTTTGCCGCAGGTATTCCTAAAAACTCGTGTATCGGCATTTTTTCGGCATAACATAACATGTGTATGTAAGCACTTTCAATACCAAAACGTAAGGCGTTTTTTAATTTAAGCGAGTCGAGTAATTCAGTTAATTCACCCAAATCATGCACCTTGTTGCCACCTGCAGCTATAAAACGTTCAAACTCCTGAGCAATAATTTCAGGTGTTTCGTTGTACCTAATATTGGGTGCAACTTCTCCAATACCTTTCCAATTGTTTAATCCGCATTGAATAATAAAATTGGTTTTGTGTGTGCTGCTGTTGCGCGAAATTTTCCAGGTGTATTTAAGCGCTAATTTAATGGGGTTGATTTGCCAATTAATCATCTAAAAACTATTTAATTAAAATACCTGAAGCAGTTATCATCGGTTCCGATTTACCGGCATCATTAGTAGTTTTAGAGACCTTACCGGTAACCACAGCAACTTTACCTGTAATGTTATGAGGTAATACAAAAGCTTTATTTTCTACTTCAACAAACAAGGGCTCTCCACCTTGATTTTCGAGTGTTAGCCAGCAGCCCTCACCTTTGCAATATTCACTTATTAATCCGGTTACGGTTGCGTTAAATTCATTTTCTGTATTTAGTTTAACGAGTGCATCATTTACTGTTATTGCACCGTTTTCGGCAACCTGGGTTCCAAAGTTTCCGGTAGCGGGTAACTCTTTTCTTGGATCGTTATTACAAGAAACAGCCAATGCTACAAGCAATGTATAAATAAGCTTTTTCATATTACCATTTGTTTTGATTGATGAACAAAAGTATAATCTATGATGCTCATAAAAAAAGAGTATATAAAATCGGAGCGGACACGTATGTTGATAGTTGTTGATAAATGCAACGTTTTATTGGCAGATGCTACAAATATAAAACGCCCCGTTCGAATTTCGAACGGGGCGTTTTATATATACATTTAGTGTTTAGCTTATTGCTTAACTAATTTCTGAACAGTAGTTGTTCCGTTTTGTGTTACTTTAATAAAGTATACACCGGTGGTTAACTGTGTTAAATTAATGTTTGCAAAAGAGCTGTTGCTGTTGGTAGTCGCGTTGTAAACATTTACACCTTCCATGGTTACTACTTCAATAGTAGCAGGGGTATTGTCAACTAAGCTAACAGTAACATCTGCGTTAAATGGATTAGGATAAACCTCTACGCGTGTATTGTTTGTTTCTTTAGCAGATACAATCACAATATTGCTCCACTCAAAAGTACCATCTACATCAACAGACTTTAACTTATAGTAAACCTTGTTGTTATTAGACAATACATTTACATCAGTAAAGGTGTAAGTAGATGTAACATTTGAATTACCGTTAGCTTTAACAGCACCAACTTGTTTAAAGTTTTTGCCATCAACACTTGCATGTACTTCAAACAAACGAGCGTTTTTCTCACTGGCAGTTTGCCACATTAAATCAGCATTTTTGTTGTTGGCTTTACCAATAAATTTGGTAAGCACTACCGGTAGTGGATTTAAATCGTCTGTACCAATAAATGCACCAAAGTCACCAATCGCATTTGCCGTAATAAAATTATTAATTGTATCAACATAACTTGCAGCACCTGTGTAGGTATTCCAAATGGTATTGAAACGAGCCATTTTAAGATCTGTTTCAGAAGGGTTAGTGCCCACCTGTGCATTGGTATAATACAATGTTGCATCAAATAAGTAACCACCCAAACCACTTGCTGTAATATCAGCGTACACATTGGTGTAGTTTTGCGTTACACCGGCTTGCGGATGTCTCACTCCTGTATATTGTCTTACTCCAACTTCAGAAGGAACTGAGGCAAATGCATCGTACGTAATTTTTGCAACGGTATCATTACCAAACAAGAATACTTGAGTACCACCGGCTACAGGAACAGAAGGAACAGCGGTTGCAAGAGGTGCAATAGCAGTAGGTGTTACTTCAAATGCTCCTAAATCAGGAACACCTGCAGCTGGTGTTTGCGGACGGGTAACATTATTACCATCGTTCAGTACATAACCTATGTGGTTACCTCTACCATTAATAGCCCAAACAGCTGTATCGCTCGCAACAGGTAACATGGTTGTTGGATTAATTGCAGCACGATAGTTGATTGAGTTAGCCTCTAAACCAGGATAAGTTGTTCTCATCACAGGTAATGTCCTAGCTGTTGTTGCGTAATATGGTGTTGTGCTTCCTGATTCAACTAAATTGTAATCTGATGTCATTAATGCTGAACTCGGAGCCGCACTGAAGTAGTAAGCATAAGTACTAGCGGCAGAGAACACATTGTTCATTACTCTGAAAGTTGGCTGTAAAGAATTGTGTGCCACATAGAAATAACCGTTACCTAGGGATAATGAATTGTGAACAATTTCTTGGTTATTACTACCTGTATTACCTGTTTGGAAATAGGTTGCAAGGTTTCCGTAAACAATGTTGTTGGCAATTATCGACTTGTTACTTGGAGAGTTATTACTGTAGTAGAAGTACTGATATGAAGTTTTTGTACTGTTACCATTCCAAACGTTATTAGTGTATACAAAGCCTGAGTCACAATAGTAAAAATACATATAGTTAAATCCACTTCCACCAATCATTGGGTTATAAATGTTGTTTCTAACTTTACTGTTTGTTCCATAGTACATATAGTAGAATGGAGTGTAGTAGAAGTTTGTAAACACATTGTTGTCCACAACAGTATTTCTATGGTATGAAGTTCTAGATGCACCATAAATTCTTAATCCATAGTAAGATCCATCGAAAGTATTGTTTAATAAGGCTAATCCATCACCAACATAAGCAGCTGTATACAAAGTGTAATGGAATGCATTAACTGTAGCACCGTCATAGGTAGTTGCTCTTACTTTACAATTTCTAATGGTATCAAAGTTAGCATTGTTATCTATCAAAATGGTGTAACCAGAACTTATATTATTAGTTTGACTCATAGTAACCCTGTCAAAAATGTAGTGATTGGCATTGTTTGCAAATCTTACAACAAACTGACTGTTATTATTAATTACGACCGAATCAACGTGGTTTACTTGAGATTTGAATGTAACTGTATTTGTAGCACTGGCACCAATGGCAGGGGTTAAAGTTACCTGCTCGTTATAAACGCCAGATTTGATGTTGAATGTAACCGGACCGGCAATACCACGACCGGCAATTGCAGCAGTTGCTTCACTAATAGTAATAAAATCACTTGGTGTACTACCGATTACATAAGTACCCACCAACGGTGGATTTAATGTGGTAACTATAGTATCGTTGCTGGGATTACCGTCAACTGATGAGTTAGGATTAGCAGTGTAAACTCTTATATTGTTTGTGCTTGTGCCTAATGTAATTTGGTTAGCACCGCTAAATACTACAGTTGTAGTGTCACATGATGCAAGAGTACCTGTCCAGTTTTGTATAACCGGAGTGCCATTATTTAAGCGGTAAGCCACATCGAAACTAGTAATAGTGTTGCCACCATTATTTCTAATACGTACAGCTAAGTCCTGAGAACCAAGCGTAATTGGCGCTTGAGGATAAGGCATTGCTTCAACTTGTATATCAAGAGGAGTACCTTGATACTCGTATGCACCAAGATTAGGTTCGGTAGCACGAAGCGTTCCAACAACATCGTAGTCAACCAATCCGTTTGTATTTACACCTCTGGTACAGCCATTTGTAAGTGCGAAGTTGGAGTTACTAACAAATGTAGGGGCGAAGTTGAATGATGAGTCACCTCCGACTGTAGCTGTTTTATAGTTGGTAGGATTATAAAACACACCACCACGGTAAACCAAACTACCAGTGGTAGTATTATTAGCATTCCAATATTGGTTATAGTTAACAATGTTGCCTGTTACATTCGTATTAAAATAAGCCGGTGTATAAGAACCATTTGTTACCACAAAAATGTTGTTTTTTACATTTGTTTGTGTTGACGTAGTATTATATAAACAGCTATAAGTGGTTGATGTTCCGGCACCACTCATAACTACAGTATTGTTTAAAACGTTGGTTGGATTTAAAGAAGGGTTTGAGACATAAATACCATAATAGCCAGGGTATGAAATACCAGTGCTATTACCATTAACTACATTGTTTGCTATTAAAGTAGCACCTGCACTAGCTGATGATGTAGAGGCTGAACACCAAATTCCATATCCACCAAAGTTGTTCACTTTGTTTCTTGTTATCCTGCTTGAAATACCCGCAACTCCGTTTTGGTTATTAGGGAACCATAAACCATAAACACCATAGTTTTGGCCTTGCATGTTAATAGTATTATTGTCTACAATCACCGGGTTGTATTGGTTAGCCATGTACATACCGGCATAGTTAGAATTGTTAACTGTATTGTTAGTAAAGAAGTTTCCACGGTTGTACAATGAACTTGATGCTCCGAAGAAAACAATTGAATAACCGGCTCCTGTTACAGTGTTACTGTCAATTAAAACAGAGTCAGCACGCATTGCTGAAATACCTGTTGCACCTGCAGTACCTGTGTAAATGATACCATAACCGGTTAATGATGTACCTGTTTGAATTGGAACATTTACGTTACAATTAACTACATTTACCTTAGTACCTTGGCTTGCAGTGTTAGTTCCAACCACACCAACGCCAGAGCTGTTGCCAGTTCCCGTGTTGTTTATAGTCAAGTTTCTAACAGTAACATAGCTTGCTTTGTCAATGAAGAAAGCCGGGGCACCTACTGCGTTGGCATTTATTATACGTGTGTTTTTATCGTTACCTTGGAATGTAACAGTGTTGCTATCACTAGCACCAATAATAGGACCGTTAATTCTAACCTGACCGGTATAAGTTCCTGGACGAATATCAAAAACAACAGGACCAGAAACGCCATTTGATAATATAGCCGCTGCTTCAGCAATAGTTGCAAAATCAGGGTTGGTTCCACCTACTGTGTATGTGCCGTTCAACGGTGTATAGAAAGAAGCATTTAGAGTGTCGTTTGTTCTGTCCGCATCTGTTAACGAGTTCGGATCACTTGAAAATACTTTAATATTGTTAATCGCACCTAAAGTAATTTGATTTGTTCCGGTAAATACCGCAGTATCAACGCCACACGGGGCAATGGTGTTTGTGGTCATTAATTGTGTAACCGGAGTATTGTTGTTTAACTTATAATTTGCGTTGTAAGAGAAAACAGCATTGTTACCAATATTCTTAACAATAAAAGATAAATCTTGAGTACCTGCAGTAATAGGAGCAACCGGGTTTAATAACCTAGTTACAGCTAAGTTGTTAGCTAAAGCACCTGCAAATTCATAAGCGCCTACATTAGGGCTGGTTAATGAGCGGGTTGTACCGTTGATGTCATTTGCAACTAAACCTGCAATACCAAATCCATTACAACCATCAGTTAAAGCAAAGTTGTTGGTGGTTCTGTTAACAAATGAAGGATTTTCATTATAAGATGAGTCTCCACCAACTGTTGCTGTTCTGTAGTTTGTAGGATTGTAGAAAGTACCACGATAGATTAAGTTACCTGTAGTAGTGTTTGTTGCATTCCAATATAAGTTATAGTTAACAGTGTTACCTATTGGTGAGGTTGCGAAATAAGCAGGTGTTGAAGAGCCTGAGTAAACAGCAAAAATGTTGTTTTTGACATTTAATACATTTGAACCAGTGCTGTAAAATGCACTTGATGTAGTTGATGTTTGAATACCATTCATACTAATGGTATTATGATAAATATCAGCGCGACATGCAGTGTTAAAATTATACAAGTACAAACCATAAAAACCACTGTATGATCCACCAGTGAAACTACTAATTACATTATTTGTGATTACAGGAGCCGCGGCAGCAACAGTTTCAATTGGGTAGTAAGCGTAAATACCATAATAACCGAAGTTACTAATTTTATTTCCCGAGATAATATGAGGAATGTTAACATCGCTGGTTCTATTGTAGTAAAAATACATACCATAGTAGCCATAATTCCAACCTTGCATATTAATTGTGTTATTTGAAATAACAATTGAATTGTAGTTGTATGCGATATACATACCCATGTAGTTGTTACTATCAATAACGTTGTTGGTAAAGCTTAATCCACTGTTTGATGTGATGCTTGATTGTCCATATGAGATTATACCGTAACCGCCACCAACAATTCTGCAGCTATCAACGCTAATGTTTGTTGCACCACAAGCAGTAATACCATTACCATTAGCAGAACCAGTAAAGTTAATGCCATAGCCAGTTACCGAGGTTCCACTTATAATAACGGGAACACGAGTAGTTACTTTTTTAATGGTTATGTTACTTGAGGCACCAACACCGGCAATTGCTGAAGGATTAGCTGTAGCCGTATTAGTTACAGTTAAGTTTCTTAGTGTAATAAATTTTGAGTTGTTTAATATAAACACACCAGAACTTGGTATGTTGCCGGTAATCACACAATTTAAAGCATTGCCACCATCAAAGGTTATTGTATTAGTTGCACTTGCGCCAACAATATCACCTAAAACAATTGGAGTTGCTCTAGTATAAGTACCGGGAGCAATGTTAAATACAATTGGTCCACAAACGCCAGAGGCAGTAAGTTTATTAATAGCTGAATCTATTGTTGGGAAGTTATTTGGTCCGGGAGTTCCATTGATGGTATAAACACCACTCATAGATAATACTTTCACTACAGAAGCAGAGTCATTATCAGGTACAGTGTCTGTTTGAAAGTTAGGGCCGGATGTCCAAACTTTTAATAGTGAGCTTGATCCATTAGGGAAATTATAGCTGCCTAGGTTAACTTGTAAAGTACTAGGATTGGTACCACCTATTGTATCTAAAGTAGCAGTTGAAGCAACGGGTGTTTGTACCACACCATTTACCGACCAGTTTACATTAAAACCGGTTACTTGATTTATTCCAAAGTTACCTATTGTAGCATAAACATTTTGAACGTTGGAGCAAAATGTAGTTGGAGAATCTATAGACATTACACCGATATTATTCCAAGACGGGCTAGGGTAATAGTTGAAACGCATGTTTGGGCGGTTAGTTGAAGAGCCCGGCACGTTTAACAATGAACCAGGAGCACATCCTGCACCCCCATCTTGATATGTCCCGTATACAGAGTTAAAACTAGTGGTAGTTGATTGAACCGTTTTATTACCATTGTAAGCTGTATTATCAAAACAAACCTCAATTACAATGTTTGCCTGGTCGTTGTAGATAAACGGAGTGGTAAAGTTATAAGTGTTCCACCCAACTGTTGGGTTAAATGTGGCAGGAGAAACATAACAAGTAGTGAAAGTGCCGGTTAAATATCCTCCCAGCGATGTTGCTGTTGTGTGCGCCATTTTAATGGTGAATCCATTAATTGTTTGAGCCGATGTTGCTGTAACGTTAAAAGCCAAAGAGGCAATTTGTCCAGCTCTTAGGTTTAATGCATTCAGTTCGGATTTCAAAATAAGGTACTGTACCTTTGCGTCTTCCCAATTCGTAGAATAGGGTGTGTGGCCAGATCCGGCTTGCGTACCTGTACCTGTACCAACTTGCACATTAATTTGTGCAATACTCGTCAAACTAAAAAAAGTTAGTGCAATCAATAGCAGTAACCGTGATTTGTGTAGTAGTTTTCTGTTCATGTGTTTTTGATAATTGATGTTTGCTTGTTTGTTTGTTTAGATGAAATTAGTAGAGAGGAAAACAGTTGAGTCATTTTTTAGGGGGGGGCGACTTGCTTGAATAGTTATCTGTTCATTTTTAAGTATTATTTTGATTAGTTTCAATATCCAAAGTAGCGCATCAATTAGAAATGCGACATTAAAATGGGGTTAAATGTTGTTCTGGATTGATTTACAGGACTTATAAATACGACAAAAGCCCTTTTTGGATATACCAAAAAGGGCTTTTGTTTAAGTTTTTTTAAGGTTTTTATGCTATTGCTTCACTAGTTTTTTAACTGTAGTGTTACCGTTTTGTGTTACTTTAATAAAGTAAACACCGTTAGTTAACTGTGTTAAACTAATGCTTGCTAGAGAGCTGTTGCCATTTGTAGTAGCATTATAAACATTTACACCTTCCATTGTTACTACTTCAATAGTAGCTGGTGTATTGTCAACTAAGCTAACAGTAACATCAGTGTTAAACGGATTAGGATAAACATCAATGCTTGAATGGTTAGCTACTTTAGCATTAACAATAACGGTGTTACTCCACTCAAAAGTACCATCTATATCAACAGATTTTAATTTATAGTAAACCTTGTTGTTGTTGGTAAATGCATCAACGTGTGTAAAGGTATATGTTGATGTTGAACTAGAGTTTCCTTTGGCTTTAACAGTTCCAACTTGTTCAAAGTTTTTACCATCAATGCTTGCATGTACTTCAAACAAACGTGCATTTTTCTCACTTGCAGTTTGCCACATTAAATCAGCGTTTTGGTTGTTCACTTTACCTGTAAAAGTAGTTAACTTAACCGGAACGGTAGATGCAGCAGTAACAAAAACAGTGTCGTAGAAAGTACCACAAGGAGTGGTGTATGAAGCAACATAGATGTATACACCGGGTGTAGTCCAAGGGCCAAATGTAGTACGTGGGGTATTACTAACCGGAGAACCTAAGTAAGTCCAATCAAAACCTGTAAGCGTAGTAGGGGTTGGCGTAGGAACATTTGGATTTAACATATTAGGGTCTTGTAGTACCGTTGCAGATGTTACAGCCCAAGAGCTGGCATTATTGTTATCAGGAGCAATTAGCTTTAATCCAGATGTAGTAGTACCAGAAGCAGAAGTACCTGACCAATCAAGAGCGGTAACCCCTGATGCCGCAGGAAAAGTATATCCACCATAAGTTACAGCATCAATAATAACTCCCGATTGGTTCTTTAAGATATATCCTCTTGAGTCGCCAGAGCTATGAGTTATAGTATTGCCACTGTGGTAATAGAAGCTGGCCGGAACAGGAACACTAGAACCCAATTGTCCCGTTGCAACAATCATAGTACCGTTTGAGCTGAATAAAGTGCCGGTTGGGAAAGTAACAGAATGTTGTAAAGTTGTGCCATTCCACTCTTCCATGGTAACACCAGCTAAATCTGTATTTGGTACACCACTAATTTCAACATAATCGTCAGCCAATAAGTATGAAGGCCATCCAAGAGAAGGAGCTCCTACTGAATACTTGTAGTGACATAACTCGCTAAAAAATACAGAACCACCCGGGAATAAAGGCGAGTTGGCTTGAGCAATAACGGTATCATTAGGGCCTGTAACGGTAAAGTTACGTTGAGCAACCGATAAGATAGGTTTAACTAATAATGTTGCTGCATTGTTTAGCGTATCGTTAAGAGCGCTTACATTAACTGCATTCATATCTATATAAACCTTAAGGTTGTAAGTACCCGGTAAAAGCATATCTACATTATTGGCCCAAACCGTTTGGCTGGCACCAGAGTTTAACGTACCACTGGTAATAAAAATACTACCGTTAGAGTTAACCGGGCCATTATTACTCCATGTAACAGTAAGTGGGTTTAAAGCAAAATCAATAGTAGTACCAATAACATTTCTGATGGTAATAAACACCGAGTCGGCATTACTGTAACATTCACTAGAGCGTTTGAGCGTAGCCTCGGTTAAAGCGATATCACCTTGTACTCCGGTAAACTCATATGCTCCCACATCAGGTGTAGTTAACGAACGCGCATTTCCTAAAATATCTGAAGTAATACTCGCGATAGATGTACCTCTGTTATCAATATTGCTTGATAGCGGAGTAAAGTTACCACTTGCCGGAGCTGTAAACACAGGGTCGGCACTAACAGAGTTTGCATCTTGTCCTGATGCTGTTTGCCAGTCGGAAAGTGTTGCTCTGGCAGCAGACCAATAACCAACATTGTTATTAGAAGTTGTGTTGACGTAAATGTTGTTGTAATCTGACGAGAATGTGGTAGAAGTAGTGGTAACATATATACCGGTTTTAACACCTGTACCATCGCCTGAGATACTAATGTTGTTATTTCTGACATTAACATTGGTAATGGTTACACTTAAAAACATACCTCGTATAACACTTGTACTGGCAGTAGGCACATCGTAAGCTATGGTATTATGGTAAAAGTTAACCCCACTCAAGGCAGTAGTTAAACTATAAATACCATAAAAGGTGCCGGAAGAATGTCCAATGTTGTAAATAGCATTATTAGAAATTTCAGTTTCAAAACCAGCACTGTTCACTACGTTTGCAATATACATCGGGTATGCCGAGTAAGATCCCGGACCGAAATCGTGTAACAAGTTCTTTTGAATTTTAACGAATCGGCTATTGCTTAAGTAAATGCCATAAAGCGTTGTAACACTAGATCTTGTAGCTCTATTCACATCATTGTTTGCAAATAAAACAGAATCTGCATGTAAAAAGTATGGACCATATGCATAAAAATCTCTAAAAACGTTGTTAGTAATGATGTGTCCATAGTTATCTGCATAACCGGTATTACCAATAAATGTAGCACTGTAATAACCACCAACAATAGTATTGTTTGTAAAGGTAATATACTGTGCATTGTTACCAACGGTAGTAGCTCCTGCGTTAGAACCAGAAACTACAAACCCTGCATTAGTAGTAGACGTAGAGGTAGTACCTGCATCAATGGTGTTTCTGTTAAAAGTAAGGTGATGCGATTGGTTGCCCACATGCACACCAAATCCGGCAAACCCTGTAGCACCAACAATGTTAAAGCTATCAATAATATAATAAGAAGCACCGCTAAAGCTAACAATAGGGCTATTAAGGCTGGTAATGGTATTACCATTACCGTTAAAAGTAACTGTATTAGTAGCCGAAGCACCGGGGAAAGCACTGATGGTAAAGCCACCATTAATTGGGCCAATATTAGGAGCTAAATTAAATGTGGTTGGGCCTGTTACACCCACACAATGAAGTGCTTCAAAAATGGATTCTAAATCAACGAAGTTCGTAGCACTGGCTGGCAACGCAGGATTAACGGTGTAAGTGCCTGCAAAAGGAGTACTTGTGGTGCGCACTTGAATAACGGTAGAAGTGTCTAAATTTGATTGACAGTCGACTACACATTTATACCACGAAGTAGTTGTTTGCGATTGATAAAAGGTTCTATTAGTACCGTTGGCCAATGGAGTAAATGGTCCATTGGCACCACTGGTAGAAACGAGCCATTGGTAGGTTAGTCCGGTTGCAGCGGTGGCATTTTCAATCGATAATAAAACACTATCGGTGCTACAAACATAACCTTTGTTAGCAGTGGCATTACCTGCATTAGGTGTTCCAGTACAAGGAAAAGTAGTGGTAAACTCGTAAGCTCCAATATCAGGAGTACTTAACGAACGACTCGCACCATCAATATCGGTAGTAACACCTACTGCAAAACCTAAATTATCAAGTGGCACTGAAAGCGGTTTTAAATTACCATTTGCTAGGTTGGTAAATTGTGGGTCGATAATATTAGAGTTAGCATCTAATGAAGAAGCAGTTTGCCAATCGGATAAGGTTGTTCTATTTGCAGACCAATAACCCATGGAGTTAGTACCACCGTTCACACTCAAGAAATAAGTATTATAATCGCACAGCATGCTGGCTGATGTAGCGGAAACATAAATTAAATGTTTCGCACCCGTACCCGTACCTGTCAGGCTAAAAATATTATTTTTAATGTCGTGGTTATTTGGTACAGTACTCATCCATAGTGCCCTCACTGTACCGGTGCTTGATGATAAGTTTAAAGCTACTGTGTTATGATATAACTTTACATAATCTCTGGTACCCAATAAGTACATACCATAAAGTGTACCGGTGGTATTAATATTGTAAATGCTATTGTTGGTAAACTCTGTTTCGTAGCCTAAACTATTAACCGAAGAGGTAACATAAACCGGGTATGCGGTGTATGAACCAGTACCGGCATCATGTATTTTGTTGCTGTTAGCCTTCATGTTTCTGCAGGTAGAGTAGTATATACCATAAAATGTAGAAATAGTACTGCGGTTTAACCTATGAATATCATTATTGTTTATTGTAACGGTATCCGCATTTACAAAATATAATCCGTAAAGATAAAAGTCACGGAATGTGTTATTACTGATGATATGTCCGTAGTTAGCCAAATAGCTACTGTTACCAGTAAATGTGGCACTGTAGTAACCACCAATTACAGTGTTGTTGGTAAAAGTAATGTATTGGGCATTGTTACCTGCGGTAGTAGCACCGGTTGTGGATCCGGAAACCACAAACCCTGCATTTGCAGTTCCGGTAGAGGTTGTGCCTACGTTAATAATGTTACGGTTAAATGTTAAGTATTGCGATTGATTGCCCACATGCACGCCAAATCCGGCATAACCTGTAGCTCCTACAATGTTAAAACTATCAAAAGTAATGTAACTCACATTGCTAAGGCTAACAATAGGACTGGTAGCACTTGTAATTGTGGCACCATTACCATTAAATGTAATGGTGTTGGTTGAAGAAACACCCGAAATATTGCTCAAAGAAACGCTACCGTTGTAAGGCCCCGCCACCTGATTAACATTAAATGTAACTGGGCCACAAACGCCAAATGAATTTAGTGCATTAGCCGCATCCACAATGTTAGGATAATCGGCACCTACGCCACCAATGGTTAAAGTACCCGACAAGGCAGCTCTAAGTGTAGCTGATGTGGTGTCATCTATGTTAAACGTATCGACTGAAGAGTTAGGGAATTCAGTCCATGCAGAAATATTTAAAGGTGTATTGCCAAAAAGAACAGAACCTAAAGTAATCAAAGTATCATTCGGATGTGAGGTTCCACCAAAGGTATCAAGAGGAGAGAACCAACTAATTGTAGTTTGAGGAACACCATTAATGCTCCAAGCAACGTTAACATTATTAATAACATTGCTACCATTGTTTTTTAGCCTAACCTTAACAGGATGTGTACCTGAGCAAAAGTTTACTGGCGATTCTATTCCAGATATACCGGCATTGTTAAATGCTTTTATTGTGTTTAGGTCTTGATTGTATGTATTCAGTACTTCGGTAGCGCTTAATGCCCTGTTGTACATCCTGAACTCATCCATTAAACCCTCTATCGAGTTACCTTGGCTTCCGATAACAAAATTAGTACCTGCTAATGGATACGATGTGCCCGGAGTTTGACTTGCTTGCTGTACACCATTTAAATAACCGGTTACAGTTCCAGCAGCTTGGTCATAAACATAAGTAACTACAGTTGGTGTGTTGTACATGTTAGCAAATGCAGGCATGTCAAGTGTCATTGTAGGAACTCCTCCTATTAGTCTAATACCATTTGCGGCACCGCCTATAAAACAACGAAAATTTCCATTACCCGAAGAGTTACCGAAATAATATCTAGTAGTTGCCGGTGTGGGGGGTACACACCAAAATGAAATTGTCCAACTTCCTGTATGTGTTCCGGTCCATCCCGGATTTACATTAAAAGCAGCGGTTGTGCCTGAGGTGGTAGGGCCTTGCAGGGCTGCACCAAACTGTCCTGTTCCGCCAATAGTAAATCCTGTTAAGGTTGCACTAGCGTTTCCAACCCGGGTTGAGGTAGGAGCATCATTTGGTGTTGTTCCCGTATTACTGGTGTTAAACTTATAATACATTAATTCAGGTGTACCCTGTGCCCTTAGTTTAAATTCACTTGAAGATAGAAGCAGTAAAAATAACGTGACCACCCATCCCGGGTTAATCTTGTTAAAAAGTAGTGGTTTATTCATAATTTATTGTATTTTGATGTTTATATCGATGTTTAAGTTTAAGTACAGATCATAAGTTTTTAGTTTAATTCTATTTTAATACATACGAATTGTTATTAAATCGAATTTATGATTTTTTTATTGTTTTTTAATCTGCACTGTTGGTTTGTGATAAAATTCTGACACTTGATATATTTAAGCGGTTGCTCAATGGAATAAGCAGCAGTTTGGGATTTACAAATCTTTTACGCTATAAAAAAAGTACCCCGTTCGATTTATCGAACGGGGTACAAAAGATTAAATATATGTTAGTTGAAATGAATTACTGTTTCACTAATTTTTGAATAGTAGTATTATCATTTTGTGTTATCTTAATAAAGTAAACACCTGTAGTTAATTGTGTTAAATTGATATTTGCAAAAGAATTACTGCTGTTGGTTGTTGCACTGTAAACGTTTACACCTTCCATAGTTACTATTTCAATAGTGGCAGGTGTATTGTCAACTAAACTAACGGTAACATCTGTATTAAACGGATTAGGATAAACCTCAATGCTGGTATTGTTTGTTTCTTTGGCGGTAACAATAACTGTATTGCTCCATTCAAAAGTGCCATCTATATCAACAGATTTTAACTTATAGTACACCTTATTGTTGCTTACTAAAGCATTTACATCTGTATAGGTATAAGTTGAATTAACGCTAGTATTACCTTTGGCTTTAACTACACCCACCTGTTTAAAGTTTTTACCATCAGTGGATGCGTGTACTTCAAACAAATTAGCATTTTTCTCGCTTGCAGTTTTCCACAACAAATCTGCGTTGGTATGATTAGCTTTACCATTAAAGCTAATTAATTTAACGGGCACAGTGGCGGTTGCTGTTACAAAAACAGTGTCGTAGAATGTACCGCAAGCATTGGTATAAGCAGCTACATAAGTGTATACACCTGGAGTGTTCCAAGGACCAAATGTGGTACGAGGCGATGTGCTAACCGGAGAACCTAGGTAATTCCATGAGAATCCGGTAAGCGATACAGGAGACGGTACGATCACATTCGCATTAACTACATTTGGATCTTGTGGTGCAGTAGCTGAGTTAATCCAAACACTTGCAGTATTGTTATCGGGAGCGTTAAGTCTGTTTCCAGAGGTTCCTGCGCCTGCAGGAGAGGTTCCACTCCAATCGAGTGAGGTAACTCCAGATGCCACAGGGAACACATAACCGCCATATGTTACGGCATCAATAATAACACCTGATTGGTTTTTTAGAATGTACCCCCTTACGTCTCCTGAACTGTGTGTAGTAGTATTACCACTATGGTAATAATAACTGCCAGGAACCGGAACACTTCCTCCTAATTGCCCGGTAGCAATTACCATAGTTCCATTTGGCCCAAATAAAGTACCAGTGGTAAATGTTACGCTGTGTTGCAACGCGGTTCCCGACCACTCTTCCATGGTTACACCTGCTAAATCAGTACTTGGAATGCCGGTTAACTCAACATAATCGTCCGCAAGTAGGTACGTAGGCCAACCACCGATAGGCTGACCACTTGTTGTTTTAAAATGACAAATTTCAGAAAAGAACACAGAACCACTTGGAAATAGAGGAGAAATGGCTTGTGCAACCACCGTATCATTAGGGCCGGTAACTACAAAGTTTCGTTGAGCCACAGATAATAAAGGTCTAACTAATAGTGAAGATACATTAAATAACGTGTCATTTACAGCATTTACATTCACAGTATTTGGTTCAATCAAAATAGTTAAGTTGTATGTACCTGGTAAAGACATATCAACTGTGTTTGCCCAAATGCTTGTATCGTTACTAGGATTTAAGATACCAGAAGTAAGCGTTATGGTTCCATTAGAATTTACCGGGCCATTAGACGTCCATTTAACGGTTAATGGGTTTAAACTAAAATCTACAGATGTACCAATTAGATTTCTAACCGTTATAAAAACAGAATCTGTATTGCTGTAGCAATCACTCGATCTTTTCAGTAAACCATTTACAACACTCATGTCGCCTGAAATACCTGTAAACTCAAATGCGCCCATATCAGGTGTTGTTAAAGAACGAATGCCGCCAATAATGTCTGATGTTACACCAACAGGAGTTCCTAAGTTATCTAAGTTATTGGATAATGGTGTTAAATCTCCTGAAGAAGAAGCGACAAAAACTGGATTTAATGTAACAGAGTTACTATCCCTGAAGTTAGCTGTAGTCCAATTCGCTAATGTGGTTCTATTGGCTGTCCAATAACCAACATGATTTGCCCCGCCTGAAACCCCTAAGTGATAGGCGTTGTAATCAGATGTAAAAGATGTTGAAGTGGTTGATACGTATATAGCATGTTTTGTTCCACTTCCACTTCCTGTTATGCTAATGATGTTGTTTTTAAAATCGTGATTGTTGGGTGCTGTGCTCATCCAAACCCCTCTAATTGTTCCGGTATTAGAAGTTAAATCTAAGTGAATGGTGTTGTGATATAATTTAACTCCATTACGTGTTCCAAGAAGATAACATCCATATATTGTTCCGCTAGAGTTAATATTATAAATAGAATTATTGATGAACTCGGTCTCGTAACCTGCAGTATTTACAGATGTAGTTAAATAAATAGGGTAGGCAGTATATGAACCAACTCCAGAATTGTGTATTCTGTTTGCAATTACTTTAACATTTCTTGACGTTGTCATATACAAACCGTAGAATGTTGTAATACTTGAACGCGTTGCTCTGTTGATAATATTATTCGCAAAAACAGAAGAGTCAACATTAGAAAAATAAGCACCATAAACATAAAAATCTCTGAAAATGTTGTTGCTAATGTTATGACCGTAACTGTTTAAATAGCTGGACTGTCCATTTAAAGTAAAACTGTAATAGCCCCCGATAATTTCATTGTTGGTAAAAGTTATGTATTGCCCATTATTGCCAGTTGCAGTTGCTGATGTTGGAACAGCGGAAGCAGCGAAACCAACACTACCAAAAGTAACATTGTTAACATCTACATCAATCCTGTTGTTTGTAAATGCGAGATGGTGAGACTGGTTGGTTACTAAAATACCAACGCCACCAAAGTTTGCCGGAGCAACAACATTAAAGCTGTCAAAAGTGATATAGCTTACATTATTAAACCTTACAATTGGATTAGTAGCGGCTGCAATTGTGGCACCATTACCGTTAAAAGTAATAGTATTGGTATCTGAAGTACCTAAAATAGGACCATCAAAATCAACCTGACCATTGTATGTACTATTATTAACATTAAATACAACTGGTCCTGATACACCAAAGTCTTTAAGTGCTATTGCGGCTTGTGCCGGAGTTGCAAAACTTGGGTTAATACCACCAATAGTATATGTACCGTTTAACGGTAACATAAGTGTTTTTTTCAATGTATCGTTAGCACGGTTTAAATCTAATAAGTTATTAGGAGAGTAAGTGTAAACCACAATATTATTGTTAGTGCCAATATTTATTTGGTTAGTGCCTGTAAATGTTATCGATGTAGTATCACACGGGCCTAACATACCAAACCAATTATAGACAACCGGTGTTCCTGAATTATGAGTGTAGGCAACATTAAATGAAGTAATAGTACTTGTTCCTTGATTTTTAATTCTAACCACTAAATCTTGTACTCCCGGTGTAGCCGGAGCTGCCGGTGATAAGAGTGCGTCAATAGTCAAATCTTCTGATTGTTTGAAATATTCATCAGCACCAATTGTTGGAGAGTTGGTACTTCTTGTTGCACCATAAAAATCAGTAGTTACATATGATAATGGTGTGCCGTTCATGCAAGAGTTTCCTACAATGAAATTAGTATCGTTAACAAAACCGGGATTGGTTACTAAAGAATTTTGATTATGACCACCAGCCCCAATTAAATTAGATGGCGTGTAATACATGCCCAAGTAGGCAAAATTGTTGGCAGTATCCGCACGATAAAAAACATTGTAATCTAATGTATCAAAAATGGCCGCTGAATTTCCATAGAATGTAACATTGTTTGTTGAGTTTTTTCTTGCGAAGATATTATTAACCACAGTCAGGTTTAATCCGCCAGAAAAGTATCCTGCAGCATAGTTGGTAGTGCTATTTGGTAGGTCATTTAATATGGTATTGTGTGCAATGTTCCAATTGGTACAACTAGCCATGTATAAACCATAGTATGCGGTATTAATTAAATGTCCACCCACCATGTTATTAATCATGCGACCTTTCCAACCTGCAATGTTAGTTGCAGACGACATGTAAATACCATAATATCCCGATTGTAATATATTGTTATTGCTGATACTATTTATGCCATACAATGTATCATGGTTTAATAATGAAATATAGATACCATAACCGGTTTGGTTTAATGCAGTACCTTTAATGTAGTTGTTATTAATGATGTTATTGGTATTGTAATAAGAGTAAATACCATAATACCTGTGGTTGTTAATACGAGTATTGGTAATTTTCATTCCGATACTTCTGCCAGTACTGCTTGAGTAGTTATTGATTGCAAAGTATCCGTAGTTAGTAACACACGAATCAATTTCAACAAAGTCAGATTTACCAGCTGTAAAATAGTTGTTTCCAGCACCATTAATGCTGATTGGAATACAATTGGTTGATTGTTGATTTGGAACAGTAATATTACAATTGATAATGCGTGTGTAATTACTATTAATTACAGAAACCCCAAAGCCTGTATTTGCGTTAGTGGCATTAATTGTAAAGTTTCGGATTGTGATAAACGGATGACGAATAACAACAGTGGCATAATCACCTGTTGTCCAGTTATGAGATAAAGTACAATTATTGTTATTTACGCCATCAAAGGTAATGGTATTGGTGGTAGAGGCCCCAGCAATAGGCCCATCAATAATTACCTGACCATTATAAGTACCCGCAGCAACAGTGAAGTAAACCGGAGCACAAACTCCTTTTAGTTTTAAGTCGGCAACTGCAGCATTAATAGTAGGATAGTTACCTGTAGCACCAATAGTATACATACCACCCATAGATAAATTTTTTATGGTAGTAGCGGTATCATTATCTCTAACAGTATCTAATTGAAAGTTAGGGTCCGAAGTCCATACTTTAAGCAGAGAAGAACTACCACTTGGGAAGTTATAACTACCCAATAAAACTTGTAATGTACTTGGATTAGCTCCACCGATGGTATCAAGCATGGTGAAAGATGAAACAGGGGTTTGTACCACACCGTTTACCGACCAGTTTACATTAAAACTATAAACTTGATTAACACCAAAATTGCCCACCGTAGCATACACATTTTGGAGGTTTGAGCAGAAAGTAGTAGGAGAGTCTATCGACATTATACCGATATTATCACCGGAAATGTTGGGAAAGTAGTCGAAACGCATGTTTGGACGATTGGTTGAAGAGCCGGCATTATTGGCTAGATTACCAACCCCACACCCTGTTCCACCATCCATATATGTTCCAAACACCGAGTTAAAGGCGGTGGTGGTTGATTGAACCGTTTTGTTACCGCTGTATGCCACATTGTCAAAACAAACCTCTATTACAATGTTTGCCTGGTCGTTGTAGGTAAACGGAGTGGTAAAATTATAAGTGTTCCACCCAACTGTTGGGTTAAATGTGGCAGGAGAAACATAACAAGTAGTGAAAGTGCCGGTTAAATATCCACCCAGCGATGTTGCCGTTGTGTGCGCCATTTTAATCGTAAATCCACTTACATTTTGAGGAGAGGTAGCTGTAACGTTAAAAGCTAAAGAGGCAATTTGTCCGGCTCTTAGGTTTAATGCATTCAGTTCGGATTTCAAAATAAGGTACTGCACTTTACCGTCTTCCCAATTTGTAGAAAAAGGTGTATGGCCGGAGGTGTTTTGAGTGCCCGTACCTGTGCCAACTTGTACATTAATTTGTGCAAAAACATTTGCGCTTAAAAAAGTTAGTGCTAACGCGAGCAATAACCTTGTTTTGCTTAGTAGTTTTCTTTTCATGTGTTTTGATGTTTGATAGTTCTGTTAATTTTATTTTTAACTATTTTTAATAGATAATTAATAATACCAAATTATTAAAATAAAATTAAAATACAACCTGATTTGGTTTAATATGACCTGTGTTTGACCTTAGTTTTTAAGTATCTACTTGTTAATCAGGGTTGTTTTAAACTCGTTTTTGAAGTGTAAAACTCAATATGTGAATAATTTGCCACTAAAATTAAATTTGTAGTATGGCTATTCAACACCTAAAAGATATAATTAGCAGACTACCCGATACTCCCGGGGTTTATAAATATTACGACAAGGACGGAGTACTTATATATATCGGAAAGGCTAAGAGGTTAAAAAAAAGGGTGAGTAGTTATTTTACTAAAAATCACCACGACAGTCGCAAAACTGCGATGTTGGTTGAACGTATAGCTGATATTCAGTTTACTTTAGTAGATAGCGAGGTAGATGCACTTTTGTTAGAAAATTCCTTAATCAAAAAATTTCAGCCTAAGTTTAATATCAATTTAAAGGATGATAAAACCTATCCATTTATTTGTATAAAAAAAGAACCATTTCCTCGTATTACCTATACACGAAATATAATCAGGGATGGCAGCGACTATTATGGGCCTTACGCCAATAAAGGTATGATGTGGACCATTTTAGAATTAATTAAAGCGCTTTATCCTACAAGAACTTGCAGTCTAAATCTTACACAAGAAAACATAATAGCGCTTAAATTTAAGGTGTGTTTAGAATACCAAATTGGTAACTGTAAAGGCCCCTGTGTTGGGTATCAATCTGAGGCGGATTATGCCGAAACAATCAAGGAAATTAAAAGTATATTAAAGGGTGATATTTCTGAAGTTAAAAATCATCTTAAAGTTTTAATGAATGATGCATCTGCTGATTTGCGTTTTGAAGAGGCTGCCAACTACAAGCGCAAGTTAGATTTATTGAGTAACTACCAGAGTAAGTCTACAATAGTTAGTTATCATATTCATGACGTTGATGTATTTAGCATTGTGGTTGACGAAAAATTTGCGTTCATCAATTTCTTAAAAGTTGCTAATGGTATGATAATTCAAACTCAAACGTTTGAGGTGAAGAAAAAGTTGGATGAAACACCGGAGGCTCTTTTAGAGTATGCCATTGCAGAGGTTCGTGAGCAATATAAAAGCACCTCAAGAGAAATTATTGTTCCATTTAAGTTAGATTTAGAAGATGATAGAATAATATTTACCATCCCTAAACATGGTGATAAAAAGAAACTTCTTGATTTATCACTCAAAAATGCCATGTTTTATAAACGTGACAAGTTAGAACAATATGATAAGTTGAATCCTGAGTTACGTGTAGACAGACTTATGACGCAAATGCAGAAAGACCTGCGCTTGAAAACGCCTCCCAGGCATATCGAGTGTTTTGATAACTCCAACATACAAGGAACTAATCCGGTATCAGCTTGCGTAGTTTTTAAAGATGGCCGACCCAGTAAAAAAGACTACCGCCATTTTAAAGTTCAATCAGTAGTTGGTCCCGATGATTTTGCCACCATGCGCGAAGTTGTTTACCGGAGATACAAGCGCGTTCTGGAAGAAGGGGAACCATTACCTGATTTGATTGTAATTGATGGAGGTAAGGGGCAATTAAGTTCGGCTACCGATAGCTTAAGGGAGTTGGGTTTGTACGGCAAGGTGCCAATTATTGGCATTGCCAAAAGATTAGAGGAGCTATACTATCCTGATGATGAATTTCCTCTATTTTTGGAAAAGAAAAGTGAAACACTTAAGGTTATACAACAGATTAGAGACGAGGCCCATCGTTTTGGTATTACACATCATCGCAACCTAAGAAGTAAAAATACTTTTGTGAGCGAATTGGATGGTATTAAAGGAATTGGAAAAGAAACTACAAAAATGTTGTTGAGCGAACTTAAATCGGTTAAAAAAATTCGAGAAGCAACCATTGAGCAGCTTAGTGGTATCATAGGTAATGCGAGGGCAAAATTGGTTTGGAATCATTTTAATGCACAAAATAATGTTTAAAACCCAACTTTTATTTACCGCTTTTTTGAATAATTTTGTTCAATAGAACAAAACTAAAATAAATTTTAAACAACTAAATAAACAAAAATGAAAAAATTATTACTTTCAATTTTATTGATGACAGGTATTTCTGTAATGGCACAACAAACATTATCAATCAGGTTAACAGAGCCGGCATCAGGAACAATTAATTCTGGTCAAGCAGTTACTTATACCTACTATGTAAAAAATGTTAGTTCAGCAACATTAACTACCGGAACTCAATATGGTGTTAACTTTGGTACCATTAACAACCAAGGTCAATTTGCTCCATTCTCAAATAACGTGATAGCAAAAACTTTATCGGCTGATCTTGCTGCTGGTGATTCAGTAATGCAAACACAATCGTTTACATTAACTCTTCCTCCGGGTATGAACCAACAAAGTGCGATCTGTATAGCTGTTTACTCAGTATCAGGCACACAAGCTTCTTTTCAAGCAGCGTCATGCCGTGTGTACACCTTGTTTAATACTTTAACTGAAATTGAAAAAGCAGCTCAATCATTGAGTGTTTATCCTAACCCGGCTTCTGAGGTAATCAATTTCTCAATTGATTACAACAAAGCATCGTCTGTTCAAATAATGGATATTACCGGTCGTGTTATTGAAACAGTTAACTTTAACATGAACAATGCACAAGTGGATGTTCGCAACTACAATGCAGGAATTTATCTATACCAAGTTTTAAATAACGAAGGTCAGATAGTTAAAACCGGTAAAGTAACCGTAAATAACTAAAACCAATTATATTTTGAAATGCGTCACAGCCGAGAGGTTGTGGCGCATTTTTTTTGCAATCACCCTTTGTGGGTACTTTCCGACAATTGTAAAAAGTTTTTAAGGGTCAGGCATCGTTCGGATTGTCATTGTTGTCTAATGAACAGAAACAAGCCCAAACAACTGCACATTAAACATAGCATACAAAACATTACAGAGGAAGAACTCTTGCAACGATGCTTGAGCGAGGATCGTAATGCCCAAATGGTACTGTTTAATAAGTATGCACCTGCAATGTTAGGAATATGTTACCGATATGCTAATAATGCCCAAGAGGCGGAGGATATGATGCAAGAAGGGTTTGTTTGTGTGTTTAATAAACTTAAACAATTTAGGGGAGAGGCATCGTTAAAAACATGGATAACTCGTGTTATGATTAACACTTCTATTAACTATTTAAAAAAGTACCATAAAATAAAATGGGATAATGATACTGACGTGATAGCAAATCATTTGGAATATAGTAGTGAACAATTAATGCAATATGATGCAAAAGTAGTGATGACTTGTATGCAAAATATGCCCGATGGTTACCGCATGGTTATTAATCTTTTCGCTATTGAAGGGTATAGTCATAAAGAAATAGCAGATATGCTTGGTATAAAGGAGGCTACTTCACGCTCGCAGTATGCTAAGGCAAAAACCTATCTGCAAAAACAATTGATTAAAAACGGAATAGTATATAAGGCACAATGAAAAATTCCTCGTTCGAAAATAACTTAAAAACAATTGCTCAAGGTTTTGAGGTTGATGTAAATCAACAACAATTTAACCGGGTAATGGAATTACGTGCTCAACAAAATAAACGTAAAAAGCTGTTTTGGTGGTTTGCTTCAACTGCGGCCGTGTTGTTTAGTACTTTGTTTTTTATCCCAACTAACCAATTTAATGCTACACCGAGTAAAAAGATTATTAAGGGGGCATACAAAAATGAAAAAGAGCAGTCTGATGTGCTAATATTAGCTCATAAAAGTGAAAATAATGTTCGTAAGGCACCTGCATTGAATCAAGCAGGGTCTAAAGAAAAAAATAATAAACAGGCTTATCAAAGAGTAAATACCAATGGGTTGGCTTCTTCAATAATTAAAAAGAATAGTAAAGCAACAAAACGCTTGTCCGAAAATCAACCAATACCCCAAAATAACAATGCTAAATTAGTTTCTGCTAAAACAGATCGTAATAAAGTTATCATATCAATCACAAATAAACCAGAGTTGATTAACGCCCATTTGACCCCGCCAGGCTTAACCCCTGAGCCCCAATTGACTGCTTTACCGTTTGAAAATAAAATATTTGATCAGCAAGGTAATGCCAATACATTAAAATTGTTAAAAGGTGTGTATGTGCATGCTACTTATTTTCCTTTTTTGTCAGCAAAAAATACCACAAGTCTTATGCCTGATAAAAAGGCAAGTATGGTTGGTTTAAGCGAAGACGCAAACTTTGCATCTGCTGTAAATATTGGAGTGCTGATTAATGTAAATAACAACATCCATTTAATGGCAGGTGTTGGTGTACATAACTTAAGGTTCGACAAAATTAGGGCAGTAAGCATTACTGTCGACACAATGCCCGAGTCGCTTACAAATAGTGCTACAAAACTAAATTTTGAGCATGTTGCTGATTTTTCATTCACTTGGCTTGATGTACCATTCGCACTACGTTATAGCAGTCATAATAAAAATAGGACCAATTGGTATATACAAGCGGGCGTAAATTATAGATATTTAGTACAACATAAGTCTTATGTATTCCATGTTGATTCTAATTCATTAGAGACACATGAATTAAGAACTAACTATGCTGAAAATCGTGTTAACAAACACATGTTGTCAATTGTGGCAGAACCGGGAGTAATGTATAATGTAAATCGTAATATTGCTTTGAATATAGGGATACCTTTTCAACAAGATATTGTTGCTCTATACAATAAAGAATATGCGGATAGAAATACGTTTAAATTATTAGGCATAAAAGCGGGAATGCAATTTAATTTTTAACTCAGGCAACATATTAATAAGCATATTGCTCTAATAGGGTAAATCAAATAAAAATAAACTACTATGAAAATGAAAAATGTGATTTTTGCAACTTTAAGAGTTTTAGTTGTAGGTGTAATTTTGACATTGGCCTCTTGTGATGTGCCATGGATGGATCCGATTGAAGGTGGTGGTAACGGAGGACCCAAACCGCCTACTAACAATGATTGCAGGTTAGAAGGGACAATTGTTAAAGTGCCTTGTGGTGTTGGTGTGTATGGCGATTTATGGATACGAACCAAAGATGGCATTTTATTACAACCAGTTGAGCAAAGTTTTCAAACGCTATGTCCGATTGTGTTGAATGAAGGCGATAAAGTGAAATTTGGTTACCGCATAAAAAGAGGTGGAAATCCTTTTGATAGTGCTATTACATGTTTAATTGCTATTCCTGCGCATGTAAAAATAATAGTTGATTGTATTCAGGTTGTTCCTGAGAAAGGTTGTGCAGCTTTATTAAAAGGAGACTCTTTAGTAGACGACAATAGTGTACGCGTTTTAGAAGCATCTGTATCAGGTGGTCAACTTAAGTTGTTGGTAGGTTACAGTGGTTGCGGTACAAAACCAGCATCTAATTTTGAGTTATTCTGGGATGGTAATGTCCAAGAAAGTATGCCGTTACAAACTAGGTTGTACTTAAATGCTAAACAACAAGAATTCTGTCAGGCCTATTTCACACAAGAATTATGTTACGATATAAGAGCATTAAAGAGCAAAAATAGTGGCCCAATTAAAGTAAAGATTCAAGATAAGGAAGTGGTGTATTAACCAATTACATTGGTTATGAGCTTATTCAATAATTTTTTTGATAGGATTTGGTACATTATAGCATAATAATCGTATTACATATATAGTACGGAAACAAATTGAACTCCCTCTCTCAAATGAATAAAGATGATGACATCTTTAACTTGATAAGGCAAATCAACTCAATTTATTGTTTGTTTGATCAAAAAAGCCCGAACCTTTAGGTTCGGGCTTTTCGTTTAGAACTCTTCAATAACCTTTATGTGTGTTCTTATGTCTTCCGGTACAGTTACTTTTTGTTGTGTTTTTACATCCAATAAAACCATTACATCTTGTGCTTCGGCAACACATTCATTTTGGTCATTGTATAACAAATGACTCAACCCAAAACTTGAATTTTTTATATAAGTGATGCTGCTTTTTACCCTAACATTACCCGGATAATACATAGGCTTTATGTACCTGCATTGTGTGCTTAAAAGCATAGGAATAATACCATCGTTCTCGTAAATACTTACCAACTTTGATTGTTCCCAGTAATTTACACGTGGTGATTGGATGTATTTAAAATACATCACGTTATTTACGTGTTTAAAAATATCAAGGTCGCACCAGTCAATGCGCAAAATAATTTCAATTGGATATTTAGGATGATCGTTTTGCATGTTGCAATTAAATAAATAAAAAACGCGACAGCAATGAATTTACACCCTGTCGCGTTTGTTAAACAAAAATGATGTTATGCTAATGCATCAATAACATCTTGTTTGGTGATGATGTGCGTGTCACCAACCAAAGTACGCATCAGTACTGCACTATTATCTTTTGTTATCAGTTTTGATACCTCCTCTAAACTAGTGTCTGGGTGCACAAATGGGAAAGGTTTCTGCACAACAGCATCCAAGTTTGCCGATTTTAACTCCGGATGTTCAATAAGTTTGCTATATAAGTGCGAATCGTTTAATGATCCCACAAACTCACCAGCTGCATTTACAACCGGAATTTGGGAGATATCGAACTTGCGCATTTTACTTACCACATCACCCACATTATCGTTGATGTTTGCAGTAACGAGTTTTAAATGTTTGTGGCCTTCAATCAAATCAATGGCTTTAGGCTGATTGTTGACTAAAAATCCCCTATCTCGCATCCAATCATCATTAAACATTTTGCCCAAATAGCGTGTACCATGATCATGGAAAATAACAACTACCAGGTCGCCCGGTTTAAACATATCGCGCATTTGTACCAAACCGGCCACAGCACTTCCTGCCGAGTTGCCTGCAAAAATTCCTTCTTCACGCGGAATTCTTCGCGTCATAATGGCCGCATCTCTATCCGTAACTTTCTCGAAATGATCTATTACGTTAAAATCAACATTGGCAGGTAAAAAATCTTCGCCAATACCTTCTGTTATGTATGGGTAAATTTCATTTTTATCAAAAATGCCCGTCTCTTTATATTTTTTAAATACCGATCCGTAGGTGTCAATACCAAGTATTTTAATATTCGGATTTTTCTCTTTTAGGTATTTTCCGGTGCCACAAATGGTTCCACCTGTTCCTACACCCACAACTAAATGGGTAACTTTACCTTCAGTTTGTTCCCATATCTCAGGACCGGTTTGTTCGTAATGAGCCTGCGTATTGCTTAAGTTATCATATTGGTTAGGTTTCCACGAATTAGGAATTTCTTTTTCTAGACGTGATGAAACAGAATAGTACGAACGTGGATCTTCAGGCTCAACATCGGTAGGACAAACAATTACCTCTGCACCAAAAGCCTTTAAGGCATCTACTTTTTCTTTACTCTGTTTATCGGTAGTGGTAAACACACAACGGTACCCTTTAATTACGGCTGCTATGGCTAAGCCCATTCCGGTATTGCCACTTGTTCCTTCAATAATGGTATAACCGGGTTTTAATTTGCCTGATTTTTCGGCATCTTCAATCATTTTTAAAGCCATGCGGTCTTTAATGGAGTTGCCCGGGTTGGTCGTTTCAATTTTTGCAACAACAGTGCAAGGTAAATCTTTGGTTATTTTGTTTAGTTGTACCATTGGTGTATTGCCAATAGTTTCTAGTACGTTTTTATGCCACATGGGGGCAAAGATAAGGTTAATTTTTATTAGGCCTACTTATTACAACTACTTAATAACAGCTAATTTATAATCGGTTAAAAACGTTTTAAATTGATGATGATTTATTTAGCGTTGTAAGCAGTATTGCTTTGATTTTACATGTAGTTTATCGTACTTGTACTTTTAAATACTAACAACCATTAAGAGTAAAGTAATGCATGAAAACGAAAGAAGAAATAGTTAAAGACTGGTTACCCCGCTACACAGGACGTCCGCTGGAGTCGTTTGGCGAATATATTTTACTCACAAATTTTGCTAATTATCTTACCCTATTTGCGCAAAAGTTTAATGTAGAAGTGATGGGTACCGATAAACCCATGCAAAGTGCCACTGCTGAGAATATTACTATCATTAATTTTGGTATGGGTAGTGCGATGGCTGCAACTGTTATGGATTTACTATCAGCAATAGAGCCTAAAGCTGTTTTGTTTTTAGGTAAATGCGGTGGTTTAAAAAAGAACACTCAATTGGGCGATTTAATTTTGCCTATTGCAGCAATAAGGGGTGAGGGTACTAGCAATGATTATTTGGTTCCTGAAGTTCCTGCATTACCTTCATTTAGGTTACAAATGGCTGTTTCGGCCAGTATTGTAAAACACAATAAAGATTACTGGACAGGTACGGTTTACACCACTAATCGAAGGGTGTGGGAACACGATGAAAAATTTAAAGAATATTTACGTAATACACGTGCTATGGGTATTGACATGGAAACTGCTACCATTTTTGTAGTTGGTTTCACCAATAAAATACCTAAGGGCGCATTACTATTGGTTAGTGATAACCCGATGACACCAGAAGGGGTTAAAACCTCAAAAAGCGATCAATCGGTTACTTCAAAGTTCGTAGAAACGCATTTAGCTATTGGTATTGATGCATTAATTGAGTTGCGCGATTCAGGCGAGTCGGTTAAACATTTACGTTTTGAATAAGGCATGAAAATAGATTTAAGAAGCGATACCGTAACCGAGCCCACACACGAAATGTTGCAAGCCATGATGGCCGCTAAAGTAGGAGATGATGTGTATGGCGAAGACAATTCGGTAGTGGAGTTGGAACAATATTTAGCAAAAGAGTTTGGCATGGAAGCCGGTTTATTTTGCCCAAGTGGTACCATGACCAACCAAATTGCCATACGTGTGCATGCCAAACCTGCTACCGAAGTAATATGTGCAGACAATGCCCATGTATTTAAATATGAGGGAGGGGGAATAGCAGCAAATACTGGTGCTCAGGCGCGTTTATTGCCAAATACTTTCGGTAAAATAAGTGCGCAACAAATTGCAGAAGTAATCAATGCAGAGGATATACATTTTCCAAGAACTGCATTAGTGTGTTTAGAAAATACAAGTAACCGTGGAGGTGGGAGTATTTATACTTTAGCAGAAATGAGTGAAGTAGCAGGTTTGTGTAAAGAACACAAATTGCCATTGCATTTAGATGGAGCACGTATTTATAACGCATTGGCCGAAGGTGATTATACAGCAAAAGATTTAGGCAAAATATTTAACAGCATTTCTATTTGTTTAAGTAAAGGTTTAGGGGCTCCGGTAGGTTCTGTTTTACTTGGCGATAAAAATTTTATTCATGAAGCCAAACGTGTGCGTAAACTAATGGGTGGAGGTATGAGACAAGCCGGATATTTGGCTGCTGCAGGTATGTATGCAATAAAGCACCATGTTGTAGGTTTAAAACAAGACCATGCGCATGCCAAACAAGTTGCAGATGTTTTAAACCGGAATAGTTTGGTGGTGGGGATGATGCCGGTGGTTACCAACATTATTATCTTTAAGTTGAAAGATGCCACCACAGCCGATGAATTACAGCAACAGTTAAAACAACAAGATATACTTGCTAATAAAGTATCTGCAACCGAATTACGTTTTGTGTTTCATTTAGATGTAACACCTGCTATGGTTGATAGGTTGTGTGATGTGATTGCGGAATTTAAAGGCTAGTTATATATTGTTTAAATGCTAATTAGTGTAATAAAGTAAACTATATGCATAAGATAAATGCAGTAATTATTTCTTGTTTGTTGTTATTTTCATGCAATAGCAATACAAGTGATTTTACTAATGTAAAATCCAGTCAAGCAGCAGATAGCTCAATACAAAATGAAATCGTCCATCATGATTTCAATTCTTTTATTGAGAAATTTAGTACCGACACGCTTTTTCAAATAAGCCATACAATATTTCCTTTAAAAATAACTTGGCATGAAATTGAGCGTGATACCATATTTTACAAAGATAAATCAGAGGTTGAATTTGTTGATTTTCGAATTAAGGAATACAACGGGGAAGTAGACAGATGGAAACAAAATATAGTAATTGCAAAAAGCAAAAAATCTGCAGTAATTGAAATTAGAGGTGTAGATAATGGAATCCATGTGGATTACATTTTTGAACTAATAAATGATGTTTGGATGTTTGTAGAGATTGATGATAGTTCTACGTAACTTTTGATATCACAAAAAACGGTTTAATGAAAAGCTCATTAAACCGTTTTTTTTATGTTCATACTTTATTGATTTTAGTAAGAATAAAACGAATAAAAGCCTCTGCTGCCATTGGCATAAAGCCCTTCAATGAGTAACTGTCCGCGGCCGGTTTCCAGGTCTTTAATTAAGTCTTCAGCTTTTGTGTATGTTTTTTTGTTAAACGAGGTAATGATAAAATCTTCAGGAATACCCATGTTTCTGATACGGCCGTTTTTAATGTTACTGATTTTTATTCCTGATGGTATGCGGTATTTTTCAGCCTCCACTTTTGATATCAATGTAAAATCAGCACCCAACACGGTTGACGTTACACTTTGTTTACGTGTAATCTCGGTATTGCCTTCGCGGTTAATAAGCTTTACATACATATCTAAACTTTTGCCATCACGCAATAAAGTAATTTTAACCTTATCGCCCGGACGGTAATAACTTACCTGTTCATCAAAAAATGCTTTGCTTTCAATCTCACGCTCATTCACCTTAACAATCACATCACCACTTTTTATACCGGCCGTTTCGCCAGGCCCACCCGGTAATACATATTGCACATACACACCAAGGTTGTTGTTAATGTTTAGTTTTTCGGCAAGTGGTGCATCAATGTCTTTAATGTCCATTCCGGTAAAACCACGTTGTACTTCGTTGTACTCAATTAAATCACGCACAATTTTTTGTACCAGGTTTGATGGTATTGCAAAGCCGTAACCACTGTAAGCACCAGTGTTAGATGCAATTGCCGTATTAATACCTACTAACTCACCATTGGTATTTACCAATGCACCACCGCTATTTCCCGGGTTGATGGCCGCATCTGTTTGTATAAAACTTTCTATAGGAAAGCGATTGTTTACCACATTGATGTTTCGGCCTTTGGCGCTTACAATGCCTGCAGTAACTGTGCTTGTTAAGTTAAAAGGATTGCCAACTGCTAACACCCACTGGCCAATTTTAACATCATCACTGTTACCGAAAGCAATATGTTGTAACCCTTTGCCCTCTATTTTCAATAAGGCCAAATCGGTTGATCCATCAGTACCAATTACTTTTGCTTTGTAGCTGTGTTTGTTGTTGTTGGTAATTACTTCAATTACATCTGCATCTTTAACCACATGCAAGTTGGTAACAATGTATCCATCAGCACTAATTATTACACCACTTCCAGAACTTGTTACAGGTCCACGTCTGCCAAAAAAATCCCAAGCCGACCAAAAATCGTAGTAAGGATCTGCGGCTTGTTGGTTACTTATTGTTTTGATGAATACTACTGTAGGTGTCGTAATTGCCGAGGCTTTAATCATATCCTCACTACCAGCTGCCTGAATACTTTTGTAATCAATGTTGGTGTAAATACCTTGTTCTTGGTTTTGTGACGCCCCCTGGGTTAAAACAACCTTATTAGGTAATAAAAAATAAAAACTGGCTGCACCCGCTAAACCACCGGCAAAACCAAGTGCCATTAAACTTAATTTTGATTTCATCTGCTGTTTTTTTCTGACAAAATTAATAATGTCAATGATAAAAAATCAAACGAGCATATTTACTTTTTGGTGTAAACTATGTTGGCTTTTAACACTAAATTATGAAGTGTTTGTTCGGGTGTATTGGTAATCAAGCTAATTTGTTTTTCTACTTTACCGATATCATAGTTGGTGTTATAGGTTACTACAATATTCACTTTTTTCCCTTTTTTAATTGGTTTGCTATAATCAAAATCAGTAGTTGTGCAGCCACAGCTACTTGATATTTTTCTGATATATAAAGGGGTTTTACCTCTATTGGTTACAGTAAATGTAACATTATGAGTAGACTTTATATCAACTTGACCCAAATCTACTATTGGAGTCAGCGCCTCAAAAACAGGAGGATTTGCTTTTTCTTTTGGGGTAAGTTTTTCAAAGTTTTCTACAATGTTTGCACGCACTAAAAACTTCTTTTTAGGTTCAAGGCTATCGTCAGTATGAACTAATATTTCATCCAGTTTCGTTCCAAAGTCTTTGGCATCACTTGCGCTAAATTTAAATTTAAAAGAAACCCCTGTATTAGGTAAAATTTGATCTTGATTTTTTGTAACCGTTATATATGCCGGAGCTTCTACTCCAATGATTCTGATAGGTTTTAGTGTAGGGTTATACATAGTTTTTACAACCGAGTCGGTAGCATCGCTGTATATAGAGGGAAACTTTACCTCATATGAATCAAACAATGTATTACCCTGTTTTGATGGATATGTTGTTGCAAGCCTTGAATTAACATCATCAACATAAGCAGTAAATTTTAAATAATATACATTAGGTTCTCCATCTGTAAAAACAGTAATAGACTTAGTTTCGCTTCCACTTAAGTTTTTAGGAAAGAAGTAAATATCAATTTCTCCTTTTTGATTAAACGCAATCGGTTTATTATCCCATTTGGGTTTTGAACAGCTGCAATCTCCCTGAACATCACTAATGGTCACTTTACCTTTGCCTATATTTTGAAACTTATAAGTAATTTTAATAGGTTCTTCTTGATCTTTAACCGAGCCTAAACTAATAAAGGTTTTTTCAAAAAAGAGTGCACCTTTTTCAATTTTTACCGGTGTTTTAGGTTTTATGTTTTTTTGCGCCAAGGCAGTTGGTGTGTTTAATACCACCAACATTAAAGCTGCGAATGTGTATGCTAATTTTATTTTCATCATATATTGTTATTTATTTTTTTGTAAAATCTAAGACTAACTAATTAACGGTTCAGTTGCAATGTAAATGAGTCGGCATCTTTTTCAACCGGAAACTCGCTACGGTATTTTGTAATAATATGTTTGCTTATCATGTTTATGGCAATATCTTCTTCATGTGCTTTCTGGTAAACAATATTTCCCATTGGGTCTACTATGCTACTATCGCCACTGTGGTTAACTTGGTTTCCATCAACCCCAACACGATTGACAGCCACCACATAACATTGGTTTTCTATAGCACGTGCACGCAATAAAACTTTCCAATGTTCTGATCTTCTCTCTGGCCAGTTGGCCACTATAAATATCGCATCATAGTCATCTGTATATGTTCGCCTAATCCAAACCGGAAAACGTAAATCGTAACAAACCAGAAGCCTAATTTTAAAACCATTGTAGTTTATAATGATGTTTTCGTTACCGGCTTTGTAGTGGTTGTTTTCATCGCCAATGCTAAACAAATGGTGTTTGTTGTAAGCAAAATAAGTTCCGTTTGGGTTCATCCAAACAAACCTATTGTATACATCATTGTGCTTGGTATTCATCATCATACTACCACAAATGGCTGCGTTTTTTTGTTGAGCCATGTTATGCATCCATTGCATGGCCATACCATCCGGCTTTTCGGCTAATTTGGTATTCATGCTAAAACCTGTGGTAAAAGTTTCGGGCAACACAATTACATCAACGGGCTGATTGATAGCAGATATTTTCTGAGTAAACATCTCCAAATTGGCAGAAGGATTTTCCCAATGCAAAGCGGTTTGTATGGTGGCAACTTTTAATTCACTCATATTTTATGAAGTTTTTCAGCAGCTTTTTCTAATGTTTCGTTTTGTTTAGCAAAACAAAATCGCAGCGCGTGGTTATCTATATTTTTATGGTAAAACACGGATGTTGGTATTGATGCAATTTTAAACTCTTTGGTTAAGCGTACTGCATAATCGGTGTCTTTTTCTTTGGTTATTTTACTATAATCAAGTAGTTGGAAGTATGAGCCCAAACATGGCAACAACTTGAACCTACTACCCTTAACCAGCTTTTGAAAATAGTCTCTTTTTTCTTGATAAAAAGTCGACAGTTGCAGGTAGGCATCCTTATTATCAAGGTAATCGGCAATGGCATATTGTATAGGAGTATTGGCACTGAAGCACATAAATTGGTGTACTTTTCTAAATTCAGTAGTAAGATTTTCAGGCGCAAGCACATAACCCATTTTCCATCCGGTAGTGTGGTATGTTTTACCAAACGAAGAAACAATAATGCTTCTTTCAGCTAATTTAGGGTAACGAGCTACACTTTGGTGTTCAACATCATCAAAAATAATGTGTTCATATACTTCATCGCTTAAAACAATAATTTCCGAGTTCTTTACAATTTTTTCCAAACGTTGCATGTCTTGAGCACTCAACGTAGTTCCGCTAGGGTTGTGCGGTGTGTTAATAATGATCATTTTGGTCTTATAGGTTACCAATTTTTTTACCTCATCCCAATCTATTTTGTAAGTTGGATATTTTAACTCTGCGAATACAGCCCTTCCTCCATTCACCTGTATGGCCGGTAAATAACTATCATAACAAGGTTCGATAATAATCACCTCATCACCCTCACCAATACATGCGCTAATGGCGGCATAAAGCGCATGAGTACCGCCCGGTGTAATTGTAATTTCTGTTTCGGGGTTGTAAATTGCACTATATAATTCTTGGGTTTTCTGGGCAATTTTTTCACGTAGTTTCATTACACCCGGCATCGGTGCGTATTGATTAAAACCTGCTTTCATGTAGTGGTTTACCAATTCAACCAATTTGGGGCTACATTCAAAATCGGGGAAGCCTTGAGCTAAATTAATTGCACCTTGCTCTGCCGCTAAGGCGCTCATCACACTAAAAATGGTTGTGCCTGTTTTGGGAAGTTTTGATTTAATGGATCCGGGGAACTGCATGTCTTTCACTCTCAATTAAAGTCCTAAAATACTTGTATTTGTTGAAGATTTACAACTAAGTTGTTAAAAAAATACTCACCACAAATAAATATATTGTAGCTGTGCATTTTATAGTTTTGGGTTGCCCTTATTCTACTATATTTGCGCCACTAAAATGATAGCATTAACAGACATTGGATTTGAATTTGGCGGAAGATTTTTATACCGCAACGCCAATTGGCACATTAAGCCTAACGAACGTATTGGATTAATCGGAATGAACGGAACGGGTAAATCCACCTTGTTGCGTGTAATTAATGGTGAATATCAATTAACCGAAGGGAGCATATCTAAACCTCGTGATTTAACTGTAGGTTTTTTAAATCAAGATCAGTTAAGTTTTGAAACTGAAGCAACAATTTTACAAGTTGCGATGAGTGCTTTTCAACGTCAACTCGATTTAGAGACTGAGATAGAGAAGATACTGAAGGTGATGGAAACCGACTACAGCGATGAAGTTTTAAACAAGCTTAGTGATTTACAAACAGAGTTTGATGCTTTGGATGGTTACAACATTCACCACAAATGCGAAAAAGTATTAGAAGGTTTAGGATTTACTACTGCACAGTTACAACAACCGTATAAAAAGTTTTCGGGTGGATGGCGCATGCGTGTAATGCTTGCGAAATTATTATTGCAAAACCCAAACTTGTTGATGCTGGATGAGCCTACCAATCACTTGGATTTACCAACAATTGAGTGGTTAGAAAATTACTTAAGAGATTACGATGGAACTGTAATTGTAGTATCGCACGATAGGGAGTTTTTGGATAAAATGGTTACCAAAATTGTAGAGGTAAGCATGCAAAAAATTAACGAGTACAGCGGTAACTATAGTTTTTATTTAGAGTCGAAATCAGAGCGAATGGATTTACAACAACGCCAATTCGATAACCAGCAACAGTTTATTAAACAACAAGAGCAATTTATTAACCGCTTTAAAGCTAAAGCAAGTAAAGCTACAGCCGCACAAAGTAGGGTTAAATTGTTGGAGAAATTGGATAGGATAGAAGCTCCCGAGGATGATAATGCGGAGATTAATATAGATTTCAGAATCAGCACACAATCGGGTAAAGTGGTAACCGAAATTAAAAATGTTTCTAAGTCGTTTCCTGATATTGACATTTTAAAAGGCGCATCGGGCGAGATTGTGCGTGGCGATAAAATTGCGTTGATTGGTGCCAATGGTAAGGGTAAATCAACCTTATTGCGTTTAATTGCCGGTACCGATACTTTTGATGGTGAAATTGCTACCGGACACAATGTTATTCCTGCGTTTTACGCACAGCATCAATTGGAATCATTAAACGTTGAAAACGAAATTATAGAAGAGATGCGTCAGTATGGTTCTGATAGAACGGAAACCGAATTGCGTACTATTTTAGGTTGCTTTTTGTTTACCAACGATGAAGTATTTAAAAAGATTAAAGTATTAAGTGGTGGTGAAAAAGCGCGTGTGGCTTTGGCAAGAACACTTTTAGCAGAAGCTAACTTTATGTTGCTTGATGAGCCTACCAATCACTTGGATATGCGTTCTATCAACATCTTAATTCAAGCTTTACAAAAATACGAAGGCACATTTGTGGTGGTATCTCACGATAGGTACTTTGTATCGCAAATTGCCAATAAAATTTGGTGGCTTGAAGATGGGGAAATCAAAGAATATCCTGGTACTTATGATGAGTATGAATATTGGCGCAAAAAGCAGGAAGAGATTAAAAAACTGCAAGATGCACAAGATAAAAAAGTAGCTGCTGATGCACCAAAACCTAAAAAAGAAGTAGAGAAAACAAACAATAAAAACTCGGGTAATCAGTTACAAAAGCTACAAAAGGAGTTTGCCGCTATCGAAAAAACAATTGCTGATTTAAAAGCAAAAATTGCCTATACCGAACAGCACTTTTTAGATACCGCATTGATGCAAAACGTACAAAAAGCGCAGGAGCTAAATGCCGGTTACGATTTGCTTAAAAAAGAGTTGACCCAAATGGAAACAGACTACGAAAAGTTGTTTGAAGCCATTATGGATCTAGAACAAAACAGTTAATTATGATTAAAAAAATTGCCTTTATTGTCGCCACAATTTTTAGCACTTTAGTAAATGCTGAAGAGTTACGTTACGAAAATCAAATATTTGATACGCGCGTAAAAACCGTATTATTAACAAAGGCAGGAACTGATGATAGGTATCCGATTGTTGCCCTAAATTCTAACGACCAATTGGAGTTGAGTTTTGATATTTTAGGCAACAAAAACGATTACTTTCAATACACACTTATACATTGTGATGCCAACTGGAAACCAACATCATTAGGCCAAAACGAGTATTTAAGGGGTTTAACTTTTGATAACATTACTGATTTTAAATACTCAACCAATACCTACGTAAAGTATGTGCATTACAGCTTGATGTTACCCAACGAAAATATGAAGCCCATTTTAGCGGGTAATTACCTGGTAAAAGTGTACCGTAATTTTGATGAGGAAGATTTGGTACTTACACGCAGAATGATGATTTTAAACCCTGCTGTGTCTATTGATGGTGCAGCAAAACCTGCAACCCTGGCACAATATCGTTTTACGAAACAAGAAGTTGGGTTTAGTGTAAATTACCGTGGTTTTAACATACCCGATCCATACAAAGATGTAAATGTGGTGTTGATGCAAAATGGCCAATGGGATAATACCATTACCGGTTTAAAACCGTTGTTTATTCGCGACAATACATTGGATTACAATTATTACGATCAAACTTTGTTTAGTGGTGGTAACGAGTTTCGTTTTTTTGATACCAGAAGTTTAAGACAGTTCAGTCAAAACGTAAGGGCAAAAACTTTAGATAGCGTTTACCATTGCTTTTTAAATTACGAAGAATCTCGTGGTAGTAAGCAATACTTTAATTACCTTGATTTTAATGGTAAACGAGTAATTGCCAATCGCGATGGACAAAATGTTGGAATTGATGGTGATTACGCTTTCATCACATTTTACTTATTAAGTCTTACTCCGTTAAACGAAGATGTATATGTTTATGGCGAGTTTTCTGATTGGCGCTTATTGCCTGAGTTTAAAATGTATTATAACAAGAGCAGATTACGCTACGAGTTAGAAGTACAACTAAAGCAGGGTAGATACGAGTATAAATACGCCACTAAAACCACCGAAGGTAAAATTGATGATACCTCATTGGAAGGCTCTCATGCACAAACAGAAAATGAATACATGGTGTTAATTTACCATAAAAACATTCAGTACAAATACGATGAATTGGTAGGCAGCAGGGTAATTAAAACCCAGTTTTAGCGCAACTCAAAACTACCCGATAAAATAACCGGAGGTACTTCGTCTTCATCCATCATGTAACGAGTAGAGTAGGCTTTGTAGTTTAGTACTCCGTTTTCAAACGAAATGCTCATTACAGCCGGGTCTTTTTCTCCGTTGCCGCTTTCCAGTTTATATTCGTAATCAAGCTCTGCTGTTCGTGTACGTTGGTACCATACAAAATCATCGTAGTTGCACAAAGCGGCTTCATATTGTGCAAGTGCACCACACATCAGCTCATGAATCACTAAAGGTTCCTCATTACCTCTTCTGATGCTAATAGTGCTGTGAAGTGATGCATTGCCTTGTCCGGTTAAAAATACCAATTTAGAGATATGATTCACTTTAATAAAATAAAGTATTTCTTCTTTTTGCTGCTGGTAGGTTTCTGAACTCCAATACTCGCTGAAATAAGTTTCTTTAATAGCCGCAAATGGCACGGGAGTAATTACAAACTTTGGTAAATCTTTGTTTTCCAGAAGCCAGCTTTTAAATGCTTCCATTTGTTCGGTACTAATCATTTGGCGTTTACCAAACTGATATCTTTCCAGCCGCACATCCATCACAAAAAATGCATTACCTGCATAGTTGTAATGGTAGTATAACTTGGAAGCTCCGTATGTGTGTGGATTTTTTAAGTGTTGGTAGTTTTGATAGGCAGGTAAAGCTTCCATTAAATAATAGGATGCTGGCTTAAAATCATATTCAGTATCGTTGGCATATTTAAAGTACAACTCATGATCATTAATGGCGCTGTAGTTGGCAATACGTCCTAAAAACTCAGCTGCCTCTCTTGTTTTCCAGGCTTCATTGTATTTTCTGAGGTACAAATCGGCTTGAATAGGTGCTGATTGTGAAGGTGCGTCAATGTATATTTGGTTTCCGGCATGCAGCATAAAAGAAGGTCTATCAACTCTTCTGATGTTACTTAAGTTTTTAAACACACGTTTACTGTCATCAGAACTACGCTGTAAAAAATTACAACCTAACAAAAAATTAACCGGATAATTAACTCTGGGTATGGTATTAAAACTGCCTCTACCGTAGCCACCAATCGGTACATTTGCTATATCTTTAAAAACAACCTCAACCATGTACATCATTCTTATAAAGCCACTGTCGGCAGGGTTCAAATCCGTAAACTCAAATACACCAATAAAGTTATTATGTTTATAAATGGTAAGGTTCTGGGTGATATTTTGAAAATCACTCTTTAACGTTATGTGTGCAGTAAGTGTGGTGGTGCTTTCATTGTTGGCAATTCCTCGAACCCAAATTTTAGCGGAGTTTTCTGAAACATGGCCAATGATTAGTTGAGACATAGTTTGGTTATGATTGTTTAAGTAAAACTAATCATAAAATTACCTAAAAATCAAGCATATGTAGTTTTTGGTAATGTTGACAAGGTTAAAAAGAATACGTAATACAATATTTAATTAGCTGTAAATTAAATACTTGTGTTTTAGTATGCGATGTTTAAGGTATGTGAAGAAAGTTTGGTTTATGTAGGATATCACCTTAAAACCAGTATGCTAAAAATTGAAACGAACCATAAAGTTTGGGTTAAAATCAGGACTATGTCTATTGTAATAAACCGGCACTCCATTGCAGGCCATAAATAGTTTTAAAGAATTTCGTTTTTAACTCAATTAATTTTTCCTGTGCCTCTAATGCTTTACTCTCGCGGCTATTTATTAAAAACAGTGAACTTTCTCCATTAAAAAAACGGGTTTCTTCTGCCTTTAACAATTGGTTGTAGTTGTTGTAAGCGGCACTTTGTAACTCAATTTGTTTTTTTAAGGTAATGTATTCGTTGTAGTATTGTTTTACTTTAATTTCAACCTGTTGTTGTTTTATGTTTAAGTCTAGTTTGGTTGATTCGAGTTTAAACTTGGCTGCTTTATAAGCACCGCGGCCTTCGCTTAAAAACAAAGGCATCTCAAACTTTACACCATATTGATAGTTGTTGTTTAACAGTAAACCTTCTGTATTCCATGCATAATCCTTGTTTAAATGATTGTATTGCACATCTAACTTTGGTAACAACTCCTGAAATTTTAATTTCTTCTCCACCTTCATTATATCTACTTTACCTCTGTATTGCAGAAGGGTCGGATTGCTATTTTCAGCTACAGTTAATAAATCGGCCAACACTAAATTAAAATTACTTAGGTTAGTTTCATTTTCCCAACCACTTTGTGGAATTACGTTCTCCGGCAGATAATAGGGTTCGTTATTTGATTTCCATAAGTAAGCAGACAGTTCTAATCCCGCATTCTGAAACTCTAACCAATATTGGTTTTTACTGTATTCAAAACTTTGTAATTGTGTAATTGCTTCAATGGTATCTATGGCAGGTCGTTCTCCGTTTAAATATGCTTTTTTAACAAGCTGTAAACGGGTTTGATTCACATTTACATTATTGTTCATAATCACGTATGCCTGATAAGCATTAACCCATTGCCAGTATTGTTCCATGGCACCCATTAGCACATCGTTTAACAGGGCACGCTGTTCTGCCTTGGCCATGGTTTGATACAATTTTGCTTGCCTTAAAAAAGCCCTTCGTTTGTCAATTACTAAGTTTTTTGCCAATGGTACAGATATACCTGCGTAGTTTGTTCTTCCTCCCGTCTCATTAGGGTTTAGGCGTTGGCCGCTTAAATCTTGTATTCCGGCACCCAACTCAATACCATACCAAGTAGGTATTTTAATTTCTGCAGATGCAAGGTCATAATACTCTATTTGCGTGAAGTTTTTTTGCGCCAAATAACCACCAATAATAGGATTAAAGGCACCACGAGCAAGGGTTACATTTGCATCGGCTTGTATCACGCCAATTTGAGCTTGACGGGCAACAGGATGGTATTTTTTTACCAACAGCAGCAACTGCTCGGAGTTTAGCACCGAGAGGGAATCTTGTGCATGCAGTATTTGCGAAATGCTTAACAATAAAATAACAAGCCAATTATTTTTCCTCATCGGTTTGTTTTGGTTTATAGGTGCTGTTTGGTTCTTTTAGTTTGTAATAATCAGGTGGGAAACCATTAATGTTTCGCCATAACTCATACCAAATTGGTACATCTTTTAGTAAAGCAATTGCTTGTGCGCCACTACCCATTTTTAACTGCTCAGGCCATTTTCGGTCGTTAGGATCTTCTATTACCAAAACCCTGAATAATCCATTCGGACTAATTGAGCTTTCATAAGCCACTATTTTTCCACCAAATGTACCATAGCTACTATTGGGCCAACCACTAAATACAATTGCCGGGAATCCGTCAAACAAAAACCTAACAGATTGCCCAATGCTAATCAATGGTAAATCAACCGGACGTACATACATTTCTACTGCGTAATTGCTTTGCATTGGAACAATCATGGTGATGTGTTCCCCTTCTTTCACAACCTCGCCATACCCCGACTTTTTTGCTTGAACAATTTGTCCATCTTGCGGTGCTGTAATAATGTACATGTCGTTACGTATGCTATAGTTTGCAAGGGTATTTTCCAGCTTGGCAACTTCGCCTTCGGTTACTGCAATTTGACTTTGGCTTTGGAATCTATCACCTTCAGTTTTACTGATTTTTTCATTGTACTCTTGTAAGGTACTTTTTTGCTCAAGCTTGGTAATGTTTAGTTCTTGAATGGTTTGCTCTATTTTATTATCAACTACTTGCTTTTTGGCTTGTGCATTTTGAAATGCCACGCTACGTTGCTGTAATTGAGTTTGTGACACCAACCCATCGGTATACATTTTTTGCTGACGTTCGTATTGGTCTTTTGCCAAATTAAATTCATTTGCAGCAGCAGTTTGCTCTGCACGCTCTCCGGCCAACTTATTATTTAATTGTAGTATTTTATTTTTTAACTGTTCAAGCTTCAAAGTTCTACTTTGATTCAGGGCATCAATTTGTGCCGTAGCCGTTATTAATTTGTTTTGATAGGATTTTAATGCTTCGCGTTTTGCCGTTAACTGTTCTTGTGTACGTAAAACTAAGTTTGGGTCCAAGTAATCGGGTTTAATTTCCGAGAGCTGTAAAATGGTATCACCCTTTTTTACGTAATCCCCTTCTTTAACCCACCACTTTAAAATTCGTCCCGGAATAGGAGAGTGAATTTCTTGCGGACGGTCTTCTTGATATAAAGTAGTAATGGTTCCGCGTGCTTTAATATTCTGGGTCCATGGTAAAAACATAAACCCAACTAACGTAATCAAGATTCCAATAAACCAACGCTTCACATTGCTCTCGCGGTTGTGTCGGTAAATTGTTTTGTACGATTTTAGTTCATCCTGATTCATGTAATTACTTATTTAATTTGCTTAAGTTCAGATATAGTTCCTTTGCCTAAGGTAAGTTTATGTGTAAAAGCGTTATGTTCTGTAACAATGCTGCTTACCAATACAATAGTTGTGTTTTTTAAATTGTTAATGTGTTCTAATGTGTGTTGTTTAATATGTTCATCAACACCAACAAATGGTTCGTTTAACAAAATCAATTTACGGTTTCCAATGAAAGTTCGTAATAACATTAATTTTTTAAGGGTTGATTCAGTTAGCTTTTTTCCTGTTGGGTCAATAATGGTATCAAACCCTTGTGAGAACGTATTTAAAAAAACACCGAAGCCAAGTTTTTCGGCCAAAGCAATAATTTCTTGTGGTGTGGTTTCACTATTTCGCAGGGTTATATTCTCTAGAACAGTACCTAAAAACAAATCGTTTTGGTTAAGGTGTAAACCAATTTGGTTACGCAACGACCTTAAATCATAATTGCCAAAAGGAATATCGTTGTAAAGAAGTTTGCCATGGTAATCATCAAAGCAACCAGCCATAACCTTTATAAGGGTTGATTTGCCTGAGCCTTCATTGCCATTGATTAAAATTTTTGCACCGGCAGGTACATGCAAGTTAATGTTTTCGAGTACCATGTGATTGTTGGTATAACTATAGCCAACTTCTTGCAGTGTAACTGATATTGCTTTATCATCATTAGGGAGGATAAGTGATCCTGAGTTTTCGGTTGGTAAATCGGTAACGGTTGATAGCTTCTCTAAACCTGTAATCACATCATAAACGTTATCTAAACTGCCAATCAGTTTTTCAACAGCACCAATAACAGTTAGTATTACAATTTCGGCAGCAATAAATTCACCAATATTTATTTGTTGGTTAATTACCAGATAAGACCCCACTGATAACATAGTTAACGTGATAGATACTTTAAAAAATACCAACGATTTGTATTGCAGTAACAATACACCAAAATGTTTGGTGCGCGCTGTCAGGTAACCTACCAAGTTGTGGTCGGTTCTTTGTACGTTCAAGCTATTATTTTTGCTGTATTTAATGGTTATTACTACACGGGCAATTTCCTCTAACCAGCCGGCAACGGCAAATTTATATTTGCTTTCAATTAAACTGGTCTCTAGCCCGTACCTTGATGTTGCTTTAAGTATAAACCAAAGTACCACCACCAATGCAACTCCAAATAGGATAAAAGCCGGGTGGTAAAGTGACAGTAAAATCAAACCAAATACAATTTGTATACCTGCCATTGGAACATCAAGCAATAATTTGGCAATTCCTTTTTGAACAGTTACAGTATCGAAAAAACGATTGGCTTTTTCGGGTAAATAATAATTATCGGTTTCGTTTAGTTTAAGTCTTGGAATAACTGTAGCAAAATCAAAAGCAAAGCGCGTAAATATTTGTTGTTGTATTTTTTCGATAACACGCATTTGGCTTATTTGCAACCAACCCACCATAAAAACACCAACAACAACACCCAACACAAGTATGTATATAGAAGTTACCATTGTAGTTCCCAGCATTAGTCCTATAATGGTTTGCACACCAAGTGGTAAACTTTGCTGAACTAAACCACTAAAAATGGCAAAGAAATAAATGGAGCTAATTTCTCTTTTCTCCAGATTTAGCAAGTCCCACAGACGTTGGAGGGCACCTTTTGTTGTTATGCTGTCATTCATTTTGCGTACCTTATCAAATACTATACCAAACAATAGTAATACTATTATGTTTAAAATTAAAATATATTAGATTGATAGTGTTACATTTGTGTAAATTTTAAAATAACGTAGGTTAGTTTATTATGGATTATAAGATAACATTTAAAGTTAATGATAAGATTTACTTGCGCGACCCCGAGGGGACTGAATTAGGCCGCAAGATAATAAAAAATGCAATTGATTTAATCAGTACACTTGGATTTGAAGCCTTTACCTTTAAAAAGTTAGCCATAGAAACCAGCACCACAGAAGCAACCATTTATCGTTATTTCGAAAATAAGCACCGTTTGTTGTTGTACATATTAAACTGGTATTGGTCTTATTTGGAGTTTTTATTAGAGTTTAAGCTTCAAGGAATAACCGATAACAAACAAAAATTAATAACCATTATACAACTACTCACTCACGAGTTACCCGAAAGTTCAGGTCATTTAGACTACAACAAAAAATACTTACATCAAATTGTGATTACAGAGAGTAGTAAGGTTTACCTTGTTAAGGAGGTAAATGAAATTAACCGCAATCAGGTTTTTAAACCTTACAAAGATTTATGTGCCAAAATTGCCGATGTTATTTCGGCATATAATCCAAAGTATAAATATCCGCGAACGCTGAGCAGCACCTTGGTTGAAACTTCTCATTTTCAGCAGTATTTTGGTAATTACTTGCCTAATTTAACCGATAATAAAAAACGAGGTGACGAAGAGTTTGTTGCACATTTTTTAGATAATTTGTTGTTTAAAGTTTTAGATTAGGTGGTGTTGGATGTATCGATTTACAATAGGTTTGCATGAATTATAACTACGCTCCTATGAGGTTGTTAAATAATAATCCCGTTGAGATGACCTGAAGTATATAACTACTCCACTAACAATTTACCGGTTTCTACTTGTTTGGTGTTTTGTATGTGGTAATTGGTGTTTTGTATGTGGTAAAAATAAATACCACTTTTTAGTTCACTTACATTTAGGTTGTTTTCGCCACAGTTTAATGTGGTATCAAACACAACTTCACCCAAAATATTTAGCAACTTAAAATTTAACCCATGTGTGGTTGGATTGTTTACTGTTAAAATATTTTTGGTAGGGTTGGGGTAAACGCCAAACTTATGTTGTAAGGTATTTGTGTTTAAACTTAAATTTTGTGGCCAAGGGTTGCCCCAGGTTTGGTTCAGTTTTTTGTAGTAAACAAGTAAGTGTGCAGTGCTTGAACCACCTGGAAATCCATTACTTATTTCTTCATAATAGGGGCCTCCAACACCTTTGTAATAGAACTGCCGTGCATTGTAAAGATCGGCAGCCATAAACCCACATGAGTCAAACTCACTCAAAATAATGGATGAAATGTAGGTTGATTTTTCAATTGTATTTCGATTAAGTGCTATGGTATATAACCCCATTCCTAAATTTCCTGTATACCTAGGCCGACTTAAACCGGGCTCTTTATTCAACATGGTATCTTTGGTATAGATAACATCTACACTATCGGTAACTAACCGGTACCACAATGAATCATTTTTTCTGAATGTGCAGTATTGTCTTCGCGTAAACTTGTAAAATAAACTATCGTTATTGCTTTGTTTTTGGTAAACAATATAAATGCTTCTGCAAGTATCTGTAGTAATTAAATCGGGTTGATAATTCACAATAAAATTATAATCCAGGTAATGAAATTCATCACCTACATCAAAGTTATAAATGTCGCTCCAAGTAATATTTTGCAAAGGCAAATTGGTGTTGGCCTCGCTTACCAAAGTTAAAGTACTTGGAAATTGATATGTCAATATTCCCAACTGAAATGTTTTTGGAAAGGTGTAAAAATTAACCGTTTTAATTAGTCCGTGTGCTTTGCTTAACCACAAATTTACTTGTTGTGTGGTGTTTGATTGGGCAGGCAGTGTGGTTTGAATAATTTTTATAGAATCGGTTGCCCCAAATATTTTTATGGTGGAGTCTTTTAAGTGATTAAACATTATAGGTATTACGCCATTAACATATGCTTCCCAACTTTGGCCAACTTTACTATTGGTGTATAAGGTAATGGGTTTGCCCTCAAAATTGATAAACCATAATGAAGTATCCGAAACCTGTATAACTTTTCTACCCATCCACGAAGCATTGGTTTTTATTTCACAAGTACCTTCATCAAAATTTGGGTTGATGTGTAAGTTGGGCTCAAAGTGGTATTGATTGTTACTACTGTCTTTTATTTTTAAAGTATAAACTTTACTGTTTTGTCCTTCAAAATAACTGATGTTAGACCTTAAAAATGGAAAGTAATCTTGTGCTTTTGATGTGTTAACTAATGCACAAAGAATGAGTAGGGTTAACAGTTGCTTCATAAGGTTTAATTTAATTGAGTTACAAGGTAATATTATCCCGCAAAAAAATAATATTGAACCATCAAAAAAATCATAAAATAATCCCCAACGTTTTTATAACATTGCACCCATAAATTTAATTTCTAACAATTTAATAATTACGGGGTTGTCAGCAGGTATTAAAAACAAGTACATCGACTTAATTAACCAAACGTTTTATTTTCCACGACATGGTTTTGAGGTAAAAAACAATCAGCTACATTTTCATGGTGTAGATTTAATGGAACTGATAAAACAATATGGTACACCATTTAAATTTACTTATTTGCCTAAAATTGGTTCGCAAATAAATAAAGCCAGATCTTTATTCAACCAGGCTATTACCAAATACAATTACCCCGGAACATACAATTATTGTTATTGTACCAAAAGTTCGCATTTTAGTTTTGTTATTGATGAAGTGCTAAAAAACGGAGCTGATATTGAAACATCGTCTGCATTTGATTTAGACTTACTGGCTAAACTGCATGCTGACGGAAAATTTGCCAAGCAAAAATTTATTGTTTGTAACGGATATAAAACCGAGGAGTACGCTCAAAAAATGGCATTGTTTGCTAAAAATGGTTTCGAAAATTTAGTTTGTGTATTAGATAATCCGGGCGAGCTTGAATTGATTGATAAATATGCCGAAGTGCCCATGAACCTTGGTGTTAGAATAGCAACTGAGGAAGAACCGGGTTATTTGGTTTACACTTCTCGTTTGGGTACAAGCCATAAATTGGTTAACGATTTATACTTATCAAAAATAAAAGATAATCCTAAGTACAAACTTAAAATGCTTCATTTCTTTGTAAACAGTGGTATTAAAGATACTACTTATTATTGGAGTGAACTTACACGTTTGGTTAATGTGTATTGCGATTTAAAAGAACTTTGTGCCGACTTAGATACGTTGGATATTGGTGGCGGTATGCCTATTTACACCTCGCTTGGTATAGAGCACGATTACCCTTACATGATTGACCAGATTGTGTATTACATCAAAACCATTTGCGATAGCCGTGGTGTTACTGCTCCAAACATTATTACCGAGTTTGGTTCGTTTACCGTTGGCGAAAGTGGTGGTGCTATTTACAGCATTATTGGCGAGAAACAACAAAACGATAAAGAGTCGTGGTACATGATAGACAGCTCGTTTATTACCACTTTACCTGATACTTGGGGAATAGGACAAAAGTTTATTTTGTTGGCCATTAACCAATGGGATGAAGAGTTTAAACGTATTAACTTAGGTGGATTAACTTGCGATAGTCAGGATTTTTATAATAGCGATACCCACACCAACCAGGTGTTTATGCCTAAGTTGCAAAAAAACGAACCGCTTTACATGGGTTTTTTCCATACCGGTGCCTATCAAGAGAGTTTAGGTGGATACGGTGGTATTCAACATTGTTTAATACCTGCCCCAAAACATTTAGTTATAGATAGAAAAGAAGACGGAACATTAGATGTAAAAGTATTTGCACAACAACAAAATGCCGAACAAATGATGAAGGTTTTAGGATATTAATAAATAAAACGGACGATGAATAATCGTCCGTTTTTTGTTTATGTCATTGAATAAAGTAAATCTGTTGGTATGATGATTAAGGTGTAGTTTGGTAATATAATTTTTTTCGCAGGGCGATTTAAGCTTTAGTGAAAATGAGTATTATTTTATTTTTAAAATTAAAAACATTCTCCTTTTAGGGTTGCCACCCCTTCCGAAGCTTCGGAACCCGCGTCACTTTTAACTCGTTTCTGTTTATTGTTTTTTGCCTCGTTGAATTAATGTTTACCCACATAAAAAGTAACAAAAGAAATCTGCTGATTATGTTTTATCCAATTAATTCTTTGGCGGCTGCCAACACTTTTTCTGAAGGATTTTCTCCATGCAACATACGTGCAATTTCACCCACGCGCTCATTATTATTTAGTGTTTTGATATAGGTTTGAGTTGTACTTGCATTGTTGTTTTTATACACCAATAAATGCGTATCTGCTTTGCCGGCAATTTGTGGTAAGTGTGTGATGGCAATTACTTGATGTTTAGCCGCGTGTTGTTTCATTACATTACTCACTTTCATGGCTGCTTCGCCACTAATACCGGTATCAATTTCATCAAACACAATAGTTGGTAAAGCAACTTTATCGCTTATTAATGATTTAATACACAACATCAACCGGCTTAATTCACCACCACTGGCTACTTTATTTATGGGTTGAAAGGTTGAACCCTTATTGGCAGCAAACAATAACTCAATTTGATCAATGCCATTGTTGTTAAATGTTTCGCTTAAAATGTGCTGACTGATTTTTATTTGCGCATCAGGCATTTGTACCTGAACCAACAATTCGTTCACACGTTTTTCTATTTGCGGAATGGCCTTTTTGCGTTTATCACTCAATTGTTTAGCTTGCTTGTCAAGCTTTGCATTGAGTTGCTGTAATAATTTTTGTGATTCGGTAATTTCATCGCTCAACGAACCAATGTTTTTTAGTTTTTGCTCAACTTCGTTTTTAAAGTTAATCAACTCTTGGTTGTTGGTAACGCGGTGTTTCTTTTGTAAGTTAAACAGCAATTGCAAGCGTGAGTCAATGCGTTCAAGTTCTGCAGGGTTTGCCTGTGTTTGCTCTGATATGCTCTCTAACTCAGCAGCAATATCTTTCAACTCAATCATGGCAGAATCAATACGTTTAACCAAATCGTTTAAACCCTGGTGGTGTTTTGCGCTATTGTTTAAGTTGGTTTTTATTTCACGCAATGCTTCAATCACGCCTTGTTCATCGGCACTTAAAGCACCAAATGCAACACCCGCACTTTGTTGTATAGATTCGGCATTACTCAAAACCTCCAATTGTTTTTCCAAGTCTTCTTGTTCGTTTGCAATAGGATTGGCCTCGTTTAATTCGTTTAAAATAAACTGCAAATAATCTTCATCCGTTTTAGCTTTAGCTTCTTTTTCAGTTAAATCGGCCAAATGTTTTTCGGTTTGTTTGTATTGCTTGTAGTTTAGTTTGTATTGTTCTAAGTCGGGTTGATTATCAGCAATGGCATCAACAATGCTTAATTGAAACTCGCTGTTGTTTAAATCTAAAGTTTGGTGTTGACTAACAATATCAACTAACTGGGAGCCCAACTCTTTTAGTTGATTTAAATTAACTGGCGTATCGTTTATAAACGCACGGCTTTTTCCGTTTGGCGCGATCTCTCTGCGCAAAATACAAGTATTGTCGTAGTCTAATTCGTTTTGTTCGAAGTAGTTTTTGATGCTGTAGTTACTCACATCAAACACACCTTCAATAACACATTTGTCATCAGCATTCATTAACGATTTGGTATCGGCACGTTCGCCCAATATCAAACCTAATGCCCCCATTAAAATAGATTTACCGGCACCGGTTTCTCCGGTAATAATGTTTAGTTTATTATTAAATGCAATATCAACTTCTTTAATAATGGCGTAGTTGCGTATGTGTAGTTCCTTAAGCATATAATGGCCAAAAATAGGAGAGAGCAATCAAAACATTGCTACTTAATTTTCAACATCAATTAATGTGTTTATTGATTTGCAATTTGTTCAAATGGCAATCTTATTTTATAACAGATTACTTTTAAAATTTTGAAAGATTATAGTGAGGCTAACTTCTAATTTTTTCGTACTTGTTGATGTTGGCTACATTTATCTCGTTTAACAGCTCAATGGCTTTCGATTTTTCTGTTGGTGTTGCACCTTTATAAATGTTAACCAACTCATCACTTTTAGCCTCAAAAAATACAATAAGCATAGCCGTGTTTGGCGCTATTTTAAACACTTTTTGAACTAGCTCTAAACTTGCAAAGATGGCCTTGCGTGCTGTTTCAGGATCTTTATGCATTTGGTCTAAACCATTGCGGTGATAGCTGTAATATGCTTGCCTAACCGGTTCAAACCTTGGGTTTAAAGCGTTGTCAATTAAGTTGTATCGTGCACGTAAATTCCGTTGAAAAGGTTTCCATCCGCTGCTTCCATCGCTGCTTTGCGCTTGGTTGGCAATGTTTAATGCTTTGTTAAAATATGGTGTACCACCTAATGGCGAAAACGAATCGTAATCTAAGCCAATAGCATAATTTACATAAAACGATATCAACGAAATTAAGTTATTGGTAAAGTTGTTTTCATTGTATTCCATCCGCTGAAACTCAACATAATTAAACTTCCAATCTTCGTCAATAATGTTTAACGTATTGGTGGTGTAAGAGCTGCCATAAACAGGACGTTGGCAAATAATTTGGGCGTTGCCTTCCATAAAGTTACCCTGTTGGTCGTACTTGCTTGGTATAAACTGTATGGTTAGTTCAATTTTTTCGTTGGTTTGAATTTTATCTGAGGTCCATTTTGTATTGTTTACAAACTCGCTAATGGCTTGCTCTAATGAGCGGAAAATTCTTTTATCGCTTAATTGAATTTGGTTATCCAATATAATGGTTTTGCAGTTTACATCTTGCGCATACAAAGAGGTAATACTTAATAACCAACCAACCAATACTAAAACTTTACGCATGTTTAATGTCTATTACTTTTTGTACAATATCGTGTGCTACTTCCGTTTTTGATTTTAGTTTGTAATCGGTTTGCACGCCCGCCTTATCAATAATGGTAATTTTATTGGTATCAAATCCAAAACCTGCACCTTTGCTGCGCAGCGAGTTTAATACAATAAAATCTAAATTCTTTTTTTGTAGTTTTTGTTTGGCATTGGCTACCTCGTTATTGGTTTCTAATGCAAAGCCAACCAGTATTTGCTTTTTATTTTTTTGTTTACCTAACTCAGCCAAAATATCCTTGGTCTTTTTTAGCTTCAGGTGTAACTCATTGCCACTTTTTTTTATTTTGGTGATGCTTACCTTCTCTGGGGTGTAGTCGGCTACGGCCGCGCTCATTACAGCAATATCTGATTTAGCAAATGCCTTCACTGTTTTTTCATACATTTCGTCAGCGCTAGTCACATCAATACGTTTAATGTTTGGGTTGATGTTGTTCAAATCTGTTGGTCCGGATATGAGCGTAACATCGGCACCATGACGGGCAAATTCCTCTGCAATGGCAAAACCCATTTTACCACTACTGTGGTTGCCAATAAAACGAACAGGATCTATACTTTCGTACGTTGGTCCTGCAGTTACCAGTACTTTTTTATTCTTTAAGCTTTGTGTGGTTACTAAATGTGCTTGTAAAAAAGAGCAAATTTCTTCAGGCTCAATCATACGTCCGGCTCCAATTAAACCACTCGCCAATTCTCCGTTTGCTACAGGTAAAACGATATTGCCGTAGCTTTTTAAAGTATTTAAATTGTTTTGTGTACTACCGTGTGCATACATGTCTAAATCCATTGCAGGAGCAATAAATGCAACACACTTGGCACTAAGGTAAGTTGCTAAAAGTAAGTTGTCGCAAATGCCATGCGCCATTTTTGCAATGGTATTGGCTGTTGCAGGTGCTATGAGCAGACAATCGGCCCAAAGTGCCAAATCAACATGGTTAGTCCACTCACCTTGGTTGTTTAACACAAACTGGTGGTAAACTGGATTCTTGCTTAAAGTAGAAAGTGTAAGTGGTGTAATAAAATCTTGTGCGCCATCGCTCATAATTACTTTAACTTCTGCACCTTGTTTTACCAACAAACGTACAAGCGTTGCTGCTTTGTATGCTGCAATGCTGCCGGTAACGCCCAATAATATTTTTTTGCCTTTTAGCATACCTCAAATAAAACACAAAATGGTTACACTACCAAAGTAATGCAACCATTTTAACGTAATAATTAAACCGTATTATTTGCTGTCTTTAGCAGGGTTACGGAAATAAATTTTATCGTTTAAAAATTCGTCCATTGCAATGTTTACCGGTTTAGGTAAACGCTCGTAGTAGCTCGAAATTTCAATTTGCTCACGGTTTTCAAAAACTTCCTCAAGCGTATCGCTATCGTTGCTAAATTCTTGCAATTTGCTGTGCAACTCTTCTTTCATTTGAGCCGAAATTTGGTTAGCACGTTTGCTGATAATTGCCAACGACTCATAAATGTTATGAGTAGGAGCATCTACTTTGCGCAAATCTCTTACCACTGTGGTGTTTGCTGCGTTGGTGTAATTAATGTTTGCCATTTTATTGTATGTTATTTTGTTGTTTTGTTATTTTATGAATGCCGTTTTCAATTTTAACAGCAATGTTTTTTGCTTCTCCCAGGTACTTACTCGTTGGATATTCACCTTTAAAATATCCATAAAACTCAAGTGCCTCCTGATAGCGAGCTAACTTTTTAGTTTCAATACTATTATCAGCCAAAAGGTAGTACGATTTAAAAGTTAAGAAATCTAACTCTTCCTTTTGGGCAACTTCAGGGAAGTCTTTAATTACATTTTGTAAGGCTACAATTGCACTTTTATATTCCCCAATGTTATAGTATAATTTAGCGCTTTTATATGCTTTTAGCGAAAGTTTAGCCCTTAGTTTATCTAATAAAATGTTGCACTCACTCACATATTTACTTTCCGGATAAACACTTACAAATAATTTTATAGCTTCTGTTGCTTTGTAGGTGTCAGTTTGGTCGAGGTAATAATTTTGTGATTCTAAAAACTGACAATAAGCGTTCATGTATAAACTCTCCTCAGCCCATTGTCCTGTAGGAAAGTTCTCGAAATAGGTTTTAAACTGATAACCTGCAATGGTGTAGGCTCTTAAACCAAAGTTGCAATAAGCACTGTAATATAATACTTTTTCGGCCATGGCAGTACCGTTAAAATTATCCTGCAATTGTTCAAACAAAGTGGATGCACGGTAATAATCTTTTTTGTTATAGTAATACTGCGCCATTTCAAGCTTTTTATTAGGATCTGGGTTTTTAAGTACCTTCTGGTATTTGCTACAACCCGATAATAATAATGCCGAAATGATATAGATGCCGATTAAGCTTTTATTCATGTTTTTACGATACAGAACGCGAATGTAGGGCTTTTATTTCTACTTGTAAAGAGGCAAAAGAGCCAATTTTTAAATTTTTGTCGCTATAAAACAGGGTGTTACGCGTTATTTTGGCGTTATTTTTTTGTGCTTAAAACAGGCAGCCGTATCTTGCTTGCTTAGCATGTTAAAAAAGGCGGTTTATATTGTGTTGTTTCTGTTCTTTGGCAATACCATCAAGGGTTTTGCACAGGTGCCGCTTTTTATTGATGATGAAGACAGTACAATCTTAAAGATAGATACACCAACCCAACATCAACCCAAAAATAAAGCAGCCAAACCAAGCTTAACTACCCCAATAAATAATAAGAAAGGTAACAGCCGAGACAATTCCAAAATAGACAGCTTGATTATGTTTGCGCATCAATACATGGGCAATCGATATAGGCGAGGAGGAACAACCAAAGCCGGGTTTGATTGCAGCGGGTATACCATGACAGTGTTTAAGCACCTTGACATAAAATTACCTCATACCAGTGCCGGGCAAGGTTTAATTGGCGTAACCATTAACCAACAAAACATTCAAAAAGGCGATTTAATTTTATTTAGGGGAAGTAACCGCAGAAGCCGCAGAATTGGTCATGTTGGTATTGTGATTAGTGAAAAAGGTGAACCTGTGCGTTTTATACATAGCAGCACCAGCGAGGGTGTGAGGATTGATAACCTGAATGCAGCTTATTACCGAAACCGATATGTAAAAGCTGTACGAATTCCGGAGTTATACCGTTAATTTGGTTTAATCTTTGTTAGCTTACCCAAACTTATAAATTTAAAATAGATATGAAAACAGTCTTTTCTTTTGCAGCAGCCTTATTGTTTGGCGCATTTTCACTTTTTGCTCAACAACCCGCCAACACCAACAAACCTATTATTGAAGTAACCGGAAGTGCCGAAATGGACATTATTCCTGATGAAATATATGTAAGCGTAACGCTTCGCGAATTCATGTTCGAGCGTAAGAAGCAACCTATTGCAAGTATTGAAAAAGACTTTAAAGAGGTAACCAACAACTTAAAAATAGACAACAAGTTAATATCGCTTGAAGGTGTTTATGGTACTTACGATTACGACTATAAAACACAAAAGCGTGGCGAGTTTTTAAATGCCAAAACCTACATTATTAAATTTTCAGATTTAGAAAAGTACAACCAATTGGTGATGCAATTAGATAAAAAAGGCATTGAAAACGTGCATATACAACGCACAGGACACAGTAAAATGGAAGAATATAGGCGTAAGGTAAAAGTAGAAGCACTAAAAGCAGCCAAAGAAAAAGCAGATTTAATGCTGGCTGCAATTGGCAAAAAAGCCGGTGATGTACAGTTAATTCGCGAAAGGGATAACAACATGGGTTACCACCCACCTATGTATTTAAAGTCTAATGTGGCCATGGATGCAAATAGTGAATCTGGGGGACAACCAATTGAAATGCAAAAGATAAAATTACGTTACGAGGTTGAAGCTCACTTTTTAATTACCAACTAAATCATGCAATTTGGGTTTGATCGTTGCCCATATTGCGGCAACACCAATGGATTTGTTTATGTGCACGGCCATTATCAATGTAAAGTGTGCAACCAAAATGTAATGCCATGTTGTGGTGGCGAACAAGCTTGTGTGGATGAAGAGCCCAAACAAGAATGAAGTTAACATTGACGGGTATTCCCATAATGCTGTTTTGCAAATGAACGAGATAATAGATTTAAGTCAAGAAATTTATGAGGGGATGCCCATATTTAAAGGGCATCCTGATGTGCGTATAAGTGTTCATCAAACACACGAAAACATTGGGCAGAACGGTAATGTGTATCCAATGGTAAACAAATTAGAATTTGGCGAGCATACAGGCACACACGTTGATGCATTAAACCACATGCGGGCCGAAAATTATGGTCAATCAATTGATACCATGCCCTTGAGTATGTTTTACACCATGGGTGTGTGTTTAGATTTTTCGCATAAAACCTTAAATGAACTTATAGAAGCACATGAATTGGAAGAGGCTTGTTTAAGTCAGGGGGTTACCATTGAAAAAGAAGACACGGTGTTACTTTATACCGACCATTATAGAAAAACTTATGGCAGCAATGATTGGCCAAATGGTCCCGGTATTAGTGCTTCTGCAACAACATGGTTGGCCAATAAAGAGGTTGCTGCATTTGGGGTTGAAACCCGATCACCGGGTGTATCCGGAGTGAGCAATAAAGAGGTACATCGCATATGCGGAGAGCGAGGTTTTACACATTATGAAAACTTGATAAATTTACATCTGTTGATAGGGCGAGGAAAATTTAGATTTATAGGTTTACCGCTAAAAATAAGGGGAGGAACAGGCTCACCGGTTAGAGCTGTTGCCGTATTTTAATATTGTAGTTTCACCAGAATCATTTCAGCGAAACCGATTCCTTTTATATCTATCGTTTCAGCATCATCTATCACCATAAAATCTTTTTCTTGTAGTGTTTGTTGGTTCATGTTTATCATTACTTGTCCTTTTGTTACATAAAGGCAAGTTAAATGGGTATTCTTTTTTATTTGGGTTGATTGATGTGCGTTTAATAAAATAACTTCAACAACCGTATTTACTTCCGGTTTAAACATTACATTAAAGTCGGTTACTTTACCTGCAGCCTCGGTTTGCCAACCACCATCAAACAAATAAGGGACGAGTGGTTTTAAATGATGTGTAACTTTGTTGTTGTGTGTAAGGGTTAACTTGCCTTTTAACAACATAATAATGCGCAGGTAACCGGTTAAATCAGTAAAGGTTGATGTTTCAGTTTGTACTGTTGCAGTACTTATTCTAAACAAGAAATCTTTTGCTGCATAGTTTGATCCCTTGGGGTAAATAAACAACTCGGTTGTAGTTCCACCACTCCAATTGGTGGTAATTTGTTGGTTGTGTTTAATCAGCTTTATCATGTAACAAGGCTAAAATTTCTTCAGTTTGGTTGGGTGAAAACCAAAAATCAGGAGCTTCTTTTTTAAACCAGGTAATTTGTCGTTTGGCATAATTACGCGTGTGTTGCTTAATTAAGTCAACAGCTTTTTCAAGTTTGTGTACACCATCAAAATATTCAAACAACTCTTTGTAACCTACAGTTTGTAGGGCATAATTATCTCGGTGGGGCAACATGTTTTCGGCTTCTTGTAACAAACCTTGTTGCATCATTACATCAACACGTTGATTAATTCTATCGTATAAAACCTCACGTGGCAAATCAATCACCACCTTTATCACATTAAAATTACGTTGGTACTTTTTCAGGTTGGGCACAAAACCTTGTTGCATGGCCTGGGCTACTTCAATGGCACGCATTACCCGTTGCGGGTTTTGTAGTTCGGTTTGATGGTATAGTGTATCGTTTAATTCCAAAAGTCTTTGTTGTAAAGTTACAATACCATCCTTGGCATAAAGTGCATTTAATTCATCACGTAAAGTTTCGTTCGCTTTGGGCATGTCATCCAGTCCATCAATCAAGGCTTTTACATACAAACCACTTCCGCCAACTGCAATTACCACATCATGCTGTTTAAATAACTCATCTAGTTTGAGTAATGCATCACGTTCAAAATCACCGGCAGAGTAGGGTTGATGTATGCTTAAATGACCAATAAAATGGTGAGTAGCTTGTGCAAGTTCTGCTGCTGATGGTTTTGCTGTTCCAATACTAATCTCACTAAAAAACTGCCTGCTATCAGCCGAAATTATTTCGGTACCAAGTGCTTGTGCCAATTTAATAGCCGTAGCTGTTTTACCAACTGCAGTTGGGCCAAGTATACATAGCAGTGTTTTTTTCATCTTGTGGTTTAGAGGGAACTAAGTATCATAGCTGTAATGCAAGCGCAATAATAGTAATATGAAGCTTAATTACCTTAAGTGGTTTAACCATTGTTCTGATATCGTGACAACAAGTTGTTCAATTTTTGTTGTATGTCATGTTGCATTACTCCACCGTGATAACAAATAATTTTGGTTGGATTTAATTGCATAATTTTTTCAACTGATTTTATAGCGGATGCCATATCTAGTGTGTAGTTAGGATTGGCAATCTCAAATTCATCATTTTCTATCACCAATGCATCGTTGGCAATCAGTATTTTTTCCTTTTTAACAAAAATTGAAACATGGCCTTTGGTATGTCCGGGTGTATGTATCACCATCACATCTTTTTCTAATTCATCGCCATCATTAAACGTCTTATCAACCCGATATCGTTTAATATTTTGGAGTGATTGTATAAAGTGAAGTGCCCAAGTTTTGTATTCGTTTGGTAGGTGTGGCAATGAATTTTCTGCTTGTATCAATCTTTCTGATTTAACCTTACCACAAACAGATTGTTCTTCTATTGCGCTACAAAACACCTTAAGGTTTGGGTTAATTTTTTTAAATGCATCTAATCCTCCCAAATGGTCTATGTCATCATGCGAAATAAAAATACCGGTTAGCTGATGAATAGGTGCATTTATTTTGTCTAATTCGTTACGAAACGATTCGAATGTTTCTTCATATCCACAATCGATTAAATAGGTTTTGTCGTCATGCTTAAGAAGTGAAGGGAATAATACAGTATCTACCTCATTAACTTTCTTTTCAATTTTAAATGTATGTATCTCCATAACGCCATGTTTATAATTGTCAGGCTTTGGTGGCTATTATTGTAATAAACCTATTTATTACATCACTGGTATCAATACGCATTCCATGCTTTTCCAGTTGTTTAATAACATCACTTTTAAGTAACCTCACTTTGCGGTAACTGCTCACTTTTGTATTCCATTTTCCATCATCTTTTTCATACAAAAGGTCAGTTACGTTTACATAGTCATCTTCATAGTCAAGTACACAAGTAAGTATTTTAGTTTCATCACTCTTTACGGGAATAAATCGTTCAATATCTTCCAGCTTATTACTGTAATCTCTGAATGAAAATATAATCTTACCGTTCGGTAATAAGGCCTCAACAATGTTTGCAATAAACTCATTCACTTCAATTTTGGAGTTTAAGTGTGATAAAGTGTCGCCACAACAAACAACTAACTCAGGATTGTAACCAAAGTGTTTGATGTTTTTGATGTCGTTATTTACAATAGTAATGTCTAATTGTTGGGCATTTATTTTCAGCTCATCCAAAAGTTGTTGGTTAAAATCAATGGCTATTACTTTATAACCCAATTGTGCGAGTGGAATGCTCTGAATACCATGTCCGGCACCTAAATCTATTGCTATTTTGTTGGCGGTTGGTGAAATAAAATGTGTGTGAAGTATGTGTTTAAACTCCACACATTTTGTTTGAAAATCACCTGTCATCCAAGAATAAAAATTACCAAGATGTTTGTCGTAATGCTCTTTTACACTCATAACATTATTTAACGCATTATATCACCTATCGAAACTAAAAATTTAAGTCCATTCCATCAAACGTACCACTGCTCATTAACAAAAGATTTTCTTTACCGTTATAGTTGCTTTCAATAAACTTACGTAACTCGTTTTTGTTGGTAAATACCTTTACGTTACCACCAAACCCTGCCGCTACTTCAGCTTCATCAAGCATGGGCATTTTTTTCATTTCTAATGCATGTTTGCTAAACAATACTGCACTAACATCAGCCTCGGCCATACATTGGTTGTAGTGTGGTAAAAAAGTTCTATTTAAACTGCTAAACGTATGCAATTCGTAAATGGCAATTAGTTTACGCTCGGGGTGTAGGTGTTTAACTGCATTTACCGTTGCTTTAAGTTTGCTTGGTGCATGTGCAAAGTCGCGGTAAACAACAGAATCTGCCGTTTCTTTTATGGTTTCTAATCGTTTGGCCGTTCCTTTAAAATGTTGAATTGCCTCATAAAATTGCGCCTCTGTAATTCCGGCTTCTATACAAGCAAACTTGGCTGCCATCATGTTTTGTAAGTTGTGGTTGCCAAATACCTTGAGCGGAATTTCTTGTCCGTTTAACACAATATAGGTCACGCCATTTTTAACTACATTTTGCGGTGTAGTGTAAGGAATCAATCTGGCTTCGCAAGGTGTATTTTCACTAATGCGTTTTACTTCTTTATCATCGGCACAATAAATAAGTGCGCCATGTTTAGGCAAGCCTTTAATAAAAATTTCAAACTGCTCTACATAATTTTCGTAAGTAGGAAACACATTGATGTGATCCCATGCAATACCGGTTATGATACCAACTTCGGTATGGTAAAAATGAAATTTAGGTCGTGGGTCTAAAGCAGAGTTTAAATATTCGTCACCTTCAAACACTGCAAGTTTACTGCTTGCACTAATGCCCACCATGGTATCAAAACCATCAATTAAACTGCCCACCAAATAATCAAAATCAATGTTGTAATATTTCAGTACAAACAAAATCATGGCAGTGGTACTTGTTTTACCATGACTTCCTCCAACCACAATGCGTTTTTTGTCTTTGGTTTGTTCGTACATGTACTCAGGAAAAGAGTATATTTTTAAACCAAGTTCTTGCGCTTTTATTAATTCAGGATTGTCTTTTCGGGCATGCATTCCCAATACAATGGCATCAATATCAGTAGTGATGTTTTGGGTATCCCAACCAATTTGTGCAGGTAAAATTCCGGCTTTTGCCAATCTGCTTTTGGCCGGTTCATAAATTTCATCATCACTACCTGTAACTTTAAAACCTTTATTATTTAGGGCTAAGGCCAGGTTGTGCATTACCGCACCACCAATTGAAATAAAATGTACGCGCATACTTTTCTATTAATGCACGCAAGTTATTGCACACACTTTAATGTGTGGTGTTTGAGTTATAAACAAAAAAGGGGAGATGTGCAGGAGAATAAACAACAGGTAAATTGATATTACCTGTTGTTTATGTTCAATTATTTAGTGCCCATAAAGGCAATATCAGCAGTGGTTGAACCTTGTGTAATGGTAGCGCCAAATGTAAATGAATTGTTGCTGCTGGTGTAAACAAAATGTTGACCAACTACACCTTTACCAATTAGGCTTGCTGAGTTGCCGCTGTAGGTTACATCTTGTTGCAAAATACTTCCGGTTAGGTTTGATTTGGTACCTAAGGCAATATCTGTATTGATGGTTAAGTCGCTTCCAACCGAAATGATTAGTTTTCCGTTACTGCCTTTGCTAACAGTAACATCTTTACTTGCAGATTGTGCATTACCCGAAATAGTAGTAACCAAGGTTCCGTTAAAAGTACCTTCAACACTGTCGCGGTTGTCGTATACTGTTGAAACAGCTGTTGCCACTTGCTCTTTGGTGCAGCTTGAAATAAAGATTGCTGCACCTGCGGCAATAAAAATGGAAAGGACTAATTTTTTCATGTGATACAATTATACTAAATAATAAGTAATTACTTATTGTTTGTAGTGGCCTCGTCAGGAATCGAACCTGAATCAAAAGCTTCGGAAACTTCTATACTATCCGTTGTACTACGAGGCCAATGTTTTACAAATATCAACAACAATTGCCAATAAACAAGTTGGATGCCGGAAGTTGGACGAAACAAACCCCAAACCATAAACATCAAACCAATTACTCAAATACCCGCATCAACAAACCCGCAATTACTTTATGCATGGGTTTTTCTGTATCTAAACTTGGGTTTATTTCTGTTATTTCAAATCCTACTAAATTAGGTAATGCTTTAAATGTGCGTAATAAGTGTGTGGCTTGCTCAAGCGATAAGCCATCTTCAACAGGAGTGCCTGTACCCGCACTTATGCTGCTATCTAAGCTGTCCACATCAAAACTTACATAAATGTAATCGCAGTTTTTTAGGTGTTTTATAGATTGCAAGGCCACTTCTTCAATACCAATCTCCTTAATTTCTTGTGGCCTAAATGCCCTGATGTGTTCTTTGGCAATAATGGCTTCTTCTTCTTCTTCTGTGCTTCGTAAACCAATAAAAACAATGTCGGGACCTTGAAGTTTTGGCGTAATGTTTCTTCGGCCTAAACGTTTTAGGTTATTCCACAAATGTTTGGTTATTTCAAGAGGGTTGTTTCTTCCCATTTCTCGATGGTCGTCACCCATTAATGCAGCCAAAGGCATGCCATGTATGTTGCCCGATGGAGTGGTGTATGGGCTGTGTAAATCAGCATGGGCATCAATCCAAATTACACCAATGCGTTGGTTAGCGTAAAAGTCTTTAACACCTGAAATTAATGCATTGGCATTACTATGGTCACCACTAAAAATAAAGGGTACATGATTAAGTTGTAATGTTTCAACAATGTTATCGCATACTTTTTGCTGAAAACTACTTATAACTTCAATGTTTTTTCCGTAGGGTGTTTTGGTGGCATCTTTAAGTGGTTTAGGCACCAAACGTATATAGTTGTAAACGTCTGTTTTTTCGAAGTTTAATGTTTTTAATTCGTCTATTAAGGCTTGTGGGCCTTCAGCTGCGCCTTGTTTTCCGGCTCCAAAATCACTTTCAACTGTTATTAACTTAAATCGCTCATCACGCATAAAATACCATAAATGGTGAAGTGCAAGTATAACTAAAATAAGGTAAAGTCACTTTCTTGATTGGCATAAAACAATAGTTTAACCAATTTTTTGTGTTGATTTGAAGGAAATTAATCGCCCCTGTTTTTATGCCTCAAAATACACAGTACGTACTTATGATTAAACCGGTAAGTTTCACTTTTAACACAGAAACTGCAGGTACCAATGCTTTTCAACGCAGCGATGAAGCCAACACATCAAGCCAGAATTTAGCATTGGCAGAGTTTAATGTATTGGTTCAATTACTTAAAGATAGTGGCATACAAGTATTGGTGGTAGACGATACCGCACAGCCATTTACACCCGATAGCATTTTTCCGAACAATTGGTTTAGTACCCACGAAGATGGTACTATGGTAGTTTATCCTTTGTATGCAGCCAACAGGCGTGCAGAGCGTAGGGCCGATATCGCACAAATGATAAGTGACGATTTTATCATGCACGATATTTTAGATTTAACACCTGCCGAAAACGAAGGAAGGTTTTTAGAGGGCACAGGCAGCATGGTTTTAGATCGTGATTTAAGAATATGTTATGCTTGTCTTTCGCCACGAACCAATAAAAGTTTATTGGTTGATTTTTGCAATAAAATGGGCTACGAGTTAATTGCTTTTCATGCGCTTGACGAACAAAAACAACCCATTTACCATACCAATGTGGTAATGAGTGTGGGCGATAAGTTTATGGTGGTATGTTTTGATTGTATTACAAACGAAGAGGAGCGACACATCATTAAGCAATCTACCTCAAAAGAAATAGTGGAGATTAGTTTAGCACAACTTCAACATTTTGCCGGCAATATGTTGGAGTTGATTAATAAAGATGGTGAGCACTTATTGGTAATGAGCAGCAGGGCCTATCAATCATTAACAGCACAACAAATTACCAAGCTCGAAAAATATGCACACATTATTCATGCACCACTTACCACCATCGAAAACCTTGGCGGTGGAAGCGCACGCTGTATGATTGCCGAGATATTTTT